>Ga0209345_10002909_pt1 | contig 18197 bp, 16 predicted proteins | sample Cruoilmetagenom7_FD_187294 | JGI IMG/M metagenome (GOLD analysis project Ga0209345, IMG submission 187294) | Oil polluted marine microbial communities from Coal Oil Point, Santa Barbara, California, USA - Sample 7 (SPAdes) (version 2) | ecosystem: Environmental > Aquatic > Marine > Oil seeps ...
GCCAAGGCAAAGTCAGGGCTTGATCTACAGCTTCAGCTCCATATCACAACATTTTTTGTCGATCCGCTCGGAATTGCAATCATTTCCTTTCATTTTCTGCATTTCCAACGAGCAACGGATTTTGCCCCGATGCAGCGGCTATCAGTCTGAATAGCGGGAAAAAGCGGCTCCTTGCTGGTTCGTGGTGTTAGAGTTGTTCTTGCGATTGTTGCATCGCATTCTCGGTTTGTCTTGTTTTCAAGCGGGGCATCTTTGACATTGTCAAAAAAGGGTTCTGTCGCAAACTTAATGTCCGGTTGGGTGAAGAAGCAAGTTGGTACCATCCAATACTGGATCCATGCAACAACGCCGTCCTTTGGCGTTTCGGTGGGCTAAGTTTGTGGTCATTCTAGTCAGCTTCTTTCATCTGAATATGAAAAGTAAGATTGATTTTTTTCCCAATTATGGGTTGAGGAAGAACTTATGCCATCTTGGCGCGGCGCCAGAATATCCAAAGGGCTGCGAGGCTCAAAGTTGCCAGTACGAATAATCCCTCTGGTCGGGCGGCAAACCAAAATGGTGCATCAATCTGGACAACCTCGGTGTTTAGGAGGGGCCAAGCCAAACCATTGGCAACACCATGTGCGATTGCTGCCGGCCAAAAACTTCCTGTTTTGGCACGCCATTGGCCGTAGATGACCGACATGGCAATGCAGGCCAACAGGAATAGTAGTAAATACTGAAAAGGAGGCAGGGCGCTTTGGTTAACCCCCGCAAACACATAGCCAGCGTGCCAGCTCGCCCAGATCACACCGACAAGAAGATGCCGCGGCAGCGCAGACATACCCAAGGCCGCCAGTTTTGGTTCCAGATACCCACGCCACGCGAATTCTTCGCTGGCGGCGTACAAGAGGATAACCGGTGTGCCGGTTATAACGGCCATGGAGAGCGCGCTGAACGCATTTGGCCCAAACTGGACCAACCCTACGAGGGAGCCACTTGCCAAAGCAAAGAGGAACACCGCTGGGAACAAGATAAATGCGCTCAAAAGCGTTTTTGCATGGCCTTTTCGCCAGCCAAGCCCGGCATCTGCCCAGCCATCTTTTGTAAATATGCGCATCACAAGCGTAACCAGAACCGGGCTAAGAATAAACAAAAGCCCGCCAAGGCCTTGTACCCCGTGATAATTCAGCCCAGCAAGGTTACCCGAGGCCAAGACCAGTATGACAAAAACCGCTACACGCATAGCGCTCGCTGATTGTTTTTCTTTCATTGATCAATTTCCTTTTGATATCTTTAATATGCGCTCGACACCCCGACGCCGGGAATTCGTCTTATTCATGAAAAACTTGGCGTGGCTTGTCTCCTTCTCAGCCACTTAGGGCTCACTTTCCTGCGTGCGTTGCCGCATTGCGCGGTTGCCATTTGTGGATAGCAATGGGCAAAACTGCGCGTTGAAACGCGTTGGTTTCAATCAGATATTGATGAGTTCATTATCTCGTCCACATAGTCTGGCCAGCGAAATGAAATCGTCCCATCGGGCAAGTCAAGGAGCCGGTCCACGGTCAGCCCTTGTATTTTGATGGCCGCGTCTAACTGTTGAGCGGCGGCTTCAGCGGTAGAAGAGCCTCGCGCGGAAATGGCAGCACCCAACGCATCGTGCGACGTATTGCTGATTTTTATGATAATATCGGCGGCGGCAAATGCGTCAGGCAAATTAAACGCGCCTTCATCAATCCCCGCTTTGATAACTTGGGCATAAATGGGAACAAGTGCCGCCGTGAGTGCCCGCGTAAACCGCATATAAAGCGCCGCGTTATTGTCTCGGTGCAGCGCGTCAAATGCTATCACATGCCCCGCTATTGAATCCTGTTTTATTTGTCTGTGGCGCTCTTGAAAAATGGCTTTTAGGCGGTCCAGTGCAGAGCCAACGCTGGAATCGGCGAGCGGTTGTAGCCCATTTGCAGCCTGCTTCACCATGCGTTCAAATACGGCTAACAGGAGCTCATCTTTGGAGCTGAAATGATGATAAAACCCACCCTTTGAAACCTTGGCGGCCCGCATAATGTCAGCGATCGTTGTGTTTTCATACCCGTTGCCGAAAAAAAGCGCCTGCGCACAATCAAGCAGCTGGCTGCGCCGCTCTTCGGGCTTCATATTTTTGCGCTTATTGGAATTCACCATTTTTCCTTTACAAACCGACCGCCGGTTTATAATAACCGACCAATGGTCTGTATATGGAACATTTAATCTCTAACCGCAAGAGATGTCCGCGCTCAAACCGAATTTAAGGGAAAAGAAAATGATCACGATGAAACCGGAGCTGACGCTGTGACAAACGCACATGCCGATGCGGCCTCAAGCAAAAGCCCAATCTATCTATTTCTGAGTCTGGTGACGATTTTTGCCGCCATTGGCTACACCGTAGCCTTCCTGATGGGGGATGATAACCGAACCGGCGGCATTTTCCTCGTGCAATTTTCGCCCCTATTGGCCGCGTTTATCACCAAGCTGGCGCTTCAACGCAATCTTCGTGGTTTGGGCTGGGGCTGGGGAAAAACCCGCTACCAAGCCGCTATCTTCGGGTTGGCCTTCCTCATTCCGCTCGTCAGCTTTGTGCTTGTTTGGGGGCTTGGTTTTGGCGGGTTCTACAGTGTGGCATTTATCACTGAAGGCCAGCGGGGCATGGCGGAAACGTTTGGTATGGAATTCAACTCGGTTTGGGTAGTGATGCTCATGTTGGTGACACTGGGCGGTACACTGGGCATGCTGACTGCCTTTGGTGGTATCGGCGAAGAGCTTGGCTGGCGCGGTTTTCTGGTTCCAGAGTTATACAAACACTATAATTTTGCGAAAACAGCGCTGATTAGTGGTGTCATCTGGGCGGTTTATCATTGGCCATTACTCATATTGCTTTTAGGGCCGCGCCTTGGCGTTTTGCCTTGGGTGATGCTGCCCATTAGCTTGCTTGCCGGTGTCGGACTTAGCACAATTATGGCGTGGTTCCGGCTAAAATCCGGCAGCATGTGGACGGCTGTGATCTTTCACATGGCGCTCAATTCTCATACGCAGGGATTCTTCCAAAACATAACCATAGAGACATCTTGGATGACGCATTACGTTTCGGGCGAACACGGGTTGATGTTGGCCATTGTGAGCGCAGCACTAGGCTATGCGTTTTGGCGCAAACGCGGCAGCCTGTCAGGAGAATCGTAATCATGCCCACAATCATCCTTTTGAATGGCGTTGGAAGCGCAGGCAAAAGCTCCATCGCAAAAGCGCTTCAGTCGATTACTCAGCAACCATTCTTGCATGTTGAAATGGATGCTTTTCTGGAACTGATGCCCACAAAATATCTGAACCATCCTGATGGTCTGCATTTCGAAGCAGAGGGAACCATGACAAAAGTAGATACAGGTAATATTGCTAAACGTGCCTTAAAGGGGATGCGCCGCGCAGTCGGCGCGTTGGCGGATGCCGGCAACAACTTGATCGTAGACGAGGTGATATTCGGGAATACCAACCATGGGGCGTCAAACCCGTTGGCCGAGTATCAGGCACTTTTAAAACCCTACAGTTTTCACCTTGTTGGGGTGTTTGCTGAGATGGAGGTTTTGAAGCGCAGAGAGTGCGCGCGGGGAGACCGCAGGATTGGCCTCGCAAAGTGGCAATACGCGCGGGTTCACGAGGGCATGAATTATGACCTCTCGGTCTATACAGACAGGGTATCTGCGCTTGAATGCGCTGAGCAAATTAAGCAGCGCTTCAATTTGTGAGGTCCTCACTGCTGACCATTTTCGTCAAAACCAGTTCTTAACCAATTCAGCCAGAAAGACATACACATGGGGCAAAATAGATTAACCGCCGTTTCGGCTGGCATATTCTTCATAATAGCTACGGCAATGGGCGTTCTTAACGCCGGAATGATAGGCCCGCTCATTGGGAGCGCGAATTATCTCGCCGGGATGGCTGAAAGTGCGGGCCTCGTGATGGTTTCCGTTTTGCTTAACACCATTATGGCCGCTTCGGTCGTGGCGATCGCGGTGGTTTTATACCCTGTTTTAAAAAGAAGCAGTGAGACGCTCGCCATTGGGTATTTGGCCGCCAGAATCATGGAGGGCACCGTGCTGGCCATAGGGGGCATAGCGTGGTTGGGGCTGGTGTCATTGGGGCAAGGTTTTGCGGAGGCAGGTGTGCCTGACGCGGCTCACTATCAAGCGCTGGGTGGCGTGCTCGTCTCGCTGAGTATGTCAGCTTTTACCCTTGGGGCGGAAATTGTTTTTGGCATTAGCGCGTTGGTATTAAATGCCCTCCTTTTCAAGGCAACGCTTGTTCCGAAATGGATTGCGATCTGGGGGTTTATTGGCGGGGCCTTACTGTCGACGCTTGGCGTCATGAAAATAGTTGGCCTACCGTATGCCGCCGTTGAAATAGCATTCACGGCGCCCGTTGCCCTGAATGAAATGGTGCTGGCAATCTGGCTGATTTTTAAAGGCCTTAACTTGGCAAACTTGGTTTAGCTGCGAGATTTGAGGAGATTAGCAATGGATAATGCAGATTTAGGTTTTACGTTTCGGCACGCAAAGAATGGCCGTGTTGTTATCTCACATCACGGCAAGCTGGCAACGACGCTTAGGTCAGATAAAGCCGCTGATTTTATGTTGAAAATGCATGATTTGGATTTTGGCGGCCAGCAGCAAGAAATTGCGCGGATCACCGGAAATTATCGCCGTGGGAATGAGCGATTGGCAAAGCAGCATCCGCGCAATCGTTGACCGCGTGGCGGCATGAGTTTCGGCAAGATTTGTACCTGTGATTGATCGGGACGAGCGAAAAATGAAAATGGAATCGCATTTTAAACAGGTTCGGTCGCAAACTTTGATCTTTAGATTGCCAACTCAGTAACATTTGGAAATCCCAGCCTTTGAACCGTAGCCAATTGAGAGCCTCAAAATGATATCCTTCAAAGGCAGCCCGTTTCCGAAGCACCTTATCCTTCACGCGGTATATTTTTATCTGCGATATTCAGTATCATGGCGGGAGCTGAAAGAGATCCTGGCCGAGCGCGGTATCGTTGTAGATCATGCGACGCGCAACAGGTGGGTTGCTAAATTCTCACCCTCAATTGCTTTAGAAGCGCAAAAACGTAAGCGACCAACTGCCATCTCGTGGCGCGTGCCCTCTCGGGACATTGCGAGGCAATGCCCTGCCAGGTAAGAGACGAAAGCTACGTGAAGGTTCGTGGGAAGTCGACATACCTCCACCGTGCCGTCGATCGCGCTGGTAATCCCCTAGATTTCATGCTGTCTGAGCGTCGTAATATGGCCGCCGCAACTTTGTTCTTCGCAAAGGCTTTGTCAAACAATGGCATTCCATTGAGGATCGTAATCGACAAGAGTGGCGCCAATGGCGCAGGTATCAAAGAGGTCGACAAAATCTTGAAGCGTTTTGGCTGCCCTACAAAAATCAGCACTGTCAGATCATAATACCTAAACAACATCATCGAGCAAGACCATCGGTTTATCAAACGAAGAACCCGCACAATGCTAGGCTTCAAATCATTCACTGCGGCGGCCTCTTGCGATGGAATTGAAGCTGCGCAGATGATTGGGGAGAAGCAGCTACTTTCTCAAGGTTCTGGTTTTGTACAATTTGCAGTGATCGCTGGATAATTGTCAGCAATTGTTAGGTATTTCACGGCCCCACGGGAAGTTTGCGACAGAGCCTTTCCCCTTCATGGTTTGCAAATCCAATCAAATATTCAATAATTCCAAATTCTAAATACCAGTGTTTGTCTTGTCGCCCTGGCCGCTGCCAGTAGCGGTGGCAAAAGTGATTTTGAGATCGAACAGGAGCGAACGCAGAGCAATATAGCGAGCATCCCACAGAGCAAGCGTTGCCGGTTCGCTCATGTCAATCCCGTTGATCTGAGCCAGACCGCTGATGCCGGGCTTGACCGAAAACACACCATAGTTTCTGCGGGCCTCAATCAGCTCATCTTGTACAGGAAGGCACGGGCGGGGGCCAATCAGGCTAACTTCGTTGCGAAGGATGTTCCAGACCTGCGGAAGTTCGTCAATTTTTGTTTTCCGCATGAAGGCGCCCAGTTTCGTGACTGCAGCGGCTGAAATTTCATGCGTACCAGCTTGTTCTGTACCCGCCTGCATTGTGCGGAATTTGTAGCAGGTAAAAACCTCACCTCCCTTACCTACTCGGGGCTGAGCAAAGATCCCAGGGCCTGGGGATTCGAGGCGAATGGCGATCCAGATCAATAGCAAGAACCAGCCAAGAAGGCCAATAATTGCTACTGCGAAGGTTAAGTCGAATAGACGTTTAGTGACGGTGTAAAAGTAATTCGAATTTTGATCGTTGCTGAGGATGACAGGTTTATCTGACGAAACGGGTGCATTCGATAAGATGTCCTCGACGAGCCTTTCAATGTGTACGGTTGGTTTTAACGCTGCAAGAGGAGCAAAGGCGAAGACTGCGAGTGGGCGTGGGAGCACGTTCAGGAGCTTGAGCTTGCCAGCCCACTGGGCACCGTAAACTAGCGGTAGATAGATCGTTTTGGACGCTAGTGCATCTTCTGCCGCTAGGGCGGCTGCGCCTTCGCGTTTGCTGCGCGCGTATGCGGTTGTATTGCGAAGATCCAAGGCGTGGATGGACGAGATGTTAACAAACCGCTTGATGCCAGCTCGTTTTGCAGAACGGGCTACGTCGAGGAGGAAATCCACGTTGGTTGCGAAAAAGTCTTGCTCAGGAAGTGCAGCATCGTTATTGACAACAGCCAAGTGAACCAACAGATCATAATCTGTTCCATGCTCTGACAATTGCGTGTATTCGCAGACGGGCACGTCCGGAAATACCTGCGCAAGTTTTTTTGCGTCTCGCCCAACTAATAACAGTGTGTGTCCTGCCGCGATTAACTCGCTGACCAGCAGTCGCCCGACAAAGCCGCTTGCGCCAGTGATGACAGTTTTCATTGGAAAGTCCTTTTATCAACAAGCGAAGAGGCGATCAGTCGTTATGGGTATTGCCGTACGGCGTTCTAAGGATGTCAGCAGCCATGTTATCCATAATTGTGGTCCTGTCGAAGGTCGCGCAAAAGGCATTGCGATCAATGGGAATTACCCGTGTCAGAACTTGGGTGACAGCCCTGACCATACCTTGAACGTCACAGGGGTCGAATATTTGCGCATCGGGCACTTCCTTGCGTAAAAACTCTGCCGCGTATCCCGATACACCTGCGACGATCGGTTTTCCTGTAGCAGCATATTCAAATATTTTTGATGGAAGCACTTTAAGAAAGGCGGGATGATCGTTGAGGTGCAGAAAAAGAATGTCGGCGGCGCGGTATTCATTCAGCAGCGCGCTTCTGGGCACGGGCGGGCGCAAGTCTACATTTGTTATATCGGCGCTAACCAGCGCTGATTTCAATTGACCAAGTCGCCCGCCGTCACCGATGATTCGCAAACGCGCTTGGCCCGCTAGAGCAACTGCCGCATCAGGGATGATCCGGTGCATACCTTGTCCTTCGCCAATATTGCCAGCATACAAAATCAAGGGCAAGTCATCACCGACTGTATCTTTGTGGAAATTGGTCGTTAGAAAATCGCTATCTATCCCGTTGGTAAACACGCTGCATGTCTGTTCCGGTACGATCCGGCGAACATGATTTAGAAAACCGGCAGATACCACATTGATCCGAGTAGCCGTTTTGAATGTGTAACGTTCGAGCCAACGAAAAACCGGTAGAATTTGGCGCAGCACACTGCCCTTAAGAACATCGCGCATTGTATCTGTGAAGATGTCGCGGATATCAAGGTAGAGCGGCAAACCGAGCCTGCGAGATACATAGGCACCCAGAACTGCGGTCATCAGGCGCGAGGAAGTGGCAAATACCATATCCCAATCACCATCTTTAGTTAGCGCGCGAACGCCCTTGGCATAGCTAACGAACGCTTTGGCCTGATCCTTCATTCCGCTTTGGTGCGCGGGCAGATCGATCCGCTTTATACGCAACCACCCATGGTCTTCGTCAGACTCGACAGCGGTGGCAAGCTCAGAATAGCGGTTTGGTTGTGTGGTTAAGACATCAACCTCCAAACCTTGCGAACGGTAATTTCGCAGTGCTTTTATAAGTGCGTCAGTACGAAACGAGCCCGCGCAAAGATCAGGTGGATAATAGAAGCTTAGGATAAGTAGTTTCACTTTTCACTCCATTCAAACGTTGTCACGTGCGACAAAGGCGCGTTTTCCGCAAGACGGATCGAAATGCATTGATTCGGAACGGCCTTTCCAAATTCGGGATGCCATGTACTCTTTTCGATGTTCAAAGTGCCTTTGCTAGAAAAACTAACTTGGGCAATGTGATCTCCTTTGCCCACTGAGAGGAGTAGGGCGCCCTGACCGGAGGCCTCAGCGCGAACTTCTGGAGCAAGATGGAAACGAATTTCACAGGGTTGTAACCCAGTGCCTATTATTTCATCCTCAACGATCAATTTTCTGTCTTCAAGGCACCAAGTCCGGCGGTGCCGCGGACGGCCAGGCAGATGACAATAACCGTCATGTTGGGCGGTCAGTTTTAGGGCATTCGGTTTACGTTCTTCCAAGACGCTGGACACTCGCGCTCGGCGACCGACGCGAAACCCCCCCCAAACTTCTGAAGAGTTTTCGTTGGCAAGGCATAGAGTGGAGTGGGCCCGCGTTCCGCGCTGCCGGTGACGTTCTGCACTTATACCATAAACGGATATGCCTGAGTTTACGATCACCCTACTCTTGTTCAATGACATCTCAAAGCTGAGGGTATCTGCGTGGGCGTGGGCTGGCAAGTAATCGGGCCCGACAGGCGCTATATCAGCCATAACCACCCCAGTTCCTAGTTCCAAACGGGCATAGCCGCTGTTTGGTAGGTAGGTCAAGGCTCTGGTGGCGAGTGTCGGTGGGATTTTCAGGCGGATCGCATAATCGAAAAGGGCGCTGTTTTCCGGCGCTACGCCAAATGAGGCATCATTGAAGAAAGCTATCCTGCCGTCGGGGTGGCTGAGCGTTTCCAACCAGTGTAGCATTGCTGGAATGCGGGCGCGCCAATCACTGAAAAGTACCTTTTGTTCGGGAGTTAGAGCACCATCAAAGGCCTGTGCTATATTTGCCAGGTCCAGCATGTCCTCGAGCGCAAGCGCGTGATACATAGGGCTGAGCTCAAACTGGCCACCATCAGGAAGTATCTGTTCTGGGACTTCCCGAGCCAGAATTTTCAGACCTTGAGCAAGCCACTTTTGAGCTTCCGGACCTTTAAAAAAAAGTCCAGAAAAAACTAATGCCTTCGCGTTTACAAAGAGATGGTTACCCAAAAGGTGCCATTCGAGTCGGCGAGTAAGCCAACGAGTTTGAACGACAAGGCTTAATTTTGCTTCTAGGGGCAGGCATCCACCGGAAAGCGTCCATTTGATCCAGTTCGTGATCCGCAGCGATGTCGGATAAGGTTCCCAGCCACTCCCTCGTGCCGGAGGGTTTTTAGCGATCCAGTCGGCTATCAGATCATGGTGCCATTTGCGGCGATCGTTCGCAGTTTGGGAATTTAAGTCATCGAAATAGTGCAAATTATATTGCAACAGTTTCGCCAACGCAGGAGCGTCCCAGCCACCCGTGCCGATATCATAATCCGTGTTTAGGATTTGGACAGCAGTTGGGCCCAAAAGGCTTTGCCGACGCTCCGCTACGGTGCACCATATATCGGAAGGGGCTCTTTGCTTTGCTTCGACTGCGGGGAACGGCACTCGCGGGCGCACCAGCTTAAATACCACGCGCCGGTAAACTTGTACCGGTCGCAAGTGGCGCACCGTTCTCCACATCAGCTTTATGCGCGACAGCTTCACGAAAGACGCTTCTCCGACATGTTGGGTGAAAGGTGCGGCGCAGAAATGCCTTGCGCCCGAATCATAGCGGTCGCCTCGATAGTGACGCGAGCAACTTCGAACAGCTCATCGGCCGAGATGGCTGGGGAGGCGCCATTTTCCACCGCAGCCAAGAACGCTTTAGCGCAGTGAGCCTGGCCCTTGTCCTGTCGCCAGAGGGTCTGTTTCTTGAAGCCTGGCCAGTTGAAACCTTTCAGTTTCACGAAGTTGTCTAGTTGAAGGGTTCGGCCGGCGGTAAAGACCTCGATCCGCTCTTTTGGAAAGGAAGAGCCACCATTGGCCAGATAGTGGATGGTGCCAAACGAACCGTCGGCGAAGCCCAGAACGATAGTTGCCTTGTCCTCGGTGACCTGAACGCTGTCAGTACGCCCCATACCGCGCGCTTGTATCGAGATGATCGGCGCACCCGCCAAATGACGCATCAGATCAATGTAATGGCAAGCTTCGCCGATAATTCGACCGCCACCTGTTAGCGGGTCCTGTGTCCAATGGTCGGCGGGAATGGCACCGGCGTTCATCACCATGACAAAGGATTTCGGTTCGGAAACGGTAGCAAGAAGCCTCTTCATGGTTTGTACAAGCGGTGAGAAACGCCGATTGAAGCCGACCATCAAATGACAAGCCGATGCGGTGTGCGCAGCCTGCACTTGTTCCAGCTCATCCAGTGTCAGCGCCAGGGGCTTCTCAACGAAGACATGCTTGCCTGCGTTCAGGGCTTTGACTGTGAAATCCGCATGGCTGTTGTGGCGAGTCACGATGGCCACGGTGTTGATCTCGTCAGACGACAGGAGGGCATCGGTGTCAGAGGTCGCATAGGCGAAGCCCACGCGACGACCGTGGACCACGCCATTCGTACCCCCCGCTGAGGCGATGGAATGCAGCGTGGCTCCGGCAGATTTGAACGCCGGGATCAGCATCCGCGAGGCGTAATTCCCAGCGCCGACAAAGCCCATCACGGCCTTCCCTTTAGGTGCGGCTGACGTGGCGGGTAGGGCAACCGAGCGGATATGGCGCGGTTCGACTGCATGGCCGTAGGTCAGAAGAATGCCGAGCGCGCTTTTGTCTGTGGTCAATGTGTCGTAAGCGGCGGGGGCCCGTTCGAACGGCTCCCGATGAGTGATCAACGGGGTGACATCCAACTGGCCGTTGGCCATCAGATCGAGAACCGCGACAAAGTTGCGCTGCTCTGTCCAGCGAACAAAACCCAATGGATAGTCCTGACCGCGGTCCTCGTAGGTTGGGTCATAGCGGCCAGGGCCATAGGAGCAGGACACTTGGAAGGTCAGCTCTTTCTCATAGAAATCTGCGCGGTTGAGGCCGAGTCCGGTTACACCCACAAGGATGATGCGCCCTCGCTTACGGCTCATGCGAGCAGCCTGCGTAACTGGATCACTTGACTTGGTCGAAGCGGTGATAATGACGCCGTCAACACCTGCTCCACGGCTAAATGCCATGCCCGCTGCAACCGGATCTTCTCCAGCGCCAGGGTTGCATGTTTCTGCACCAAAGGATCGCGCCATCTCAAGTTTAGCCGGATCAAAGTCGATGGCAAGCACGCGACAGCCCTGCGCACGCAGCAGCTGTACCGTAAGAAGGCCGATCAGCCCGACGCCGGTGACCACAAAAGCTTCGCCAATTGTAGGTTGGGCCAGACGAATGCCTTGAAGGCCAATCGAGGCCACAACAGTAAAGCTGGCTGCTTCGTCGGACACGGTGTCCGGTATCTTGGCGCAGAGGTTTCGTGGTACAGACACGACATCGGCATGCGGGCCGTTTGATACAACGCGGTCACCGATCAGAAATCCGTCAGCGAGGCTGTCCCGCACAACACCTACGTTACAATAGCCCAGAGGAATGGGTTGCGCCAATTTCGATCGAACTGCATCCAAGGTCGTGATAACGCCTTCTGTTTTCGCCTTTTCAAGTACTTGCACAACTTTTTCGGGCTGTGCGCGGGCTTTGGAAAGCAGTCCCGACTTGCCGAAATCGACAAGCATACGTTCGGTACCGGTGGAGATCAAAGATACGGTCGTATCAATAAGCAAACCACCATTGCGCACTTGCGGCGCAGGAGCCTCGAGCAACTCTGATTGACCGGTGGAGAGGTTTTGGAGGATTTGTTTCATATTTGCAGTTCGCTATAGTTTAAAAAAGGGCAGCAGAGAGCCAGATCAAGCCAGTAGTTTCTCCAGCGCAGTGACGATGCGTGGCGCCGTGTGGCCATCCCACTTTTTAGGGATCTGCCCAGTTTTCCATAGACTCTCAAATAGGCGATCAAAGGCGTGGGCCAAAGCATCTAGGTCGTCGCCTATCAATTCATTTGTGCCTATGTCGACAGTTTCGGGACGTTCGGTGGTCGTGCGCAGTGTCATACAAGGGATGCCCATCACGGTCGCTTCCTCGGTAATGCCACCGGAATCGGTGACCACAGCCTTGCAGTTCTTCACAAGCCAGTTGAACTCTAGATAGGGTTGAGGATCAACTAAAACAATATTGTCGGGCAAGTCGATGTCACTAAGCGTCTTGGCCGTGCGTGGATGCACCGGGAAAACTACGGGCAAACCTCGGGCTCCCCTGGCGATGGCGCCCAGAGTCTCGGCCAGTTTGAAGCCTGCATCGACATTGCTGGGTCGGTGCAGCGTGGCCACCAGATAGTTACCCCCAGTCAATTCTTTGTCGGCGAAAAAGGCTGGTTGTATTAGGCGGTCCATGTTGTGCACCAGAGTATCGATCATGGTGTTGCCAACAAAGAAAATGCGATCTTCAGTGATCCCCGACGCGCGCAGCGTCTCGCCAGCATACTCTGTTGTGGTAAAAAACCAGTTGGTGACGGCGTCGGTCACAAGGCGATTGATTTCCTCTGGCATTTTCCAGTCGCCAGATCTTATCCCTGCTTCTACATGAGCAACCGGAATATGTAATTTCTGGGCAGTGATGGCGCAAGCCATTGTTGAGGTCACATCCCCCACCACAAGAGTCATTTGGCAAGGGTCGTTCAGCAACAATGCCTCGTATTTGGTCATGATGCTGGCGGTCTGTTCAGCATGAGTACCCGACCCGGCCTCAAGGTTGACGTCAGGACTGTCGATGCCAAGCTGCTCGAAGAACACTCCCGACATTTGCGCATCGTAATGTTGGCCGGTGTGGACTAGTCGGTGACGCAAAGGACCACCTTCGGCAGCACGGGCTTTAAGCACGTGCACAATCGGCGCGATCTTGACGAAGTTCGGTCGTGCGCCAGCAATGATATCAATCAACATTGGAAATTCCTAATTTTATACGTGCCGGATGATGTCCGTCAGGTGTCGGGTTTTGGTGCAAATAGGCCGAACAGGTCTGCACAGTTGGTGCGATAGTCGTGCCGATCCCGAACGATTTCTAGGGTGGCGGCGGAATGCGCAGCGATCAGAGATGGGTTGTCGATATAGCGTTGCATCGCATTTGCCAGCGCGATTGAATCACGCGGAGGCACAAGGTATCCGTTCCGTCCGTCCATCAGGCTATCGGGGATACCGCCCACAGGAGTGGATATCGCAGGCAGACCCATTGACATTGCTTCCATCAGCGCGTTGGGAAAGCCCTCGGCGTATGTGGGCAACACGAAGACGTCCGTCTGCCCGAGCACTCGGTGGACAGCAGCTGGGTCCATCCAGCCGGTAAACGTCACTCTTCCGGCTAACCCTAATAAGTCTACCTCTGCTTGCAGCTGGTCCAGTAATGTGCCGCCTCCAATCATCTGGACGGTGAATTTCTCGCCCGCAGTGTACAGCTGTGCCGCAGCTTCCAACAGTTCGGTTACGCCCTTGGCCTGTACCATCCAGCCAACAAAACAGAAACGCACCGATGCTCCGACCTTGTGGAATAAAGGCGCATCACGCAATTTTGTCTCTGGGGCAAGCCAGTTGGGGATCACCTTTACTCGGTCCATTGGACCTCCGACACTATCAATAAAGGGCAGCCAGTTGGCTCCCTGCACACCCAGGAATTCTGGCCCGTGTAAAACAAATCGAGCAATCCGTTGCCTAATTCCCGGCTCTGAGAATAGCCGCTGGATATGACCGCTGCGTAGGTACAGGAGACTTCGCACCCGGAACAGCCTCGCCAGCCGGGCCATTAACCCTCGTTCGAAATAGCTGAGTCCACCGGAAGCAAACAGTATCACACCGTCAGGCCGTTTCGCCACGGACAGCCAGCAAAGCCTTGCTAACCTACTTAGACCCTTGCGCATCCGGATATGAATGCCCGGGACTGGAAAGCTGGCCTGTGTCGTGTCCAGATAGAATAGTTCGATCCCTTCTTCGTTTGCATAGGCCTTCAATCCTACTGAAGCTGTCATCATCCCGCCGGGATTGGGCGGTCCGGCCTTTGAGGGTTCAGGCGCGACAAGTATGAAGCGGGGCCGCTTCACAGCCGAACCTTATGACGTATCAGCCAAAGCGACAAGTTAAACACTTTCCATATCATGAATCCATGATCGGCCTTTCCGGTAAGATGCTGGGCTATCCGCGCTTCGATTGCTGCATGATCTAGGATTTCGGGATGGGACGCAGCCGCCGTCGCGATGGCATCGCGTGCCAACGGCAACAACGGCCCCATAACCCATTTTCCGAACGGGACGCCGAACCCTCGTTTCTTGCCCGCCAGGATGGATTTCGGCAGCACGTCCTGCATGGCACGACGCAACAGACCCTTTTGCTGGCCTCCGTCAGTCAGTACTCTAGACGGGATACCCAAAACCAGATCGACGATTTCGTTGTCGAGGAAGGGTACGCGAACTTCTACACTGGCGGCCATGCTGGACCGGTCAACCTTTTGAAAGAAGACATCGGGTAGAATGACCATTTTGTCGGTCAATAGCATCTTTTCCGCCAACGGGATGTCGCCGAAAAGCGCCGCAGCTTCCCGATAACGGGCGAAGGGATCAGCGTTCTCGATCTCCGCCCGCATTGATTTCGCGAAGATATTCGTCGGTGCGCTCGATTCCCGTTCGACAGTCAGTAACAGAGCCAGCGTCTTTCCTTGGTCAAACGCACCAAGTGCTTCGACCATACGGGCGATCCGTTCCATTTTGTGGCCTCGCGCAAACGGCCCGATCCCGATCTTCATCATGCGGAATGCGGCAATATAGCGTTGCGCGCGTTGCAAGGTCAGATGGCGCTGATAGCCTGCAAACATCTCGTCCCCACCATCACCCTGAAGAATCACTTTATGTGACTTACCGATCTTTTCACACATCAGATAGAGCGGAATATTTGCCGCATCTGAAAATGGCAGATCGTGGTTGTCGACCATCTTCGTCAATACATCCGCTGTATCGGCGCCTTGGATATGAATTTCATGGTGATCGGTGTTGTTGGCCATCGCGACTTCTCGCGCCAGAGCCAATTCGCTGCGTTCGGCGTCGTGATCGAAGGCGGCGCTGTAAGTTGTCAAGCGTTGGCCGCTCATCTTGGCAGCATAGGTTGTGATCGAACTGGAATCTAGCCCGCCGGACAGAAAGATTCCAACTGGAACATCCGCCACCATATGCCGCGCGACGCTGGCTTCCAGAACAGTGCGGACGCGTGCCGCGGCCTCCCTCGGGTCGCTCAGCCCACTGTCCTCTCGCGCTGAGGCAAAGGCGCCGATCAACGTCCAGTACGCGCGTTCGCTTTTCTCGCCGTTAACTAGATCAATGCGCAGCGCGTGACCCGGCTCCAATTGGCGCACGCCCCGGAAAAGTGTTCGTTCGCCAAGGGCATTACCATAGTAAGCCCATTCATGCAGTGCGGCGGTGTTCAGACGCCTTTCAAGGTTCGGAGCCAAAGCAAACAGCCCTTTTATCTCAGAGGCGAATAGGGTACGGCCCGTATCCTCTGCTAGATAAAGTGGCTTTATGCCCAGTCGGTCGCGCACAATAAACACCTGAGCGTTAGCGCGGTCGTGCAGTGCGAAGGCGAACATACCGTTTAAATGGGTGAAAACCTCTGGCCCGAGAATTTCGTATGCTTCCAGTAGTACTTCGGTATCGGAGCCGGATTGCAGGGTCAGATTCAGCTTTGATGCGATCTCACGAAAGTTGTAGATCTCGCCGTTATAGGTGACAGCGGTTCTTCCGCTGCGCGACACCATCGGTTGTGCGCCAAGCTTGGACAGGTCGAGAATGCTCAGCCGATTGTGCGCCAGTCCGACGCAACCTTCGATCAGAATGCCATTGCCGTCGGGGCCTCGGTGATGCTGCACCTTGACCGCGCGGTCAAGATCCGCATGGTATTGCTTGGCATCGGCGCCAGGTTGACAAATCAGGCCGGAGATTCCGCACATTATCTGGGAACCAAATTGCTGCGGTGCACGGCGATCTGATCCGTCGTAAACTGGGTTGAAATCTGTTTCGCAGGGGTGCCACCGACGATCATATAGGGTTCGGCGTCGCGGACCACGATACTTCCAGCGGCTATTGCGAACCCTTGCCAAAAGCGCGCAACCTTCAGTTTCCACTCCAAACCGTCGATCCAAAAGTCCATTTCTATGTGGTCGTGCTCAGCCCTATTTTCCTTGGCGTCGAACATATACTTGCCAACCAATTGGGATTTGTGATCGCCGCCCATTGTGGTAACTTTAGGTCCAAAAAACACTTTTTCAGCAATCGTGATGCCGCTGTTTGTAGCGCTGAACTTAACCCCAAGCCTGATGAACACGTACGATACATTTTCAATGGTTGCATTTGAAAACAGATCGAAGGTTGATAACATCAGATTATGGCCAGTTTTGAGAAACTGAAGCCTGTAAAGTCGCATCAAAATGCACCGGATGACTTTGCTAGGCAGGACCAGATTGATTTTCACCAGTTTTCTCATACTGCTCCCCTTTCCGCTTCAGACATCCGATAAGCACCCGTTTTTTCGGTTACAAGGCATTTTGCCAATCCGTCAATTCTGCAAACGTACATTTCCATAAATCGCGCTACCAGCGACCTTGCCGAAGCGTTGCGGTTTCCGACAGGAATTTCGAAATTATTTGCACAACGATAAAAACCAGAATTGATATGATTGCGCCGCGAAGCAACGAAACAAAATCTGAACGAACGAAGAATATAATATTCCACATCACTAAGAAATACAAATACTGTGAGACTTCACGTTGGCGGGATAGGATTACAAACGAGTACGCAAGGACGGTTCCAAGAATAAGCGGGCCAAAATACCAAAAATTCTGGAAGAATTCGAGGATCATGTTATAGGCGAGCCCTCCACCAGCATTGTATATATCTGCGAAATTCTCTCTCACAAAGTCTACCGACGGGGCAATAGGGCGATCCGGATAGATTCGCTTGGGAATCAACGCCGCCGGCGCGGCGAGCAACGAAAAGTTTAACAATTCGTATGTCGGTTTTTCAAACAATGTACGCCCAACGATATGAAAAGGGCCAAACTCAGTGTTAATTGGGTTAAAAAGGCGGGCTACAGAGAGAAAATCAAAGATCGCATCGTATTTCTCGAAAGCCCGGTTCCGTATATACCCGAAGAGCACAGTGCCCATCGCTAAAGGAACCATAGCAACAAGCCAAAAGAAGTTTAGCTTCTTTTCCTTGTAAAACAAAACAGCCAAAGTCAGGATTAAGCTTAAGGACACGCGTCGGTCGCCAAATGCGAGAACATCAAAACCAATGAAATAGATTGTCATCCCGGCAAGAATAATATTTAGAAAGTGGAAAGGCGATATCCCGGATTTTCTGCGCGCAATCCATGCTATTAATAGGGATATAGGCAAGACAAACTTCAAAAGATCAAGACCAAGCGATTTGTTCAAATAGATATCCGCGCGCGATAGATAAGCAGCGGCCAATAGTTCTCCGGCGCTGCGCAAATAAAAAACAAATGCCAATGCAGAAATCAAAATGGCAACATAGAAGATTGCCCGATGTCCACTTTTTTCTCGGGGCTTGCCTTCGAGATTTGGCGAGCGGATCCGAACGGTCGTTATCGTCGCTACGTATGAGATCAAGAAGAGAGCGCCAAGAATCCCCATCCATATCAGATAGTCGGTTGAGAAATCTTTCGTATTGTCAAAGATCGCATAATCCGTGAGTGCCGCAAATATGTAGATTGACGATACAATGAAAGTCAGAATTTCGAACGATATGTAGTTGAACCGTCGCGCCAATGAGCGTAGCAGGCCGGCTAGACTCATTACGACTAATCCAAAAGCCATCAACCCGGATGACTCGACGCCTATAAGCAAGACCCCAATGATAAGACCGAAGGCACTGAAGAAGAATATAATTTGATTTTGCAAGCGACTAGGTCTGCCTTTTTCGATCTA
>Ga0209345_10002910_pt1 | contig 18192 bp, 14 predicted proteins | sample Cruoilmetagenom7_FD_187294 | JGI IMG/M metagenome (GOLD analysis project Ga0209345, IMG submission 187294) | Oil polluted marine microbial communities from Coal Oil Point, Santa Barbara, California, USA - Sample 7 (SPAdes) (version 2) | ecosystem: Environmental > Aquatic > Marine > Oil seeps ...
TTTTTATAGACATAGTAATAATCTAATCATAATTCATTAAAAAAAAGAATTTTTGTTATTTTTATTTAATTATCTAATTTTACACTTGCACTTCCATAAATATATATGTGCTTTAAAAGCAAAAACTTAGTAAATTTTAAAAAACCAATTGAATCTGAATCAGGTTTATGGTTACCAACAAATAAAATGGAGTACCGTTTAAAAAATATTTCTATAATTGATGAAAAATGAGGTTTAAATTCTTATTCTCAGTTTCTTTTAGATTTTATTGATATGATTATTTTTTTGTATTAACAGTTTTAGTCTGAAAGTCATTAATTATCATTAAATCACTGAATTGTAACTTCTATAACCTTTATAAATAATATTAAATAAATTATTTTAGGCAAAATTTAATTATAAAAATATTTTTGCATTTTTTTTGAAATACAATTAAAATAAGGAGGACGAATTTAATAAAATAAATTTAAAAAAGAAGTTATTGAAAAAAGATAAAATATTATCAAAAAAATATCGATTTTTAATGTTATTAACATCGTTGATAATCCTTGGGTGCTTTTTACCTAGCGTAGTAAAAAGTAGAGGTCATTTCGAAGTAGGAAAGCGAACAATAGATACTAAGAGTTCTTCTCAGGAAATCTTTGCTTGTTTAATTTGGGATTCAATTGAAACATCTCAACCAAACACACTTGAGTTTGATTTTAATATTTTTGGATATCGAATTATTAGTACAGATGCTGATCCTATTGAATATGACGAGTGTGGGCAGCTTTCTCTTAAGATACAAAAATCTGAGTGTATAAAGATTGATCTTTCTCTAAACTTCGGAGATTATAAATTTGATAGAATTCTTGCGAAAGGACATTTAATTTTAGATTCTACTGGAAATTATTTCATTGGCTATAATCTCGATGATCCAATGAAAGGATTTTTTATGGATTTGTATTTTTACTCAAATTTAATTTGGATAGATGTTGCATTTGATGGTGGAGATTGCCAATTATGTTATGAAGGGGTATATAATCAAGGATATAATAGTATCCCCTCTTTTATTCCCGATTTTTTTGAACCTGATCAAATTTCTGAAGATTTAAGAATGTTGTCTGAACTTTCTCCCCATGATTTAAAAGAACAATTACTACATGCTCAAAAAACAAATATTATTATTAGTAATGAGAAATATTTGGAGGATAATTCTTTTTCCATTAACGGAATAGAAGGTTCAAGGTCAATTTCTTTAACAAATTATGGTGTTGTTCATGAAGGCCGCGAATTTCCTATTTCTTATCCAGCTGATTTACAGTATGATTATTGGCCATATTCTTGTATTGATATTGGGATTTATCGGTACACTCCAAGTGAAGCCAGAGTAAAAAGTGATCTTCAATATTATAATAAAAATTATGTTGATTATCCACTTAGTGGCTACATTCGTAATATAAAAGCTTATACTATGATAGCTGAAGGAGGACCTCATTGGCTTCTCATGTATAGCACAATTTATCCCAATGAAATTTCCGCACTTTGGTATAGCTCATGGGATGGACAATGGTACACAGATGTGTATCCATGGCATACAATAACAATGTCTGATAGTTGTTTTGGTTATTGCAAGCCACCAAGTACAAATCCAACAATGGCAAAAGCTTTTGTTGATTATCACGCAGATGCTTTTGTTGGTGCAACCATAGAAACTCCTACAGCCTCGGATACTTTTATGCGAGCATTTTGGTATGATTTATGCCAAGGCGATGAAACAGTTGAAACTTCAACCATTTCACTATGTCAAGCTCACGGTTTTGGTTGGGATCTTGGTGATGAGTGGAAGATTTATGGGGACAAAGATGATGTTTTAGCAAATTAAAGACATTTTCATAATTAATTTTTTATTTTTTTTATATATCAAATAAACTGGGTTATCTGGATTTTAAGGAGAATTTATGTTTGAATCCTAAAAAGAATTGGAAATAAAAAACCATTAATTTAACAATAGAATATAACTATAGTTATATTTTTAATTTAATTTTACTTAAGGTAGTTGATTGATGCATGAAAATTAAAGAGACATTAAATTTGCTATCTGTTTTGATAATACTTTTCTGTATTAGTCCTATTTTTGAAATTATAGTCTATATTGATCATATTAAAGATGATTATAATGGATATTTACCGCTTTTTATTTTATTTTCTTCGATAATTTTGTCTATATTGACCTTAATCCTTGTACATTTAGAAAAACGCGTTTTTTTCCAAATTTCGTTCTCAATGATAATATTTGGATTAAATTTAGGAATATTAATATATTTTACAATCATTATTCGAGACTTTTGGATTTATATAAGTTGGTTAAGAGGATTAACTGCATTAAAATTAGCAAGTATAGTTTCTATTTTTTGTTCTACCACTATTGCATTATTTTCTTATTTCCAAATAGAATCGAAAAAACATATGAGGTTTTCAATAGAGGATTTAAAAAATAAAACTAAGCTTTTTTATTTGCGATTAAGTACATTAGTGGCTTATTTTCCTATTATAGCGGGTATTTTCTACTCTATGACTGCAATGCCCGCTCTTGCTTACATATCGTGGAATATTTTTCGTTTATGGCCCGGGATCGATTTAATGGCGTCTTTTATCGTTCATTTCGATTATAATCAGAATTTTCCAATCTATTCGCTCTTGTGGATCGAACTTGTTATTTTTATAAGCGGATTTGTTTTGTTTTTACATGGTTTAATTCATTTAATAAAAGCAAAAAAAAAGAAAATAGATATTGTCCAAACAGGGCTTTATAAATACATTCGACACCCTCAAAATTTAGGTATAATTATATTCTCTTTTCCATTTTGCTTATATGTACCTTTTCTTAGCGATGGTGGAATAAAAGTAGGAGATATTTTTTCTTGGATGTTATTTTTTTTATTAATAATTATTTATTCTGATATCGAAGAAATTCACATGATGAGAAGATATCCGTATAAATATAGACTTTATAGGTCAAATACAGGATTTTTTTTCCCGAGAATCGTCAAAACTAAAAAGGAACGATCTAACTTGGAAATTAAAGAATATCTATTTCGTTGGCTTTTCCTCGTTGGAGGGTATATCCTCTTAATCTCAATTCTTACTTTAATAATTAGTAAATTACCTCTTATACACATTAAGTATATTAGATAGATTTTGACTCTTTCAAAATTTAACGACTGATTCGTTGTAATAACATCAATGCTCCTTAGAGTGCAAATTTTGTAATGATTCCATGGGAGTTTTTTTCCAAAAATCTTTTATATACTTGAACTTAAATTGGAGCTAATTCCTGAAGCATTAGAAAATCTTTTTGTAATTGCCGGTCTATGTGCAGGAAAAAAAAAAAATGTTGATATGGTGTATCCATATGGTGATGGTTATATTCGTAATATAAGGGCTTATACTATGGGAACTCATGGAGGACCTCATTGGGAGCCATATAAGAAAGTGTGGTTTTGGCAACAATGGGTTTCAAATATTTATCCTGATGAAATTTCTGCACTTTGGTATACAGATATATATGGTGAATTTGATAATGGCAAAAGCATTTGTGAATTATGGCGCTGATGCATTTGTTGGGTCTACCATATCAGTTCCCTGAGCCTCAGATACTTATATGCGAGCCTTTTGGAATGATTTATGCCAAGACGATGAAAAAATATTTTTTTAAAAATATTTTTAGATGTTGAGTTTGGTTTCACATGATTATAATCTAATTATCTATGAAATTTTTACTATTGGATATGATTTTCTAATCCTTTTTTAGGATTTTTCTTATCAGAACATGTTTTATTTCTAGCTTCTTAATGGCTAAGTTTAAGCTTGAAAATGAATTCAATTAAAAGAAAAAAACCTCCAATAATAGAAGAAAGATTTATTTTATCTTTATTTTAAAATATTAAAAGCTATATGAAAAATAAATTTAAGACCTACCTATAAAGCACTAGCACGTTCAGAGACAATTGAACAAATATAGAAAATATAACAATAGATACAAGGAATTGTAATGTTGCAATAAGAATTTTTTTACGAAAATCTATTTTGATTAAGGATTTATTTTTATTACGCTTAAATTTAGGAATAAAAAATCCAGTAATTTTATAATATTCCAGATATTCTTTATTGCATTTCTTTGATAAACACCATTCCTCATAATATGAATAAAGGCATAAATATAAAGCAAAAAACATCCAAGATGCAATATCACCCATTCTAATTCCTATATCCTCAAATCCAGGTACGTATAGAGTAAACGAAAATGCTATTATTATTCCTAAATTCTGAGGGTGTCTTATGTATTTATATATCCCTGTTTGAATTAAATGATCTTCTTCTATATTTTTTTTCACCATTGTAATTAAACCAATTAAAAATAATCCTAATCCAAAACAAAATAGTAATATTTCAATTGATATTATAATCGGAATTAATATTGGAGGTATTAAATAATAAGCCCACGTCCAATTGGTAAAATTATACCCGATTATTAGCCAAGAAAAATACACATTAATTCCAATGATCACAACCATAGGAGCAAGAATACCAACTATTATCGGTAAATATAAAAATATGAAACCAATTCCTACTAACACTTTTTTTAATATAGCTTTTATTATTTCGATTATCATAATACAGTATAAAATAATTTAAATTCCTAAGTTCATAAATTATACGATATTCATAACTTCTTCTCCTAGTGAGTTAGTATATTGACTGATAATATTTTTAATTCAATATTGGAAGAAATACTATTCAATGTATGGCAGTTGAAAATACTAAGAATAAATCCCATTAAAATCAATAAAATAATTAAAACTAATGTAAAAATTAATGGATGAGAATAGAAATACATTAGATGAGTTAGTAAGGAGCAAAAGAAAAAGCTAAAGGTAAAAAGTTTCCCTTAGAATTTATAGAACAGATTTCGGACCAATATGATTTTGTCTGCTTGCCAGATGTTCTATACGATTTAGAAGAAGTTGGGTAATTTGAGTTTGTTCAAAATTTCCTAAATGGAATAATTAAAGTACCAAAATTACTTGAAATTGAAAGATTCATAGTAAATTATCATGAAAAGTTAAATGAATATGGTTTTAACAATTTAAAGATAGAAATCCTATCTGATTCGGTATATTGGCCCTTTTACGTTCAGTTCCATGTCTATGTTGCGATGTTTCTCAATGCAGATAAAATCTTAATTCCCTCGGATTTGAAGAAATATTACTTAAACAGCAATAATTATAATGGTAAATTTTCGTTATTTATCGAATCTGAGTTTAGACCTACCATATTAAAGTGTCTTACAGCAAAAAGATTTTGGAAGAAGTTTAGATTAGAGTAGCAGAAAGTTGAGTCAAATAACTTAGAGAATTTTGTTCTAAGCTCAAACTTTAAAGAATGGGTAATTCCAAAATGTCTTAACGAAATTCTTAAGAAGTTTAATCAGAAGTTGATTACGGATGTTAACACTTTTTGGCTCGATATTTTTAAGAATAGACCTATTCTTTATATTCAATTAAAAAATTAGAATAATTAAATATTCAGATTCTTTTAGATTTCAAATTTATCAATTTCGATATTCCCAAAAACAAAAAAATAGTGGTTTCTAATTAATGGCAACAGTCAGCCGATAGAATTCAAAAAACACCCATTAATTAAATAATAAAATAAGAACTTTAAGAACTTAATTATGAACTTAAAGGATTTTCTTAAGTTCTAAAATTAAGTTTTTAGGGTTATAACCATCAAATTGAAATATCTCTGCTTTTCCGTATTCTTTAAAGTTCTTTTTAATATTATCCGCGGCGAACGTATTTACGCCCAGAGATCTAGTCGCATATGACTTCTTCGGCTCTAAAACGACCAAATGTGCTCCTTTTTTGGAAATGCTCTTTGTTAAAGCTTTTAATTCGTTAATAATTAATGTGTAGTCTGTCTGAACTTGAGCAATTAAATCAGGAAATTTATAGGAAATGTTAGCTCCGCAGTCCGAACAGACAAAAATAACGGGAATCATATTTCTATTTTTTAACTTTTCAGCGTTTATAAGCTTTAGGCATTTTGTCAACGCTGCTGCCATAGGCGTGTAAGACTTTCCTTTAATCTTTTTCATTTTATTTACAGCAGTTTTAAAGTAAACTGTAGGTTTCTGAAGAACAATGGCTTCTTTTCCTCGAAAGATGATAAGGCTTATTTTATCCTTTTTCCGGTATCCTTCACGTTGTAACGATAGAATTACATCTGTCATTTGTTTAATTACGTAATGCATCGAAGCGGAACTGTCGAGCACAAAAAACAAAACTAATGGTGCGCGATATTCATATACTTTATCCATTAAATCGTATTTATCAAATTTTATTGGAAAGTCTATGTCCGTTTGATTGTATATGGTATTTTTCAAATAAGTCCTTATTGTTGCGTCAAGAGCTATGCTTTTAGGTCGACTAATAGGCTGTCGATATGAAACATACCTTCCCTTTTGAGAAGAAGCTATTTTTATACGCCGTCCAATTCCTCTACCTCCGTAATCAGATATTTTCCGATCTTTTCGAATATTATCTAATATTGAAGTCATCTTTCTTTCCATGTTGTAAATTAATGGAATCGAACCTAATCCGTTATCAAAGAAATTAAAATCTCGCTCTTCAAATTTTGGAATATCTTTTACTTTCCAGCCTCCAGCAGGTGTTGGGTTTCTTTTTTTATTATCAGGATATTTAGGGGGTGGAAGTTTCTGTTCTTTTGTTTCTGGAATATTAACTTTTCTTGGATCTACAGATTGTCTTTTGAATTCCTTTTGAGGTGTGTCATCGTACTTCAGTGGTCCTTCAGTTTCATTATTAGGTTGATAAATATCTGGATCCTCGTAAGCTTTTTGTATCTTTCCGTAAACTTCAAATATTTTCGCTTTAACTTCTTTAGGAGTCATCTCGTAATGGAGCGATTTTATTCTATGTTCAAACACTAAATCCATAGCCGCATTTAAATCTTCTTCAATTACTTCCTTTCGACCGTTTAATGCAGCGTGAGCTCTCGCGCATCTTATAAAAGTAATATCCGCTCTTTGTGAAAAAATATCCAATTCGCTCACTAATTTAGATACGAATTCGTAAACAGTTGAGGGAATTTGGACTTCCTTTATAATTAGACGCGCATTCACGATTTTTTTTCTTAAATCTTCTTGTTCTTGCTCGTATTTCTTAATAAAATCCTTAGGGTTATCGTCAAAATCAATAACACTTTTTGTAATCTCTGCTCGCAATTTTATATCACGAGGAGCTCTAATTTTTACTTCTAAACCCAATCTATCCGCAATCTGAGGTCGGAGCTCTCCCTTTCCGAATCCTAATTCGATATGAAAGTAGGATCTTCGGGGTTCATGCTTCCGACTAATACAAATCGGGAGGGATGTGATATTGAAATACCTTCACGTTCTATAATATTTATACCCGAGGCTGCAGCATCCAAGAGAACATCAACAATATGATCTTGAAGTAAATTTATTTCGTCAACATAAAGTAGACCTCTATTTGCTTTAGCAAGTAGACCTGGATAAAGGCTACGAATTCCCTCAGTGAGTACTCTATCGATTGATAAAGAACCAGTTACCATGTCTTCAGTTGCCCCCAAAGGCATATCTGCTATACGCATACTACGCTTTTCTATCTCAAGATTCCCAGATTCCTTTTTTTTTCTGCAATCATCACATAAGTCGTTTAAAACAGCTTTAGGATTACATGAAAAAACACAACCCTTCACAACTTCGATTTCAGGCATTATTTCAATTAGAGATCTTACCGCAGTTGACTTTCCTGTTCCTTGTTGACCAGTTAATAACACCCCACCAATCATAGGATCAATCACGTTAAGAATTAATCCTAGCTTCATCTGAGGTTGTCCTAGAATGGCGGTAAATGGGTAGTTTTTCTTTTTTTGCATATCAAGTCATAGTAAAAAATAATTTCAATTAAAGATTTTCCTTTAACACAAATTATTATAGTTATTAATTTATTAAAAAAAAAAATAAGGTTGGTTTTTTCAAATATGAAAAAGTAATTATTCGGTTTTAAGAATCTTAAAATTTTTTAGCAATTTCTGCCAATTTAACACCTAATTTTTCAACAATTTCGTCCCATTTAGATAAAATCTCTTTTAATTTCGGTATGATACTTTCTCTTTCTTTATACTCCAAATAATTCATGAATTCCTTGATATTTTCTATTTTTATAAAAGTTTCAGCCACAAATTTGCGGATATCTCGAGTTTGAACATTTAAAACTTCTTGTATTCGACTCGATTCACCCTTTCTAATTAAAGTAGTTAAATACTCTTCCGTTCCTTGCAATAACGAATTCAGTTCGTTAATTTTATCTGTTACGAACTTATCGTATGTTTCAAATATGTTGTCTTTAGGGAACATATTAGTAATGTCAATTACGAATTTCTGTGTTAATACGACTAATTGTTCCATGCTTTCATATCCCGCAATTTCGTAATCTAAAGTATGATACGATGCTTGTATTCCTTTGGTAACATCGTCTAAGCTAAATATCTTAAAACCGGGATCGTTTTTCAGCTGTTTCACCGGATCCCCCTTTTTATTAGGAAGCTCTATTTGTTTTACTAACCTCTCTGGATTAAACACGAGCGATATCGCGAGCGAATTATTGGTTTGATAGCTCAAAGTCGTTTTGATATCTATGTGGCTCATCATAATTTTGAATCCTGGATGACTATGCCACCACCCTACGGTAAATTCGTTCCTCGAAAACGCTTCGTCGTCTATAATATATAGTGCTTCATAATCTTCGTCGCTCCATTTATATTGATCGATAACAGCGTCTTTATCTAATTCTTGATGCATTATAGGATAAGTTTGTGTAATATTGACATCGTTTCCTTCGTTTTTTCCTATAAAAATACCTGAAACTTCAAGCCAATCGTCTTTATCAATGCGTTTATTAGCCTGTCTCACGCAAGCAGCTACTATAGTTAAGTAAACATCTTTAGGGATAAAAACTGTCATATTTTTATTGTTAATATAATGTTTTTTGATAACCTTATACTATTACGTGTATTTAATTTTTTATTAAAAAAATCAAACGTCCACAAATACTAATTATTTTTGAGATGAATATATAATTATTTAAATTCAAAAATTATGATTATATTATTACTTTTAATTAAATTAACTGCAATTCCAACTAATTAAAATCGTATAGCAAAGGATAATTGATTAAAATGGCAGAGAAAGGATTTGAACCGTTGTCGAGTCAATTGGGGGTCCCAGGAACATCGTATAGAATTCAATTAGGGCTAATAAACGACAAGTTTGCAACTCGTTTGTTAAAAGGAAATTCTGTTCTTGACTCATATGTTTTTAAGGATGAAGATATAACTGAATCTGGTATTCCTAACCAAAACCTTATAGTCGGCTGGGTATTGCGAACGGTAGCAATCCCAAATATAAATCCGCATCAAGTCATGAAAACCACCCAAGCTTTGGTAAAGCAAGCTATTGAGAAAAAAGAACAAAAAAAAATTGTTGCTCCTATTTCGGAAACTAAAAAAGTAGAGTTAGAAAAAGTTCCTGAAAGCGAACTAAAAAGACCAAAAGTAACAGGGTGGGTTAAAGAGGAGGGTATGAAGGCGACCCAAGAACTAGAAGAAGAAAAGCGCCAAGCTTTCCAAGAGAGAATGATGCATATAAAGGAAGAAAAAAGAGCGCAAACGGGTGATAATGCCCCATCTACATTGATGACTAAAAGAGAATTGCCTACGATCCCAAAAGGAGAAGGGGCTTCAATTTCTACATTTTGCCCTCATTGTGGAAAAGATTTGAATTGGAAATTTTGTCCCTACTGTGGAAAACCTCTATAAATCCTTTTCCGCATTAGTAAATTTGATTTTATTTTATATTTCCTTATTATAACTCCTTCTTAATTTACATTTTACTACTATTTTTTTGAAATATGTGTAGTTAAATTTTTAAATTTTCAAATATCAATAAAAAAGATATAAAATTATATTTTATATTAAGTGTTTTAAATTAAAATGGTTTAAAGTATAAATAAAACAAAAATATTTTTTATATCTATATTTAAAAAATAAAGTGATTGAAAATGGGGAAGGATGTGGATAACAGCGTAGTAAAGATCAAACCTCTTGCGTATTATAAGATGATATTACACGTCTTACGTTTTGGAAATAGGGCTAGAAATAATTCTCAATGTATCGAAGTAATGGGAGTACTTATTGGACACCTCGAAGATGGTGAAGATAAAAAATTTAAGAATGTCATTATTGAGGAAGCCATACCAATTTCTCACGGGAGCAGCGTAGAAGTAGAATTCTCTATTAACGATTATATATTTTTTGAAAAAGCGAATTCCTTGTACTTAGAAAAGAATTGGTTCATGGTTGGGTGGTATCATAGCCATCCAAATTTATTTCAGCACCAGATTTTCTTTTCACCTACAGACGTTAAAAATCAGTTTGGTTGGCAAAACGAATTGAATCCTAGTGGAATCGCGTTAGTTTTTGATCATGCCTATTTAGATAGCCCTGACGATCCTGGATTTAGAGCAATTCGATTGACTAATCCATCAAACATTCGAGATTCAAGCGTTCACCAAGTTAAGACAATCGTTGAGACGCCGGATAATTTTGAATATTACTTTAAAATTATGGAATTAATTAATAATATACACACGAGAGAACCTCCCATAACTGAAGAAAATGAAACGATGGATATATTTGGAGATGTAAAAGTTCCTGAGCTTAGCCAATTACAGTTTAAACAGCCAGAGATAAATCAGCGTAAAATAATTGATTCTTTCCAAGTAGGACTCTCTAATTTTTTGGATTTATCTTTAACTCCTTTAATTAATTTCCTTAATTCTCTTAGCGTAAATATTTCAGCAAATATTGAAGATAATAACATAAAGATTGGAAAAGATTTAACTCTTTTAAAAGAAATGATAAACGCGGGAATTGATAAAATACAAAGGAAATATAAAGACGATTTAAATTCTGAATTATTCACAGCAGAAGGGTATGTTGACGATTTCCTTGATCAAATTGACGGATATCAAGAAGAAGTTTCCGAATTACTAAAAGAGATAAATGCTATAGTTAAAGAAAAAGTTAATACGCTATTTAAAGAAAAGTTCGAAGGATTAATAAATGATTTCTCGAGAGATTTTGATGACTGTCAGAAAAGATTGATAGATTATAATGGTAGTATGTCTGTTAATCTCGATAATTTTGAAAAATTAGAAAATTCATTAAATTCCTTATCTGAACAAATAAAATCAATAAAAAGTGCTACTCTTGAAAAGATAAAAGCAATGCAAAAAGAAACTTACGATGTGACTTCAAAGAAACACAATATAATTTTAAATAATCTTACCAACCTTAATAAAAAGTCGCAAAAATTCTTAACGAATTTAAAAGCCGCTGTTTTGATTTTGGAGGGCACGAAAGCTCCTATTTTAGAGAAAATTGATAAATTAGAATCTGAAAAAAAACAACTATTATTAAAAATTAAGAAGCTAGAACAGGGAGGTAACAAATAAAGATGACAGATAACAATCGAGAAGTTAGCGAGAAAGGTAATGTTTTCATTAAAATGAATCCTTTTAAGAATATGTTTACCCATATATTGAGGTTTGCTAATGTTGTACTAGATTATAACGAACAAGTTCTTGGATTTTGCATTGGAAAAAAGAACCCTAATAACGACGACATTACCGTAACAAAGATTATTCCAATTACGCATGGAGATGAAGTAGAATTAGGTTTCTCGGAAAAAATTCACAATTTACTTATCCAAATCCAAGAAGAAGCTTCAAACGAGAATCTTTCAGTAGTAGGATGGTATCATTCTCATCCTGAGGTTGAAACGCTTTTCTTTTCTGATGTTGATAAAAAAAATCACCTTTATTTTCAGAACGAAAAATTCCAATATGGATTTGGAATTGTTTTCGACCATTCCAAAATGAATAAATCAGATAATTTTGGTTTAGACGTTTTTCGATTAAAGGATTACTCAAAAGGAGATAAGAGCGATTATATAAAGGTTAAATACGAAATAGAGATACCAAACTCTTTAGATTTTTACAAATGGGTTCTAAAGTTAGTTGAATATGGACAAACAAAAAATCCCATAATAATTGAGGAAAGATTAGAATTAAGAGAACAAGTTCCTCGCGACCTGCAAGAAATTCCGATGTTTGCAGAACAATTGGAAATGGAAATCGATTTAGAATACCAAGATATTAATCCAGTTGTAAATGGTTTTAAAAAAGGATTACAAAATTTTTCGAACTTAGTTTTAAATGATTACAAATCTGAGTTAGAAACTTGGTCGTCTGAATTCAACGATGGTGCGTTAAAAGGTCTAAATAAAATTAGTGATTCGCTAGCTCATATGAATTTAACAATAGATGGTGGTTTTAAAAAAGTAGAAAAATGGATAGAAACGAAGTTTAAAGAAAGGATTAACGAATTTAATGAAAAAGTGGAAGGATACATAAATAAGCGCCTTCCAGGACAAGAAGTCTTAAAAGCTAATACAAGCGAAATTAAAGAAATCTTAACGAGCGAAATAAACAAACATATAGAGCAAAGTATCGATTATCTCACTAAATCGATTAAAAAAGATCTCAACGAGATTATTAATAAATTATACGAGATTTCGATGCAAGATGCGAAGATAAAAGAAAGAATTGAAAATTCAACTAAAGAGATTTCAAGTTTGACGGAACAAATCCAAAATCTCTCGATTGATATGTTAAAAGGGATAGGTGCGATAAACCACCCTTTCGAAACAAATCTATCTACTAACTATGATAAATTAATCTCGGAACTTGAACCATTCAAGGACAATTTTAACGAGTTTGAAACATTTATTGAGAGATTACAGAAGATAATTCCTGTTTTCCGCAACATTAAAAAATAATTTCTTTAAATAGACTACTAAAAATACTTAAGGCTAGAAACTTTCGATATTTGCAATTGATATTTCGGAATTCGTGTGGATAATCGTTTTAACTGATTTCTTTTCGCTACATTACTTAACACTCGTCCAATTCTATCTACTCTAATATCTATCGCAAAATTATCTTTTAAAATGGAATTTACTTTATAAGAAGATAGAATCACTACACTGGAAATGTTTTTTTCACATAACATTTCAATAGCTTGTTTAACAAGCTTTATTAACGCTTCTTTGTCTGGTTGATTTTCCATATACATTATAATAATATTTTTGAACACTTTTAAAATTTTCAGCAATAAAATAACTTGCGATTTGCATTTGGTTTGTTTTATTTGTTTTAATTCATTTAAAAAAATAATCATTTTTTTTTTAACCTCTACAATAATCTAACCTATAGTCTGAAAATGAAACCTATAGAAATATTTACACAAACTAAGGAGAAATTACAACTTATTTTTCGAAAAATCTTTATTAAAGAATTATACATTGAGGGAAAGGAACCTCAAAAATCGTACTGTTTTGATAAAAAATTTTTTGGATTATATGCGCTATTTGTATTATATTCGTTATTAATTTTATTTGGGATAAATTTTCCAGGGTCTTATCTAAACATTCTTACGTTTGGAAACCCGTTTGTTTTTTGTAGTGCATTGGTAGCTTTTTTTCTTGCATTGTCATTATTATACAGCGTTGATAAAATTAGAGTTTTCATTTTTGAAGAGTATACAGCAATTAAACAGATTGTTTTGTATATCGGAATAATATCTGTATTCTATTTGATTTTTTTATTTTTATATTTAATAAATCTTAATTTTATAAGCTATTTATTAGGATTATCAACAGTGTGGCTTGTTCTATTAAGTACTAGGTTTTTTATGTATTCAAGAAAATTTGCTACAAAAATAGAAGCCAAGTTCATAACAAAGTATTCAGTATTTCGTGGATTCTTCGCTTTCATCGCCCCATATTTTATATTAGGAGTGCTTGTTGTAGTATCATTGTTTTACCGAGGATTGTTAGTCTTCATATCGTTAGATTTTTTTGGACCATTTGCTCCTGCTGAAGCAGTGGGGGTTTATGAATTAGAAATGCGATTAATAATGCCACTTATTTATTTTAGTTTAATACTAACGCTATTGTTTATTATTTTTGAATATGTTTTTACAAGAAGACGAGCTGATACCAGAAGAGCCGGTTTATTTGACAACTATACTTTTTCTTTAATTGTTTTATTCATTTTTTTCTTTCAAATATTTCAATTAACTATGTTTCTTGTGCTAAATTCAGCCACCATAGCCGCTCTAAAGGCTACTGTTGGAGAAACAAGCATGACAGTATGGTATATTCTTATTGCTGAATTTGTTTTCTCAATGTACTTCCTTTATAGAATTGTAAAAAAATTGGGGCGTTCTTTAGAATGGAGATTGCTAATATTTAAAAAAGACGGGCTAACTTTATTAATTTTAGGGTGCGTTTTTGCTCAAACTCTAACACGTTTTGCTCTACAAACTCAAATTCCAAATCAAGAAATTTCACTTGTTGGCCAGTTCTTTATGGCAGATAAATATATTGTTTCTTTAGTAATGTTAATTTTCCTTGGAAGCACTTTGTTACTTTACTATTTAAAACCACACGAAACATCAATGTTTATTCGATTACAGAAGGAAACCGTTAATAAAGAAATAAAAAACAGGGATATCGTCTATCAATTGATAAGAAGCGAATACATAAGAAGAGGTAAAGCTTATCCTCTTGAAATTTTAGATCGAGAGTTAATAAGAGCAACAAAACTTCCAAAAAATAAAATTTATTCATTAGTTGAGAATTTAGCAAAAATAGACATGGACATTCTTTTAACTGAAAAGAAAGATGATTATGGGACCATGGTAAATATGATAGATTTTATCTCCGTTACAGAAGGTTTCGACAAAAAAGAAATCGCTCAAAAAAAGGCAAAAAAATATCTATCAGAAAGGCTCTATACCACTATGACTAAGAAGAAATCCAGCCATCTTGATTTACACACTATTAATAATAGTGATAAAGCTTCGGATCAATTTCTAACTTCTCTTTCCACAGATTTTAGCAAGAAGCAAAAAGATGAGATGCTTTTTGGGCAAAAACAAAAAGAAACCATGATTTCTTTCACCAAAAAAGAAATCCCTACTTCTTTAAAAAATTTGATTATTGATATTTTAAAAAAAGAATATTCATACCGAATTGAAAACGAAGAGAAATATCCTGATTTCTATTTTAATATATCAGAAATTGCTTCTAAAGTTCAAATGGAAACCCGTATCTCTCCAGGTGAACTCTATCCAATTTTAGAGAGTATTAACGAATCTGATTTAGAATTAAATTTAATTATAAATCCAGAAGAACCAGAAGATAAAAAAATTAGCTTTTTCCCGGTCGCAGACGACGATTTATGTTATTCACTCGCAAATTTCAGACCTGAGGAATACAAAAAAGTTAGAATTAAGGTAATAAAGAATTACTTGAAATTTCTAAAAAGAAAGAAAGCAAAAGCTATTTATTCTAAGCTTAGGAAAGAAATTGGTAATAAAACGGAAGAGCAACAAGTTTGGAACACGCTATATAAAATTTTGAATAATTATTATCCTTTATACATAGCGGTAGCAGAAAGAGTAAGGTCAGGAGAAGATTTACCAAAAGTTATCAAAATTTTTCCTCAAAAGGATATCGATTTATTTAGTATTGAATCTAAAGGCAAATAGATCTTTTATGTTTTGTTTCTAATTTTAGCAATCTAAATATTAATTAATTTGAGTTAAAATGGGGATTAAAAACAAAAAATATTTGTTAGGAAAAACTTTCATTGGTTTATCCTCTTTTCAGTTACTAGCAATGTTTAGAAGGGGATTGTTCTATACTTACTTATCAATTTACTTAAGAGATTTTTTACATTTATCCGTTACTGAAACGACCTTATACGCTACACTTCCAATGATAATGAGCGTGATTTTTCAAAACTTTGTTTGGGGGCCTTTAAGCGATAAATTTCAAAAGCGAAGAACATTCATCATTTCAGGTGAGGTTCTAGCAGGAGTGGGTACTACATTGGTATGGTTTATACACTCATTATTTTCGAATTTAATTATTGCAGGATATGTTATTATTTTTGGCTTAATGTGTATCGAAGCGTTTTGGTCGATGTCAAATATAAGTTGGAGTGCTCTCATTAGTGATATTTATCCTTCTTTAGAAAGAAGCAAGATTATGGGTCAATTGACTAGTGTTGGGGGATTAGGCCGTATAATTGGAATCTCTATAGGAGGAATACTCTATAATAGTGGTTTTGGATTTCGAGATGGACCGTTGTTTTTTGTAGCTTCACTTGTTATGTTTGCTTCTACCATTCCAATGTTATTTGCACCAGAAGGAGGAACACATTTTGAGCAATTATTAGAGGAAAATACTAATAATAAAACAACGAAAAACGATAGTTTCAAAGTAGTCTTTATAATCTTTCTAATTTCATTAATATTCATAAATTTCGGACGTAATTCCATTGCAACCATCTATAGCCAGTATTTAATTTTAGAAAGCGGTTTTGGAGTAGATAGCTTAATGCTGAGTTTTATTGCCAACACTCGCTCGTTAGCAACATTGACAATAGGATTTATCGCGGGTATTTTAAGCAGAAAATTTGGACATTCTCGTGCTCTTATACTGGGTGTGATATTAGCAATTATCGCCTTGACGATAACTGCTCTGACAACAACTTTACCTTTTATATTTATGGGGAATTTTTTATTAGGTATGTCTGAAGTAATTATTTTTGCATCGTCTTATGCTATTGCTTCTGATTTAATACCATCAAAAAACAGAGCAAAATTGTTTGGAATGTATAATACAACCTTTTTTCTTTCTTGGGGATTGTCTTGTACGATTATCTCAGGACCTTTAATTGATTTTTTAATCTATGAAGGATTAAGTGAGGTGTTCGCATACCAAGCCGCTTTTCTCGTAGGAGCACTGATAACTGGGATTGGTTTAATTATATTTTTAGCACTAGAAATATGGATTAAATTAAAGAACAACATAACTAAAAAATAAAATATTGAATATTTTTAAAAATAGAATAGAAAAAAAAATTTATAAGGATTTTATTATTTACAACAAGCTTCACATTTTAGTTCAGATATGCTTACATATCCACAGTCTTCGCCCATAAAACACTCGAATTCGTTTTTGTCCTCGTTAAAAACCATATCTTGGGCACAACACTGAGGAAGTGTTTCAATTACTTTTCCACATCCACTACATTTGTATATTTCCGTATTTTCCATTTTATACATTCACCTTTTTTTTCGGATTGGTTTATGCAATGATTTCCATCGGCTTACCGTGATGTTCGGGGATTTTTTGAGCTCCACAAGACGCCCCCATCCAACAAACTAACTCTTTGCCTTCTTTATGCATAGGTTGACCGCAATGCGTAGGTAAATCTTGCTCCAATCCACATTCAGCACATTTTAATTTTCCCATTTTTCTATCGACCTCATTATCTTCTTTTATTGTATTAATTTCTTTAATTTCCTTCTCATTTTCAGATATTACATATTTGTGAGGGTCTTTTTTGAATTTGACTAAACACGATTCGTTACAAAAATAATATTTCTCTCCATCATGTTCGTGTTCAATCCAGTCCTCGGGTTTTCCCTTCATTCCGCAAACAGGATCATTTACTAAATCTTCTTCGCTGCTTTTCATTTGCATTAACTTTGGGTTCATCTTATCATAATTCTTAAACTTTTCAGGGTCTTGTTTAAAATGAGCTTTACAGTTCGAACCGCAAAAGTGATAAGTTTTTCCTTGATATTCATGTTCTATAGCGCGTCTGGGATCAATTTCCATACCACAAACAGGATCTACAACCTTTTCTTGGGAGACTAATAATCTTTCTTCTTCAATTTGTTGCGATGTTTTTGGCTCGAATCTTTTCAAGAAAAGCGCATTAATAACAACGGAAACGGAACTAGATGCCATAAAAACGGCAGCTAAATAGGGAGGCAAAAAGAATCCGGTTGCGTAATACAGAACTCCCGCAGCTATAGGAATTCCAATTATATTGTATATAAAAGCCCAAAACAAGTTTGTTATCATTTTTTTATAAGTTTTTTTAGATAGATTAATAGCAG
>Ga0209345_10002911_pt1 | contig 18189 bp, 25 predicted proteins | sample Cruoilmetagenom7_FD_187294 | JGI IMG/M metagenome (GOLD analysis project Ga0209345, IMG submission 187294) | Oil polluted marine microbial communities from Coal Oil Point, Santa Barbara, California, USA - Sample 7 (SPAdes) (version 2) | ecosystem: Environmental > Aquatic > Marine > Oil seeps ...
TTCCGATCTCTGGTGTGAGGTTGGCGGCTTCAACGCGGATCAGCGATTCACCGCTCGACACCGCTTCAGCTTTGGCTCGCAGCAGTTCGGTCTGGGCCTCGGTCTGTTTTACCTGGGCTTCAGTGATCTTTTTCTGCAGTTCCAGCGCTTCGTCCCGGCGGTCTTCTTCGTTCTGTACCAGCTGCATCATGTCGCGGTAGCCGGCAGAGTTTGTGCTGTTGAAGCCAGTCAGCAGGCTGGCCATGTTGGACAGGGTCTCGCCGGTGCTGGTAATCGTGTTGTTGATGCCCATAATGATGGCTTCAGCCTGAGCGCCTTCTTGCTTGAGCTTTTCCAGTTCCAAGTTGAACTCAAGCTCGATAATCCCCATGCGCTCATCGGAGTAAATCTTTTCAAGCGCCAGTGCAAAATCCAGTGACTGCTGTGTTTGCCTGAATAGCAGGTCATTGGCCTTTTCCTGCAGAACCAGATCCTTTTTCTTCTGCTCCTCAAGTTCCTCGCGCTTTTTCTTTTCAGCTTCGATTGCGGCCAGCCATCCCTCCTGCCGAGCGAGCCTGCGAGCGTCTGACAGTTCGGCTTTTGTGCTCGCATCCAGTAGATCCCACTCACCCTTAGTCAGATCCTTGTATTTCTCAACCAGCTCCAGCGTGCTGCGCTTCAGCTCCTCCCTCTGCTTGACCTGTTGAGCCGCACGCTCCTCTTCGCGCTCAGCAAAGTCTTTCCTCATCAACTCTGTGTCTGCAGCGATCTGGCGATAGGCCTTCAGAGCTTCCGACTCACCTTCGACTGCATCAGTATTTTTACCGATCGCGCCAGCAGCGCCCTCTGCCGCTTCCTTGTTACCCCAAAGAGCCTCGGCGGTTTTCCATGCCTCATCAGAGGTGCCTTTCATGGCTTTTGCGTTTTCCTGGAACACCTTTGCCAGGGCTTCAGTTTCTTTGGTGTTGCGCTGCGCTCGGGTTTCAAGATCAAGCAGGCTGGATATGTACTCTTCGACATATGTCACAACGTCATTGAAGTTAAACGCTAGAATCGCCAGCCCGGCAGCCAAAGCGGTAACAGGGTTTGCCAATAGCGGCAGAACCTGCCCACCCGACCTGGCAACGTTCACAAAGGCCTCCATTGACGGAACCACTCTGCCAAGCGACCTAGCCCCGCCAATTATGATGAATGCGTTTGCTAGTAGATCGAGCGATGGCAGTACTGTATTGATGATTGTGCCGATACCCAGAATCGAGCCGACAAGATCGAGAAGTGATGACTCGCCGCTGTTGGCCTTGTCAACCATGTCCGCTATCTTTGCGATAAAGGGCCCCAGCTTGTCGACTGCGGCGGCACTAGTGTTGGTCAGGGCAGCTATACCATTAACAATGAACTGAATCGCCCGCTCCAGATCCTCAGCTTTGGTCAGATCTAAGTCGCCAAATAGTTCGCCCATCGACTCAGACAGGTTTTGGAAGGCCCGGAGCAACACGTCCAGATCAAGATTAGCCATTGCCTCGGGAAGCGCTTCTGCAATACCACTCAGCAGGTTGGTGATACGCTCGCCGGCATCATCGATAGAGTCGTAGACGCCCTTGAAGGCATCTGAGTCCAGACCAATGCTGACCTGGCTGAACATGTTGGCGATCTCGCCCACTATCTCGCCGTACACATCCAACAGGGGTAGGCCTGCATCCACAAAGGTGGCTTGGATGTTGTTCAGTAGATTCTGATTGATGTTCGAGAACTCTTCGGCCATTTCGGCGTTAGCCGCGGCAGCAGCGCCAGCGCGCTCTTCCATTGCCTGAAGAGATTCTGCATATTTACCGGCAGAGTCGTTGGCCAGCGTCAGCGCACCCTGTACCGCTTCTGAGCTGCCAAACAGCTGCACCATCTTTTCAGCACTGCCGCCGGTGACTTCCATCAGCTTGCGCATAACACCATCAAGGCCGTCAGACTCAAGCGAGACACCGCCCAGTGCCGCTTTCAGGTCATCAGAGGGCTTAAGCAACTCGGTCAGCAATGCTTTGAGCTTTGTTACAGACTCTGCGGTACCCGTGCCACTGGCTGTCATGGCTGCAATGGCTGCGTTCACATCAGCAAACGAAACACCAGCCGCACTGGCGATCGAAGTCACGCCAGACAGTGAACTGGCAAGCTGCGGCAGAGAGGTTGCGCCTTTTTGAACGGTGACCATCAACACATCTGAATAATCAGCTGCTTCGCTGGTGGCGGCACCATACGCGTTCATGCTGCCTGCCAGCAGATCAGTGGTAGACGCAAGGCTTTCCCGCCCCGCAGTGGCAAGCGTCTCTATGTCTGAAACGTATTGAACTGCATCAGCCCAGTCGGTACCGGTTGAGATCGCTTGGTATACTGCTTGGTTTATGTCCTCAATCGATGAGGTACTGGAGCGGGAGTATTCCAGAATCTGATCCTGCAACAGCCCGACTTGATCTGCAGTGCCGCCAAAAAGCGTGCCGATCTCCTTAACCGACTCGCGGAATTGGCCAGCCTGGGTAACGGCTGTGCCAGCCATCGCCAAACCGACCCCGATCACAGCTGCTTCAGCCGCCAGCATGGACTTGGTGAAATCAGCCATCGGGCTGGTAAAGCTGCCGACATTTCCGGATAGGCCCTGGATCGAGCGCCCCACGCCCTGAACGGTTGTGCTGAAGCGGTCATCATTGGCAGTGAACAGAATCTCTACCGTTTTCTGAAGATCCGACTTAGCCATGAAGCTCACCCTCCTTCGGCATGTTGGCCAGCTCCAACACGAACCGTCCGATCATCTCCTGAGCCATTGCTGTCGGAATCAGGTCCAGGTGCAGCGATGCCTTGATCAGCAGCACGACCACCTCAGCGGGGCATTCAGCAGCGGCATCGACAAACCGTTGCAGGTGATCGGGGTTTCCATCGATCAAGCTGGCGGCATAGCGCATCCAGGCCTGCACAAAGGTTTCAGGCAAGGGCCGCTTGAGTCCGGGGCTGGGCTGGTACGCCTGTGTGATGTAGATCTGAATCTGCGCGATATTCTCCAGGTAGGCTTTCCGCAATCCGGGGCTGGGTGGCTGGATATGTTTGGCGTTCTCGTTGGAAGCGGTACTCATGGCGGTCACCTCAGTGCATTGGGCTGGTGTTGAGCTGGCGTTCCAATCGGGCCAGCGCTTTGTCGTGGAGCTCTTGAGTGATCAGGCCGTTCTCGATCATCTCGAAAAACAGGTCCGGCCGGTACTCATCGGGGCAAAGGTCTGAGGCCAGGAAGAAAAACGGTTCAGGATCGATCACACCGCCCACATGGTTATCGAGCGCCAGCCGGTAGGCTCCGAGCGCCAGCACGCAATCTTTTGGCAGGTCACCGCCTGCGTGTCGTGCAACCGCATCCAGTTGCTGGTGCATCGTGTCCAGGTCGAGATCATATTCAGCCATGCGCACCTCCAATGGTTTTGAGGTGTCGCTCTACCCGGCCAATCATGACAATGCCGATCTTTGCCAGCATGTCGCCCCGATCAGCCGCCGCGTAAATATCGCGCATGTGCTGGCGCTGGGTTTTTTCGGTGGGTGATATGGACGGGCCGCGCGGGCTTCGGGGTCGCAATTTGCTGGTGCTCATGGGTTAAGCCTCCCTCTGAATTTACTGTATAAATATACAATACTTCAGGCAGCTGAAACCGCATACCGTCATGAAATCGCTGCATATTGTGGTATTTTTCTGGTTTGGAATTATGCGGCTGTGGGTTAGCTGTGGATAAATGAAAGGGGCGGTGAAACACCGCCTCTTTAACCTGTCGTGCCGGTGAGCTTATCCAGAATCGCACTGGTGCGCTCTTCATGACTGGCCGCACGTTCAGCTACTGTGGCGCTATCCTCTTCGAAAGTAGCTGCTGCCCAGTAGCCGGTAACGCGTCTTTTCACAAGAGCTGATCGACCCTGCGTACCCTTCAAGCCCTCGGCCCAAACATCGAGCCACCTACGCTTGGGCACCACCAGCCCCAGAGTCGCCATGATCTTCAAGGCTCGTGACGTGTTTCCGTAGTCGGCACCGATAACTTCGGCTACTTGGCTCGCGCAGTATGGCGGTGCGCCGCGTTCGATCCATTCGTCTTCCGTTGCCGGCGGACGTAGTGCTTCAAGGATCCGGCGTCTGTTCTCTGTCATCCGCATTTGGGACTCCCCCAGATTGTGGTCAATAAGAGGGACGTCCCGAAACAGGACTCCCCCTCAAGGGCGCACTTATGACTCAGCAGCAGATTCCTCGATCGCCACTTCATGCAGCCGGCCACTGTCGCTGACCTTGTAACGCGCCAGCGGACCGTTGACGTTGCCCAGGGTGACGTAGACCGTGCCGTCCACCTCCTCGACTTCAGTGCTACCGTTGGATGGTTGATTGCGGGTGATGCCCTCCTCCTGCGCCTTGCGGTGGTATGCCTTCAGTGCGCGTTCTTCCAGGTCGATAATGTCGTGCTTGCTCATGGTGTTACCTCTTCGCGGTGTTGTGCCCTGTGTGGGCGGTTGTGGTTGGGTGCACTCCTGATTTTTCAGGAGCGTGCCTAAGTGCTCTGTTCAGGGCTGTCCATGCCCAGACTGGCACGCATTTGTGCGATTGCGGCCTGGCCCTTTTCCTTGTTTTGCGTCGTGATCACCTTGCGACCATTGGTGTGTTGCTCCAGTGCCGTTCCGCATGCCGTGGGCTGCTTGAATACGGCCCCCTGCGCCAGCGCCTTGACGATACCTGCATAGTTATCGGCGAACCGGCGGCGAGTGGTCTCGATGCCTCTCTGTGTATCGCTGCTGCGAATGTCGAACCAGCCTGTCCGGCAGCCTGCCTCATACACGCCTGGGTGACTCCAGCGGTGCAGCTGGGCATGATGCGAGTGCTGACAGGCTTCGCGCCACGCTCTTTCCTCGTCTGGCAAACCAACGTCATCAGGGGTTGGCTGGCACCAGCCGATAAACTTGCCGACACCGGGGAAGAAATCGCGCTGATCCCGGCGCGCTCGGGTCATGCCCATAGCCACCTGCTCCTTGGAGGTGATGTCGTTTTCAGCAAATGCCTTGATCCACGATTTCTTTGCCAGCGCCAGCTCCCGATCCGTGGGGAACGCCTGTCTCCATGCTGGGTATGCAACCTGCAGCGATTTGAAAAGGTCGTTAACAAACTCGACCGCCTGCTGGTTCAACGTTGCAGTTGCTGCTTCGGGTTCCACACGGCTGACATTCGCGGCAGCCTGGTTGATCAGTTTAGTGTTCATCAGATCAGGCCCTCGTTCAGGTCGTTTGCCCAGTCAGTGCTGTCCCAGTCGGGCTCATTCGGTCGGTTGCCGCTCGGGGCATGGTGCTTTCGTGCCTGTGGCACGGGTGTCTTCCACTGCTGGTTGCGGATGAATCTGACGATGCCTGGGCAAAACTGGCCGTGAGCCGCCTTACCCCAAGTCTCAGGATCGCTTTCACCTGCAGCAACAAGCCAATCCATCGCGGCCACCGCATCATCAGGGCTGAATTTTTCAGACTTCCACGCGCCCCATGCCGAATGATCAGTACCGCCTTTGCGGTGATCAGGGTATGCCTCGAAGAACGCCTTGAACTCTTCCGGTTTGGTCGTGCGTGTTTTGGATTTATCAACCTTGGCTGGCTGCGTACAAATACTATTCTCTTCTAATGTATTAATACTCTCTCTATTGTGTGCCCCGTTTTCGGGTATTTCGTTACCCGTTTTCGGGTAATCGTTTTCATGTTTAGGGTAATTTTTTACCCGTTTTTGGGTGTTGCTGTTATTACCCGTTTTCGGGGTTTTTACTGCTTTTGGTTTATCCAGCCACTCGCTGATCACCAGATTAATACCGATCTTGCGGCCATCCTTTTTGATGATATTGCGAGCAATCAGACCGGCCTTAATATCAGAAATATGGCTTTCGCGAATATCGGATAGCTCTGCCAACTGGGCATTGGCAATCCAGTCGGATTCCTTGTTGAACCGAAGCGTTTTGCCAATAATGATGTCGACTATTTGGCGCTCTCTGCCGCTGAATTTTGTGCGGTACAGCTTTTGCCATAGCGCATCAGGAATCTTGATAAAGCCATTGCCTGCATCAGCAACAACACGCTCGTAATCGTGCGGCCCTTGCGCGGGGAATTGATAGACTTGCGCTGCGTCTGTCATAATGAAACCTCACACTTGCGTTGCGTGTGGTGTTGGAAGGTCTGCCCCGGGTTATTCCTGGGGTGGTTCTACACCACCGCTGAAGGTCAGGATGCTGGCGCTGATCCGCTTGCACACGGTAGCCGGCATCTCTCCCTTCCATGCTTTCCTGATCGCCTCGTCCAGCGCCCCCTGCTCGGTTTCAGCAGGTATGAATACACGGTGCCGGACGGACTCCCAGACCTCGACGAAATGCCCCTCAGGCAGGTGCTTTTGCGCCACGCGCAACGTCCTTATGCCCGTAGTGCGCCAGCAGGCTGTCGGTCCAGAGGACGCGGCTGACAACACCGTTGACAACATCGGACTCACGCAACCGTTCGATGCGTTTGAACTCGGCAACCATCTTCCACTCGGTGGTGTTATCGGGCCGATCCGGGAGCGCCAGCAGCTTTTCCATCATCGAGCGTGCTCGGGATGGAAGACCGGTCTGCCTAAGCCCCTGCTTGGAAAGGCCGGGGCCGATTCGACGGATCTCGGCCTCAGTTGAGGCCAGGTCTTTGAGAGTCCGGCCGGGGGTGATCCGCTCACGGAACAGGTTCAGGTCGTATACTTCAGCGGTCATGACTGGCCCTCCAGTGCAGCGCGGTGAGCCTCTGCAGACATGCTCGAGCCTTCATCGCTCAGCATATCGCCGACAACACGAAGTCCAGCCAACAGACCGTTAATGGAACGGTCATCGATCATGGCAGGCTCGGCATCTGGATCGCGGCCCATTTCTTCGGCCAGCAGGTGCGGCATGACTCTCGAGAGCGCAATTGCGAATTCGCCTGCATCGATCATCAGATCGGCACGGCGGTTCTGGTGGTACTGTGGAACGGGAATGGTTTTGACGGTGAAGGTGTTCATGCGGCCACCTCCTGTGCGATCTGACGGGTGACAGGGGTGCGGCAGATGATTGCAGCATCAGCCGGTAGCAGCGCTGCAGCGCCAGCAAAGCTGTGTGCAATGACGGTGTGGGTGGTTTTGGTGTGGATGGAAACAGCGCGATAGCGCTTAGGGGAAATTGCGTTCATGGAAAGCTCCTTTGCTTGGAAACTTCCGCCACCAACGCCAATCTGGTGAGCGGAACCGTGCGGGTTGGCGTACCGGGCAAAGGGACCGGCGCCCCGAAGGGCCCCACACGGCCCGCTCATAATAGGGCCGTGCTGTAGACACAAAAAAACCGCTCTGATGGCGGTGTGTCCGCCTTTGCATTCGAGACGCCAATCCCGAGCCGTTGATTTTGCAACGACAAAGGAACGATAGCCTTGCGGGGTAATCGTGTCAACCGCCGCAAGGCATAAAGGTGCATATTTAGCCGACATTATCCCTACCCCCACGCAATCGCTTTGGCGGCATCGAGGCAGCTTTCAGCCACTGAATACCGTTTGTATGGGGTCATAACGCCGCCGTACCCTGGGTGTTTCTCGACAACGGAATCAAACACCAGACCATGGGTCCGGCTCATCTCGGAAATAGTGCTATTCAGGCAATGGTCATAGACCGGACGGGCCTCGGCCTGCAGCCGGGTGATCGAGCCATGCTCCAGCATGAAGCGCAGAACGCGCTTGTACTTGGCAACGGCAACCAGCTTTCTGTTATGCTCACCCTGTCTGCTTGTGGTGGCGGCCTTCGTGGTGGGGGTCGCTGCTTTCATATCCATATCAACCTCACATGCCGGCTGCAGTAGCGGCGCTGGTTGATTCGAAAACGCGATCATTCATCCACTGAACGACATCTTCAGCGCGATAACGCACGTTGCGTCCAAGCTTCAGGTATTTGGGGCCGGTGCCCTCGATCCTGGCGCGTTCGCACCACTTAACGGATTTGCCCAGACACTCTGCAACGTCCTTCTGCGTCAGCAGAACAGGCATAGCGACAACTGTCTGAATGCTGGCGCGATCTGTGGAAGGGTTGGCGACTGATGCGCCGCTTGCGGTACCAATCATGGCAATGACCTCGCTGTAAAAGTTACAGGGTCATCGTAGGGCTTGTGAGTGGTAGTCGTGGTAAATGCCAACAGTTGGTTGGCATGTGTTGAATTTGCCAGCCGCCGCTTAGACTCCTTGATCCTCCAGGACAGCCAACCCTTCCGCGATACGTTTCCGGATGGTGTCCGGCTTCATGCTCGTAACAAACTCCCCGTCATCATAAGCAGCAAACTTGCTGACATCATCTGCAATTGCCTTTCTGTTCACCACTCCCCGATCAGTGTAGCGCGTTGGATTTTTCTCTTGCAGCGCCTTCGCCATACAAGCGATCGTCATCAGGTAACCGTTTTTCTTGGCCTCGCTTAACTCGTCTGTTGGCTTGTCATCCTGGTCTCCGTTATTGAGATGTCTCAGCATCAGCCTCAGCTTCCGGCCAGACTCGGGCCACACTTCCTCCAGGTATTCGCACCAGGCGCTACCATCCTCCTCACCGAGGATCTCATGCATCTTGAAAATGAAATATGCAAACTGGCTGTACTCAACCCAACACTCGTCAACGGTGATTGTTTCCAGCTCAACTGCTGATCCTGTGTCAGGAATGCGCTTCACTTCCTCAATCACCAAGCCGCTTAGGTACTCGATACTTGGCGATTCGCTGAGTCGCACTTTAAGCAGGCATCGATGCGCGCTGCGGTCGATTCGGGACCAGTAGCCATATTGGCATGGCAGGCAGAATCTGTGCCTTGCTGTAAAACCCATGATCTCAGCCGCGACACGCCTAATATCATCAATACCCTCAAACTGAGCGATCAGCTGGAAGCACTCCAATATCTTCTTGAACTCAGACCCTTCACTTTTGGCAATTTTTTTGAAAAGCATGATCAATCCCCTTTGGCCTTAAGGTTTGAAGGCGGAACAAACGGCAGAACATTGGTTGGAAGAACACCCGCGTCCCTGAGCAAGGCGTCCTCAATGCGCTGCATAGGCTCGCGTAAACGATCTACCGTGATTACCAGGTAACCGGCGGTCACATCGTCACCGATCGCATGGTTCAGCATCGCCTTGAGGGTATAGGGTCCAATATCCAGCCGCTCAGCAGCGGTGATAAACGTTCGGCGCAGATCCGTTGGCATGACATGCAAGCCTGTCAGCTCCTCGATGCGCTCCATCGCTCCGCGGACTTCCTTTGGCCTGTCGCCGCTGCGGTTGCAGAATACGAACTCATGCGCCCCTGATATGGCCTGTCGACCGATCAACACTTCCCGAATGAAGCGGGTAATGGGCAGCCGGTGATCAGAATGGTTTTTAGTATCCGGGAACATCAGAACGCCGGAAGTCAGATCCACTCCAGACCAGCGCAAGTTGATCGCCTCTCCCGGCCGCACACCGGTCAGCATAGACAGCAGAAGGCAGTCTCGGTACTCCAGTTCAAACCGCATGCCGATCAGCCCTTCCGTTACAGCCTGATACCATTGCTGCATTTGGTGGGGCTGGATGAACGTGCGTCGGCGCTTAACTCTGTTCCAGCTCTTTTCAGCACTCAAGCGCTGCACTGGATTTGATACCAGCAGGGGAACACCCTCTGCCGTTGCGTGGCGCTTGCTGGCAAAGTTCAGAATTGCCCGTAGGTACCTCATGACCAGGTTCGCCCGTGCGCCGGATGACTTCGCGGCCGCGCTGATTTTCTTGTGCCGCTGCACCACCATTGCGGGTGTGATCTCGGTAATCGGTTTGGGCATCCAGTCAATCAGGTGCTTCATGGCGCGGCTCACGTCATCTTTGGTGGACTCCTTCAAGCCGCGATCCAGGTATTCGTCCACCGCCTGCTGCAGAGGCAACCCTCGGCGCTTCGCCTCCTGCTTCTCAGCGTTGGGATCGACACCCTGAACCATATCGGCAACCAGCTTGGCAGCCATCTTTCTAGCCTGGTCCACGGTCAGCGCCGGGAAGCGGCCGATCGTCACCCGCTTGAACCGCCCTCGAACGCGATTTTCATAGACAAATGACTTTGTGCCCTTCGGGCTTACTCGGACACCAAAGCCGGTCAGTGAGGTATCACGCTGGGTGTACTGTTTGTCCCTTGGCTCGAGCGATTCGATCACGCTTTTTGTCAGTTTCACCGCCGTGCTTTTCATGGGTGGATACCGTGTAGCCTAAAAGATCCCCTGGGTTCCTTAGGCTGCACATAGGCTGCACTTGAGCGAGAAACAAGGGGTGATTATGAGTAGATACAAGGGATCTTATACGCCTGCAAGCCCCGTATTTCAAGGCTAATAGTGCAGCCTAGTAGTTATGTCGGCATCAGATTTTAGGATTTAAAATCCCTCGGCCTTTGGCTGTACCGGTTCGAGTCCGGTTCGGGGCACCAGTCAGTAATCACACTTTCTTAAAACCCGCCTGATGCCCAAAACAATCAAGCCTTTCTCGTTGCTTTATATCAGGCCGACGATTTGTTACTTTGACGCCATTACATCCCAACAGACTTAACCTAACACCTTCTGAATAAGGCTTGCAGGCGATCTGTCGCCTATATACAATTCATGCCAGTGCTTGTTATCTGCTGCACGCCACCTGAATCCAACACCTTTTTTTATTCTCTGTACCGGATGTACACTTAACGTGATACTGACTTGTCAGGAACTATATTGGTATGAGTGAAGCCGAACTGCCTGCCTATTTAATGAGCCTGGAGCCAGAACAACTGGAGCAGGTTCGCAAAATGCTCCTTCAGCGCCTTGAGGAGCAACAGCAGAAGAAACTCAAGCAGCGCTCTCTCCCCCCTGCCTTTCATGACCTCGATGCCCTTGCAGCCAATACCGGACTTGATTTGTCCAGCCTGATGCGCGACATCAAACGCCGTAGCTGATACGAATGGTTGCCTTATTCCCTGCAGAAGCTATAATCGCCGCATTGCAGGAGAGAGGGTTTACACCCCGCCGAAGGCGCAAACTCCCATAATCGCTCAGGCTCAGGTACTGCGATCACACACATCTACGTCGACTGGAGAGTGGTCAGCCAGAACTGACCCACCGAAGGGGCAACACGTTCAAAGCGTGCAAACTCTCAGGTAACCGGACAGAGGGAGAGACGGATAAACACCCAAACGGGAGGTTTACACGTGCTCACCTATATCTACATTCTTGCCATCACCGCAGAAGCCATGTCCGGCGCACTGGCCGCAGGCCGTCGCAACATGGACATCTTTGGTGTAAGTGTTATCGCCTTTATCACCGCACTAGGTGGCGGCACAATCCGTGACATGCTACTTGGACACTTTCCCGTGTCCTGGACGCAACACCCTGAATATATCTACCTCACGGTTTCGGCCGGACTGGTTACCATTGTGATCGCACGTTTCATGCACCACCTGCACAGAATTTTTCTGCTGCTGGATGCCATGGGGCTTATTGCATTCACCATCATTGGCTGCAATGTAGCGCTTGAGCTCGGTTACAGCACACCGATAGCCGTCATGGCCGGCATGATAACAGGGATATTCGGTGGTATTCTTCGCGACGTACTGTGCCAGCGAGTACCTGTCGTATTTCGACATGAGCTTTATGCCAGCATTTCCTTACTGGTTGCCCTGCTTTATCTTCAGCTGGAACAAATGGGATTAAACCACGATCTTAATCTGACTCTTTCTTTCGCCACCGGTATTCTGATGCGTATCGCTGCCATATACTGGCACTGGTCACTGCCGGTATTCAGCTACGCTCCCGGGCGCTGGAAATAACAGATACATACGGGCAGGCGTAAGCTTGCCCTTTTTGGAAAGACAGATTAAAACGAAAACAGGAAGTCCATAACCGCTTAAATAAACGGAATACGGTGAAGAACTTGGATTTTTAACACGAAGGGGGATTTTGATGGATCCATTCCTGTCAGGTGCAAAAAATCACCTGACAGGAATGGAGGCTGGAGTCGGAATCGAACCGGCGTACACGGAGTTGCAGTCCGCTGCATGACCACTCTGCCATCCAGCCATCACCGTTGAGATTGGAGCGGGAAACGAGACTCGAACTCGCGACCCCGACCTTGGCAAGGTCGTGCTCTACCAACTGAGCTATTCCCGCGCCTCAACAGTGGTGCGTATTATAGAGAGATCCCGCAGGGTGTCAACCATAATACTGAAAAAATTTTGCTTAAATATTAACCACTTACTTCAAATATCATCACTCAGGTGCGGCCATGCCGCACGCAGGTAAAGTACCATTGACCACAGCGTCAGCGCCGCTGCGCCGTAAAGCGCAACAATCCCCAGCCACGACAGCGGACTGTACAACGGCATCGCTATCAGGATCAGAATCGAGACCATCTGCAGTGTTGTCTTGATCTTGCCGATATTCGATACCGCCACACTGGCACGGGCACCGAGCTCGGCCATCCATTCACGCAGCGCCGAAATGACAATTTCTCGACCAATGATGACAATCGCCGGAACAGTAACCAAGGGCGAGGCAAATACCTCAACAAGCACCACCAACGCAGCCGCCACCATCAGTTTATCCGCCACAGGGTCAAGGAAAGCGCCAAAGGGAGAGGCCTGATCAAGCTTGCGAGCCAGATAGCCATCAAACCAGTCAGTAATTGCGGCCAAACCAAAAATGGCGGAAGCCGCCCAGGGCGACCAGGCATATGGCAGATAATAAACCAGTATGAAGACCGGAATCAGGACGATGCGAAGCAGCGTCAGTAGGTTGGGTAATTTTATTGTGTGCAAGTGAATGTCCCGTTACTTCCTGCTTCAACTTTCGGGGTGGAGCACGGCATAAATTTCCTGTGCCAGCGTCCGACTTATAGTAGAGACTTTTGCAATTTCTTCAACACTGGCCCGTTCGACTTCCTTGACCCCGCCAAAGTGCTTCAACAGCTCGCGCCGGCGTTTGGGACCCACTCCCGGGATCCCTTCCAGGGTCGATTTGCGGCGGGCCTTGCCACGTCGCGCCCGATGCCCGGTAATGGCAAATCGATGCGATTCGTCACGAATATGCTGCAGCAGATGCAAAGCGGGCGAATCTGATGCGAGCACTGTCTCTTCGCCACTGTCCCCTCGGATCAGCACTTCAAAGCCCGCTTTACGCGTCGGCCCCTTCGCCACACCTACGACCAGCACCTCGCTAATTTGCAACTCCTCCATAACCGCCATCGCCTGAGCAACCTGACCCTTGCCGCCATCAATGATCAACAGGTCCGGCAGCACCCCCTCTCCCTTGCGGACACGGGTGTACCGACGGCTCAGGGCCTGGTGCATGGCCGCATAATCATCCCCGCCGGTAATGCCTTCAATATTGAAACGCCGATAATCCGACTTCCGTGGGCCCTCTCGGTCAAAAACAACGCAGGACGCCACCGTAGCTTCACCCGAGCTGTGACTGATATCAAAACACTCAAGACGCTGCGGTATTGAGTCCAGCCCCAGAGCATCCTGCAGAGCCAGGTAACGGTTATAGATATTCTGTTTGCTCGCCAGATGACTGCCCAACTGCTGCTCAGCATTGGTCTGAGCCAGACGCTGCCAGCCGGCACGATCACCTCGCACCCGCGACATGATGGCCATTTTGCGCCCCCGCCGCTGCTCCAGTGCCTGCTGAAGACACTCCTGATCCGGCAGCTCAACGGACACAATTACGGCAGCCGGAATCTCACGTGGGCCGCTCAAATAAAACTGAGCAATAAACGCAGACAACACCTCTGCCGGCGTGTCCTCGATCGACACCCGGGGATGGTATACCTTGCTGCCGATAACGCGCCCGCCCCTGACAAACAGAGCATGAACACAGACCCCACCTGGCTGAACCGCGCACCCCAACACATCGGCATCACCACTTTGCCCACTGACAAACTGCTGCTCCTGAACTTGTTGCAGCGCACTGATCTGATCACGCAGACTGGCAGCACGCTCAAACTCCAACCGAGCGGCAGCGTCATCCATCTCCTCTGCGAGCGCCTGCATCAATTCGTGATTGCGCCCCTGCAAAAACTGCATGGCGTGATCAAGGTCCTGACGGTACGCACCTTCACTGATCAGGCCAACACAGGGCGCAGTGCAGCGTCTGATCTGGTATTGCAGACAAGGCCGAGAGCGATTACGAAAAAAGCTGTCTTCACACTGGCGAATACGAAACACCCTCTGCAACAGGTTCAGACTCTCTTTAACAGCCCCGGAGCTGGGATAGGGCCCAAAATAGCGCCCCTTTTTGCGCCCCGTTCCACGCTGAAACGTAATCGCCGGGAAAGCATCACGATCACTGACAAAAATATAGGGGTAGGATTTGTCATCGCGCAGGAGAATATTGTAAGGGGGACGCTGCTGCTTGATCAGATTTTGCTCAAGCAGCAGCGCTTCCGTCTCACTGCCAGTGACCGTAACTTCAATACGGCTGATACGCGCAACCAGTGCCTGAGTCTTTGTGCTCAAACCACTGGAGCGAAAATAGCTGCTGACCCGGTTCTTGAGATTTTTGGCTTTACCAACGTAAAGAATCTTTCCGTCGGCATCATACATCTGATACACGCCGGGCCGCTGGGTCAGCCGACGCAGAAAGGCTTTACTGTCAAACCCTGCAGCGCCATCGACAGCTGAGCAGTGTTGTTCTTCAGCTGACTTCATTCAGGTTTTTATTGGCGTCCATGTGCAGATGGGTAGCTTCACGATGAATAGTCTCAAGCTGCTCTCGAGTTGCGTCAAGAATCCCCGCTCCCCGAGAAAGCGACACCTCAAGGTAAACACTGATTTCAGCATAGTAGTACAGTCGCGCATCAAAGCTTCGCGCTCGTTTCAGCTTGCTGAGAGAGATCTGCGCCCCATTTACCAGGATGGTATTGATGTCATTGTCAGACAGTAACGGGTGGCGCTCACGATCGCTCGGCTGTGCAACCGAAGCAGCCTGGCGCCGGCTGTTGATGGTTGTCATCTGATCCCTCCTCAACCTGGTTAGAGGCCTACTTTGCCTCTGAAAAAAGCCCAGGCGGCCGAAGCCGCCTGAAAGCCTGTTACTTCTGCTGCTGCGCCCGGGCCGCATCCTTGGCGATTTCACGCTTCAGGAAGCGCACACCAAAAAACGTCATTGCCAGCATTGCCGCTACAATCGCAATACTTGGCGCGAATGAAATCATGCTGTACTTATCGATACTCAACATAGAAACCGTTCCTCAATCGTTGTAATAATCATATTCGCACCGCGGGGCGAAAGAACGGCATTATCTGCAGTTCAACTGCCTTTCTCAAGCCTTTTGAGCAGACTTGATGTATCGAGGCGACCATCACCTTCAGCCTGCAGGTCAGCATAAAACTGGTCAACAAGGGCCGTAACCGGCAAGCGGGCACCATTGCGCCGAGCCTCCTCAAGTGCAATACGAAGATCCTTGCGCATCCAATCCACAGCGAACCCGAAATCATAACGATTGTCGAGCATGCTCTGATGACGGTTCACCATCTGCCATGACCCGGCAGCGCCATGCTGAATTACATCAAAAACAGCCTCGCCCTCAAGCCCCGAGCGCTTAACGAAGTGCACAGCCTCGGCCAATCCCTGCACCAGCCCGGCAATGCAGATCTGATTGACCATTTTGGCAAGCTGACCACTTCCCGCTTCACCCAGCAGGCGATGGGACTTGGCATAGGCCTCCAGCAGAGGTGACACCCGAGTGTAGTCACCCTCGGTTCCGCCGATCATAACGCTCAGCGCACCATTTTCGGCGCCAGCCTGGCCGCCCGAAACAGGCGCATCAAGAAAGCCGCAACCCTGCCCCCTTGCCTGCCGATCCAGCTCTCGCGCCACCTCAGCCGAGGCTGTGGTATGGTCAACCAGAACGGAGCCCGGCGAAAGCGTTTCCAGAACACCTTCCGACCCGATCGTCACTTCACGCAAATCATCATCATTACCTACACAGGTAAAGGCGAACTCAGCACCGATAGCAGCATCAGCGGGGGTTGCCGCCGACCGACCGGGATAGGTTGCACACCAGTGCTCAGCCTTGCTCCGGGTGCGGTTGTAAACGCATACATCATGCCCGGCACGTGCAAGGTGCCCTGCCATCGGAAACCCCATGACACCCAGACCGATAAAAGCAATTTTAGCCATGAGCTCGTCTCCTACTCAGCGTAAGCAGCCGATGCAGCCTGCGCTGCCACACCAGCATGAATATCAGCCCCAAGCTCAAGCAGCGTATTCTCGAGCGCATCAATACACACCATGACGTGGCGTCGTGTGCAGGAGCTGCCCATAAGACCGATGCGCCACACTTTACCTGCCAGAACCCCCAGTCCTGCACCGATTTCCAGCCCGTAACGCTCAAGCAAAAGCGAGCGAACACGGGCCTCATCGATCCCCTCAGGCACTGCAACAGAGTTCAACTGAGGCAAACGAACAGCTGCATCAACCGTAAAGCGAAGTCCCATCGCCTCAAGCCCTGCGCGCAAGGCGCCATGATGATGCTGATGGCGCTTCCAGGCGTGCTCAACCCCTTCCTCCTGCAGCATGACAAGAGACTCATGCAAGCCGTACAGTGCGTTAACCGGTGCCGTATGGTGATAGGCACGCTTTTGCCCACCTCCCCAGTATCCCATCACCAATTTTTTATCAAGGAACCAGCTGGGAACACGACTCTCGCGCTGCCGTACCTTTTCAAGCGCACGCTCACTGAAGCTGACGGGGGAGATTCCGGGTGGAGCCGACAGGCATTTTTGAGTACCCGAATAGATGGCATCTATCCCCCAGCCATCAACCTCAAGCTCGATTCCAGCCAAAGAGGTGACAGCATCAACGATAGTCAGACAGCCGTAATCTCTCGCCATGCGGCAAAGCGCCTCGGCATCGGAGCGGACACCGGTTGAAGTCTCGGCATGCACAAATGCAAGCAACTTGATGTCGTCATGCTGCTCCATCAACACCCGAACCTTCTCCAGACTGACCGCCGCACCCCATTCATCTTCAACCATAAGAGCGATACCGCCGAAGCGCTCAACATTCTCTTTCATCCGACCGCCAAACACACCGTTCTGGCAAACGATAACCTTGTCACCCGGCTCCACCAGGTTAACAAAGCACGCTTCCATCCCCGCCGAACCTGGCGCTGAAACAGGCATTGTCAGCTCGTTCTCGGTACGCAGGGCATACTGCAGCAACTGCTTGATCTCATCCATCATGCCAATAAAGGCAGGATCAAGATGACCAATGGTCGGACGCGCCATCGCCGCAAGCACACGCGGACTGACGTCAGAAGGCCCTGGCCCCATAAGGGTTCGCAGCGGAGGATGGAAAGAACCGATCATATCAATATCCTTTGATAACAATTAATTATGATTATTACTTCGTGTTGTTTGTAGCCCTTGCAGCAATCCGTTTTACAATCGCAATTACCATTTCGGCCGAATGCTGCGCCGCTTTCTCAAGAAACTGCTCGAATGACAGGTTTGACTCCTTGCCGGCAATATCAGAAAGCGCACGGATGACAATAAATGGTGTGCCAAACTGATGACAGGTTTGAGCAATAGCAGCCGCTTCCATCTCAACAGCCTTCATGGACGGAAACAGAACGCGGGTACTCGCCACTCGCTGCGGACAGTTCATGAAGCTGTCTCCCGTTGCGATCAGACCCCGAACCGTATTGACATGCGGCATCTGCGCAATGCACTCCTCTGCCATACGCGCCAACAAAGGGTCGGCCGTGAAGGCTGCAGGCAACCCGGGCACCTGGCCAGGTTCGTAGCCAAACACTGTTACATCCACATCGTGATGACGGACTTCATCCGAGATCACGACATCGCCCACATCCAGTGCAGCATCAAATCCCCCGGCCGAGCCGGTATTGATTACACAGTCAGGATTGAATTGCTGCAACAGCAAAGTGGTACCAATTGCAGCATTAACCTTGCCGATACCTGACTTGAGCAGCACCACCTCTACCCCGTCCAGCATTCCAGTGTAAAAGGGATAGCCGGCCACCATGCAGGTGTCGGCATCTAGCAGGGTATTCTTGAGCAGCTCGATCTCTTGATCCATTGCACCAATAAGGGCGATGCGCGGAGGGCGGGTCAGATTTTCAAGTGCTTCGGCAAAGGAGGGCTTTTTTGTCATTGAGATAGCGCTTCAG
>Ga0209345_10002912_pt1 | contig 18183 bp, 18 predicted proteins | sample Cruoilmetagenom7_FD_187294 | JGI IMG/M metagenome (GOLD analysis project Ga0209345, IMG submission 187294) | Oil polluted marine microbial communities from Coal Oil Point, Santa Barbara, California, USA - Sample 7 (SPAdes) (version 2) | ecosystem: Environmental > Aquatic > Marine > Oil seeps ...
GATCTGATAGCGGCGGCGCATTTCAATGCGATCGCGCAATATGGCCTGCTGGCTAATCTTGCATCTGTCCCGTTGATGGGGGTGCTGGTTATTCCGGCGGCGGTGGTTGCAGTTGTGTTTGCGCCATTCGGGCTAGAGGCCGTGGGCTTGTGGGCCATGAGCCTTGGGGTACGGTGGATTCTGTCCGTGGCCCATTTCGTCGCCGACCTGCCTCAGGCACGGACATATGTGGTGGGGCCGGGGGGCTGGGTACTGCCGCTTTTGGCCATAGGGTTTCTCATGTTGTTGCTTTGGCGCGGACGCCTGCGCTGGGGTGGCGCGGTGGCCATGGTGGCGTCATTTGTTGTCTGGTCCGGTGCTGAGCGGCCAGCCGTGTTGGTATCAGATACCGGTACGCTGGTGGGCGTGATGACCTCTGATGGTCGCGCCCTGAGCAAGGAGCGCGGCGCGGGTTTTGTGGCGCGAAACTGGTTGGAGAATGATGGCGACGGTCAGGACCAAGCCACCGCCGCAGGCCGCTGGCAGCAGGGTGGCCTTTTTATCCATGTGTCAGGAAAACGGGCGGCTGCTGAATTCAAAGGCTGCAAGCCCGATCAAATCGTCATCAGCTCAGTGTTGTTGGAGCAAACAAATCTGCCATGCGTTCTGCACGATCCGGAAAGCCTGCGGCATACCGGCGCTGTCGCGTATTTTTTGGGGGAGCAGGGCGCAATGACTCTGAAGACCGCCCGCGCTGCGTCGGGTGAACGGCTTTGGACGCGATGGCCCAAAGAGACGCCGCGCGCAGAGTACCTCGCGCGGCGCAAAGCCGATTAGGAAGCGTCAGTAAGAGCGGATGAGACCGACAAGACGGCCCTGCACCTTCACCTGATCGGCAGGGAAAACGCGTGTTTCATACATGGGGTTTGCCGCTTCGAGAGCGATGGCGCTGCCCTTGCGTTTGAAGCGCTTCAGCGTTGCCTCATGGTCATCGACCAAAGCAACAACAATATCCCCGTCATCAGCTGTTGAGGTTTCGCGGATTACGACGACATCGCCGTCATTGATCCCCGCCTCGATCATGGAATCGCCTTTGACCTCTAGCGCGTAATGCGCCCCCGCGCCGGCCAACATGGCATTGGGGACTGTGACGCCGTGTGATCGTTGGTTGATCGCTTCAATCGGGACACCGGCAGCAATCTTACCCATCACCGGCAATTCGGTCGCCTCAATCGTTGTGACAGGCAGGGCAGCGGGCGGAGGAGACGCATCGGGGCGGTCACCGTCGATAACGCGCGGCGTAAAGCCTGCTCCGCTCATGCTGTCAGGCAGTTTCACAATTTCAAGTGCACGGGCACGGTGCGCGAGACGGCGGATAAATCCGCGTTCTTCCAGCGCAGTGATAAGCCGGTGGATGCCTGATTTGGAACGCAGATCAAGCGCTTCTTTCATCTCGTCAAAACTGGGCGGAACGCCGTCACGCTGTACACGTTTGTGGATGAAAGCAAGCAGATCGAGTTGTTTTTTGGTCAGCATTGCGCGGTCCTTGCCCCTGTTTATCTCTTTTTGTTCTAGGGACGTTCTTGTTTTGTGTCAACTCTTTCAAAGATCGATGACGCGCACCATGGTTCCGACAGGTTGTTCAGGATCATTCGGAGAGCGCACCAAAAGCGCAGTTGCCGAGGCCAGTACGCTTAACAACGAACTGTCCTGGCGTGATGCAGCTGTCACGCCACCGTTGACCAGATCGGCGCGCATGTAATGCTCTCGGGGGCCATTTGCTGGCAGGGCGGCTGCCAGCGGCATCAGACGCTCCGGTGCAGGCTTTTGCCCCAGACCAAGCATGGCGCGGATCATCGGGGCCACGAAGATACTGCCGCAAACCATGGCAGAAACAGGGTTACCCGGCAGCCCGACCATTACGGAATCTTGCATGCGCCCTGCCATCAGCGGTTTGCCCGGCCGCATGGCAACCTTGTAAAACGATTGCTGCATCCCAAGCTCCGCGGCGACCGGAGCAACCAGATCATGGTCCCCCACAGAGGCGCCGCCAATGGTGATGATCAGATCAGCGTCGCGCGCCAGCTCGAAGCTGCGTTTGAGCGAGGCGGCATTATCGCGGGCGATTGGCATCATGCGAACAGCGGCACCGAGATCTTCTAACAGTGCGGCAAGGCCGTAGGTGTTTGAGGCAATGATCTGGTCGGGTCCCGGTGTTTCTCCCGGTTGTACCAGTTCGTCGCCGGTGGCAAGAATGGCAACAAGAGGTTTGGCATAGACCGGAACATGCGCGATGTTCATCGAAGCCAGTAGCGCAATATCGGCGGGCCGCAGACGACGCGGAGCATCTAGTGGCGCACCTTCGCAGAAGTCCCCGCCAGCGGGACGGATGTTGTCTTTTTCTCCGACGGAATGTCCCAGCGTAATCAGATTGCCGCGGCGCGTGACGTCTTCTTGGATAACAACAAAATCCGCGCCGTCGGGTACCGGAGCACCGGTGAAGATGCGCACGGCCTGTCCGGCATGCAATGTTCCGTCGTACCGGTGACCCGCAGCAGCTTCGCCCACCACTTTGAACATCGCATCCGGTTCAACTTCGGCGCGGCGCAGGGCGTAGCCATCCATCGAGGAGGCGGCAAAAGGCGGTTGGGTGCGCTGTGCCAATACTTCGCGAGCCAGCACACGACCGTTCGCATGACGCAGGGCGACAATTTCGACAGGCATCACCGGCGTCAGCGCAAAAAGGTTATCCAGCGCCTCGCGGACGCTGATCATGTGGCTTCATGACGGCCTGATTTGCCGCCGTCTTTCAAGGTCACGCGCAGGCCGCTGATTTCCATGCCCTTATCCACTGCTTTGCTCATGTCATAGACGGTAAGCGCCGCGACAGAAGCAGCAGTCAGAGCTTCCATCTCTACCCCCGTCTGGCCGGTGGTTTTCACGGTTGCGGTGATGCGGATGCCAGGCAATTCAGCGTCGGGCACCAAGTCAACCGAGACAGAGGTGATCGGCAGCGGGTGGCACAGGGGAATCAGGTCAGATGTCTTTTTGGCGGCCATAATGCCGGCAAGCCTTGCTACACCCAGAACATCACCCTTCTTGGCACGTCCTTCGGTAATAATATCAAAGGTTTCCGGCTTCATCGTGATGTGGTTTTCAGCCGTTGCAATACGTGCAGTTACGGCTTTGTCGGACACATCGACCATATGGGCATGGCCGTCGCCATCAAAATGAGTAAGAGCCATTACATGCCCCCCGCACGCAGCGGATCAGCCAACAGGCGGCGTGTGGCTGCGGCCACATCGTCTTGCCGCATCAAGCTTTCTCCGATCAGGAAGGTGCGCGCGCCGTAGCGGGCCATATCCGCCAGATCAGCAGGGGTATTCAGCCCGCTTTCGCATACAATCATCCGCTCTCCGGGGATAAGTTTTGATAGCGTGCGCGTTGTGTCCAACGAAGTCTCGAATGTGTTGAGGTTGCGGTTGTTGATCCCGATCATGCGGGATTTCAAAGTGAGCGCGCGTTCAAGCTCTTCGGCGTTATGGGTCTCGATCAGGGCGTCCATCCCGTAGTGGGTCGCCGCATCTTCCAGCTCTGCGGCTTGGGCGTTGGAAACCGAAGCCATGATTATCAGGATGCAATCCGCGCCCAAGCTGCGTGCCTCGGCAACCTGATAGGTGTCGTACATGAAATCCTTGCGCAGGATCGGCAAGTCGCAGGCTTCGCGGGCCTGAACAAGAAACTCTTTCGCGCCTTGAAAGCTGGGCGTGTCGGTCAGTACCGACAGACAGGTCGCGCCACCGTCTTCATAGGCTTTAGCCAGTGCGGCAGGGTCGAAATCTGCACGTATAAGACCTTTGGAAGGGCTGGCTTTCTTGATCTCTGCGATCAGGCCGTAATTCTCAATGGATGCGTCGAACAGCGCCTCGGCAAAGGGGCGCACAGGCGGTGCGCTCGCGGCTCTCGCCTCTACGTCGGCCAATGGCATTGCTGCCTTGTCGGCGGCAATTTCTTCAAGCTTGTAAGCTTTGATTTTGTCTAGGATTGTTTGTGTCATATGGCCTCCGGATCGCCCCAGTTTATGGACCCATGCCCGTGGCTGCGCAACCATGCATTGCTGCGGCTGAAGGGCTGGGAGCCAAAGAATCCCCGATGTGCAGACAGCGGGGAAGGGTGAGCAGTTTCAAGTTTGAAATTCGTGACTGAATCGACGTTTCTGGCGGCTTTGTGGGCTGGTGCGCCCCATAGAAGATAGGCACAGGGCTGATTGGCCAACCTTGCGAATACCTGCTCTGTCAGGCTTTGCCAGCCCAGCTTTGCATGGCCCTTGGCGATGCCTTGCGGCACTGTCAGGATGGTGTTGAGTAGCAAGACCCCTTGATCGGCCCAGTCATTTAGTTCGGTTCTGGTGCGGGTGATGTTCAGATCGGTCTGCAATTCCTTGAATATATTGCCAAGGCTATCCAGCCGCCCGCCAAAATCCGCGGTGATAGAAAAGGCAAGGCCGTGCGCTTTGCCGGGGGTGTGGTAAGGGTCCTGACCAAGGATGACGACCCGCACGTCTTTAGGCTGCACGCGCTCAAGCGCGTTGAAAACAAGGGGTGGCGGCGGCAGAATTTCGCGAGTCTCGGTGCGCAAAATGGCTTCGATGGCAGGCAGCTCTTTGGTGAAGAACGGCAACTCTGCCCAAGCACCAAGAAGGCCCAGTTCAAACATCAGCCTGCTTGCGTGATGCGGGCCACGGCGGTGATCTTGTCGCGCGCGGCACCAGAGTCGATGCTGGTGCGGGCCATTTCGACGCCCGTGCGCAAATCCGGCGCAGCATCTGCGATCAGCAGCGCTGCGGCAGAATTCAGCAGAACTGCATCCCGGTATGCCGATTGCGTTCCATCCAGAAGTGCGTTGAACGCCACAGCGTTTTCCTCCGGTGTGCCGCCTACGATGCTTTCGAAGGGATGGACCGGCAGGCCTGCGTCTTCGGGGTGGATTTCGATGTCGTCGATCGCGCCGTCTGTGCGCAGTGCGCTGACCCAGCTTACGCCGGTTATCGTCAGCTCGTCCGTGCCGTCGGATCCGTGGACTAGCCATGCTGCCTCAGACCCCAACAGCCTGAGCGTTTCGGCCATAGGGCGCGTGAGCGCGCGGTCATAGGTTCCGGTGAGCTGGCGTTTGACGCTTGCAGGATTGGTCAGAGGGCCAAGTATGTTGAAGATTGTCCGCGTGCCAAGCTCGGAGCGGGTCGGCATAACATGCGCGATAGCAGGATGGTGCATCGGCGCCATCATAAAGCCGATCCCGGCCTCTTTGAGAGCTTTTTCCACAATCTTCGGACCAACCATGGTTTTTAGGCCCATTTGACCCAGCGCATCCGCCGCGCCGGATTTCGAGCTGAGGTTGCGGTTCCCGTGTTTGGCGACAACCACGCCCGCACCGGCCACGACAAATGCGGTCGCGGTAGAGATGTTCAGCGTGCCTTTGCCATCACCCCCGGTGCCGACAATATCCATTGCGCCCTTTGGCGCGTGAACGGCGTTGCATTTCGCGCGCATGACAGCAGAAGCCGCGGTAAATTCGTCCACGGTTTCGCCACGGGTGCGCAGCGCCATAAGAAATCCGCCAATCTGGCTGGGTGTGGCCTCGCCGGTAAAGAGAATCTCAAAGGCTTCTTCGGCCTGTTTGCGGGTCAGCGGGCCGTTGGCCGCGGCATCAATAAGGGGTTTGAGACGTTCGCTCATGCGGGTTGTTTGACCTCCTTGAGGAAGTTTTCCAGCAGCGCGTGGCCATGCTCGGATCGGATGGATTCAGGGTGGAACTGAACGCCGTGGATGGGCAGCTCTCGGTGTTGCAGACCCATGATGGTGCCATCGTCCAGCTCCGCCGTGACTTCGAGGCAATCGGGCAGGCTGGCACGCTCCACGATAAGCGAATGATAGCGCGTTGCCGCAAAGGGATTGGGAAGGCCTGCAAACAGTCCCTTGTTGGTATGATGCATCACCCCAAGTTTACCGTGCACAATCTCGTCTGCACGTACAACACGGCCGCCAAAGGCTTCGCCGATGGTTTGATGTCCCAGACAGACGCCCAGCAGCGGGATGTGTTCCCGTGCGGCGGCTTTGGTCAGCTCAAGGCAAATGCCCGCCTGCGCGGGATCGCAGGGACCCGGGCTCAGAACGATGCCTGACGGGCGCATCTCAAGCGCGTCCTTCACACTGAGTGTGTCGTTTCGCCGTATCTCCATCTGTGCGCCAAGCGCGCCCAGATAGTGCACCAGATTGTAGGTGAAGCTGTCATAGTTATCGATCAACAGGAGCATCTTGGGGAAACTTCGTATTAGGACTAGAGAAGGCGGATAGAGACGGGGTATAGGTACATTGAGTAAATGGTCAGTCTTGGGCGCAATCGTCAAGGGGCAGGGCCACCGCATCTTGCATTAACCGGAGCATAATATCCGGAATGTCTGAGATACGGAGTAACAGGACAAGGGTGCAGTAGTTATGGCACAGGGCATTTTGAGCGGTATTGTATTGGGCGCTGCATTCAGTTTGGGTGTGGCAGGCGTGGTGTCATTGGTCGTCCCGATTGAACCCAGGCCCGCACCGCAGCTTGGAACGGCAGAACCCGTCGCCTTCCCCGAAACTTCTATCGTGCAGCCGCGGGTAACGATCACCGGCGATACCGGCAGCGCGCCTTTGCAGCCCCAGACGAGCCTGCGCGAACCTGCCAGCGAAGAATTGCCGAACGAACCCGTTGCTGCAGCCAAGCCACCGCAAATGGCAACACAGCTGGATGAGGCGGTTTCCGAACAGCCGCTCGAAGCCACGCAGGTTACGCCACCGACGTCTGAAAGCGTCGCTGTCGCAGTTCAGCCACGGCCCTTGCCGCTGCAAGAAAGCAGCGAAACGGACGCAACACTACAGGTTCCGCAAATGCTGCCTCAGCCACAAACTGGCAGCGCGGCCAACTTGTCCGAACCGCTTCCAGTTCCTCCAACTGTGAGCGTACAGGCTGATGACGAATCCCCGGTTCTGCCCAACCCCCAAGCGTTGGCGCCGATGATCCCCGATGACAGTGCCGATGCGGATGTGGTCGTACAGGGCATTGTGACCGAACCAGCCCCTTTGGAGCCACAGGCTGAAGACCCTGCCGAGGAGGTCGTTGTCGCAGTGGTGCCGCCAGAAACCCTAGCGCCGCTACAGCCCCAGACCATTGAACCCGTGCCCGAGCCAGCGACACAAGCTGCGCCTAAACCAAGGATCTTGCCTGCGCCGGTAGGGCAATCCGCGTCTTTGGGCACGCCGGTGTTGCCAGGCGTCGGGACACCGGCAAATAGTCTGATCACCCGCGACGGACAAAGCGACGACGTTGAAACCCTGACCGAGACTGCGTCAGTTGACCCTACCGATGCGCCACCGATCCGACGCTATGCACAGCCTTTCGACAACCCCGAAGGCAAGCCGCTGATGGGCATTGTCTTGATGGACACAGGCGCCGATCTGGATGCCGCTGAAATCGGGCTGCCGGCGCTGTCGAGCTTTCCTTATCCGGTCAGTTTTGCTGTTGATGTGACCCTGCTTGATGCTGCCAAGCGGGTCGAGCGTTACCGCGCCGAAGGCTTTGATGTGCTGGCGATGGTAAACCTGCCCCAAGGCGCACGGCCTTCGGATGCAGAGGTTTCATTGAGCGTGGCGCTCAACGGGATGCCGGAAATTGTTGGCGTGCTGGAAGGCACGGGCGAGGGGCTGCAAAGTAGTCGTGAAGTGGCCGATCAGGTCACCCGCATCTTGCAAGCCAGCGGTCACGGACTGGTTACACAAAGCCGTGGTCTGAATTCGATGCCAAAGCTGGCCATCAAGGAAGGGGTACCCGCCGCGCCTGTCTTCCGTGATTTCGATGCAGAGGGCCAGCAGCCCCGCGTCATCCGCCGCTTTCTGGATCAAGCCGCGTTCAAGGCCGGGCAAGAAGGCGGCGTCATCATGCTGGGCCGTCTGCGCCCCGAAACGATCGAGGCGTTGCTGGTCTGGGGTTTGGCGGAGCGCGCAAATTCGGTCGCCTTGGCGCCGGTGTCCGCAGTCCTCTTGGCGCAGTAGTCCCGGCTTTTCTGTCGAAGTTTGACGAATTGCTGTGGTCCTTTCGGGGCTACGCCCGAGACCGCGTTTTCCGTTGATAAAGCACCAAGCAGTTAGGCTGAGCAGTCTAGCTTTCGTTTCCTGGGTCCAAGGTCGAGACTGAAATTGTCTTACCGAGGGGGCGCCGCGCAGGCAAAGGCGTCATATATCGTCTGTTTAAATGTATTCGTTCTAAAATCTTGTGACGTTCCAACGCTGGATCAGGCCAATTCTTATGTGTGGGCCTCGCAATCGCGGAGCACCACAAAAACTGGTCGATCGATTAGTTTTCTATATCCTAATCACTCGATCAGCAACGGGAATGATCAGTTGAACAGTAATTTTATGGTTCCGATCATGCGGGCAGAGCTTAGCTCAAGATCGCGTGCATGGTTGGAAGCCCTGCTACTGGTCTGACCGAGCATTAGATCTTGTGCTCAGGCTTGATGTGCTCAGCTCGCCAAGTTGCTGCGAATAAATTGTTGCTGCTTCCTATCCTTGTTTGAATGCGCCGCTTGATGTAGCAGGTATCATTCAACCAAGACCCCAAGAGCGGTTACCCCGACCATGACATCTAGACATGATGCAATTCTGGACGCTGCCCTCGTTGCCTTTACAAAGAAGGGCTACGATGGCGTAGGCTTGCGCGAAATTGCAAAGACGGCCGGTGTTGCGCAGGCAACGATCAACTATCATTTCGACGCCAAAATGAAGCTGATGGAAGCGGTCATCGCGCGGGGATCAACGGTGACAATCACATCGCGTCTGAAAGAACTGGCCAAAGTGATGGAGGCTGAGGTTCCCGCAACGCTCGAAACCGTGGCAGGGGTGATTTTCAAGCCCTACAACCTGCCGCATGATAACGCGTCGACCGACGAACGTGCATTTACACAGTTCATCGCCGCAACGGGTGCAGGCGCGAGCGATGATGCGAAGCGCGCGATCATGAAGGCCTATAATGAAATGGCAGATGCCTTTATCGACGCCATTTTGGCGACCGATGAGGGATTTGATCGTTTGAGTGCCGCCAAAGCCTATCTTTATGCGTTACCGACGGGGATGTTCGCGATTGATCACGCCTTCCGAATTCCCATGTTGTCGAGATGCGACCCGGATGATGCCGGTGTCGAATTTTCATTCAGTGACCTGATCGCGTTTGTGTGCGCGGGGATGCGTGCCATGAAGCCCTGAAAGAGCTTCAAGGCAATGTACTTTCGCTTCCTGTTGTAGAACCGCGAAGGGCTGTTTGATCAGAGGGGGGCAACAGCAATATCCAGGCCTGGGTAACCGATTTAATCAAAGGACGGAATCCTGCTAAGGGTTCTTTTCGACCTTCGAGCGTTAGTAAAACTCGGACATCTAGTTGTTGCCAGTGCCATCAAAGCGCGATGCGTCTTCGGCAGCGCGACGGATGGCACCTGATTTATGCACGGTTTCCATGTATTCCGCCTCGGGGTCGCTGTCATAGACAACGCCGCCACCAGCCTGAATATACAGCGTCTGGTCTTTCACAACTGCGGTGCGCAGCGCGATACACATGTCCATGTCGCCACCCGCACTGAAATAACCGACACCGCCGCCATAGACGCCGCGCTTTTCCGGCTCTAGTTCGTCGATGATCTCCATCGCACGGACCTTGGGCGCACCGGAGACAGTGCCTGCGGGCATGCCGGCAAAGAACGCATCCAAAGCATCACAATCGTCGCGCAATTCGCCCACCACATTTGAGACGATGTGCATGACGTGTGAATAGCGCTCCACGATAAATTCTTCGGTGGGGCGCACTGTGCCGATCTTGGCAACGCGGCCCACATCGTTGCGGCCCAGATCGAACAGCATCAGATGCTCCGCCAGCTCCTTCTTGTCGGCCATAAGATCGGCCTCAAGTGCGCGGTCTTCTTCGGGCGTTTTGCCGCGCGGACGGGTGCCTGCGATGGGACGAATGGTAATTTCTTGCCCGAACACGCGCACCAGAATTTCAGGGCTTGCACCGACGACATGGAAGCCGCCGAAGTTGAAATAGAACATGAACGGCGACGGGTTGGTGCGGCGCAGCGACCGGTACAGCGCGAAAGGCGGCTGATGGAATTCCTGCGCCCAGCGTTGGGAAGGCACGACCTGAAAGATATCACCGGCCTTGATGTATTCCTGCGCCTTGAGCACGGCCTCTTTGTAGGCATCCTTGGTGAAGTTGCTGACAGGTTCGGTCGTAGGGGCAGCATCGCCTAGATCGCGGGAAGTACCCGCAGGGCTGCGTTCCAGATCGCGCACAGCGTCCATGACACGCTCTGCCGCTTGTGCATAGGCGGCGCGCGCGCTTTGGCCTTTGGTCACCCATGCGGGGGACACTACAGTGACCTCGCCTTTCACACCGTCCAGCACGGCAATCACCGATGGACGCAGCATGACGGCATCCGGCAGGCCAAGAGGGTCTGGATTGATATCGGGCAGACGTTCGACCAGACGGATCATGTCATACCCCAGATAGCCGAAAAGACCCGCAGCTGCTTGTGGCAGATCATCAGGAAGGTCGATTTTGCTTTCGGCGATAAGACCGCGCAGGGCGTCTAACGGGTTGCCCGTGATTTGCGTGTATGCGTCGGGATCATACCGCGCCGAGCGGTTCACCTCGGAGGAGGTTCCCCGGCAACGCCAGATCAGATCAGGCTTCATCCCGATGATCGAGTAGCGTCCGCGCACCTCTCCGCCGGTCACGGATTCCAGCATAAATGCGTTTTCCGCCGCGCCGCCCAGTTTGAGCATCAGGGAAACCGGCGTGTCCAGATCGGCGGCCAGACGGGTGTAGACCACCTGATGGTGACCCGCTGCGTAGCGGGCCGCGAAGCTTTCAAAATCGGGTGTCAGGGACATCTTACTGGAAACTCACATTCACGGCATTTACAGCGCGTGGATCAATATTCTGGCCTGCACGCAGAAGGGTATCTTCGGAGAAGATGTCGAACAAACCACGCGCCAAAGCTTCGTTTTGCTGCTCGCGCAGAGTTGCAACAAGCGCTTGGGCCTCAGTGTTGTCTTTGTCGGCAGGTGTGATCGCATCCAACCGGACCAGAACAACGGTATCGCTGCCTTCCATAATCCGGATTTCTCCGACAGCCATTTCGAACACTTCGGCTGTGAAACCTGCGGGGGTTGCAGGCAGGAAGGCATTGCGCGTTTGCGTTTTCTCTTCACGCTGTGTCAAACCCTGCTCGGGCCATGTGGTGCCAGCCTCTGCTTCGGTTTTGGCGGTATCGGCGATTGCGCGCAACTGTTGCACGATCGCGTCTGCACGCCACCGCTCTGCGACTTCTTCTGTCACGTCTTCAAAGGTTGCAGGACGCTCAGGCAGTGCCTTATCGAGGCGCAGCGCAAAGATGCCGCCATCACCGAGTTGGTCGATCTTCGGAAAGTCGCCCTCGGCCACGGTCGCGGCCGCTTCGCGGAAGCCTTCGTAGGCAGCAAGATCATCGCTGCTGTCAACGGTCCAGTCGATCTGCCCCAGAACCATATCTGTCTGCTCTGCCAGTTCTTCGAGCGTGGCACCACCAGCGAGACGATCGTCGAAATCTTCGGCCTGAGCTTCGACAATGCGAACCGCACGGTCAGCTGCCAGCGCATCGCGCAGTTCGGGCTCGGCCTGTTCAAAGCTGATATTCTGCGCGGGCAGGACTGCGTTCACGCGGAACAGGGCAGGGCCAAGGCCCGTGGGGGCGGGGCCTGCGACGGTTCCAACCTCTGCCGCAAACACGGCTTCACCGGCTGCGCCAAGGTCGGCCAGATCTACGTCGCCCATGTCCACGTCGGACAACTGCAGATCGCGCTCCTCAACCAGTGCTTCGAAAGTTGTACCGCCCACTTCAAGCGCTGCCGCAGCCTGATCTGCTGTTTCCTGATCGGCAAAGACCAACCGCTCGACCAAGCGCCGCTCGGGCTGGATGTACTGCTCAGCGCGAGATTCGTATTCTGCGCGCAGGTCAGCCTCAGGCAGTTCTACCTCGTCGATGATGTCGGTCGGGTTGAGCCATGCGTAAGTAATCTTTTTCGTCGCAGGCAGCACGAAGCTTTCGGCGTTTGCATCGAAATAGGCCCTGAGCGTTTCGGCGTCCGGCTCTTCCAGCGGTGTCTCAAGGGATGTTTCATCCAGCAGGACCCACGTGAAATCACGCGTTTCACTGATGTAGCTGACAAGCGTTTCCGCATAGGCGGCGGGCATTTCAACGCCGCTAAGGATCGCGCCTTGTAGCAGCTGGCGTGCGGTTTCTTCGCGCAGGCTGGTTTCGAAGTCGGCTTCGTTCAGGCCGGCAGAACGCAACGATTGCGCATAGCCTTCACGGTCAAAAGAGCCGTCAACGCCTTGAAACGCCGGAATTTCAAGAATGCGCTCGCGCAGAACTTCATCGCCAATCGACAAACCCATCTGCGTGGTTTCGTGGTCCAGGGCGCGGTCGCGCAGCAGGCGTTGCAGGACTGCACGGTCCAGACCCAATTGCTGGGCCTGAGCAAAGCTCATGTTGCTACCTGTCTGGCGGCTGATCGCATTAAGCTCTTGCTGGACCTGACGCGCATAGGTGTCTACCGCGATAGGCTTGTCACCCACCGATCCGATTGTGCGGATGTTGCCGCTAAGGTTCACCGCGCCGAAGCCGCCCAAACCCAAAAAGAGCAGAGCCATAAGGATCCACATTGCGGTTTTGCCGACGCTTGATTTCTTGGCCATGACAGGTGCCCCCAAAAGCTGTTTGGGACTGTCTAAGGGCTTGGCCCCAGAGGGGCAAGAGGCTGCTATCTTAGCGGCAGATCAAGAGTCTCTAGCCGTTCGAACAGTGCCGCGATGCCGGCGGCATCCAGATTGGCAAAAGCGATGCGCAACTCTTTATCGCCTGCGCTATTATTTTCGGGATAGAACATTGTTCCCGGCAGGCACAAAACCCCGGCCTCGCGCACCATTAGCGGCGCAAGTTCGGCGCTGGCGTGCGCGAAGGGGTGCTGCATATACGCGAAATAGCCGCCCAGCCCCAACAGCTTCCATCCTTTGGCCGCCAGCTTCGGCATATGCTCGGTTATGGCTGCGCGGCGGGTCAGAATTTCATCCCGTTCGCCCGAAAGCCATTGGTCAAGGTTCTGCATCCCCCATAGTGCTGCATGTTGGCCGACCTGACTGGGGCAGATGGTAACGGTATCAAGGAATTTCTCGATCTCGGCCAGCCGTTCGCTTGACGCTATAATTGCGCCAAGGCGATGGCCCGTCAGGCGGTAAGCTTTGGAGAAAGAATAGAGGTGGATCAGTGTCTGGTCCCAATCATCGCGTTTGAACAGGCTATGGGGCAGGCCCGTGCTTGCGTGAAAATCGCGGTAGGTTTCATCCACAATCAGCGCGATGCCGCGGGATTTGGCGATGTCATAAAAGGCGGTTACCAGATCATCGGGGTATTCAGCACCAGTGGGATTGTTCGGTGTCACCAACACAATTGCGCGCGTGCGCGGGGTGATCAGCTTGGCCGCATCCCACGGGTCGGGCGTCATATCGCCCTCACAGACCAGCGGCACGGCCTTCGCGCCCGCCATATCCAGCCACATCTTATGGTTAAAGTACCACGGAACCGGGACGATCACTTCGTCGCCTTCGGCACATAGCGCCGAGATCGCAGCAGCAAAGGCTTCGTTGCAGCCCGAGGTCATGGCAACCTGAGACGCGTCAACCGTGCCATCATAGATTTTGGACGTGCGCGCTGCCAGCTCGGTTCTTATCTCCGGCAGGCCCAGAACCGGCCCATAAAGGTGCACGGAATCATCATTCAGCACAGCATCGGCCATGGCGCGGCGCATGTCAGGATGCGGTGGTTCGACCGGTGCGGCCTGACTCACGTTAATCAGCGGACGCTCAGCTGTGAAATCAACGCCCTCAAGCCAGCGGCGGGCCTCCATAACGGGGGGGGGGAATGTGGTGGCTGTACGGGGGAGCGTCATTGGTATGTCCAAAGGTTGGAGGAAGCCGGATCGGGTTTAAGGAATAGAGAGGATTGTCAGTCTTTGCCGCGATACGGTTCGACATATTGCAGAGCCATGTCCCACGGGAAGAAAATCCACGTGTCTTGGGAAACACCGGTGATGAAAGTATCCACCATTGGTTCCCCTGCGGGTTTTGCATAAACCGTGGCAAAATGGGCGTTGGGATAGAGGCTGCGCACCAGTTCAAGCGTTTTGCCGCTGTCTACAAGGTCGTCAACGATCAGAATACCGGTGCCATCGCCCATCATCTCTGTGTCCGGGGATTTAAGAACGCGCGCCTCGCGGCGCTCATCCGCTTTGCCGCCGCCGGAATGGTAGGATACCACGGAAATTGTATCGACGGTACGAATGTCCAGCTCCCGTGCGACGATCATCGCGGGGGCCATGCCACCACGGGTGATCGCGACGACAGCACGCCATGCCCCGTCATCGGGACCTTTGCCGTCCAACCGCCAAGCCAGCGCGCGGCTGTCGCGGTGGATCTGGTCCCAGCTGATGTGAAAGCCCTTTTCATGAGGGAGACGGGTATCTGACATGGGAATTACCTTTGCAGCAGAAGTTTCAGGCCCAAGCCGCCCAAAAGTAGGGCAGCAGTGCGGTCAATAACGGTTTTTGCCCGCAAAAAGCGGGCGCGAGCGACAGGCGCAGTTAGGATGAAGGCGCATGCCGTATAGAACAGGATTTCCAAAGTCAGGTGATTGAGCGTGATGAAGGCAATCTCGCTCCCCGCAAGGTCGGGCGGAAACACAACGACCAGCACCGCGGCGGCAAATAGAACAGACTTTGGATTGCCCAGATTAACCAGAAAGCCATCAATGAAAGCGCGGCCTTGCGCTTTTGGCGCGTCGCCCAGTGGGGTGGCCGCGCCGCGCCATGTCTTGATTGCCAGATGGATCAGGTAGACCGCGCCGCCAACTTTGAGCACCGCAAAGGCCCACGGAAACAAGGCAAAGACCGCGTCCATCCCAAGTAGGGCAGCCAGCGTCCAAAGGCTGGCCATCACCCCCAGTCCAAAACCTGTTGCGATACCCGCGCGCCGCCCGTTGGAAACAGAACTGCGCACGGCCATCAGAAAAGCCGCACCGGGACTGAGGATCGAAATGACCAGCACGGCATTAAAGGCAAGGAGATGGTCCAGTGTCATCGCAGACGGCCCTTTGCGAAATTGTTAGCCCTTGGCCATGTCGGGCGCATCAACCGCCTTCATGCCAACCACGTGGTAGCCTGCGTCGACATGCAGGTTCTCGCCTGTGGTGCCAGACCCAAGATCCGACAGCAGATACAGGGCAGATTTGCCGACCTCTTCGATGGTGACATTGCGGCGCAGGGGCGAGTTATACTCGTTCCACTTCATAATGTAGCGGAAATCACCAATGCCGGAGGCAGCAAGTGTTTTGATCGGACCGGCGGAAATGGCGTTCACGCGGATGCCGTCCTTGCCCAGATCTTCGGCCAGATATTGCACAGAGGCTTCAAGGGCGGCTTTTGCCACGCCCATGACGTTATAATGTGGCATGACTTTCTCTGCACCATAATAGGTGAGCGTCAGGCAGGAGCCGCCGTTCTTCATCATCTTTTCGGCGCGTTGAACAACGGCTGTGAAAGAGTAGACAGAGATATCCATGGACAGGGCGAAATTTGCGCGGCTGGTATCGACGTAGCGCCCGCGCAACTCGTTCTTGTCGGAAAAGCCAATGGCATGCACAATAAAGTCCAGTGAATCCCATTTTTCGGCGAGACCTTCAAAGAGCGCATCAATGGAGGCTTCGTCGCCCACGTCACACGGCAGGACGATGTCCGAACCCAACTGGGCGGCCAGCGGATCAACCCGCTTTTTCAGCGCATCCCCTTGATAGGAGAAAGCAAGCTGGGCACCGGCATCGGCCAATTGCTTGGCAATACCCCAAGCAATTGATTTGTCGTTGGCCAATCCCATGATCAGCCCCCGCTTGCCTGCCATAAGGTTGTTCGACATGCGCGTGTTCTCCGTTCAAAATCTGTTCGTATCGGTCTACGCCATTGCCAAGGGACCATCAAGTGAGGGCGCGTCTTATCGCGATTTAGGTTGCACAGCAGATCACGATGATAGAATTGTGGTAGAAGACTATGGTGGTGTGGCATGACTGCAGGCAGCTAAAGTTAGAATTACACAATAATGATGTAGAGAGGCGGTTTTGTCTCTCTCTTTGCGGAAAGGATGAGCCTGTGACAGATCGTGATGGAATTTTTGCGGGCGATGACCCTTTTGCTATCACGCGTGACTGGCTTGCTGAAGCAACCAAAGAAGAGCTTAACGATGCCAACGCCATGTCGCTTAGCACGGTGGATGCCAGCGGGATGCCGAACGCGCGTGTCGTCTTGCTGAAAGACATCGAGGACGGTGCGTTTGTATTCTACACGAACTACGGCAGCGCAAAGGCGCACGAACTTGATTTCGCTGGCAAAGCTGCCTTTGTCATCCATTGGAAATCGCTGCGCCGTCAGGTGCGCGCGCGTGGTCTGATCACCCGCGAAGATGGTGAAAAAGCAGATGCGTATTACGCGTCACGGTCGCTTAAAAGCCGTCTGGGGGCTTGGGCCTCAAACCAGTCGCAACCGCTGGAAAGCCGCGACGCGCTGGAGCGCGCCTTGCAAGAAGCGACCGAAAAGCACGGAGATGATCCGGCACGGCCGCCTTATTGGGGTGGTTTCCGGCTGGTGCCGCTTGAGCTGGAATTTTGGGCAGATGGCGATGCGCGTCTGCACAACAGGTTTCAGTGGCGCCGCGCGACTGTTGACGCGAAATGGGAAATAACGAGACTGAATCCATAATTACGCCAGTAACGTCGCTTGGTTTTGAGTAGTTAAGTATTTGAGTATTCCGCACCGAAGAATGAATTGAAAAACGGTATTGTTGCTATGACACAGACGGACGATCAAAACACGCCACCGGAAACCGTCGTTGGCACGGTCAAATGGTTTGATCCTGTAAAAGGGTTTGGCTTCGTTCTGGCGGACGGGGGCGGCGACGATATATTGTTGCATGTCAATGTGCTGCGCAACTTTGGCCAAAGCTCGGTCGCGGACGGGGCACGGATCGAACTGGTCGCGCACAAGACAGATCGTGGTGTGCAGGCCGTTACAGTCGTCTCTATCGCGCCTCCCAAGGGGCTTGCGCCCAATCTGCCTGACATTGCCGAGCTGGATTACGAAGCGATTGCACGTAGCCCGCTGGTGGCGGCTCGGATCAAGTGGTTCGACAAGGCGAAGGGATTCGGTTTCGCAAATGTCTTTGGCAGCAGCGAAGATGTCTTTGTACATATAGATGTGTTGCGCCAGTCGGGATTGTCCGATCTTGCCCCCGGAGAAGCGATTGCAATGCGTGTGATAAGCGGCAAACGTGGCCGCATGGCAGCAGAGGTACGCGCGTGGGAAACAGTGATCACAACAGAAGACAGTTCATCGCCGGAATAACGCTGCTTTTTGCAGGGGCAGGGTCGGGTGCCGCCAAAACGCCACTGCCGCCGTGTCCCACGGACCGTGTGACCATCACAGGTGGTTTTGGCACGGCTTCGTTTAATGTCGAGGTCGCCGCAGATGAGGCCAGCCGGGCACGCGGCCTTATGAATGTGGAAGAATTGCCGCTGAGCAGTGGTATGCTCTTCGTTTATCAGCGTCCGCAGCACATGAGCTTCTGGATGCGCAACACCCTCATCGAGCTTGATATGCTGTTTCTGGATGGCTCCGGTGTGATCCGGCATATTCACGACCGCGCGCAGCCGTTGGACGAAACGCCCATATCCGGCGGTCCTGATCTGCTGACGGGGGTTCTGGAAATCAATGGAGGGCTGGCACGGCGGCTTGGGATCAAGGTCGGCGATGTGCTGCGTCATCCGGCGTTTATCAGCGCCGCCGAGCCTTGGAATTGCTAACAATTAAAATAGATCGCACCAAGGGGCGAATTATGCCTTTTCAATCCTGATCGGCTTCGCTAAAGAAGCGTCAGTCGGGGCGTGGCGCAGCCTGGTAGCGCACCTGTTTTGGGTACAGGGGGTCGGATGTTCGAATCATCTCGCCCCGACCATTCTAAAAGACTTAGAACTCATGTGGC
>Ga0209345_10002913_pt1 | contig 18180 bp, 20 predicted proteins | sample Cruoilmetagenom7_FD_187294 | JGI IMG/M metagenome (GOLD analysis project Ga0209345, IMG submission 187294) | Oil polluted marine microbial communities from Coal Oil Point, Santa Barbara, California, USA - Sample 7 (SPAdes) (version 2) | ecosystem: Environmental > Aquatic > Marine > Oil seeps ...
ACGGCATCTCGGCCCGCGACATTCTGGTCGAGCTGGGCCGTCGCGGCACCGTAGGCGGACAGGAAGACATGATTGAAGACCTGGCACTGACCATGGCGAAAGAGAAGGGGTTGATCTAATGGCTGAAGTATACGAGAACAAACTGACACCGACACAGATTGAAGAGCTGGCGATTCACTGTGAAAACGCCGAGCTGGAAGCCTATGAGATCACCAAGATCACGGACGACTATCCTGAAATGACCTACAAGGATGCCTTCGACATCCAGTGGGAAATTCGTCGCCGCAAGGAAGAGCGTGGCCACAAGATCGTCGGCATGAAGATGGGCCTGACCTCCTGGGCCAAGATGGCACAGATGGGTGTCGAGCAGCCCTGCTACGGCTTCCTGGCCGACTACTTCAGCGTACCTGAAGGTGGCGAGATCAAGCACGATGAACTGATCCACCCGAAGATTGAAGCCGAGCTGGCCTTCGTCCTGAAAGAAGAGCTGAAGGGCCCGGGCGTCCATATCGGTGATGTGCTGCGTGCCACCGATTTCGTCATGCCAGCGGTCGAAGTGATCGACTCACGCTACAAGGATTTCAAATTCGACCTCAAGAGCGTGATCGCCGACAACTCCTCTTCCAGCCGCTTCGTCACCGGTGGTCGCATGGCCGACATCGCTGACGTGGATTTGAAGAACATCGGTGTGGTCATGGAGATCAACGGTGAAGTGGTGCAGACCGGCGCCGGTGCTGCCGTGCTGGGTCATCCGGCTGCATCAGTTGCCATGCTCGCCAACATGATGGCGGATCGTGGTGAAAGCCTGCCGGCCGGCAGCTTCATCATGATCGGTGCGATCACCGCAGCGGTACAGGTGAACAAGGGCGATGCCTTCACCGTGCGCTATCAGGGTCTGGGTACTCTGAGCGGCAAGTTCGTTTGAGGAGGCCACCATGCCGGTAGCACAGATCCACATCATGGAAGGGCGCTCGGATGAGCAGAAAGAGCAGCTGATCGCTGAAGTGACCAGCGCCATTGCTCGCTCACTCGACTCCCCCGAGGCCAATGTACGGGTCATCATTACCGAGATGCCCAAACAGCATTTCGGTATCGGTGGCCAGTCGGCCAAAAAGCTGGGGCGTTAGCGCCCCAGCCAATGCAACATCGTTTTAACTCTCGTTGACTGTAGCTTTTACCCCGCCATTGGCGGGGTTCTTTTTTATTGGGGAACTACACGTTCTGCTGCCTTGGCCTTGTTAGGGCGCTTGACATATACTGGTACGGAAACTCCGTACATGAAGGTGCCGTTATGGACACGATCAGTGTAAACAAATTTAGAGACAACCTGAAAGGCTTTGTAGAACAAGTGGTTAGCAGGCATGAGCCACTCAAGGTAACTCGACGAGCCGGAGAGGCTTTCGTTGTAATGAGCGCCGATGACTGGGAGAGAGAACAAGAAACGCTTCATGTTCTCCAAAACCAGAGCCTCATGCAACAGATTGCCCACTCTCTGGAAACCCACAACCGCGACAAAGGCTATATACCGACTGAAGAGCAAATGAATGAGATCACTGGTATTTGAAGGCAACACCTGGGAAGCGTATGAAACTATGCGCGAGAAGGACAAACAATTGCACAAGGCTTTGTGTAAATTACTCAAGGAAATGCTGAGTTCAAACGATCCTGCTTCAGGATTGGGGAAGCCTGAACCACTTAAGCACAACCTCTCTGGCCTCTGGTCCAAACGGATATCACAAAAAGATCGTTTGATATATCGGTTTGACGAAAAGTCCATTTATATCTTCGCTATTGGTGGTCACTACGATCAAGCCCTAACGCCGCTGTAAATTGTGTGCCGGAGCAACGGGACAGCACCTGGTGACGATCACCCTGCGGGGGCGGTCAGTGGGGAGCTACCGCGAAGCGGTTTAGTTCAACTATTGCTTTCAGCGATCAACTACATAGTCAGTGGTGATTAGACGCTGTGTGTTGCGTGGCGCTAAGATAAAGTGACATATCCACATGATTGGAGCTGTTGTCATGGATCAGGTTCAGGCGCCCGACTATCCGTTCAAGGATGCACTGTGGCGAGAGATACGCCAGCACCGCACGGCAGCCATCGGGATGGCGGTTGCGATGGTGGCTGTACTCTTGCTGCTGTTACAGAACAGCCTTGTTGAAATTCAAAATGGCGGCGGAGAGCGTTTTGGTAATGCCATGCTGGGCGGGCTGGGGGGCTTTGTCTCGACTGCTGTGGGGGCAAGTCTTGCGCTGCTGCTGCGGGATATAAAGGCCAGAACTCAGGATACCATGTTGGGCTTTGCGGCCGGCATGATGCTGGCGGCCAGTGCCTTCTCGCTGATTCTGCCGGGTATTGAGGCCGCTGAGCGCCTGGTCAGTGTGGGGTTTATTGCGGCTGCAGTCGTGATTACCGGCATGGGGTTGGGCGTGCTGTTGATGCTGGGGCTGGACAAGTTCACGCCTCATGAACACGAAAACGAAGGGCCCTGTGGCCCGGGGTGTGAACGAATAGGCCGAGTCTGGCTGTTCTTTCTGGCCATTGCACTGCATAACCTGCCCGAGGGGATGGCAATCGGGGTCAGTTTTGCAGACAACGACCTGAGTGTCGGCTTGCCGCTGACAACCGCAATTCTGTTCCAGAATATTCCCGAAGGGCTGGCGGTTGCCTTGGCGCTCAGAGCGGCCATGTTGAGTCCTGTGATGGCCGCAGTAGTCGCGTCGAGCACTGGCTTGATGGAGCTGCTGGGGGCGTTTCTGGGCATCGGTATCGCGGGCGGATTGCCACTGGCCTATCCGGTAGGGCTGGGGCTTGCGGCAGGCGCGATGATTTTTGTGGTATCACATGAGGTCATTCCCGAAACTCACCGCAACGGCCATCAGACACCGGCCACGCTTGGTCTGATGGGAGGCTTCGCTGCCATGCTGGTGCTGGATACCGTATTGGGATAGGCAGACCGGGCCGGGTGTCCTCTGTTCAGAGGTTGAACCTGGCCTTGGCCTGAGTTTCAGATGGCGTTTCGCCAAACATTTTTCTGTACTCGGTTGAAAAGCGTCCCAAATGATTGAAACCCCAGCTGAATGCCAGGGTGGAAATGCTTTCTTCGCCTGTGCATCTAATAATATCGCTGCGAACACCTTCCATTCGGATGCGTTTCAAATAGGCAGTGGGTGGAACACCGATATAGCGTTTGAAATCAGAATATAACTTGTTTCGTGAAACACCTGATATCCACTCAATATCATCAATATGTATTTCGTTGCGAGCATTCAACTTAAGGTAGTCAATAGTTTTAATCAGGTAGGAGGGCAGTTTGCTGTGAACCGCACGCTTGATTTCATCTGAATAGTTGTGCGGTTGTGAGGTCAGAATGCCTTTGATCAGGGCTTGCTCGATGTCACGAATAAAGGCAGGGCTGTTATACAGGCTATCGGGGTTGGACAGTTCGCTTTCAATATAGTGAATGGTACGCCACCAGGCACTGGATGCACCAATGTTCGCATCCATTTTTGATTCAAAGATCAAGGGTTTGCTGATACTTTGTCCAATCAGGGATTCCAGGCCAAGCTCCATGGCCTGGCGGGAAATTCGTACCAGCGTCTTGCGGCAGTTGCCACTGATTCGCAGCTCGCAGGCATTGGCCGGCGATATGATGACGCCACTGGTTACGTTGGACTGAACCGTATTATCACCCGTATCCAGCTCCTGGAATCCGCTGACCGGAAGGCTGATGCTATAACTGTTGTTCAGATCTTCAACTTTAACGGTAACGTCTGTGCCGTATTCAATATGACCGATTGCGGTGGTGGTCGAATTTAATATATTACCAATGTGCCTGAAATGCATTTTACTTGCATTGTGGACTTTCAGCTCATGTGGGCCGCATATATTGGACATCCATGATATGGCATCACCCGCATCACGAATATCCGCAATAATCTTTGTGGGAGCGTTACTCCCCAAATCATAGTTTTTATTCAGCATCGAACAACCAGTTTTAATTATTATAAATATTCAGGTCTGTTGGGTTATCGCTTGAAGCACCTTTCAATCTAGCACCCGGCGTACAAACGGGTCAAGGTTTGGCCGATGGGCCATCAGCAATCTGCTCAGCCAGGCGCGGGAGGTGAAAAGAGGATAGATCTTCTGGAAAATGCGGATAGCTCCACAGTGCGTGGCTCTGGTCTTATGTACAGGACGATAAAAACGGCGGGTGTGGTTACGGGCTCGCCACCAATGGAGACCTGAGTATGAATAATAACAAGCAGACCCTTGAGAGCTGGCGCGACAAGATTGAGTCGGCGCTTGATTACCGTCCTGATGACAAGACCTACCGGGTTGCCCGTGAGATCTTCACTGACCGAGAGCTGTTTGATCTCGAGATGGAATTGATCTTTGAAAACACCTGGATTTTTGCCTGTCACGAAAGCCAGGTTGCCAATCCCAACGATTTTTTCACCATGAAGGCTGGCCGTCAGCCGATGATCATCACCCGTGATGCCAAGGGTGAGATCCATGCGCTGCTCAATGCTTGTCAGCATCGTGGTGCAACCCTTACACGTGTCTGCAAGGGCAATCAGTCCACGTTTACCTGCCCGTTCCATGCCTGGTGTTACAAGACCGATGGCAAGCTGGTCAAGGTCAAGGCGCCGGACGAGTACCCAGCGGACTTTGACAAGTCTACCCGCGGCCTGCGCAAGGCACTGGTCAGCAACTACAAGGGCTTTGTCTTTATCAACCTGAATACCGAGTCCGCCCAGTCACTGGAGGAGTTCCTGGGTGATGCGAAGATCGGATTCGACATGATGGCTGCCCAGTCTCCTACAGGCGAGCTTGAAGTACTGCCGGGTGCTTCGTCCTACACCTATGACGGCAACTGGAAGCTGCAGAACGAAAACGGCCTGGACGGTTACCACGTCAGTACCGTGCACTTCAATTATGTCGCCACCGTTCAACAACGTCAGCAGCAGGAAGCCGCCAAATCCAACGAAGCCCGCAAAACGCTGGACTACAGCAAACTGGGTGCCGGTGACAAGGAAACCGATGACGGCTGGTTTGCATTCAAGAATGGCCACACCATCCTGTTCAGTGACATGCCCAACCCTGACGTGCGACCGGGCTATGCCTCGGTGATGCCGCGACTGGTGGAAGAGTATGGCCAGGCACGTGCCGAGTGGATGATGCATCGCCTGCGTAACTTGAACATCTATCCCAGCCTCTTCTTTATGGATCAGATCAGCTCTCAGCTGCGAGTTATTCGCCCGGTGGCCTGGAACAAGACAGAAGTACACAGCTTCTGCCTGGGCGTGAAGGGTGAGTCGGATGCTGACCGTGAGAACCGCATCCGCCAGTTCGAGGACTTCTTTAATGTCTCGGGTATGGGTACGCCGGACGACCTGGTCGAGTTTCGTGAAGCCCAGATCGGCTTTGAAGGGCGTGCCGAACGCTGGAACGACATCTCGCGTGGTTGTGAAAACTGGACATCAGAGCCCACGGTTAATACCGAAGCGCTGGGCATAAGTCCGGTGCTGACCGGTACCGAGTTTACTCAGGAGGGCCTGTACGTGAATCAGCATTCTGCGTGGCAGCGTCATCTGCTCGAAGGTCTGGCAGCCAAGGCAAAGAAGGAGGGTTAAGTAATGAGCAATGTTATTCAGAGCATCGAGCAGTTTCTGTACCGGACATCCGAATATTGTGATCGTCAGCAGTGGGATGAATATCTGGCAGCGTTTGACGAGAGTGCCGAGTTTCATATGCCGCAATGGGACAGCGAGCATGTGTATACCACAGACCCCAAGCGCGAAATGTCGCTGATCTATTACCCGGATAGGGCCGGGCTTGAGGACCGTGTGTTCCGCATCCGTACCGGCAAAAGTGCTGCCTGTACCCCTATGCCACGCACCATGCACCTGATCAACAACGTTCAGGCGGAACAGCAGGAAGATGGGCAGTGGAAGGTCAAGGTCAACTGGGTCACCCACTTCTACCGCTTTGGCGAAGCCGAATGCTTCTTTGGCTGGGCGGAATACCGTCTGCGTGCAAAAGGCGATAGCTGGAAGATCACCAGCAAGCGCTCCATTGTGTTGAATGACAAAATCCGCCATGTGCTGGATTTCTACCATGTCTGAGCACCGAAAGGTGCTCATGATCCCCGAAAGAAGTGGTGAGTAGTATGCATAAGGTAGCACTGAACTTCAGTGATGGACGGACCCATTTTATTTCGATCAACCCCGGTGAAATGCTGATCGATGCCGCCCTGCGTCATGGCCTGACGTTGCCGGTTGATTGTCGCGAAGGGGTCTGCGCCTCCTGCAAGGGCACCTGCCAGTCGGGGCAATATGACCTCGAATATGTAGATGAGGATGCACTCAGCGAAGATGATCTGGCCAGGGGCGGTATTCTGGCCTGTCAGATGCGGGTCGAGAGTGACTGTGCGGTACGCTTCGACTTTGACTCTTCGCTGTGCAGCAGTGCTGGACCTGAAGTGGTTGAAGCCGTTGTGGCAAAAGTGGAAGTGCTGTCTGACTCCACCGCAACGCTGCACCTGGATGCCAGTGGGCGCAAGGGGCAGCTGGACTTCCTGCCCGGTCAGTACGCCCATGTTCAGGTACCGGGTACCGACGAATGGCGCTCCTACTCCTTTGCCTGTCAGCCCAATGAGAGCAACCAGCTGCAGTTGCTGATCCGTTTGCTGCCGGACGGAGTGATGAGCACTTACCTGCGTGAACGTGCCCGGCCCGGCGACCAGATCCGGCTGAAAGCACCGCTGGGTGCCTTCTATCTGCACCAGGTCAAGCGCCCGCTGATCATGGTGGCGGGGGGGACCGGGCTGGCGGCCTTTCTGGGCATGCTGGATCAGATGGAGTCAGCCCCCGACCGCGTCAGTCAGCCGGTGACGCTGTTTTATGGCGTGACCCGCCCCGAGGACCTGTGCGAACTGGAGCGTCTGGAGCGCTACCGGCAGGCTGTGCCCGGGTTTCATTTTCAAACCATCGTCATGCAGCCCAGCGAAGGCTGGAAGGGTGCACAGGGGGTGGTGACGGATCTGTTTGAAGAGCATCACTTTAATGACGGTGAGGTCGACGCCTATCTGTGTGGTCCGCCGCCAATGGTCGAAGCAGTCAAGAACTGGCTGGATCAGCGTCAGATGGCGAATGCCAGCATCTACTTCGAGAAGTTTTCGGCCAGTTAACAGGTAGCCCAACACAATAATAATGATGAGGTAAGCACAATGAAAAAAGGCGTAATGCGTCCAGGCCATGTTCAAATCAGGGTGCTGGATCTGGATGAGGCTCTGGTTCATTACCGCGACCTGATGGGGCTGATCGAAGTGGATCGGGACAGTCAGGGCCGCGTGTATCTCAAGGGTTGGACCGAGGTGGATCGATTTTCGGTGGTGTTGCGTGAAGCCGATCAGCCGGGGATGGATTTCATGGGGTTCAAGGTGGTGAGTGAAGCGGCGCTGGAGCAGCTGCACGGCGAACTGATCGCCTTCGGCTGTCAGGTGGACCAGATTCCGGCCGGTGAGCTGGAGGGCTGTGGTCGTCGTATCCGCTTTGTGGCCCCGACCGGTCACAGCTTTGAGCTGTTCGCCGACAAGGTGCAGACCGGTCGCTACGGTGTGGGCAATCATAACCCGGAAGCCTGGCCGCGAGATCTCAAGGGCATGAAGGCGGAGCGTTTTGACCATTGCCTGTTGTACGGGCCTGAACTGGACAAGACGCTGAAATTGTTCCACGAGGTGCTGGGCTTCGATCTGTGCGAACAGGTCATGACCCCTGATGGCAAGCGCGTGGCGCAGTTTCTGACCTGCAGCATGAAGGCACATGATATCGCCTTTATTGATCACCCAGAGCCCAATAAATTTCACCATGCCTCCTTCCTGCTGGAGACCTGGCAAGACGTGCTGCGGGCCGGAGATCTGATCTCGATGACCGACACCTCGATCGACATTGGTCCAACCCGTCACGGTATCACCCATGGTCAAACAATCTATTTCTTTGATCCATCCGGCAATCGGAATGAGGTATTCTGTGGCGGGGATTATTTCTACCCGGATCATGAGCCGATCACCTGGGACGCCGATATGCTTGGCAAAGCGATTTTCTATCATGATCGCCAGCTTAATGAACGCTTCCTGACTGCTCTGACCTGAGGCGGGGTCTTCGCTTCGGCGCAGTCCTGACCAGAATAATAAAACATTGGAGTTTATCTATGTCTATCAAACGCTTACTCACTCCTGTCATGACCGGTGCACTGGCTCTCGCGATGGCACTGCCGGCTCAGGCACGCGACTTCCGCCTTGGCTTGATTACGCCTCCGTCACATAAATGGACGCAGGCTGCCGTTGCCTTTGCCGATGAGGTAAAGGAACAGTCAGGTGGCGAGCACAGTATTTCGATCTTTCCGGCGCAGCAGCTGGGCAACGAAGCCCAGATGGTGCAGCAACTGCAAACCGGTGCGCTGGATATGGCATTCCTCACCATTGCCGAGATTTCCAACCGGGTACCGGACTTCGGTGCGCTCTATGCACCTTACCTGGTCGACAATATTGATCAGGCCGCCGCTCTATTGAGATCCGATGCAGCCAACGATCTGTTGAACCAGTTGCCGGCTGAAGCGGGACTGGTCGGTGTTGGCTACGGCATGGCGGGAATGCGTCAGGTCATGAGTCGAAGCCCTGCCAAGGGGCCGGATGATCTGGTGGGCAAGAAGCTGCGCATTACACCGTTTGAGCCTCTGCGTGATTTCTACATGGCGACCGGTGCAGCACCGACGCCCCTGCCGCTGCCGGCCGTGTATGATGCGCTGGCCAATGGGCAGATCGATGCGATTGACATGGATTTCGACTCCATTCTGATCTTCAAGTTTTATGAGCGTGCCGACAACCTGCTGATTTCAAACCACATGATGTTCCCGATGGTGGGGGTGGTATCCGGTCGTGTATGGAAAGATCTGAGCAAGGAAGATCGCCAGTTGCTTCAGACCAGCATGCGCAAGCATCTTGATGGTGTGATTGATCACTTCCAACAGCAGGAAGGTCAGCAGGAACAGCAGCTGCGTGCACTCGACATCACCATTGAAGAAGCTGGTAAGGAAGCCTTTGCTGCGGCCATCAGTGACTGGGAAAAAATCTGGTCCACCAAGGCCAAGTCGCTTCCCAACCTGAGACAGGCCGCTGCCGACATCAAGAGCAACTGAGCCTGAGCCACTGTGTAAAAGCCCGCAACGGCTAACCCGTTGCGGGTGAGGATGCAATTATGTTGAGAACCTTTTCCGAGGCTCTGGCCAGAGTTGAGATGGTTGCAGCGGCAGTATTGGCTGGTGCCGTTACGCTGCTGATTTTGCTGAATATTGTCAGCCGCTCCCTGGGAATGGCGATCTATTGGGTCGATGAACTGGCCATCTATGCCATGGTTTGGACCACCTTTCTGGCTACATCGGTTGTGCTTAAAAGACGTCAGGTCATTGCTGTCACCATACTGGTAGACCTGCTGGGCGAGCGCAGTCGGGCGTGGATGCAATGCATTTCCGATTTGATGATTCTGATTTTTGGCGTGAGTTTGATGGTGTTGTGCTGGCGCTGGCTTGATCCCGCAACCCTGTATACGTTTGGTTTTGATATCCGGGCATTCCAGGGCGACACATTTAACTTTGTTTATTCCGAGAAAACAAATACTTTGGGTGCACTTAAAATATGGCCCTGGCTGATACTGCCGTTTTTTTCGTTCACCCTGACCATTCATGCATTGAATAATATGGCAGGAAGCCTGAAGCAAGCTGTTTATTTCAAGAGGGCTTCGGCATGACGTTTGTTTTCTTTCTTATACTTCTTTTTTGCGCTGTTCCGATCGCACTGGTTCTGGCACTGACGGCATTATGGTATATCGCGACGTCCGGTAATACGGTGTTGTTCAGCTCCTATCCTCAGCAGTTGTTTGGTGCCATTGAAAGCTACGGTCTGTTGGCCATTCCGTTGTTCATGCTGGCCGGCGAATTGATGAATGAGGGTGGGCTGACCTCACGCCTGATCAATCTGGCACGCATTTTTGTTGGTGGCTTCAGGGGCGGGCTTGCCTATATCAACCTCGTTGCCAACATGATGATGGCTGCGATCATGGGATCGGCAGCATCGCAGATTGCGATCATGTCACGTGCCATGGTGCCTGCAATGGAGAAGGAGGGGTACTCCGGCTCCTACGCGGCTGCGATAACGGCAGCGGGTGGCTTGCTCTCGCCCATTATTCCACCGTCCATGCTGTTTGTGCTCTTTGGGGTGTTGGCGCAGATCCCCATTGCCGAAATGTTCATCGCCGGGATCGTACCCGGTCTCATCATGTCAGGGCTTTTCTTTATCGTTATCGCCGTGATTGGTTTGGTACAGCAGTACCCGGCAGGCCAGTGGCCCGATCGCGAGCAGATGAAAAGCTACATACTGATGGGCATACCCGCTGGCCTGATACCGCTGGTGATTATCGGGGGCATTCTGACAGGTCTGGCGACACCGACGGAGTCGGCGGCGCTTGCGTCACTGGCAGCGTTGCTGATCGGCAAGTACATCTACAAAGACCTGAAGTTTTCCCACCTGCCGGAGATTCTCAAGCGCACCGCCCTGAACTCGGGCATGGTGATCATGCTGATCTCGGCGGCCGGTGTGTTTGGTTGGGTAATTGTGTATGAGCAGATTCCGCAGGCGGCCGCCGCGTGGATTGCGCAGCAGACAACCGATCCCTTCGTGTTCATGATGATGGTGGTGGGTGTGCTGATTCTGGTGGGCATGGTGATTGACGGAATTGCCGCCCTGATTCTGGTGGTACCCATTCTGCTTCCGATTGCACAACAGCAGTTTGATATCAGTGCCTATCAGTTTGGTGTTGTGGTGTGTCTGACGCTGGTCATGGGGCTGCTGACACCGCCTGTGGGTGCCGGATTGTTCATCGGGTCGTCAATGACCGGCATACCGCCGATGAAAATCTTCCGCTCACTGCTGCCGTTCCTGTTGGCAACACTGGTCACCCTGGTGCTGCTCAGTGCCTTCCCCCAGCTGTCGCTGATGCTGCTCTAACCGGTCAAGACAGGCCTCAAGGCAAGGCGCGGGCTTCTTCAGGCCCGCGCCTTGCGTTTGGTTTGGCTGGGCTTCTCGCCAAACAGCAGCTGATATTCCTTGCTGAAGCGCCCCATATGTGAAAACCCCCAGTGTATGGCTGTGTCGGTAACGGTCCGGTGATTATCAGGATTCTGTAGCGATTCTCGTACGCGCTGGAGCCGAACGTTACGCAGGAACTCCATCGGACTCATGTGGCGAAAGTCGCGAAACCCGGCATACAGTGTACGTACGCTTACACCCGCCAGTTCGGCCAGCATGCCGGGAGTGAGCGGGTCCTGAGCATGGGTCTCGATGTATTCTTCCACTCGTTTGACATGGCGGGGTGCAAGTGAGCGAGCATCCTGTGTGAGCTCCTCCAGGTAATTGCTGGACTGCTGGCTCAACAGCGTGCTGATGACCAGCTCTTCCAGCTGCCGGGACACCAGCGTTTGCTGAAGACAGTCAGGTGCATCTTTTTGCAGCTGAATGATGTATTCAAGCATGTGCAGCCAGGCAGGCGAGTGCAGCCAGTCAAGGTGACAGTCGAACTCTATCGGATGCTTGAGGTTGTGCCCCAGCAAACGGCTACAGACTTGCTCCAGCTCCAGGCGGCTTATGCGCAGCATCAACTGATCGCATTCGCTGTTGTAGTGCATCTTGAGACGTTGGGTCGGGTTTAAAACCACTCCCTGCTGGCAGTTTGAGAGTAGCGAACAGTCGCCACAACTGATCTCGGCCTTGCCTGCCAGCGGCATCTGGACCAGGAAGAAGTCGTCCAGACATTCCGGGTCAACCTCGACCTCTCCACCATACTTAAGTCGGTGAAATGAGACGTGCCCCACTGAAAACTGGTGCAGTCTGGATTCGAGAGCGGACGTGTGTCGGACAGGCTTCAAATTATGCGGCTTGAATGACTGGCCAACCGTATTTCTGACCTCGTCAATATCGCATGAGCTCAGTACCAGATTTTCGGGCTGATACAGCAAGGCATTCGCCAGCACGGGCGGAATGTTTTTTTTGGGTGGCATGGGCTACTTCCCTTCTTATATTTATCTTTCCGCATTTGGAGCTGCGGCTGCTCAGGGTGTGATCATTATAAACAGGTGATGTGCAGGAGGTGGATAAACAATTTTACTTTTCTGCACTATATGGATAGTTGCTGCCGGAAATGGATCGTTTAAAAAGGCGAATTCTAAATAGTATGGGCTCTGTAATATGAAAAATAATAAAAGGAGCCATATATGGGAATTCAGATTGGTATCGACTCAAAAGACGGTTCAGGCGTATTTGCCGGTTATCTGGCGGTTCCGTCGGCAGGGACGGGTCCGGGCCTGGTTTTGCTGCAGGAGATTTTTGGTGTCAACGCTACGATGCGCGAGATCGCGGACTACTATGCCGAGGAGGGATACGTCGTTCTGGTGCCGGACCTGTTCTGGCGTCAGGAGGCCAATGTAGAGCTGGGCTATGACCAAAACTCCTGGCAGAAAGCGTTTGGGCTTTATCAGGGCTTTGATCAGGACAAGGGTGTTGATGATATTGATGCCGCCCTGACAGCCCTGCGCAGCCGGGAAGAGTGTACCGGGGGCGCTGCTGTACTGGGCTTTTGCCTGGGTGCCCGCATGGCGTATTTGACGGCCTGTCGCTGTGACGTGGATGCGGCCATCGGTTACTACGGCATGGGGATGGAGAACCATCTGGACGAAGCGGATAACATTAAGGGACGCCTGCTGCTGCATTTTGCCGAGAACGATGAATACTGTCCGGCCTCCGCACGTAACGATATCTTTGCGGCTCTGGAGTCGCGCGAGAATGTTGAGCTGTACCTCTATCCCGGGGTAGATCATGCCTTTGCGCGTCCGGGCTCTGAGCATTATCACAAACCTTCAGCCCTGATTGCTCATGAACGTTCAGTTTCCGTATTGCGCCGAGCCATCGGTCCTCACTACAACCTGTCTCACCTGTGGGACAAGCACTGTGAGTACGAATTCGATACTCGCAACGTCGACGATACCATGGCAACCATGGTGGCAGACCCCTATGTGAACCACATTCCGACGCTGACCGGAGGGGTGGGTTACAAGAATCTTTACCGCTTTTACAAGCATCACTTCGTTAACTCAAATCCGGATGACACCAAGCTGATTCCGATTTCCCGAACGATTGGGGATACCCAGATTGTGGATGAGCTGCTGTTCTGTTTCACCCATGACCGTGAAATCGACTGGCTGGTGCCCGGTATCGAACCGACCGGCAAGTATGTCGAAGTTCCTTTTGTTGCAGTGGTCAAGTTCCGTGGCGACAAGCTTTACCACGAGCATATCTACTGGGATCAGGCGACGGTACTGGTCCAGCTGGGTGTGCTTGACCCCGAAGGGTTGCCGGTGGCCGGTCGTGAAACGGCTGCCAAGTTGCTGGACGAGACTCTGCCATCCAACGAACTGATGCCAACCTGGCCCAGCAGCGCTGGAAAGGAGTGAGGACGGGTCATGAGTGAGTTCAATAACCGCACGGCGTTGATCACAGGCGGGGCCACCTTGATTGGTGCGGCTCTGGCTGAAGCCTTTGTTCGCGATGGAGCCAATGTGGCGATTCTGGATATCGATGCCCAGGCTGGCGCGAATCTGGCTGACCGGTTGGGTCCTGCAGCTCTGTTTATCGAAACCGACATTACCGACGACAGTCAGCTCGAAGCCGCTGTAAGGCAGACGGCAGAGCACTTCGGCGGGCTGCATTTTCTGATTAATCTGGCGTGCAGTTACCTCGACGAGGGCGCCGACTCCAACCGTGAGGACTGGCTCAAGGCGTTGGACATCAATGTGGTCAGTGCCGTCATGGCCGCACGGGCAGTGCGTCCCTGGCTGAGCGAGTCAAACGGCGGCTGCATCGTCAACTTTACCAGCATTTCGGCTCAGGCCGCCCAGACCGGCCGCTGGATTTACCCCGCCAGCAAAGCGGCTCTCAAGCATTTGACCCGCAGCATGGCACTGGATTTCGCCGCGGATGGCATTCGGGTCAACTCGGTCTCGCCGGGCTGGACCTGGTCTCGTGTAATTGAAGAGGTCAGTGGCGGTGATCGAGCCAAAGCCGACCGTGTTGCAGCCCCTTTTCACATGTTGGGGCGTCTGGGTGGTCCTGATGAAGTGGCGGAAGTGGTGCTTTTCCTCTGCTCGCCAAGGGCAAGTTTTGTAACCGGTGCGGACTACGCCGTTGATGGTGGCTATTCCTCATTGGGGCCTGAACAGCAGGAACCGGCCATTCCCAAGCTGGCGGAATAACCGTCCGGCTTTAACTCAATAGCGGGTCGAGTCAGTCGGCCGGCGGCATAACAATAAGATCGGAGTCTCTCCATGACACGCAAAATCGCAATCGTAGGTGCGGGCCAGTCTGGCCTGCAAACCGGTATCGGCCTGCTCAAGGCCGGTTATGACGTGACCATTCTTTCCAACCGTACCGGCGATCAGATTCGCGGCGGTAAGGTGATGTCCAGTCAGTGCATGTTTGATCAGGCACTGCAGACCGAGCGAGAGCTGGGCTTGAATTTCTGGGAACACGACTGCCCACCGGTAGAGGGAATAGGGGTGTCAGTCCCCAATCCCGAGAAGGCAGGTGACAGGTTGATCGACTGGTCTGCCCGACTGGACAACAAGGCTCAATCGGTGGATCAGCGCCTGAAAATGCCGGTATGGATGGACGAGTTTGAACGGCTGGGTGGTAAGTTGCAGATCTGTGACGTGGGCATTGCAGAGCTGGAAGAGTTGGCGGCCGCCTATGAGTTGGTGCTGGTAGCTGCTGGCAAGGGCGAAATTGTGCGCATGTTTGAACGTGATGAACAGCGCTCCCGTTTTGATAAGCCGCAGCGCGCACTGGCGCTGACATACGTTCACGGCATGACACCCAAAGAACCTTACTCTCGTGTCGCCTTCAATCTGATACCGGGGGTGGGAGAATACTTTGTCTTTCCGGCTCTCACGTTGAGCGGTCCTTGTGAAATCATGGTTTTTGAGGGAATTCCGGGCGGCCCCATGGACTGCTGGGGCGATGTCACGACGCCGCAGGAGCACCTGCAGCGCAGCCTTGAAATCATCCGTACCTATGCGCCCTGGGAAGCCGAACGCTGCCATAACGTTGAGCTGACGGATGAGGGTGGTGTGCTGGCCGGACGTTTCGCACCAACGGTCCGCAAGCCAGTGGCAACTCTGCCGTCAGGTCGCAAGGTGATGGGTATTGCCGATGCGCTGGTGGTCAACGATCCAATCACCGGCCAAGGCTCCAATAATGGCGCAAAGTGCAGCCGGGTGTACCTCGAAGCGATACTGTCTCATGGTGACCAGCCGTTCACTGAGCAATGGATGCAGCAGACCTTTGAAACTTACTGGGCGTATGCGTCCCAGGTGGTCGAGTGGACCAATGCTTTCCTTCTGCCCCCGCCGCCGCACATTCTGGAATTGTTGGGAGCTGCCCAACAGTCACCATCGCTGGCAGCGCGTCTTGCCAACGGTTTCGACAACCCCCCCGACTACATGCCCTGGTGGCTGGATGCCGACGCGTGCGAGAGCCTGATCAACACCCATATGCAACAGGGAGCCGCCTGAGATGACAACAATGAACACTGCCAATGCTGCCATCGAAGTGAGCGCGCCCGCCGCCGCTACGCTCGCACCTTCAATCGATCCGCGAACACTGCGTGATGCGCTTGGGCTGTTTGCAACCGGGGTAACAGTGGTAACGGCCCCGGGAAGCGATGGTCAGCCGATCGGGATAACGGCGAACTCTTTCTCTTCACTGTCTCTTGAGCCGCCGCTGGTGCTTTGGAGTCTGGCGCTGCGGTCGCCAAACTGCGGAGCCTTTGAAGAGGGGCGGCCATTTGCAGTTAATGTTCTGCAGCGAGAACAGGAAGCGTTGGCGTTGCAGTTTGCTCGCCCGGTGGAAGACAAGTTCCGGGACGTGGAGTACCAGCTCAACAGTCGTCGGGTGCCGCTGCTTGATGGGGCGCAGGCACAGTTGGAGTGTACGGTGGAGTTTACGCGGGTGTTGGGAGACCACCTGTTGATCGTCGGACGTGTTGATGCATTGACGACCTTGCCGAGCGAGCCCTTGCTGTTTTACAGAGGGGCGTTTGTACAGCTGGCAAATTGAAATCACAGGGTGCCGTCGTGGCGCCCTGATAACAATAACAACACAGGATTCTGTGCATGATGAATGTATCAAGTAAACAGGGGTTGGCCGCCGCCATTGCGCTGACATTGATGTTGACTGTTGAGGCTCGGGCGACAGAGGGGGGTGGCTCCAACTATCCAATGGGAGCCGAGAACTACCTGATGGGGGCCCTGCCACCGCCTGGGGTGTATCCACTGATCTATGCCAACCGCTATTCAGCGGATGATCTGAAGGATAACTCCGGCGACAGCCTGCCGATCGATTTTCGCTTGCGTGCCAATGTCGTGGCACCGCGTCTGGTTTGGGTAACCGACAGGACCATTCTGGGCGGTCAACTGTTCCATGCAGCTTTATTGCCGCTGGTGGATTTGGATGTGTCCGTTAACGGAATGAGCGACCGCAATCAGGGTGTTGGTGACCTTGATCTGACAGCCTTCGCGCTGGCTTACCATCACAGCCCGAGTTTCCATTCGGTGGTGGGTATGGATGTGTTTGTCCCTATCGGTGAGTACGATACGGGAGCGATGGCCAATATTGGACGCAACTATTGGGCGGTACAGGCCGCCTATGCCGCTTCCTGGGTAAACCCTACCGGCTGGAATGCCGACATCAAGCTGATGTATGACTACAACTTCGAGAACGACGATACGAACTACCAGTCAGGCCAGGAGCTTCATTTTGATTACTCGCTTGGCTACGGCATCAGTCCCAATTGGGTCGTGGGTGTGGGGGGCTATGGTTACAAACAGACCACACCGGACAAGGTGAACGGTGTCAAAATCGGCAATGAGGGACAGGCCTTCGCCATTGGTCCATCGATCAAGTACGACAACGGCCAGGGCTTTTTCATCTCGTTGAAATATCAGCAGGAATTTGCTGTCGAAAACCGCCCGGAAGGTGATGCCTTCTGGATCAAGACCATAATCCCCTTCTGATCGGTCTTGCCGGCCCTGCTCACAGGGCCGGCGTTTACCGCGTGCCCATTCTTCCCTTGTCATCTGCTTGCAGAGCGAGACTGCTAAAATCTCGGTACAATGTGCTTTGAACAAGGATGCTGTTATGGATGGTCTCATGCCCCCCAACGAAAAAATATTGCTCGAAATTCGTCGCTCCCCTCTGGCGTTGTTGCGTGGTCTGTTTGATCTGACCATTGCACTGCTTCTGTTCTGGGGCATGTTCAAGGCGATGGCAGAGGTGCCGTTCTGGGACAGTTGGTGGCTGGTGGGGCAGTACCGTGAGCTGGCTACCCGCTTTCTGTGGGAAGGGGCGGGCATACCGGCCAGCTGGATAGCGGCCCTGTTCGGCCTGCTGGCACTGCTGGTCGGTGTGGGGGCGTTGCGCCAGCTGATGCGTGAAGCGAGCCGTCGCTACTCGGTTACCAGCCTGCGTGTAATGAACCGCCGCGGCTTTGTGGGGCGTGCCACAGATGAGCTGTACCTGCTCAGCGTAGATGGCGTATCGCTGCATCAAAGTCTGTTTGGGCGCTTGCTGGGGCATGCCAGCCTGATAATTGCCGGCAGAGGGAATAACCTGTTGCGGTTTACCTTTGTCCGCAAACCGGACGAGGTGAGGGAAAAGATTGATCGTATTGTACTGGCTCGGCGGAATAAACAGCCCCAGGAATGATATTGGCTCAGGGCTGTGCTGTGCAGGGGGTAGGTGACGATGCGGGCATCGCCACCCAAAGGCGGATCAATTACGGATCAGGTAGTCAAAGGCACCCAGTGCCGCGGTCGAGCCGGACCCCATGGAGATGATGATCTGTTTGTACGGTGTCGCCGTCACATCGCCCGCCGCGAACACACCCGGCATGGAGGTGGCGCCGTGGCTGTCGATCACGATCTCGCCGCGCTCGGTCAGCTCCAGCGTGTTCTTCAGCCACTCGCTGTTCGGTACCAGTCCGATCTGAACGAAGATACCCGCCACATCCACTACA
>Ga0209345_10002914_pt1 | contig 18178 bp, 22 predicted proteins | sample Cruoilmetagenom7_FD_187294 | JGI IMG/M metagenome (GOLD analysis project Ga0209345, IMG submission 187294) | Oil polluted marine microbial communities from Coal Oil Point, Santa Barbara, California, USA - Sample 7 (SPAdes) (version 2) | ecosystem: Environmental > Aquatic > Marine > Oil seeps ...
AGCAGTGTAAGTTTGCCCTTTTTTTCTACTCATAATTTATCTCCATAATTCGTACTTATTTTAACTTTTTTGAAAATAAATCTTACTGAATTGGTGTCTTAGATTTTAGGGGCATTATATAGGATTAAAAAGTTGTGCTTATTGTAATAGGTCTTATATTTTTACAATAAATAAAAATAAAAATTTAAAACCTGAAATAGACCACTTTTATCCTAAAGCACATTACCCATATCTTGCTATAAGCTATTATAACCTTATCCCTTCATGTCCTACATGTAATGGATTTGGAGCAAAAGGTCAAAAAGATAGCTATAAAGATAATTTGAAAAATCCTTATGAAATCAAAAGTGATGATTTTAAATTTACTTTCGATATAGAATCAATTAATATTATTGATAATAACATAGATGAAGATAGCATTGATATAAAACTCAAGAACTATGAAAAAGCAAATAATGACTATTTTCAATTAGAAAATTTATATAAAGAACACAAAGATATTGTAGTAGAGTTATATCAAAAGCTTTATCAAGAAAATACAAAAGAATATTTTCAAACTTTGTCAAAATCACTAGAAGGTTTTGAACTAGATGAAAATACGATTCATAAACTAATTACATGTGGATATAAAAAAGAGGATGATTTACATAAACGCCCACTAAGCAAACTAATAAAAGACATCTCAGAAGAGTTAAAACTTCTATAAAACCCCCATAATCAGCCACTTCCCCCTCAACTAGAACAAATCTTGCAATTTACTTTTTAACTAACTCCAAAGGAGTATTTGATGGTAAATAGAGCAAAAATTAAAGAGTTGATGAATGAGAGTGCTTGTTCTCACTCTAAAGATAAAAAACCGGGTGCTGGGTGTGATATGCCTAAGCCGGGTTTAGCTGCTGGTGGTTGTGCTTTTGATGGTGCGCAAATCTCACTTTTTCCTTATGCAGATGCGGTGCATTTAGTACATGGTCCGCAGACTTGCTTAGGTGCTTCGTGGGAAACGCGAGAGACACTTAGCTCTTACGAGGGTCGAGACCACACCTACATGGGTTTTACAACGGGCATCACTACAAATGATGTCATCTTTGGTGGCGATAAACGTCTTGAAGACTCTATAGACTATATCATGAAAAACTATGCTCCTGAAGCTATTTTTGTTTACTCCACTTGTGTGACTGCTATGGTTGGTGATGACATCGACATGACTTGTAAACTAGCAAGTGAGAAACATGGCGTTCCAGTTGTTCCTGTTCATGCACCCGGATTTGTAGGCGGAAAAAACTTAGGTTCGCGTTTAGCAGGTGAAGCAGTTTTAGAAAACCTCATAGGAACAAAAGAGCCAGAACTTGTAACACCTTATGACATTAACCTCATAGGAGACTACAATGTAACGGGCGACATGTGGCAGTATCTTCCTATATTTGAAAAAATCGGTATTCGCGTTTTAAGCTCTATGAGTGGCGATGGAAGAGTAAGCGACATAAGAGGTGCACACCGTGCAAAACTCAACGTCATCGTCTGTGCAAAATCACTTGTAACTCTGTGTAGAAAGATGCAAGAGCAGTATGACATCCCTTGGGTTTCTGTCTCTTTCTATGGTAAACGCGACACTACCTTTGCAATTCGTGAGATTGTAAAAGCTCTTGGTGATGAGAAGCTTATAGCTAAAGCAGAAGAGGTTATAGCTGAAGAAGAGGCAAAACTCCAAGAGAAATTATTGCCTTACCAAAAACTCTTCGCTGGAAAAAAAGCGGTTTTAAATACTGGTGGAAATAAGGCTTGGTCGATAGCTTCAAGTCTTCAAGATTTAGGGGTTGAGGTTGTTGCTACTTCTATCAGAAAATCGACTGCTGATGACATCGAAAAAGCCAGAGAGTATCTTGGAGAGAGTGGAGTGCTTATGAAAACACCAGCCTCAGAACAATCAAAAGTGATAGATGAGAGAGGTGCTCACATACTGCTCGCAGGTGGTCGAAGTCTCTACACTGCTATTAAGAAAAAAATCTCTTTTATTGACGTCAACCAAGAGAAAAAAGTGAGTTATGGCGGATACAACGGATTGCTAAATCTTGCAGAAGATTTGCGTTATGCCTTTGCAAATCCAGTTTTTGCAAATGTCTCTAAAAAAGCACCTTGGGATGTAGCGTAATGGAAGCAGATATGAAAATAGCTCTGAATAAAAAAGAGCATAAACCACTTCAAGTAAACCCTATAAAACACTCACAACCGATGGGTGCAGCATTAGCATTTATGGGGATAAAAAACTGTTTACCACTTATGCACGCTTCACAAGGGTGCGCTTCATATACAAAGGTTTTCTATACACGTCACTTTAATGAGCCTATTGCAATGTATAACACCTCTGTAAGTGATATCACTGCGGTTCTTGATGGTGGAGATTACTCCATTTTGATGGCGATAGAGAACATTACAAAGAAAAACAAAACAATGAAGCCAGAGCTTATCGGTCTGCACACAACAGGACTGACAGAGACAAAGGGTGATGATGTTCGTAGTGTTGGGACACATATTGAGATTCCATACTGTTATGTAAATACACCAGATTATGAGGGTGGTATGGAGAGTGGTTGGGCTTTGACTGCAAAAGCACTCATCCAGCAACATACACAAGAGGCTACAGAGATAAAACCAAATAAACTGCTTATCCTACCACATGTAAGTATGCAACCTGTGGAGGTTGAGAAGGTAAAAGATTTTTGTGAGAGTTTTGGTTTTGAGACTTTAGCACTGCCTGATTTATCAACATCTCTTGATGGTTACTTGAGTGAAGGGCAAGGAAAACTAGGAACTGGAGCAATATCTATAGAGGATATTGAGGCTTTAGGTGATAGTGCAACTGTAATTACCATAGGTAGTTCTATGAAAATTGTAGCTGAAGCACTTTTAGAGAAAAACGAGAAGATAACGCATCTACATTTTAACCACTTAATGGGACAAGATGCGAACGACAATTTTGTAGCTTCTTTGATGAAAATACGACAAATTGAGCCAAGACCATTAGTAAAAAGATGGAGAGGAAGACTTCAAGATGCGATGCTTGATAGTCATTTTTTAATAGGTTCTTCACACTTTGTAGTGACTGGTGAGCCTGATATGTGTGTCGGAATGTGCGAACTGCTTCAAAGTGTTGGAGGGACTATAGAAGCGGTAATTGCGACAAATTATAGCCCTGTTTTAGAAGAGATAGAAGCTGAGAATATCTTTGTTGGTGACCTTGAGGATGCAGTGAAACATTTTGCACAAGCGGACTTAGTTATTAGTAATTTTCATGCAGAACGATTATTGCACTCTCAGGAGAAACATACAGCTTTAATGCTAAGAGGTTTTCCAAATTATGAAGAGCTGGGTAATCAGCTTAAAAATGATTTACTTTATGAAGGAAGTACGCAGTTTCTTTTTGAAGCGGCAAATGCACTTCGTAAAGTGAAGCATGAACATTAAAATATAAAAAATTTGAAAAAGGATATTGATTATGAGTGATACGACAAAGATAACTGTTGAGAGTTCAGATTCTTTAGAAAATGCGATAAAAATAGCATTTGCTTCTAAAGATATGGAGACGATAAATGCACACTTTGGTGGAGCAAAAGAGTTTGTCATTTATGACATATCAAAAGATGCTTATAAACTCAGCGGTGTGATTAAAACAGATACTTCTAATCTGAGTGGCGATGACAAAACAGACTTTAAAGTAAAAGCACTTGCAGGAATCAATATTATGTATTGTGAATCTATTGGTGGAACAGCTGCGGCAAAAGTTATCCGTGGTGGTATTAACCCGATGAAAGTTCAAGAGCCTCGTAAAATTGAAGAAGTTGCAGGAGAACTTATGGAGATGATAAATACAAATCCACCACCATGGGTGAAAAAAATTATGAATATTCAAACTGAGGAAGATCCGCGTTTAGAACGCTGGGCTGCAGAGTAAAGGATGAGCTAAAAAGCGACTAGTCGCTTGAGCTTTACGCTGAGTAAAACCAAGCGTTAGCGTAAGTATCGGGACTTGTTCCGATACTGTAAAAATAGATGAAGGGTTCCTTCATTTTAAGAAGTAAAATTAAGGAAATAACATGAGTGAAGCATTACAAGAGAAGAGTCTATTTACAGAGGAGTTGATTCGTCAACTAAGAGCTACAGACCAGTTTGGTAACTGGTCAAAGATGAGTGATGAAGAGTTACTTGTTAAAAAGTATGTAAAGACGAAAGAGGACTTAAAAGCCCTTCCAATTATTGCTGATATTGATGAGATGTTAATTGGTGAGATTAAGATGATTTTTAAAGCGGTAGCACTACAGTTTGAACGTAAAACAGGTGTAATGTGTAACGTTGTTATGGAGATGAGCCATGAAGGCTTTGGTCGCTGTATCGTTATAGCTGGTCGCATCGTTTTAGTAGATAAATACTTCAAAGACGCGCACCGTTATAGCTTTAGAACAATTGAGAAATTGTACGCAGAGGGTGATAAATATTTAAAAAATTCATTTGAGACGTATGAACAATATAAACCATGTATAGGGAGTAATTAAAAATGGCTAATGTAGGAATTTTTGTTGGAAGTAGTGGCGGAACAACTCTAGGTGCAGCTGAACAGATAGAAGAGCTATTTGAGGGTGCAGAACTTATCAATATGGAAGAGGACTATGATGATTTAGATCAATTTGAAGAGTTCGATGTTCTTCTTATAGGTTCTTCTACATGGGGTCAAGGCGATCCACAGCGTGACTGGGTTGATCCACTCTATGAGATGGACAATGATGAACCAGATTTAAGTGGCAAAAAAGTTGCATTTTTTGGAGCAGGTGATCAAGATACACACGGTGAGTTTTTTGTAAGTGCTTTAGGAAAAATGGAAGAGATATTTAAAAAATGTGGCGCTGAAACAGGTTTTGGATATTGGTCAACTGATGGGTATAACTATGAATTTTCTCATGCCGAAAAAGATGGGAAATTTTGTGGACTTGCAATTGATGAAATAAATCAAGCAGAATTAACACAAGCGCGTGTAGTTGAATGGGCGACAAAAGTTAAAACCGAAATGGAACTATAGGAAGGTAAAGATTATGAGCCGAATAGAAGAATTTAATACATTAACAGATACAGAAGAGTATTTTGATTTTTTTGATCTTGAATATGATGAACGTTTGGTTTATGTAAAGCGCTTTCATATAATGAAAAAATATGGAGAGATGATAGCAAAAGGGAAAGAGCAAGTCTCTATGGATGATGAAAAGCTTTTAGATTTTTACAAATTTGCACTCATAACTGTTTATAAAAACTTTGAAAATGGATACTCTCCATCTGCTGCTGACGTCTGGAACACTTGGGATAATCCTAGTGCTTGTTCAACGTGTTCAACGTCTACTGAATGTAACGATATAGAGGAGGTGTCAAATGGAACTCACGCATGCACAAGCCAGCCAAGTCTCAGCTTCAACTAAGGACGAGATTCTTCCAACTTTTCGTTTAGGTCAGCGTGTTCGTATGACTAAACCCATCAGAAATGATGGCTCAAACCCTTTTAATGAACCAAATGAAATCTTAGTGCCAGCAGGAGCTGAGGGCTATGTGAAACATATAGGAGATTGGTTACAAGTAATTCGTATCTATGAAGTACACTTTATTGAAGAGGGTGATACATATGGGTGTCGTGAAGCGGAACTTGAAGCTATTGAAGACCTAGATGGTTATGATGAAGTTGCAGAAGAGTTACGATGGTTAAAAGAACATCGAGCAGAAAAAGCTGCAAAAAAAGCTGCTTTAGAGCAATCTCAAAAAGAAGGAGAATAACGACTTTTTGTGAATTGACGAGCATTTTGGTATAGACCATATGTACCCAAATGTGAATATAAAGGAGAAAAAATGGTAGATGTAATATTTTGCGGTTTTGGTGAGGACATGGATAAACGTGTTTTTGCTAAAGAAGGTGATGTTTTATTGCGTGTAGCAACGAACAATGGCGTAATTATCCCAACCGAGTGTAAAGATGGTATGTGCGGAAGTTGTGCTGTTCGTATTGAGGAAATAGGTAGTGTTCCAGATACATCTAAGTTTGATAGTAAAGTAGACCCAGATGGTTGGGATAAAGATAAATATACTACTTACATGGAAGAGAAAGAGTTAAATACACTTGTGGAAATGGGTGCTATCTCAAAACTTGAAGCTGATTCTGCACAGCAGTATGCACAGCAAACGCCAGTAAGACTTGCTTGTCAATGTATCATCAAAGGTCCATTGCTTGTTAAACCATTTGACTAAACAAACTATATAAGGAAAAAAACTATGACAACACGTGTAGAAATTGTAAATGACTTTTTAGCTATCAATGTAAAACCAGGTAAAACGATTCAAGATATCGTAGAAGCTTCAGGAAGTGCACTTCCTTTTGGTTGTAGAGATGGTGAATGTGGTACTTGTATCGTAATGATCGAATCAGGTATGGAATTTTTAAGTGAAGTAACTGAAAAAGAGAAAACAGTTATGAAAATGTTAAATGAGCCAAGTCCAAAAGCTCGTCTTTCATGTCAAATGAAAATTGTAGAACCAAATGGTTTAGTACGCCTTAAGTACTAATCTTAATGCACCCTTTTTTTGAGGGTGTTCCTCTCAAAATCCCTTTTAATTTGATAGTTTTGTCAATGCTAGAACAAAAAATGCAGTTTGTATAATAAATATACAATTATTTGTCTTATAAATGAAACATATATCTTATAATTATACAAAGAAGCAAAAAATATGAAACAACAATTTAATTTTAAACAGAAGCAACTTCCTAGGTTGTCTATGCAGACTTGGCTTCCATTGTTACAGTGTTCTTTAAGTGATTTAGATAAGCACCTACAAGTGATAACAAATGATAATCCATGCCTTGAAGTAGAGTCTGGTTTTGAGATGCCTGAGAGTTCATCTGAGAGTTCTCATAATACTTTTTTGGAGTATCAAAATCATGTTTCTAATTCATCTACTGATGAAATAGAGTGGATGAATGTCTCTTCTGAGTCTTTGTATGAGAAATTAGACTATCAAATTTCTGCGCCACTTTTCCCAACACCTATATCACAACAGATTGCTAAACAGATAATATTTTTCATAAATGATGAGGGATACTTTGAGGGAGATATAGAGACCATTGCAAAGACATGTAATGTAGATAAATATAAAGTTGAAGAGGTACGTCAACGTTTTGCCTATTTAGAACCAATAGGTGTCGGTGCTATTGATTATAAAGAGTCTTTTTTGTTTCAACTAAATGATTTTGATGTAGATGATGAACTTAGTATTTTATTATCAGCTCTTATTACTCAGTTTGAAAATATTGAAAAGTTTTTAACTCATCCAAGATTTCATGATGCAAAAGAGATTATCAAGCATTTAAATAATCCTCCTGCAATAGCATACTTGGAGAGTGAAATTACTATCTTACCTGACATCTTCGTAGAGTTTAAGGGTGAGGATTTAAATATAAAGATTAACAACGATTTTTATCCTAATCTTACGGTAAACCAGATAGATAAATATGATAATTTTGCAAAAAAGAAGTTCAAGGAGGCAAGAGAGTTAGTAAAGCTACTTGATTTACGTAAAGCTACTCTTTACAATGTCTCCTTAGTGCTTATTGAAAAGCAGTACAACTTTTTTATGGGAGGCGAATTAAAACCATTAAAGTTACAAGATGTGGCTGATGTACTGGGATTTAATGAGTCTACAATATCACGTGCTATTAGCGATAAGTATTTAGAATGTGAGCGAGGTGTGTTCTCCTTTAAAGAGTTCTTCTCTAATGCAATTGGGGAAGTCTCTACATCAGAAATCAAACAGTACCTTAAAAGATTAGTAGAGACTGAGGATAAAGAAAAACCTTACAGTGATAAGTATCTACATGAGAGTATCGAGGCGAGATTTGGCGTGAAAATGGTAAGACGCTCCATAGCAAAGTATCGTAAAGAGCTAGATATAGTAGCATTTAAAGAGAGAAAGTTTTTATATAAACTTGATAGTTTATAGATACACCCGCTTAACTAGCTGGAGTATCTATAGCGTTAAAGTAGTTGTCTATATGTGATTTCTTTTTAGTACTGTTAGGATGTGCTAGAGCAGATTCGTTTGTCTCACCTGTACGGATTCTCTCAACTTCTAATACTGGAGTTACCCACATTTTTCCAGACCCTGTTGCTAAGTCACGTGTATTTGAGCGAATTGCTTCTTTTGCCATCTCTTTAAATGTATCATTAGAGAGTACAATGTCAATACGTACATTTTTATCTAGTCTTGTATTCTCTAGTCCACCTCTTCCAGTTACATTACTTACTGTAACACCTTCTATACCCTGATCATCTAAATCTATGAGTACGTCATCGAGGCAACTTTTATTGAATATGGCTGTGAGTAAATACATAATTAGTCCTTGGTAATAAATTTATAATAGTAGATGCAATTTTTATTCTAAAGCTTCACTTTAGTGACAAAATAGAAACAATTTTGTCATATATGATTAAATTTAACAAAATTGTTAGAGCTAAGACATTCTCATTATCTTTTGAGACTCTTAGTTCAAGAATAGTAATTGCATTAGTAAAAATAATTATTTATAAATTACGCAAGGAGCAGGTTATGGCTAGAGATGATTTAATCGGTGGGGCTTTATGGGAAGAGTACTCATATGAGGTACAACGCCGTATGGATAATCCATCAAATATGGGTGAAATTACAGAAGAAGAAAAAGGTGATAACAAACTAATAATCGCTGACTTTGGTGCTGAGAGTTGTGGAGATGCAGTTCGTTTATACTGGTTAATTGACCCAAAATCAGATACTATTAAAACAAGTAAATTTAAAAGTTTTGGGTGTGGTACTGCCATAGCTTCATCAGATATGATGGCTGAGTTGTGTATGGACAAAACGGTTGATGAAGCTCTGAAAATCACAAATATTGATGTTGAAAAAGCGCTTCGAGACAACCCAGAGGTTCCAGCAGTTCCAGGTCAAAAAATGCACTGTTCAGTTATGGCTTATGATGTTATCAAAAAAGCTGCATCTATGTATAAGGGTGTTGACATGGATAGCTTTGAAGAAGAGTTCATCATCTGTGAGTGTGCTCGTGTAACTCAAGATACTTTAAAACAAGTTATAGAGTTAAATAAACTAAGTACTATAGAAGAGATAGTTGACTATACTAAAGCTGGTGGTTTTTGTAAGTCTTGTATCAAACCAGGTGGACATGAAGCAAAAGATGTCTATTTAGTAGATTTACTTGCTGAGGCAGTTGAAGAGATTGAAGCGGCTGAAAAATCACGTAAAATCATCGAAGCTAAAGGGGATGGTACTTTTGGTTCAATGGGAATTGTACAAAAAATAAACGGTGTTGAATCAATTTTAGAAGAGTATATTCGCCCTACACTTAAAGCTGATGGCGGAGATGTAGAACTTATAGATATTAAAGAAGAGGGAGATGCTTTTGAAGTGCTTATTAAGTATCAAGGAGAGTGTATGAGTTGTTCTATGAACACAACTACAACTTTAGCGGGTATTCAAGATATGCTTGCATTTAAACTCAAAGCAAATATTAGAGTTATCGTTACATAATGAGTTTTGCAACAAAAGAGGGCACCTTCGGATACTTAAAGCAATTTCCTAAATATGCGAAAGACTTTTATAGATTCAATGGAGATTTTTTTATATCTTCTTTGGGTTTAGGTACATTTAGAAAAGAGCCATACAGAGAAGAGAACTATGTAGTAAACTACAAGGACTCCGTAAAGATGGCTATTTTAAATGGAGTCAACTTAATCGATACCGCTATAAACTACCGCTATCAAGTAAGTGAAGAGGAGATAGGTGAAGCACTCAGTGAACTTTTTGAAGAGGGCAGAGCTTCTCGTGAGCAAATTGTTATCACTTCGAAGGCTGGTTTTTTACCTCTTGAGTTCCCTTTCCCTGAGAATCCATACGAGTGGATTGATGAGAATGTTGTTAAGAGTGGCTTAGCTACAAAAGAGGAGATAGTGATAGATCAGCACTGCCTCTCTCCAAAGTACCTTCGATGGAGCGTTGAAAAGTCGCTCAAGAATCTAGGACTTGAAACACTCGATATTATGTTTTTACACAATCCCGAAACGCAGTTAGGGTATGTCGATTATGAAACATTACTCAAACGTATTGAAGAAGCTTTTAAACTTTTTGAAAAAATGGTTGAAGAGGGAAAAATAAAATCATACGGCATTGCGACATGGAATGGTTTTTTATATGAAGATACTCATAAAGAGTATATCAGTTTAGGCGATATAGTGGCAATAGCCCAAAAAGTTGGAGGAGAGAAGCATCACTTTAAGTATGTACAATCCCCTTTTAACTTAGGTAAACCAGAAGCTTATAACTTTAACAACCAAAAAGGCCCAGATGGTCGTTACTATACTTTAGTACAGGCTGTAAATGGATATGGACTCCAACTTATGGCGTCATCTTCACTACTACAACTCAACCTTTTTAAAGCGAAGTTTTCCGATAAGGTTGGTGAGGCTTTGGGTACGAGTGATTTTAACGATGTGACTTCGGCACTGCAATTTGCACGTTCAGGTGGTGCAGTCTCAGCACTCTTTGGTGCAGTTGATCCCGATCATGTAGAAGAGAATTTAACACTTGCATATCTGCCAAGTGCATCAAGAGATAGTATGGATAGTTTGACGACAGGCAATATGAATGCTATATGATGTTATAGTAGTAGGAAGTGGAATTGCAGGACTCTTCTCAGCTCTGTATGCAAAAAAATCAGGTGCTAATGTAGCCATACTTACAAAAAGTAATCCATTCCGTTCTAACTCAGCTGTCGCTTCAGGTGGTATAAATGCAGTTATTAATTTTAGTGAATATGACTCTATACTGCATCACATAAATGATACTATTGATGGTGCAGATGGACTTATAAATGAAAAAAACATTGCAGATATGTGCCATGATGCACCAGACATTATACATGAGTTAAATGAGATGGGTGTTGGCTTCGATTCTGATGATGAGGGGCAGATTAAACAACGCCCATTTGGTGGAACAAAAGCAAATAGAACTTGCTATATTGCAGATAGAACAGGAAGTGCTATCGTGCAAAAACTTTTAGTAGAGTGCCGTAACAAAGGCGTTCATATTTTAAGTAATCACCAGTTTTTAAATATAGCCAAATATAAAGGGAACCTCTCCGGTGTAACAGTCTTGAGAAGACGTGATTCTCAAGTTTTGGCACTTGCTTGTAAATCTCTTGTCTTAGCTGGTGGTGGATATGCTGGTATCTATAGAGGACACTCTACAAATTCTCAAGAGAGTTCAGGAGATATAATTGCCGCGGCGCTTCGTGCAAAGATGAAACTCTCAAATATGGAATTTATACAGTTTCACCCAACAACTTTAGTTACCAATGGAGCTTTAATTAGTGAGGCTTCTCGTGGAGAGGGAGCATATCTTGTTGATGAGAGTGGTGAGCGTTTTACAGATGAGCTGCAAACTCGAGATAAACTCTCCCGTGATATTTCAAAACATAAACTAGCTGGGCACAAAGTTTATCTTGATTTTAGACATCTAGATAAAGAGCTGATTGAGACAAAACTACCATCTACTCAAAAAATGGCACTTAACAGTGCCGGTATTGATATATTAACCGAACTTTTGGAAGTTACACCTTCTGCTCACTATAGTATAGGGGGTATTTGGACAAGAGGTGATACTTCTACTGAAATACCTGGTGTATTTGCTTGTGGAGAGTGTGCTGTAACAGGTGTTCATGGTGCTAATCGTTTAGGTGGCAACTCTCTTTTAGAGGGGGTCCATTTTGGACGTTTAGCTGGTAGTGAGGCAGCCAAAAGAGTAAGCAGAAGAGAGTTTTTACCAATTGATTATGCATACATAGAAAAAGAGATACGTAGTATCGACTTAGTCATAGAAGGTGAAAGTCATTTTAATATTAACTCTATGCGTAAAAATTTAGGAGAGTTTTTATTTGAAAAAGTAGGTGTCTATCGTGATCAGGACTCTATTGTTGATGCGTTTGAATATGTACAGTATTTGATTAAAAAACAGTATGGCTTACACTGTGTAAACAAAGATAGAGAAAACAATGTTGAGCTCTCATCAATTTTAGAGTTCAAAAATGCCCTCTATATTGCAGAAGCTATAACACTCTCAGCTCTCAAAAGAGAAGAGAGTAGAGGTGTTCACTATAGAACAGATTTTACACACAAAGATGATAAGAATTTTTCATCACCATCTTATGTGAAGTTTTTAGATGAGAGTCTATTTGAAATTACTTTTGAAAATGTTGCCTTAGATGATGTATGGCATAGAGTTAAAAAGTTTTTACTAAAATTTAAAGGATAAAAAATGGCAAAAATAATGTTACGTGAAAATGATGAGGGTAAGGTTTTATTTTACTTAGCAAAAAGAGATATGGAAGAGATAATAGATACTATAGAGTTTGATACAGAAGAGAAATGGGGTGGTGATGTGCATCTTACAAATGGTGACATTTGGAACATAGCACCACAGCCTAAAAAACTTCCTGATGAAGTTGTTGCTAAAATTGTAAAACGTGGTGATAACGACTAAGAGAGTTTTCTCTCTTAGATTTCAATAGAGTACTTTTTGATTTTATAACCAATCTGACGTGCAGTCATACCTAGTTGCGTAGCAGCTTTTGTTTGGATGCCTCTGTTATCTAAAAGTGCTTGTATTATAGACTCTTTCTCCATCTCATGCAGACTTTTATTTGTAATGATTGGAGTTGAAGGCTCATGTGAACTCTCTTGTATAACAGGTTCTTGGCTTACACTCTCTTGTTGTATATATGTTTTTTGGTAGTTAAACGGTAAAACATGGTTTAACATCTCTGGCATAATAGTACCATCTGGACAAATCAGAACGATTCTCTCCATAGTATTTTGTAATTCACGAATGTTTCCAGGCCATGGATAATCTAGTAAAATTTCAAGTGCCTCTTTTGAAAAATCCATTTTCTTTTTATGCTCTTTCATAAACTTTTTGAGATAGTGCTCAACTAGCAGTTTCACATCTTCATAACGCTCTCTTAGTGGCGGTAAGTTGATAGGGATTACGTTTAATCTGTAAAATAGATCTTCACGAAACTCCCCATTTTTAACCATCTCTTCAAGGTTTCTGTTTGTTGCAGCAACTAAGCGCACATTTGTTTTGATAGTTTTTGTTCCACCGACTCTCTCAAACTCTTGCTCTTGTAAAAGACGTAGTAGTTTTACTTGCAGTGATGCAGAGACATCACCTATCTCATCTAAAAAGAGTGTTCCACCATCTGCTAGCTCAAATCTACCTTTTCGCATCTCTTTTGCATCTGTAAAAGCACCTTTTTCATGACCGAAAAGTTCACTCTCTAGGAGTGTTTCACTAATTGCAGCACAGTTGAGTTTGATATAAGCTTCATTTTTACGCTTACTAAGGTTATGAACAGCTGTAGCTATTAGCTCTTTACCAGTTCCTGTCTCACCACGTACTAAAATAGTAGCATCGGAAGGGGAGACAGTCTCAAGCATACTAAATACTTGTTGCATTTTAGTACTATTTCCGATGATGTTCTCAAACTTATGCTCATCAAGGAGTTCTTGTTTGTAATAAGTTTTCAAATCACTCAGTGTCTCTTTCTCTTTTGCAAATTTCTTTTGTGTCGCTAAAGTACCACCAAAGAGTGAACCAACAATAGTGAGCATTCGTACAATGTCATCAAAGTTTAAAGCACCTGTGTTTGTAATATTTGCAGATATGACGCCAAAGAGTGACTCATCTTGAAGGATTGGAACTGCAATGTAAGAGATGGAGTTTGTACTTAGTTTTCCCATCTTGTTTAGGTAGTTGATGTTGTTATGAACATTCTCAATGACTACTGGTTCACAACTCTGTGCTGCTAGTCCAGTAGCCCCTTCACCTATCTTATAAACTGCCATCTTTTTCTGTTGTACCGTAAGGTCAATAGAAGAGTGCAACTCCAAAGACGTTGCATCGTCTGAAGCTACAAAAAGAGTACAACGTTCCAAGTAAGAGTTGTGCTTTAGAATTCGCATACATTTCTCAATACTCTCTACAATGTCAGTTGAATTTGAAAGAATGATGGCGATATCGTATAGTATCTTGATCTCATTGTACGCAAATGTTAAGGCGCAGGTTTGGCAATCTTCACTATTAGATAGATTTAAATCTTCGTACATATATTCCCCATGTTTATATTTATGATTTAACTATATTATATAAAATATTAGGAGAAAATCTTCTAAAAATTGTATAGAAAATAATCAATTATCTGTTTATATTTAGAATGCTTTATGCATTTTGAGTAGTAAAAAAGTAGGAACTACAATGAATATTACAGTACACGGGACACCAACAGCGTTAAGTGGTAAAGAGGTAATAATTGGAGGAGAAGCACCAGCAGCAAGAATAACAAAGCTAGATGGCTCTCAAAATGTTATAGGGATGATAGCTCCACATACACAACTCATCATAGCTATCCCATCACTCAAAACAGAAGTGTGTTCATTGGGTGCTAAGAAGTTTAATGACCTTGTAAAGCAGTTCAAGAAACTAGATACTATCATGGTGACGACTGACGATTTAGATTTTGTAAAAGAGTATGCAGACAGAGAGTGTATAGATAGTGCTGAGCTTGTAGTGGATAAAGAGAGACAGTTCGCTAAGAAATTTGGACTTCTTATTACAGAGGGAAAACTCAAAGATCGTTTAGCTCGTGCCGTATTTGTCATAGATAGAGAGGGCGAAGTTGTTTATAAAGAGTTAGTGCCTGAGATAGTTGATGAGGTTGATTATGATACTTGTATCAATGCTATTGACGCAATTGTGAATGTAAAGCAAAAAGGGCACACGCACGAAAATTGGATGTCAGTATAAGTAGATGAATTTTCTATATGAGGAGAGCTCATTAACGCCACTCAAAGTTGCAAGAGCGAGTGGATTTTTGGACTGGTCTTCGCAACCTTCACTCTTTAAGCACTATCCTGACTTTCTCTTTCGCTACACTTTTGGCGAGCTAGAAGCTCTGCGTCCACTTGAGCTTGCTCGAATGATTAGCGCAACGACAGCTATTGCGTCAAAGCCCTATCATCAGCTTACAGTACCCTCGGCTGGGAATCTTCATCCGATTGAGCTTTATGTGCAGATACGAGGCATCAAAGGTGTTCTCAGTGGTATCTATCATGTAGATGTAGGAAAGAGTGAGATTGTTCTTATACGTGAGATAGAAGCAGATGGGCTTGAGCCTTATGTAGGTTTGGGAGGGGCAGTGAGAGGTATGCTTTTTGTGGTGACAAGTGTTCCTTTTAGAGCAGAGTGGAAATATGGGGAGCGTGCAGTTCGCTACTGTTATCTTGACCTTGGTCATCAGCTAGCTTCCTTAAGCACGAGTCTAAAACTGCATCAACAAAATATGACAATTTTGTCTGAGTTTGACAAAAAGGGTCTTGATGAGCAGATGGGCTTTAAAGCAGATGAGTTTGTAAGTGCTGCGGCATTTTGCGGAGAACTCTTAGAACGGAGTGTAACGCCAATGAGAGAGAAGCTTATGTCTGTAGCTCCAACAGATTACTCTGAACTCTCTTCTACACTTGCAGATGAGATAAAAAAAAGTGGACTATTTAAAAGCTCACTAGAAGATATGCAATACGAAGTGAGCGAGCAAAATATCCTCCAAAGACGCTCTGCGAGATACTTTGATGCAGAGGGAACGCTTACAAGTGAGGAGATAGAGCGCTTAATGGATAAGGAGACGCCATATCCGCTCTCATGCTATGTACTACTCTTAAATGCAAGAGATAAACAAGCTGGCGTTTACCTCAAAAATAGACTTCTTAAAGAGGGAGAGTTTGCAGATAAAATATCGGCTCTCTTGGTGGATCAGAAGTTTGTTAAAAATGCGGACTTGGTATTTGTTCTGACGTCAAAAAACTTTAGCGAGAACACACTTGCACAAGCGGGTATCTTTGTGCATAAGCTCTATATGCAAGCGGAAGTTAAAGGTTTGGGGTGTAGTGGCATAGGAGCATTTTACGATAAGAAGATGCAAGATTTTTTAGGCACAGATGAGAAGATACTCTATGTAAGCGCTTTAGGGGTAAAAAAGAAGTAAAGGTACTTTAATGAATGTAAAAATGAAAAAGATAAAAAACGATGAAGCGCAAAAGATACTAAACATATACCGTTTCTTCCAAAAAGATGGAAACCTCTACCTGACAAAAGATGATGAGTCACTCGATATGCTCTATGAAGCAGTAGTTGACGCCATTAACGATGTAGGAGCACTCAAAGCCAAACTCCCATACCAAGAGTTTGTCCACCCATGCAAGATGGTAAGAAAAAACGATGCAGGCTGGGTAGGACACTTCCAAGAGAGAGACAACAGAAGATTTTTTTTGAGTGATATATATGATTACTTGAAGCTGGTTTATGAATGAAAACTACTTCATAGCTAGCACATTAAATATTTTAGCTTAAGTAACATTATGAGTGTTATGTAAGAAAATCAACAATTAACACACATTTAAAATGATAGTTATTTATGTGTTTTAAAGTTGTTGTGTATATAATCATGTTGAATCAATAGTTATATACCTACCTGTAGGTAAAATTAAAACTATTTAAAGGATTAAAATGAATAAAAGTAAATTAGCTCTCCTAGTATTAGCATTATCCGTAATGTTTTTTGGTGGATGTAGTACTGTTCCATTAGAACCAAAAGAAATGTCAGAAAGTGCTAAATCTTTCAATACGCCTCCTAAAGGAAAAGCTGGATTGTATGTTTATAGAGATTCACTTGTAGGGCAGGCCTTAAAAAAAGATATTTGGATTGATAAAAAATGTCTTGGTGAAACTAGTAATGCTATTTTCTTTCACAAAAATGTTGAAGGAGATAAGAAACACAATCTTTCAACTGAATCAGAATTTTCAGCTAACAACCTTTCTATCGAAACTAAAAGTGGTAAAAATTACTATGTTAGACAATATATAAAAATGGGTGTCTTTGTTGGAGGAGCAGGTCTTGAAGTTGTAGAGGAAGATGAAGCACAAAAAGCTATTTCTAAATTAGATATGGCAAAGAAAGGAATCTGTAGTAAAAAGTACCCTGCTGAGTAGAAGCACAGCATATAACTATAGAAGCTAATTTTAATACTATAACAAAAATGTGGAACGTGATAGTTTACTCGTTCCCAACGTTCTCGTTGGGAATGCATACATGAATCTAAACAACTGAAATACACATTCCGAATATATTAAATAATCATAAGGAGATAAAATGAATTTAATAAAATATAAGACCAAACTATCGTCAATCTTGATAGCGTCACAAGAATAGAAACAAAATCTACTCATAGTAGTCACAGCATGATGTCTTAGAATAAAGTTATTCGTTACTAACTAACTTCCCTTAGGCTTGTTTTGAAGCTCTATCCCAAACAGCTCATCAAGCATGATAAGTAACTCATCTTTTGCACTTCCAGCAAAGGAGTTTTCTAAAAATAGATTAATCCCTTTTCCTGCGTGCTCTACAAGTGGGATGATTTTTATACCTGTTATCTCCGACATGAAGTGTGACTCATCGCCTTCTTCATAAGCGTGTAGGAGTATCGAGCGGGAAAAGTTGTTGAGTATGTGGTAGTAAATGTGTAAAAACTCCGCTTCGAGTACCTCTAGACCATAAAGATGGGTTGATATACTAAACTCAAACGCAGCTATCTCTTTCACTTTGTCAGGTTTGACTGTAATGCCTATCTCCTCTTTTACTTCACGCACAAGTGCATCTAAAAGCTCTTCTCCCTCATCTACAGTTCCACCTGGAAAACCCATTCTCCCATCCCAACGGTCTATCATAATGATAGCAGGGCATTTCATGTTTTTTATGTTTCCATCGAAGTATTTCCATGGGGATATCTCTTTTACATAGATGGCTAAAAAAACTGCGTTTTTCTTGTCAGGATCAAAATTTCCAAAGGCTACTCTTTTCATTGCTTATGTACCACTTTTTTTGTAAATATTTTTATTATATTACAGTAGAAATACTTATGAAATAGCTCTGAATCCACATTTTTTGATGATTTTGATACATTAAGACTAATTTATCCTTATCTCTAAATAATTATAAAATATT
>Ga0209345_10002915_pt1 | contig 18173 bp, 27 predicted proteins | sample Cruoilmetagenom7_FD_187294 | JGI IMG/M metagenome (GOLD analysis project Ga0209345, IMG submission 187294) | Oil polluted marine microbial communities from Coal Oil Point, Santa Barbara, California, USA - Sample 7 (SPAdes) (version 2) | ecosystem: Environmental > Aquatic > Marine > Oil seeps ...
CTGAGCCTTAGAGCACCCCACACGATACGTGCCCAGGTGGCGGAATGGTAGACGCGCTAGCTTCAGGTGCTAGTACTGGCAACGGTGTGGAGGTTCGAGTCCTCTCCTGGGCACCAATATTCCCCGATAAATGATTGATTTGAATAAGCTTTTAGAAGTCTACGCAAATTCAATCCACCCTACAGTCCACCCCAACGCGGCCCGTTTAACGTGGCTTTGCGCTCTCAATCATTTCAATTGGGGTTCTAGTTTGGGAATCGTTCGGCGATTCAGTGTGTCAGAACGAACCACAGGCCCAGCGATCAGAGCAACACCAAAGCCGAAGTAAATGCCAAGCGCTCGCGAGTCTGCCCGCTTTCAGCCCAGCGCTCACGCACTTTTCGTTTACTGGCTGTATTATTCTGCTCGTCGGATTCCATCGACATCAAATAGGTACTCCGCACCCAAGGGCAAGGGCGGGCAAAGAAAGATTAACGCAGTGCTTCCGCAGCCTGATCCGCATCAGACAGATAATCGACCACTTCAAAGGCGGCGAGAACCCAAAGTAGCGCCAGTACACCGATACCGAACCAGAACCAGCGTCGCAAATGCCTACTAATACGGAAATCGCGTTGGTCTTTCGACATGGCTGAACTCCGTTGCTTAGAAGAAACTGTTGTGAAATTCCAATCGCAACAACGCTCTGCCCCATACAAAATTTATCTACGTTAAGTTATGAGCGCGTAACAGGAGCTTACGCTTTATTTTACACAATGCGCGCTGAGTCAATCAGCCTTCAGCATCCTCTCCAGCCAAATCGCAGCCTCCTTGGAGAGATTCTGATTTGTCTGCCCAAGATGTGGGCGAAGCTCAATTACAACTAAAGCATCGCTTTCTTCTAACTGACTAATCAGCCATTCGCGAAATGGCTCAAGTTCCAGCTCCATTTCTAAACCGCATAGACAATCACCTAGATGCACTGCTCCCAACGCAACCATGAACTCGTCAAGATTCGCTCTAGTTTCCTCCGAAGCCGTTGAATATGATATTAAAAAAGCTGGCATGGCCGGTCTCCTATATTGATCTGCTTGGCACTATCGCACGCGTAGGCTGGCACAATATTACCTGATCGTGAAGCTAAACTGATCTGGCCGTCACAGCTCCTGAAGCAGCCACCACAAGTGGCGGGTCAGCCGGGAACGAACGCAAGTCAAACCACTTGAACCGCGTTCCGTCTGCATTGCGCTGATCACCCATGACAATCTGCGGAGCGTTGACCCGATTGCGGATGAGCGCAGCTCGGAACGCCCGCAGGTCGATTAACCACCATGCCTCTAAGCCCGTCTGGTCGGCATTAGAGTGACCATAAAACATCCAATCACCGTTACCGTTAACAATTTTGGAAAGCTCTGTCTGCGCGCCAGATGCCACCGCTGAGCGTATGGTGAATTGGTAGGGGTAGCGCTGTGCGTAGCCGGGACGCCGCACCCTTGCAGCTACCCGCATGTCGCGGGCATCTAGCATCATCAAGTCGGTGGCTTGAATGTGGTCGAAAGGGTCGGCAGCAGTCTCCAAAAGATAGCCACCGATTAGCTGCTTTATCTCAGGCAAGAACCTGTCGGACCAGTTCCGGTTGTTCGTGTAGCAGTTCATTTCTGACAGCCTCCAATGCGGCCCCCACCGCGTTGCCTACGCCCCGAAAGAGAGGCGCAGGCGGGTTCGTTAGGCCTTGGCCCGAAGGTATTCGATCACGGCTTTCTGAGCGCGCGGGTACTGCTCACAGAGCAACTGGCCAGCGCAATCCTCAACACACCATTCCAGCATGGCTGCCGCATCTGTGTCTGACTTCGGCTCAAAGCAGGAAATGCGCTCTGCAAGCCACTCAATGTTCTCATCAAGCTCGCTCAACTCAGCCGGTTCAGCCCCCTGCTCATCAGGCAGTTCCTGCATCAACGCACTTCTGCTGCGCCTTGCTGCCTTCCATTTATCTAGAAGCTGTACGGCACCTGTCCTTTGGCTGGCATCCTCGTCTGGGCGTTCGCCTCTCAGCTCAACCAGTTCAAGCCTGCTGATCAGGTCCCCAACCTTATAGTTTGCCTGCTTGACGGTATGGGCAGTAGCTGCTCCGTCACCAGGCTGGTCTGGCGCATCACCCTCAAGAGACCGGATACATACGCGTAGAATGCTGCTGATGTCGTATGCATCACTGATTGCATCTGCGATTTGTGTGTTCATTTTACTGCCTCCAGTTGCGCCTTCCGTGCATTCGGCGTGGCATCCACGAGACTGGAGAGGTCACAAGCCAAGCGCTCGCTCTTAGCAATGACTTCCTGCGCCAAGGCATGTGCGGCATTGGAAGCAGGGGATGAGTTGCTTTCAGATTCGTCGATCAGCAGTTCGAGACCTTGCAACAAGCCATGTAAGAAGATTGCGTCGAATTCGATATCAGCCAGCAAAGGGGCTTTGGCCTTTCGATGTATCGGCCCACTCCCCAGTAGCGCCCAGTCAAGCGTCAGGCGATGTTTGTCGCAATAATCCATAATCTCCCGGCTTGGACCGCCGTCCGAGCTTAGGATTTTCGATGGAGCGGTATCTCCCGCGCTCTCTGCGAAATGGCTGAGGCGAAAGCGGATAACTTCGAGGTCGTTCATGGTAGTCTCCTTTGACTTAGAATGACGGGGCGTTTACCCCGCCAGTTATGCGTGCTCATGCGCGGTATCGTGGGCAATCCTCTCAACCGCGATGTGTGGGATGATCGCCGGATTGGCTGAGCACGGCCCTTAGCGCGGCGCGCAGGACGCCAATGCGGGCATAGTCAGGCTGTGCCCAATGGGTCTTGCTTTCGAGGATGGCGATTTCGCTCTGGATGCGAAGCACTTCGGGCGATGCCTGCTTTTGCTTTTCCTGCCGCGCCCTCATGGCGCGTTCATGCTTGGCATTGGCCCATGCGGCTTTCAGTGCGCGGCGCATAATCACCCGGAACCCGTACAGAGCCACATTGGCCTTGCGGACGATTTCCCAAGCGGCGGTCATAATGGCTTTGCGGTTGTATGTAGCAGAATGCGTCATAGTGATTGCCTTTCATGTGCTGTTAGCATATATTTAATACTGATAGCACATGCTGTCAACACATTAAGTATGCTGATAGCACAATTTAGGATTCTCATGACCCCTGAACAGTTCAAAATGGCCAAGTCTGCATTGGGCCTAAGCAACCCTGAGCTTGCTGAGATTTCGGGATTACACCGCAACACGCTGAACAAAGTGGACAAGGGTGAAGGTAAGGCCTCTACCATTCAGCATTTGCGCCTTGCCCTAGAAGCCCAGGGCGTTCAGTTCTTAGACAGCGGAGAGGTTGCCACCGGCCCGGGTGTCGCCATGAAAAACAGGGGCGAATAAGTTGGCCATTAAGTACGATGTACGGCAGCGCACGGTCTTGCTGTGCGATTACAGCAGAGGTGGGTTCCAGCCGCCAGAGATGGTCAAACGGCGACCTGCAATCGTGGTATCCCCACGCTTACGGCACCGGACAGGACTGCTGACGGTAGTCCCTCTCAGCACGTCCCCTCCTGATAGGATAGAAGACTACCATTGCCAGATAAAGCTGCCCTACAGCTTGCCAAACTTTCCTGCGACTACATGCTGGGTTAAGGCGGATATGCTTGCGACAGTGGGCTTTGGCAGGCTGGATCTTTTCCGCACTGACCGTGACCACACTGGAAAGCGGAAGTATCTAACGCCTCGTATCTCTGAAGATGAATTTGAAAAGGTTGTTGTCAGCCTTAAGGCCGCTTTGGGCATTCATTAACTAGCCCGTGCCTCGTTGACCTCTGGCCATACCAAGCCTATATGTAAGTTGTCCGCTCGCAGAAATGCTGAGCCTCAAAACCACTCACGTGGTAACCCCGTGAAGGCCATAACAAGCCGCGCGGGGTTTCTTCTTTCACCCTTTTTCTTTGGAAGAAAAGCGTTAGCCTCTCTACTAGAAATCCTGCACTAGCAAAAAACTAAACGCTCTTCCTAGGGTTGTCTCTGGTCAATGCAGAACAAGTTAACTATTATCTTTGCCATGGGTGATGGCATGAAGTTCTTACGTCTATATTTCGCAGGAGTAGCAGCCTTGATGTCTCTCCTGATCTTGCTCAACCATGCGACATAAGCGCGAACACACGCCAATACGAGGCAGGCATACAGGTGATGCTGACAAATCTTAGAAAAAGGTTTGACCTACCATCATCGCCCTATTCCTGCTTTGATCTGAGCGCCAAGTGTAGTGGGTTTGAACGGCTTATAGATAACTTCTTTGGCTCCCATTTCTAGCAGTTCGGATTTGGTGGCTTCCCCTGTTCGAGCAGTAAGGAAAATAGCAGGCACGTCTTCAAGTCCCGGAATCTCACGAAACCTCTTAAGCACCTGCGGACCGGACATTTCTGGCATCATGAAGTCGAGCAAAAAAACATCCGGCTTATAGTCGCCAACTATACGGAGTGCTTCTTCTCCAGAGGAGCAATCGACCACATCAAAGTCACCGTAAAGTTCTAAGGATAGCTTCACTACCTCAAGAACGTCTGAATCGTCTTCAACGAGTAAAAGTTTGATCATTTCGCTCTTTCAACTAGTCAAAATACGAACGGCATCGAACCGGAACGAATGAATATACCCACTGATTATGGCGAAAGATACCCGCCAAAAATGCCTGCCTTGACAACAAGCTTCACGGTTTTTTGGGCGGTGATCAAGGTCGGCTTTATGGTTCCATACCGTCCAGTAGGTCTTTGCCATCGTCCGCGATATCCGGTTGCATCTCATTGCGTCGGAACAGGTCACGGAAGCGGCGCAGCCCCGCTTTCATCTCGTCGCGCATATCGGCAAGGGACATGACCAGAGGCCCAAGGGTGCGCCATACAGGGCGTAGGAGGGCCGCGTGCGTGGCGTCTGCAACCTTTGGCCTGCCATCCTCCCCGCGCGTGACTGTACCCTCTCTGATAGCCTCCACAGCCGCTTTGATGCCTTCGACCTGTGCTGTAGCTTCCTGCTCTCGCAGCTCGACTGCCGCCTCCCTCTCTTTAAGCGATGCTTCCCGCTCCGCCTGCTGGGTCTCAACGGCACGGCTGGCTGTGACAAGCATCCGGTGCTTTTCCTCCAACTGCGCTGTTTTCTCAGATAACCGACGCTCATACGTGGCAAGCGTTCTGACATTTGCCTCTGTCAGCTTTTCCTTGGCACGCATCTTTGCAATGCGGCCTTGGAGCTTTTCGACCTCTGCCGCCTTTTCGCTGATCTCCTTAGGCAGGTCAGTGTGCAACTGCTCCACCGAACGATGAACCGTTTTAGAGCGCGGCTCGCCATCGGCTATCCTTTGGGCCTTTGGCTTGCCCCTTACAATCTGCGGGGCAAATTCTGCGATAGCTTGGGCGGCAACATCCTGCACCCGCTTTGCCATTGTTGGGGTCAGCACCTTTGACAGGGGGCGACCGTCTGCGCGAACGGCTGGCATCTGTCCATGGGCATGGGGTGCCGTCTCATCCCGGTGCGCAACAAGGCCCGTTATCTCAGCTCCAAGAAGGGCCGCCACAGATTTGGCGACAGCCTCATACGCGGCGTCCTGCTGAGCCTTGGATAGGGCTTCGAAGATTGGCTGTGCGGCCTTCCCAAAGGTGATGATGAAGCAGCTTGCTACAGCGGCGTCTTTCTTCATGGCACGCTGTGTCGGACGATTGGCGCGGTTGGCCAGACAGACCCGCCGCAACGTCGAAGGCAAGGCCGGGGTCATGATTGTGGAGTTCTCGGACAGCCGTTCTTGATCAACGTATCCCGGAATTTGCCCCATGCGCAGGTCGTGATAACGCGCAGACTTTGCGCGTCCCATGGAGCGATGCTCGATCCTAACTGAAATTGCGAAACTCTTTTCTTCCATGAAAGGAAGATACGGGAAGACTCTGAAAATCGGTTTACCAAAACTGATTGGCCTGCCGTATCGGATCGCGCGAGCGGGAACCTACTAGCCATAACCTCCCTGACGGGCTGTTATGTCTCTCCGGCGAAGGAGCGCTCCGCCCCCTTTCGAAACCCCAGGTTAGATGATCCTTATTTTTTGATTACCGCAAACTTTCCTAACCTTTACCAACCCTTCGCTGGATGATGCCGGGTTCGTCGCGCTCGGCATCGCGCAGCTTGCGGGCTTCGTGGATTTCATCACGTCTCAGGCCAATGTCGGACGCCGTTGCGGGGCCGGACAAGGTGTTGTCGCCCTCAACAGCTTTTCCGCGTTGTCCGTCTTTGCGAACCTCGCCCCGGTCTTGCGCCGCGTCGTACTCTTCGGCCAAACGCATTTCGGCGCGGGCGCGGATTGCCAGCGCGTGATTTACGCCTCATTCACATCGGGCAAGGGTTCGCCGCTCTCAGCCTGTTTTTGGGATGGCACTTGGAAGAGCAGTTTAATCGGCCCTTCGATATCCGTCTCCACTTCGAAAGACAGCGTCCTGACCACCAAGGCATAGAGCCACAGCTCTGCATCCGCGCTGTCCGTCTCTTTGAACCGCTCCGACGCATCAGCAATCTGACTGCAATAGCTGACATATGCGTCAGGGCTGTGCGGCGGGGGTATCTCATTTAGGTATTTCCCGAAGATGCTGCACCTCGCCTTCGTTGCTCGCGAGGGCATGAGATGGCGGAGGGTTTCCGAAGCCTCAGCCTCGGAAAACACATCGGATGACCATTTCATCATTCTGCCCCCATTGCTGCGGCGGTCCCGGCAAAGTAGGGCGCAAGGCGACTACTTTGCTTCGGCGTTAGCTTCACGCTGCCGGGATCGATCAACAGGAGGCGGAACAACTCAGGGTCTGACACCGCATCAATGAGCAGCTTCTCAGCCTTGTCGTTCTGTAGGTTGCCCAAGATACCCTTCATGCGGTTGGACGCCATATTGGCCGTCTGGATCGAAGCTCCACTGCTGCCCCCGCCCATCTTTGCACCCTGCTTCGCTGCGACAACACGCGCTGCCATTTCAATCAGCCGGTTTGGGGAGCGCGGTGACAGCCCGCCGATATCTGGCGCAGCCTTGCGGCCTTCTCGCAATTTCCGCAACTCCGTGCCGATAATCTTGATACGGTTCAGGTCTGCACTTGGCAGAGCCGCCCGAAGTGTCGCAGCGGTTTCCGGTGTATCCAGAAGGCGCAGCATCGCCTCACCGTTGAGGCCGTTGGCATCGGTGCTTTTGCGGATCACGTAATCAGCAAAAGAGCCTTTAAGGCCATCCATAGCTTTCCCAGACGTGTCCTTTCGCGCGGTGGCGACAAGTTCACGCGCCGCGACCGACGGCCTCTTTGCCTTGAATACCGAGTCAATCGCTGTCTCCGAAGGTCCCTGAGTAAATGCAGCTGTAATCGACTTGGCAGGGCTGTCCGCATTCTGCAATGCGCGGGCCCCTCGGTCTGCTGCATTCGACGCCAGTGTTTGTGTCCTGACCGCCTCATCCAAGGTATCACGCAGGTAGGGAAAGCGCTGCAACATTTCTCCATTATCGCGCATGAAGGACAGCGCGCCGCGCTGGCTAAACTTCCCGTCAGTGCCAAAGGCGGATCGGTTAAAGAGCCCTGTGACAAAGTCCTCCATCTGTGGGTCGGCTGAGCTGCCTGTCGCTTTCTGGATATCGTCGGCACCCACTGCGCCGGTCGCGCCGCCCCGGCCAAGGGAGCGGTCAAGCGTCAAGCCGGGGTCAATCGTCTGGTCCCCATCGATGCTGCGCTTCAAGAGCTTGCCCACAACCCCCTGGCTGAAGACCTCGTGCATCTCAGCTGAGAATGCGCGGGCGCTGTCAATAGCCCTTCCGGCCTCGGTGATACCTGCACCTGCGCCCAAGTCCTCTAGCACGGCGTCCGCAACCTCATCGGCGATACGCGCCATATTGCGCTGCTGGTTGTTGCCGCTACGCGCAGAACGGGCGACCTCCCGCAACTTGCTGTAGAGGCCATGCATCTCGCCAACGGTTTCGAACTCGTCAAAGCCATTGTTGGCACTGGGGCCGAGCAATTCTTGAACCACACGCGGGATATCGTCCCTCTGTGCCTTCGGTGTCTGCGCAATAAGGGCCTGCGCCTTCTGTCGGGCCGCTGTAGTGCCTACTTTGGTGTCTCGCGGCACTCTGGCCCACAAATCCGCTTCCTGTACCCTAGCGGCGCTCTCAGCGGCTTTGATCTTTTCCGACACCTCTTGGCTGTTGATCATCTCGCTGTTCTTGACCGTGGGCCGCAGGGCACCGTCTGTCGCACGGTCCACCATGCTGACGATTTTATCCCGCCATGTCTTCCGGCGCTCATTGAAGAATGCTTGTGCGTCCGCAGGGTCCCCGCCCATGCTGCGAACGTTCTGGGCTGCAACCTGCTTGCCCTGATCAGTCTGCTGCTCAATCCGTGCGCGTAGGTTCGGATCGCGACGCATGGCCTCTTGCTCCAACCCGAGAAGGTTCTGGTCGCCGGTCTGCTGTGCCGGTGTAAGGCCGATTTCAGTGGGGCCAACGCGGCGGGCCAACTCTGCCGCCCGCTCTGGACCGCCTGCAAGCTCTTGCATCCGTTGACGTGCGACCTCTTTGCCGCCCGCGTTGGTGTAAGGCATGGCTGCGGTCTTCACTGCGCTGGTCAGCTTACGGGCACCAATTGCGCTCGGTGTGGACCGCACCGCGCCGGGGATAGCCCCCACGCCTGCACCGCCTGCGATAGCCGCCGTCTGCTGCACCCATTCAGGCGCGCCCGCATCCTCGGCCAGCCCTGCGCCAGCCTGCGCACCGCCCCCGGCGAACAACTCAGACAGCGCGCCTCGTGTCGTGTTCATCGCTTGGGATGCGTCATCAGCGATGCTGCCAAGGAGACCGCCCGCGCCGGACAAAGCTTTTGCGACAGCCCCACCAACTGGCGCTGCTCCTGCTGCCTCACCTGCGCCGCGCGCGAAGTTCTCCATCAGCGTATCAGGCTCTGACCTGGCCCGGTTTACGCCAATAGCATCCATACCCGCCTCGATGCCTGCCTTGGCCGATCCGGTGCCCTCCTTGAGCGGGTTGAGGGCATGGGGTTTATCGAACGGGTTGATCAGGTCGATGATACCGCCCGCGCTGTTGGCAATGCCTTGGTTGAGCTGGCCCATCAGGCCGGAATCGTCTTTCGGCCCCAAGGATGCGGCAATCTCATTCACCGTGGCTTCTTGCTGCTCAGGAGAGAGGCGCAGAAAGGCCTCATCGACCTTTACGCGCCGACCTTCGACATTGAGGGTGATCTCGCTCATTGCTCGATCCTCCATGTTACGCCGCTACTGGTCTTGTTCCCGCCGTCGCCGCTGCCGAACCTTTTCAGCGCGCCTGTGACCTTGCCAAGCGCCGCGTTCAACGCCGCCTCCCTGTTAGTCAGAACCTGACGCTGCTGCGGAGAGATTTGCCCGCCAAGCTGTTGCCGAACCGTGCCAAGTTCCTGCGTGAAACTACGCTCTAGTGCGCCGAGCTTTGACTGCGCATCGCCCGCGCCCTGGAAACCCCCGGTTTTCGGCGTCAGGTCTTCGATGTTTTTAAGCAGGAATGCTGGGACACGCTGCCCGTAGCCCTGCGAGATATCGTTCACCAAGTTCTCGCGCAGGACCGCGAAGTCCGATTGAGTTTTCTGGACTCCCTCATATGGCGCGCCTGCGCCGATGAAGTCAGCCGCCGAGTTAATGCCGCCTTTTACGATACCCTCGAAACCAAACGCGTCGCTTGCGTCCGGCCCTGCTACACCCGGCATAGGTTGAGCGGTTGGCTCTATAGTCGTGTTAGGTCCAGCCTCGCTCCCTGCCTCAAACACGGGCTTCCCAGACGAAAGGTCTACAACTCGTGTTTCCCGCGTAATGGGGTCCGTGACAGTCTTGTAGACGCCTTCCTTGATCCGAATTGCCACGTCACGCGGGACACCAATGCTTTCAAGGCGCGCAATTTCCTGATCTGCTTCGGAAGGCTTCGCGCCGCCGCCTGGCATTCCTGCAACGGGGCCCGCCTGCGGGTTGTCAGCATTCCACCAATTTCCATCGTGGTAAGCGTAGTTAGGGCCGCTTGGCTTTTCACCCCTAAGGCGGAGATACTCTTTAAACGCCTCCTTGGCGTAGCCATTCTCTGCTGCCTGAACCAAGTAGTCGGGCGCGCCGCTGGCCTTCATCACCTGAGCCGTCCGGTTCTCTCGCTTTTGAGCTTGAGCCTGCTCCTTCGCAGTCTTCGCATCCTCACGCCTGTCGCTCATACGCGTGTGTAGGCCGCGAATTAGTCCGACATTCGGGTTCAGCGACATGCCTGCCAAACCCATCTTGATTTCATCCCGGCGGTTCGCTGTCATGTTGGGGAAAATCTTACCCAATAGCCCGCCTGCTTTTTCCGGCTCCATAGGTGCCTCCAATGTATCGTTTGCGATGCCGCCTAGAAGTGAGAGCGCACCGTCACCTGTTGATATGCTCGATGGTGTTTGCCGCGTGGGCTGCTTGCCAATCGCGCTCATCGCTTGATCCGCAATGGCCTGATTTTCGTCGCCCGGCTTGTGAACGTGGCCGGGTTCGCCGTGATATGCACTGCGCAGCCAGTCCGGGGCATTTGCACCCTTACCATCCGCCCCCCAGACACCGGGGTTGCCGAAGCCGACATGCATACGGCCAGCGCCCATGTAGTCGTCGCCAGCGCCCCAGCCGGTAACGCCGCGCTGCTTGCCCCGCTGCACCATCTCCTGAAAGAGAGGCACGTCATCAGGGTTGTTCCAATCTAGCTTGCGGCCTTGGTAGTAGAAGTCCGCGTCTGCCGCATTGCCATGATCGTGCCGTGTCGAGCCAGTACGCGCCCCGCCGGAGCCTTTTGCAGCCTGCCCGCCGCTATGCACCTCCATCTCAATGCCCATTTCAGGCAGGAACGACAGTGCATCTACCAGCTTCGAAGAGAGGGGCTGGCTGCGAATTGCAGACTCGTTGTTGTACCGAAGCCAACTCATGCAACCACCCTCCGGAAGGGCGCGAAGAGGCCCGTCGCCGAAGCCTGTTTTCGTTCAATCAATCTTGGCCCTTCCATCTCCGCACCTCTTCACAAAACACGGTATTATAATACCTCATTCCGACCTTTGCTGCACGGTGTAGACGCTGCAATAGGCATATTTTCTTTGCCGATGTGGCTTCCGTGTTGCGCAACGTAGTCCAGCAGGTCCCCCATCCGCTCTGATCCAAGTATTGCCACGCGGTCAGCCCCCTCATGGGGCATGGGGAAGGTGAAGAATGGTGCCTTGTGACCTTGGGCCAATGCCTCAACCTCAATTGCCTTTGCAGATTCAGATGCTGACCAATGGTGCGGCACTGTAGCAAAGACCGTCATCGGCTCAGCAGGCCCGCCCTCTAGCTTTGTGAGGCGTCTATTCAGAGTCATGCCACCAACCCCTTGTGCTCACGTGTCAGGCGGCTCTGCATCTGCTCTAGCGTCTCGTCATCGCGCTTGGCATGTTCACGCGCTTCGCAGTTGGGGTGCAGGCAGTAGGCATGAAAGTTCTGCGGCTCTTCGGTTGAGGCGCTTACCTTCACTTGACTGGCAAGACCTGCGCCGCCGTCCTCTGTGACGACCGCCTCAATGCCGACAATGAAGATATGCTCAAGGTTCTCACCGTCGCCTGTCGATGTCGGGCCTTCCAGTTTCCTTACGCGTCGTTCGATACTCATTTGCTTTCCTCCAATGCCGTAATCCGGCGTTCAATCTCTGTGGTTTCCAAGGTGCGGCGGAACTGCTCGACCACCGCCATGACGGATGCGGCTTCCAATGGGGTCACTTCCCCCTCGGCGAGAGCTTTGAGCAGAGAGCGGGCCGCGTTCGCCGCGTCTTCCGCCGTTTCGATATCCGGCAAGTCGAAAGATACGGGTGCATCCTTCCGAGCCGGGGCGATCCGGTCGAGACAAAGGCGCAGGGCGGTCACGTCCCCTTCAAGCGCCTTGTCGATGGCTGCCTGCGTCAGTGCCTCCTGCTGGCCCTCTAGCATCGCCTCAATAGCTTGTGTGACCTTATGGCGTGCGCCTCTTGGCCTGCCGGGGTTACCGCTGGCGAAGGTGCCATCCGGGTTCCGTTCATCCGTTTTCGCACCGTTTTTACGGTCGCTGTTCTTACTCATGCTCAGAACCTTTCGTCTCTAGTTTCTGCTGCTGAATGGGAGCTGTTTGCTCCACCACCTCGGGGGCACCACCTGCCGCTCCACCACCACCCTCCCCCCCTTTAGGGGGAGGGGTGGTGGAGCAGTGGTACAGGGGGGTATTTGCTCCACCTTGCTCCACCTGCTTTTTGGGGGTGGTGGAGCGGTTCATTCGGATGCCCATTCGCCCACCTCCAGACAAGGACGCGGGCGTCTGGTTTCGTCATTGACCTGAAGCTTGATGAGCGCGCCGGAATGTAGCCAAGCCTCAATCATCTTCTTGATCCGGCGCTTGTCCTTCGCAGCATCTAGCCCCAGAACCTCGGCGACGATAACCCCGGCCCAATCTTTGCCCGACTGATCTGAGTAGCGCGGGTGCTTGTCCTCAATGGCATGCTGAACGGCCAGAAGGTCCTTGCTGGTGAACCCGTCGAAGGTATCGGGCCACTCCCAGACCTCAGCTACCCCGACACTTTCCCCGTTTGCCAGTTCGACCGAGACCATGCGCCGCCATGTGCGCTTGCCTACGGGTGCGAGGTTGGACTTATCTCGGGTCACGGTGAAATAGGTGGTCAGGTCATCGGGCTGAATGCCTGCCTGCTCCCGCTCGTCCGCCGTCATGCGGTTAAGCACGCGTCCGGACCGTGCAGCCGCCAGAAGGGCTGAGCCGCCTCTGCTGTCCTCCGTGGTGGCCTCAACGCCGTTGGTCTTGCGAGTATGGTGGACCAGCTCAATGGCGCAGTTGCACCGATCCGCCAGCCGCGCCCACTCTTTGGCTATGAGATCAATGGCGACGTTGTCGTTCTCGCCCGCCTGATGCGACGACACGAACGGGTCAACAATCATCACGTCAATCTGCCGTTCAGCGATTTCTCGCGCCAACTCTTCGATTTCAGGCTTCACGATGACAACGCCCTCGCGGGATTGAACAGCCGTGCAAAGTTCGCGCTCGCGCCCTGTATCAACGAACAGCCGCCCTTCGACTTCATCGGGCTGCACATCGTGGTGCTGCATAGCTGCGGTAATGCGCAGGTTCATCTCGTCGCGCGGGTCCTCAAGGTTGTAGAGCCAGACGTTCAAGCCTTTGGCTGTCCACTCCCCCAGCAACTCACGCTCAGAGACCATCGCCAGCCCCTCAACGATTGTCAGAGAGGACTTACCCACGCCACCGGGCGCAACGGTAACCGCGACCTGCTTGCGCAGAAGGTGCCGCCCATAGACCCATGGGCGGCGGGGCAGGCTATTAGGGTCCTGCCAGATGAAGGGCGTCGGCAAACGGTCGGTTTCGGTCGGGTGTTCCGCCCGGTGCTGATCCAGTTGCACTGCCATTGCTGTGAAATCACGCATCAGGCCGCAATCCCCCCTTGTACGAAGTCAAGGAAAGCCGCTTGGCGCTCGTAGGACATCGCGTTGAAGCTGGCGAGGCAATAAGCCTCCCGCTCATCAGGGGCGGCCATACCGGTCCAGAACGCCGCCTCATCCATGTAGTCGAACAAAGGGGCGATGGGCTGGCCCGCACCTACGGCGACAGCTGCTTCGGCGGCAGACTGTGCATGTTGCGTTGGCAGCGCCCTTAGCGCTACGTAGGCCAGAGCCAACCGCTCACGTGTGCTGAGGCGAGCACGCAGGACCGTTCCAAAGCCAAGCCACGCGTCGAGGTCATCAAGCTGCAAGCAGTAGCCCAAAGACTGGGATACGCTATCGAGGCGGCTGGCGGTGCGGTTGACCGAGGCGTTATGGCCCCGGTCGTTCGCGAGCATGTGCAATCCGTCCATTACACGCCCTCCCCGTAGTGCAGGCCAGCGACAAGGCGGGCTTGGGTTGCGGTCAGGCCGTAAAGGCGTTGCAAGCGGGCAATCTGGATTTTGAGGGCCATAATCAAGCTGCACCCCCATCGATCCGGCGCACGCTGCCGCTGAGGAAATAGACCCCGAACTTGGCCCGGTCCGTGGCGGTGTCGTTGGAATACATCTCCTTCGTAATCGGCACCCCGTAGTCCCGGCGCAGGATGCACACCCGGTCCGAGATGCGCACCGGGCTGGCGCAGTAGACAGGCTGCTGGATTAGAGCGTCGAGGATGATCCGATTGCCCTTGGCCAGGGTGATGGTCTTTGTCTTCCCATCTTCGCTGACGACCTCATAGCGGGCCGGGGAGGTGCCTTTGGGCATGTCGCTCCAGCGCTCAACGCGTAGCGCATTTGCCGGGGGGCGGTCGGTTGTGATGAAGTTCTTGGTGATAATGCTCATACATTCGGTCCTTGAATTTTGGACCAAGCGCGGCTATCATTCGGGTAGTCCGCCAAGACTGTCGAATGACTAGCACCCCTGCTTGATCCTTTGGATTGGGCGGGGGTTTGCATTAAGCGGCTTGTGTTTGCGCAGCCGAAATTGCGTCGTCGACAGCACTTTCGAGCCAGTACAAGCGACTGCCAATCTTAACTGGTGCTGGAATGCGATTTTCATCGACATCGCGATAGATTGAAGACCGCGAGCGGCCACCCATCTTTTCGGAGAGTTGATTAAGGTTGAGGTATTTCATGCTTCACCTTCTCGATTGTTGGTGAAGCACTTATTTCATGCCCTTAGTAAGAATGTCAGACGACCCCAGTAAGCCCTGAAGGGTTCCCCCTCACTAACTTGAAGGTGCGCCCCGGCCAACCCGCGCATAGATGCGTCCGCGTTCCTTCATTTCTTTGGTAAGCCTTTCTGCATCATACCCTTCGCGAGGCACACCTCGGCAAATTTCTTCACGGCACGCAAGCCACCCTCGCACGGCTTTAGGTGTTACATTGTATGTGGAGCGAACAGTCTTATTATATGCGCGATCCTCTATTCGACCATCCTTGCAAGCGTCGATATAGAAAATCGCATACGCTATGTCGAATCGCTCTCTCCCCCACCTCGTCCGCTTATTGTCGACCGCGTCCTGGACTATTTGCTGAATATTGCCATTTCCGAGGTCTTCCGCGACCCTAGCTAGGCGCTCCAATAAGAAGACCGGGTCGGGATAAATAGGAATACCTTGAGCTTTGGATTGAGCGTAAATTCGAAGCGCACCACTAACAGTTGTCCACCAACTTTGTGTCGAAGCTCTTAGCTCCTCACGGGTTTCACCGCTTGCCTGTCGCAGGGCTAGAGCCTCTATTTCTTCCTCCAATTGGACTACGAGGCGAGGCCAAAACTCTTCTAATGGGCCAAGCTCACCCCTAGTACTCCAGCTTTTCTCACCACTCATTGCTCGCTCCACCAATTGATAGAAATAGAATCCGTCCACTCCGCAAAAGACTCTCAGATGCCCGCCCGATTTCCAGCTATTGCTGCATCTCGGTCCACGATGCTTCTGCTACCGCACCGCCCCTCGATCCATTCAACCACCACGCTCTGACGCCAACCGATGGCACGAACCCCCAGCTTCGTAGCCTTCGGGAAGTCATCGCGGCCCATCATACGGTAAATAGTAGACCTGCTCAGGCCCGTGACCTCTTGAACGTCTCGGCAGCGTAGAATTTTATCAGTCATCGTTATCTCTTTGTTAAATGAATGATACCATTCGTAGCAGGTTGCGGTTAAGGCAAAATTTAAGGAACGGGGATTATGCAATTCGAATCACCTCGCTTGCGTTCTTCCCTGTGACGTGATCCGCCCAGCGTGCCATGAGGGGGCGACGGCGCTCCAACAGGTCTGTTCGACGGTAGGAGCGCTCGACCTTGTTGCCGACCACGTGAGCCAGTGACGTTTCGACAACCACTTCCGGCATGTCGGTAGTCTCCACGCACCACGTTTTGAAGCTCGAACGGAAGCCGTGAGGACGGGCCAGCAGTTCCCTCCGCTCCATATGTCGACTCATCGTGGCATCCGAAATCACGCCCTTTCGAACGCTTGGGAATAGAAAACCATCCCGTGCCAAAGGCTTCGCCAACTTAATGACTGCTAGGGCTTCATCGGACAAAGGCACCCGGAATTCTGTCACGGCCCCTACCTGCCCTTTCATATTCCCCTCAGGCACTGTCCATATATTGCCGTCGATTTGATCTAGGTGACAAAAGCGAACGCCATATGACCGGACAGCTGTCAGGATCAGCAATCGCAGAGCGAGTTGTGTGGGCGTCTGCTCTGCAAGGCTTGAATAGAAGGCGGGCACCTCTGGCCACGGCATGTAGGGAATGTTCTTTGCCTTGTGACGCGTCTTTCCCAGCAGCGCCCTAGCCTTCGTTGTTGCTTGAAGATCCACATTGAGACCCATCGCCGCCGCATGTTCTAGCGTGATGTTAAGGCGGTTCATTGCTTTGCGGGCCGTATCGGCTTTCTCATGCCAGATAGGCTCCAAGGCGTTCTTGATATCCTGCTGGTCGATTTCCTCGACAGGAACCTTACCAATCTTTGGAAGCACGTGCAGTTCGAGCGGGGAGAACCAGCGGCCTGCCTTGCCGTCACCCTTAAGCTGCGACTTGCGAGCTTCGAACGCCTCTTGAGCAACTGACGAAAGTGTATGCTCCCCTCTCGCGGCCAGCCGCTTTTGGCGGTCCCGTTCCTTAATAGGGTCTTTGCCCTCTCGGACCACTGCCCGCCACTTCTCTGCCGCCGCTCTGGCTTCTTTCAGGGTAACGGCCTGAAGGTTGCCAATGCCCATCTCACGGCGTCGCCCGTGAACAGTAACGCGCAGTACCCACTGAGCGCCGCCATCTTCACGCTTTACCAGCCAGAGCCCTCCCCCGTCTGAGTACTTGCCGGGCGGGGCAGTTCTGACCTTGGCCGAAGAAAGCTTGTTCAATGCCGCCAATTTTCTATCCACCTCTCAATCCACCCCTACATATAGCATGGCATGACATCGGATGAAACAGGCTGAGACAACCGAACACATTAAAAACAGCGACTTGGTGAATTATCGAAACAGGCTGACACTAGATGAGACGTCAGTTCAATGCCTCTCCTGGGCACCAATATTCCCCGACAGATGATTGACTGTAGATCAGTTTTTAACCGACCCCGATGCTACGCGTCCCGCAAGGGGGCGCTATGCCGACCGGTCTGCGTACAGACGCACCCTATTGCACGGCAACGCCTGCGTTTTTCAGACATAACTGCAGCCGTCTTCCAAGCTCTGGCAGGCTAAAAGGCTTTTTCAAACAGTCGCTTGCCCCTGCTGCCAAAGCGCGGCGCAGCAGATCTGCGTCTTTTCGGGTTGATATCATGACGACCGGAACGCCGTGGTAGAATGGCAGGCCCCTAACATGGCTACAGAACTCAAGCCCGTCCATCGCGGGCATCATGAAATCCGTGATGATCACGTCTGTCGCGATCCGCTCCTTCGCCAGCGCGTCCAAGGCTTGGGCGGGGCATCCATAATCCGCCACGCATGAAAATCCGACTTCGGCGAGGGACGCTTGAATGAACTGCCGCGCAATCTCTGAATCGTCTATAACGATAGCATTCCAGTTCATTTCACCGCACCTTACATTCTAAACAACGCCCCGGGGGCCACCGTAGCGGTGTGGCACTTAATATCGTGTGAATGCTTAAATGCGTTTGCCGACAAACAGCGCCGTGTCGGAGCGGATGCAGGCGATCTCACCCTTTTGCCAGACAAGCTCCCCCTGCGCGGTCGCGTATTTTCCCATGCTGACGCAGGCAGTGATCGGGGTGATCTCTGTGACGCTTTGGGCGGCATCGAAACTGTGGCTAAACTGAATGGACATGGCTTGTGCTCCTGAGTTGACGTTTATCAACCTTCACACATGTCGCCACTGAATGCCTGCTGGCGTCAGGATAACGGCCCTATTCTTAGGTATATGCCACGCCACTTTCAGACCCCGAAAAGCACCCTGTCAGCGCCGGTTCAGCAGCTTTTGGTACTTTGGCACGAACAGATCCGCGCCTTTCACCTTTTTCGTTATCCAATCGCCTGCGGTGAACAGCATCAAAAAGCTATTGCCGCGCTCCGGCCCCAAGGGCAGCACGATCGGCGCCTCCGTACCCCACGGGCGATAGGTTTTCATATCCGCCAGTTTGCGGCCCGTGATCAGCCCGGTGAGGGTC
>Ga0209345_10002917_pt1 | contig 18169 bp, 17 predicted proteins | sample Cruoilmetagenom7_FD_187294 | JGI IMG/M metagenome (GOLD analysis project Ga0209345, IMG submission 187294) | Oil polluted marine microbial communities from Coal Oil Point, Santa Barbara, California, USA - Sample 7 (SPAdes) (version 2) | ecosystem: Environmental > Aquatic > Marine > Oil seeps ...
AGACTGCTTCGATAGAGCAGATGCTCATGGTCGAGAGGGTGAAGGGGATGCCGAAGGTCTTTGCTGCCCGTGCAGCCAGCATTTCGCCATCGGCATGCTGCATTCCGGTCAGGCCGGTTGGTGCAATGGCAACGGGCATGGCTACTGGCTGGCCAAGCATAGTGGTTTCTGTCGTGCGCCGGGTGATGTCGCAGGCCACGCGTTGCCGAAACCTGATGTGTTGAAAATCCGTCTCGTTGGCACGGTAAGTGGATTCGGTCCAGGAACCACCATCGACATAGTCGTAGAACATGCGTGGCACGCGCTTTTTCGCCAGCACTCGCAGGTCTTCAATACAGGTGATCTCGGCCATAAATTGGTGCTACCTTTTGAAGCGTGGATAAAAACAAGCCGCCAGATCATGCGGATACAGCGGCTTGTGTTTGACGGGCTGGTGCAATCGCCTTTATTGGGAGGTCAAGGCTTCTCGTAATTCATGTAACCGTTTTGAATGACGATATGGTCGGCGATGTATTTTGCGTCATGCCAGACTCCGTAAATAAATGAGGAGGCGCGGTTGACGAGGTTCGGCAGGCCGAGGAAGTAAATGCCACTTTCGGCGCTGATGCCACGCTTGTGAAATGGCTGCCCGTTATTATCGAACGCGTTCACCTGCAGCCAACTGTAATCAAACTCGAAGCCTGTAGCCCAAAGGACGGTCGTGATGCCGGCTTCTTCTGCGTCAAGGCTAAGAACAGGCTGCTTGAGACAGTCCGGGTCTGGCAGCAGTTCCCAGGCTTCAGGTTCTGGCGGGAAGGACAGCCCGTTTTGTTCGATGTAGGCATCGGCCTCACGCAGAACATCAAAATAGGCCTCGTCACCTTCGGCGATATTCTTTGTCAGGCCATCCCGGAATTCGAGCACGCCCTCGTTCCAGGATTTGGTGATTCCCACCAGGTTGACGCCCATTTGAGCCAGCCGGCGGAAGTCCACGGTACGGCCACCTTCGTAGCCGCTGACGGCAAACGCCACATGCTGTTTTTTCGGTGTGATCTTTACTTCATCCCACAGGCCCAGAGCTCCGAGCCACCAGACATAGTCTCGGCCACGGTAAGAGCGGGGCGGCCGGTAGTGCTCGCCGATCGAGAGATAGACTTTCTTGCCGGACTGCCGCAACTCTTCAGCGATCTGAGTGCCGGAGGCACCTGCTCCCACAACCAGTACGGCACCTTCGGGCAGTTGCCCCGGGTTTTTGTAGCTGGAGGAATGCAGCTGATGGATGCCGCTGCTCTCGGGAATGATATTCGGGTATCTGGGGCGCTGGAACGGGCCAGTGGCGGCCACCACATTGTCGGCTTCGAAAATGCCCTCTGAGGTGGTTACGGTGAAGCCCGGGCGACCCTCGTTGTGCACAACCTTTGTGACATTTACGCCGGTGCGAATAGGAGCGTTCAGCATTTTCGCATAATCTTCAAAGTAATCCGCTACACGCTCTTTCGGAGGAAATGCCTCCGGATCCACTCCTTCAAATTTCAGTCCGGGAAAGCGGTCATGCCAGGCGGGACCATTAGCTACCAGTGAATCCCAACGCTCTGAGCGCCAGCGTTCCGCGATCCGGCTGCGCTCGAGTACCACGTGGGGTACGTCCATCTGGGACAGGTGTTCGCTCATGGCAATTCCCGCTTGTCCTGCACCGATCACTAAGGTGTTAATTTTTTCCACTGACATGTGAATATCCTAAAGGTGGTTGCTCCTGACTATTTGGCCGATGTGCTCTGTATCGCTAGCCGTTCGGAAAGGCCCGGACACTCTGAATACATCTCGCATCGACAGGTAAAGTCTGAGCAAAGCCGCCGCTGTTGAACATCATGCAATTCGAAGCCAGAGCTTAGGAAAAAACAAACCGTGTTTTTCCGGTTTCTGTGGCAGTCCGAAAGGTCGACAGCCTTAAAGGCGCCGTTCATTTTGTCCGTTCAGCGGAGGGTGAATATTTGATTGGGACAGATCAGGCACGCAGCAGTTTGGTCAGGCGTGCCAGCATCGCGTCACAGGCTTCAAGTTGTTCAATGGTGATGAATTCGTCTGGCTTATGCCCTTGATCCATACTGCCCGGGCCGCAGATTACCGTGGGGATGCCGATCGCATCATAGAGTCCACCCTCGGTGCCAAAGGCAACCGTGGAGAACTCCCCGGATTCACAGATTTCGGCAACCAGGCTGGCCGCATCGCTTTCGGCACTGGTGACCAGTCCCGGATAGGATGACAGTTCCGAAAACTGAATATCGGTGCTGGCATCTACTGCATGCATTTTCGGCAACACCTGTTCAAGGGCGTATTGCTCCAGCTTTTGCGCAACCTCTTTGGGATTTTGCGCAGGCAGAGCACGTATTTCGAAGTCGAAACGACAATTGTCGGGGACGATGTTCAATGCTTTGCCGCCGTTGATGACTCCTGTCTGCACTGTAGTGAATGGCGGTTCAAAGCGGGAATCGCACAGCTCTGGATTGCGAAGTTCAGTGCCAATGCGTTTTAGCTCGCCGATGAGGTCGGCAGCATTCTCGATAGCATTGACGCCTTCGGGTGCGTAGGCCGAGTGGCAGGCCGCACCATGGACGTCACAACGCATTGCCAGCTTGCCCTTGTGGCCGAGTACCGGTTTTAGTTCGGTGGGTTCGCCGATGATGCACAGTTTCGGCCGATTGGTGCGCCGCTCCAGTGTCTCCAGCAAACTTCGGACTCCCAGACATCCCACCTCTTCGTCGTAGGATAAAGCGATATGTACGGGCACCTTGAGCGGACCTTCATCAAGCATCCTGGGGACGGCGGCGAGCACGCATGCAATATAGCTTTTCATGTCGGCTGTGCCACGGCCGTAAAGCCTGCCTTCGTGTTCGCTGAGTCTGAAGGGTTCGAAAGACCAGTTCTGCCCATCTGCCGGTACCACATCGGTGTGACCAGACAGCACGATTCCCGGTCGGTCGTCCGGCCCCAGCGTCGCAAACAGGTTTGCCTTGCTACGCTCTTCGTTGAAGATCAGCTCGCAGGACACTCCGAGTTGATCAAGGTAGTCCTGGACAAACTCGATCAGTTTCAGATTGGACTCGCGGCTGGTGGTATCGAATGCAATAAGCTTCGATAAAATATCTTTGCTGTTCATTTATACCGCTCCTGGAACACCGTAACCGGGGGCCTCGGTAGGATCCAGGGCACGAGTGATATAGTCTTGCATCTGCGGTTTGTAGTCGTCCCAGAGCTGGGCCAGTACATCAATTGGGTTTTCGTCTGCCCAATCCACACGCAGATTGACTACCGGCCATTCGACCTCGTCTACGATCATCATCGCGGCGGAGTGCACGGGGCCAGCTTCGCCCCCGGCTGAAGCCGCTGCCTGCATGGCCGCGATCAGCCGGTCTGCCAGATCGCCCTCGCTGTTTTCAAAGGTTTCTACCAGCGTGCTGATGACGTTTTCGTTCGCCAGTATGTTGCCGGCGCCAACGCATTGTGTCCCTTCAACGGCGGCGTGGCATCCGAGTGTTTCGCTGCCACTGAAGTGAGCGGTATTGCCGTGATGATCAAGTACCGTCACCTGCCGGTAAGCGCTGTAAGCATCGCAGGAAATAGCCTTGCTCAGAGCCTGTTCGGGGGACAGACCCTGTTTCAGTAGTTGGAGCACATCCGTACCGAGCGACGGCAGGGTGATGTTCTGTGTGGAAACGGCACCGACACCGCTGCTGAGCCAGGGGCATCGAGCACCCACGGCAATGCTGGATGAGCTGATAGCAATACCGAGTTGACCTGTCTTTGTGCATCGCCCGACGATTGAGAAAGTCATATCTGTCTATCCTTTTCTATTCCGTTTGAGCGCCACTGGTATGGCTATGGCGCCGGGGGGATCAAAACAATTGACCGAAGTGCTGCTGCTCCTCTGCCTCAGCGTGATGCCTCCACATTCAGCACCCGTCCCAGGCCTAAAAAGCGATTGGCCAGGATCAGCAGAGTGGCAGTGACTGCAATGTAGATAACTGAAATCGCGGCCAGGGTCGGGTCGGCAAACTCGCGCACGTAGTTGTACATGGCTACCGGCAGGGTCTGTGTTGCCTGTGTAGTCACGAACATCGACGCGGTGAATTCGTTGAATGACAGGATTGCAGCAAAGAGCCAGCCACCGAAGAGTCCGGGAATCATCAGTGGTATGGTCACCGTCCACACCACTCGCAACGGTGATGCGCCCAGGCTGGCTGCGGCATGCTCAAGGCGCAGCTCCAGATTGTGTAGCGACACAAACAGGCTGCGCAGTACAAATGGTAGTACCAGCACGATATGACAGAAGATCACTAGTGGGTATCCGCGCCCCAGGTCGAGCTGGGCGACCAGCATCAGTAGTCCCAGGCCAATAGTGAAATGAGGTATGAACAGCGGTGACAGCAGCACTGCTTCGAGCATGCGCTTGCAGCGGAATTCATAGCGGGTAATGGCAATGGCCAGCGTGGTGCCTATTACCACAGCAAGAGTCGATGCCCAGGCGGTGACGATCAGTCCCGCGTAAAACCCCTGTTTGAAGTCGTTGTAACTGACTGCCCGCTCGAACCAGCGCAGAGACCAGCCCTTGGGCGGGAAGAAGAGTACGGATGTGCTGCTGAACGAGGAAAGTGTTACGACCACCGTTGGGAGTAACACGAACACCAGAATCAGTACCACAAGCAGGCGGCCAGAAATTCCCAGCCATTTTTCGTATTGTGAACCGGTCATATCAGTGGGCTCCGACACGTTGCAGTGAATGGGTCATCCATTTGAATGCGGCCAGCAGCAGAACGGTTAGTATCAGGCCGACGATGCTCAGGGCAGCGGCAAACGGGAAGTTCAGAGATGAAAAACCGAGCTGATACACCAGTGTGGCAACGGTGCTGACTTTGCCGCCGCCGATCAGCTGTGGCGTGGCAAAGGCGCTGAAGGTCCAGGCGAAGGCAGTGGTAAGACTGGCGACAATACCGGGAAGTGACAGCGGCAGGGTGATGGTCAGAAAGGCGCGAACGGGGCCGGCTCCCAGGCTGGTGGCAGCCCGCCGGTAGGCCGGATCTATGTGGGAAAGTCCGGTCGCCAGCATCAGCACCATTATGGGCATGGTGACGTGAACCAGAGCCAATACTACGCCGGTCTGTGTGAACATCAGTTGCAGAGGCTTATCGATCAGGCCAATGGCAAGCAGGGCGCTATTGATGAATCCGCTGTTGCCCAGCACGATGATCCAGGAGTAGGTGCGTACCACCTCACCCAGAAACAGCGGGGTGATGGCGATGATCAGGATGGTGGATTTCATCCAGCCAGAGCGTGTTCGTACCAGGGCATAGGCCAGTGGGTAACTGAGCAGAAGCCCGAAAAATGCCGTTTTGATACTGAGCCAGGCCGTAGTAACAAAAGCGTTGATATAGATACTTTTGTACAGGTCCTGAAAGTTGTCGAGGGTATAGCCGCCAACGTCCAGTGAACCGGGAATATGTGCGCGTATGCTGTACTGAAGCACGGTCAGCATTGCGACCATCAGGCCGAGTGCTGTCAGAACCGAAGGTAGCACGAACCAGGGGACAAAAGCGGGTCTTTGAGTCATGGGGCTTCCGTAAGAACAAAGGCCATCAGGTATGGCTGCTGAAATATGGGGTTACTGTGGAAAGGGCGCGAGGCCAGGCCCCGCGCCGAATCCGGCGCTTAGTGCGCCATAATGTTTTCTGAGAACCACTTGCGCCATTCGGCGGTCTTTTCAGCCCGCAGTCTGGCGTCGGTGTCCAGAGTTGCTCCCCACTGGTCTGCGGTGGTCAGCATGCCCGGTAGTTTGGCGATCTCGGGATCCACCTTTGCATTGTCAACAACCGGACTGCCGCGGTTGATTCTGGCGATGTTGGCCTGAACTTCCGGGGACAGCGCGATATTCATGAACTGGTACGCGAGGTCGGCCTGTTCTGTGCCCTTGTTGATACCCATGGCATCGACACCAAGTACCGCGCCTTCCTTGGGCATTGCCAGCTTGATGTCCACACCTTCGTCCATCATGTGGTAGGCGTTCATCGACAGCAGCAGCTGTACAGAAGTTTCGCCTGTGGCGATCAGTTGCTGGCTGTTGGCATCATTGGTGTAGAAAGCTTTGATATTGGGAACCAGTGCCTTGAGCTTGTCCTGCCCCTGTTCCCAATGCTCGGCATCTGTACCTGACAGCTTGGCTGATACGGCAATGATGTGGCTTGGATCCCAGTCCGGGAAGGCGATCATACCTTCCAGTTCCGGGCTCCACAGGTCGTTCCAGCTGTCGAAGGTGATGCCTTCAGGCACCATGTCCGGGCGGTAGCCAATGGTATAGACATAACCCCAGACGCCGATGTGGCTCGGGCTGAGTCTGGCCTGGTCCACCAGGTGGCTGGCGTTGGGGATCCTGCTCATGTCCAGTTTTTCAAACAGGCCATCATTGGTGTATAGCCAGCCCACATGTGAGGTGGTGAATGTGACATCGCTCTCGGCGGAGCCGGCCAGTTTGGCCTTGTTCAGCCGGTCGATGGTGCCACCTGTGACATATTCGACCTCAACACCGGTCTGCTTTGTGAATTCCTGGCCAATGGCTTTATCGATCAGATCCTTGAAGCTTCCTCCCCATGTGCTGACGATGAGCTTGTCGGCTGCATTAGCGTTTGTTGCTATCAGGCTGGCGCTCAACAGGGACAGTGCAATGGTTTTACGTAGCATGTTGTTACTCCTAATGGGTGGTACAACGTTTAGCGTTATAGGTCTGCTGCAAAGAGAAGACTGTCTGACTGTGCAGTTCCTGCTCTCTACTGATGTTCGTCGCCCTGCTATGGGGCATGGATCAATGTGTCTTGATGCGGATCAATAATGTAATGACGGGGGCGGTGGGTAAAACAGCCTTTGCCGTTCTTCTGCGTCGGAATTCCTGACGCAGCCATTTGCTGCTGTTTGGCAGGGTTTCTGTTAATCCTTATGGGCAGTAAGCAGGTGCTGGCCAGAGGGCGTAATCGATGGCGTGATCCTTGCTTAAGACTTTTGAAAATATGTGCCAGCGTGTATGTATTGCATCGCCTATTTCTGGAGTTCCGTTATGCTCAGTCGAATAACTCAGAGGCAGCTCGAATACTTTGTCGCCTCAGGTGAAGCGGGAAGTATTCAGGGTGCGTCGGAACGTATCCATGTTTCCTCACCGTCGATCTCGGCGGCCATCACTCATATTGAATCAGAACTGGGAGTGCAGTTGTTCGTCCGTCACCATGCTCAAGGCATTTCACTGACGTTGATCGGACGGGAGATCGTGAAAGAAGCCAAGACGATTCTGGATCAGATGACTAATCTCTACACCATTGCGTCGGAATCGTTGAACACTGTGCGTGGTCCGCTGCGAGTGGGCTGCATGTCATCACTGGCACCAATGCTGACGCCGGAGCTGGTATTCGGTTTCGGACGTGCGTTCCCCAGTGTTCGCGTCAGCCAGGCTGAAGGTGATCACGAGGAGCTGTTGTCCAGACTACGCAATGCCGAGGTGGATATCGTCCTGACCTATGACCTTGCCTCCAGTGATGATATTGAGTTTCATCCTCTGGCCCGGTTACCGCCGTATGTGATGGTCGGAGAGCATCATCCGCTGGCAAATCTGTCGGCGGTGACAATGAACGATCTTGAGACACACCCGATGGTGCTGCTGGATATTCCCTGCAGCCGTGACTATTTTCTCAGTCTGTTCCGCCAGGCTGGGGTGACGCCGAATATCGTCATGAGGTCGAGTAACCTGGAGGTGATACGGGCGATGGTAGCCAACGGCGTGGGCTACAGCATTGCCAATGTTCGTCCCAAGGCCAACCTGTCTCAGGATGGCAAGCGGCTGATCCGCGTGCGTCTGGCCGGTGATCATCAGTCATTGCGATTGGGTTATGTGACGCTGAAGAATGTTCAGTTGTCACGGGTGGTGAGTGCCTTCGCTGAGCGTTGCCGTATGTTTGTTTCCGAGCAGTACATTCCGGGAATGGCCGCGCCCAGTTTCTTTGATCCTCACACGGTTCGATCGCTGAAGGGCGTGGCCTGATTCGTTTAATACCCGCGGGCTGGATCGACCTGGTGCAACACGGGTTCACCGCGATCCAGCCGCTGAATATTGTCAGCGATCTGTTGTGCGGCTGACGCAGGAATGGCGACTGATGCGAGGTGCGGCGTAATAAGTACATTCTCCATGGCCCAGAGCGGGTCTTCCGGCGGTAGGGGCTCGCGGTCGAACACGTCCAGAGTGGCTTCACCGATCTGACCGCTGGCGAGTGCCGAGGTCAGTGCCTGCTGATCGACCAGTGCGCCGCGGGCGACGTTAACAAAGCTGCAACCCCGGGGCAGGTGCGCCAGCCTGTCTGCATTCAGCAGACCTCTGGTCTGTGCTGTTAGCGGTAACATCACCACCAGAATGTCGCTGCTGGCGAGAAATTCGTTCAGACTCTCCATTCCGTATACGCAGGTGACATTCTCCAGTTGTCTGGGGGAACGTGACCACCCGCGTACATCAAACCCCTGGCGAGACAGCTCTTTGGCCGCAAAGGTACCCAGCTCGCCAAGCCCTAGTATGCCGACACGAACACTTTCCGGCAGGCGCGGGTGCAGGTAGTGCCAGCGGCGTTCGCGCTGGGCGCGCTCGAAGGCAGGTATGTCGCGTGCATGGCGCAGCACGGCAAACAGCACATAGCTGGCCATCATCCGGCTCATGTCGGGGTCGGAAATGCGTGTGATAGGAACTGCAGGCAGGTCGTCGCGATTGACCAGCGAGTCAACACCGGCGCCGAGGTTAACCAGCAGTTTCAGATTCGGGTACTGCACAAAGAAGCCCTGAGGTGGCTTCCAGGCCAATACATAATGCACGCTGTCGGGATCTTCTACTTCCTCCGGGCGACAGATGCGCAGCTCAGGCAACCGCGGTGCCAGCAGGGCTTTCCAGTCATCGAAACTATCGACCTGACTATAGAATACCAGCGTCGGGATCATGATGAAGCCTCGTCCAGCAGTTCGGCTACGGCACTCAGAGCCATGCGGTAACCTTGTGCTCCGAGACCGGCGATCACGCCGGTGGCCGCTTTGGATATATAGGAGTGGTGGCGGAAGCTCTCGCGTTTCCAGATATTGCTCATGTGGGTCTCGATAATAGGGCCTTCAAACGCAAGCAGGGCATCCAGTATGGGAACCGAGCTGTAAGTCAGACCGGCCGCATTTATGATGATGGCGTCTGCCGACTGGCGCGCTTCCTGAATCCAGTCCACCAGCACGCCCTCGTGATTGCTCTGGCGAAACTTCAGCTCCAGACCAAGGTTCTCAGCATGTTGCTGGCATCCGGTTTCGATACTGGCGAAGCTTTCGCTGCCATAGGTGCCATTTTTGTCTAAACCATAGAGGTTGGCATTGGGGCCATTGAGAAAGAATACGGTAGGGCTCATTGCGGCTCCATCAATCAGGTAAATGGACGGGTTTCGAGCATGGCAGGATGCTCATCAAATTCAGCAAACCAGTCAGCGGCTTGCGGATAGAGGGCGCGCCAGTCCATTCCGGGAAAGCGGAAGTCCAGATAGCCCAAAGCGCAGCCGAGTGTGATCAATCCGAGATCATCGGGTGTACGGCTTAGTTGCGGTGCCTGGGTGTTGATCTCGGCCAGCGCCGCATCGACCCTGGACAGCTGAGCCTGGCGCCATACCTCCCACTGTTTTTCCTCCGGGCGCAGGGTCAGCTCATAGCGGGCCAGAAGCGCCGCATCCAGAAGGCCATCGCCCAGCGCCTGCCGGGTGAGACAACTCCAGCGCGCACTCCCATCGACCGGTATCAGTGTGTGTCCACTCTGGGCATCGAGATATTCACATATCACGCGGCTGTCGTAGAGCAGAGTGCCATCATCCGTGCACATGGCTGGGACCTTGGCGAGCGGATTGAACCGGGCGATACGGTCATCACGTTTTACCGGGTTTGCCGCAGATTCGAGTTTTTCGATCTGAACGGTAAGTCCCAGGCAATGGGCGGCGGCCATCACCTTGCGAACATAGGGAGAGGTCGATGCGTAATACAATTGAAACATGAAAGCTCCATGACGGGCCGTCTGTGGGGATGAGCTAGTGAGGCGACATCGTCAGCAGCACTTTGCCGATATTGGCGTTATCTTCGAGTATCCTGTGGGCCTCAGCGGCCTGATTCAGTGGCAGTTGAACATGGATCAGCGGGCGTACCTTGCCCGATGCGAGCCAGGGCAGAAGATGCTCGCGAATGGCGGCGGCCAGCCGGGCTTTTTCCTGATCGCTTTTAGGGCGCAAGGTTGAGGATGTGAGCGTCAACCCCTTCTGCATCACCTGAAGCAGATCCACCTCGACATTGGCGCCCAGCAGAAATGACAGGCTGACATGGCGACCGCCTGGAGCCATTGAGGCGAGGTTGCGGGCTACGTAGCTGCCGCCGACGTTATCCAGTACAACATCGACGCCGCGGCCTTCGGTACATTCAGCGACCACTGCGACAAAGTCTTCCTGATAGCGGTCGACCGTTCGCCAGACGCCCAGCTCTTTAAGTGCGGCGATCTTGTGATCACCTCCTGCGCTGGCAATCACCCTGGCTCCGGCGGCGTGCGCACACTGAATTGCGAAGCTGCCAACGCCGCTCGCGGCGCCGTGGATCAGCAGCGTATCGCCGGCTTTCAGGCGGCCAAGCTCAAACAGGTTGTGCCAGACAGTGAAGGCGGCTTCCGGTACGCCAGCTGCGACCTTCAGTGGCAGGTTTTCCGGTACTGGCAGGCAGTGCGCAGCCTTGGCTGTGCAAAAGCCGGCGTAGCCGCCACCGCTGAGAAGTGCCATTACAGCATCGCCCGGCGCGAAATCAGTGACATCCGCACCGACTGCGGCAACGATACCTGCTGCTTCCAGGCCCAGAATATCAGTGGCGCCGGGAGGCGGTGGCATACCTGCGCGTTGCATCAGATCCGGGCGGTTGATTCCGGCGCCGGCGACCTGGATCAGCACCTCATCAGCCAGCGGTTGTGGCAGAGGGCGTTTAACTGAATGCAGAACCTCTGGCCCGCCGGGCTCGCGGGCAACGACAGCATCCATGGTTTCGGGGCGTTGGATCATGGCTGGTAAGGCTCCGTTTCAGGTTTGGTCGGCGGCGGTGAAGGCGCAGACGCCTTCGTCATCAAAAGTTAACCCGGCGACAGCGCCGACCGGCCAGCGGTTTAGGGCGTTAAGACCGGACTGGCGTACAAACAGACGGGCATCTCCCAGCGCGGGAACATGCAAATGGATATCCACATGGTCACCCTGGAAAGCATGGGTCACTACCGTTGCGCTCAAGAGAGAGTGAGGGCCCAGGTTATCAAGCTGGATGTTTTCCGGACGCACATGGATGTCGAGACGGTCACCTACCTTGGCCTGTACCCGTTCCTTCGGAAGACGCAGAGAGTTGCCGCTGATTTCCAGAGTGGCCTGATCGTCGTGGCTCATGTAACGACCGGGCAAGATATTGACGTCGCCAACGAAGCTCGCCACGAACGGATCCTCAGGACGACGATAGATGGTATCGGGGTCGCCGATCTGTCGAATATGCCCGGCCGACATGACCACAACCCGGTCGCTCATGCTCAGGGCTTCGCTCTGGTCGTGGGTTACGAATACGGTGGTTACGCCGAGTTTTCGCTGTATCTCCTTCAGCTCGATCTGCATCGATAACCGCAGATTCTTGTCCAGAGCCGAGAAGGGCTCATCCAGCAGCAGTACCTTGGGCCGGATCACCAGCGCACGGGCCAGAGCGACGCGTTGCTGCTGGCCGCCGGACAGCTCACTGGGCTTGCGCTCGCCGTAGCCTTCAAGTTTGACCAGTGCCAGTGCTTCGGCTGTCCGCTGGTTGATCTCAGCCTTGGGTACACCACGCATACGCAGCCCATACCCCACGTTTTTGGTGACGCTCATGTGTGGGAACAGCGCATAATTCTGAAACACTATGCCTATCTCGCGCTGATAGGGCGGTGTATCGGTGACCAGTTGGTTGTCGATGAAAATTTCGCCGGTATCAGCTTCAGCAAAGCCTGCAATCAGGTTGAGCAGAGTGGTTTTCCCGCAGCCGGACGGACCCAGCAGCGTGATGAATTCACCCTCCTGAATTTTCAGAGATACTTTTTGCAGTGCAATGGAATCGCCAAAACGTTTCAGCACGCCGTCCAGCCGGACGGCAATATTGGGGCGTGGTTCGGACAGTAGCGTATCAGTAGTCGCGAAGTCGTGTGCCTGTGCAATGGCCATGGTAGCTCCGGTATTGTTAAACGGTGGATTCGTCATCAGGGATTACTGCGATCACGTCGATTTCCATCAACCATTGAGGCTGGCCCAGAGCTGACACCACGAGCCCGGTCGAGATCGGGAACACGCCCTTGAGCCATTTTCCGACCTCTTTGTAAACGGGTTCGCGAAAGCGTGCGTCGGTGAGATAGGTGGTTGTCTTGACGATATGGGAAAGGTCGGAGCCGGCCTCTTCCAGCAATTTTTTGAGGTTTTTCATTGCCTGCTCGGCCTGCGCCCGCGGGTCGCCGAGGCCAACCAGGTTGCCCTCAAAATCGGTACCGACCTGGCCACGGACATAAACGGTATTGCCGGCACGCACAGCCTGGCAGAGATCATTATCCAGAGACTGGTTTGGGTAGGTGTCCTTGGTGTTGAACATACGGATACGTGTATGAGTGGGCATAGTCTTGTAACTCATTGGGAATAGATAGTTGCTGATCAGCTTCACATCGTCGCGGCAGTTAGGAAACCAGTCTTTGGATGGGGTAGTGATTAGGAAAAAACGAAGCGTAAGGAAACGACTGGTTTGAGGGGGTAGCTCTATGGCCTGTAATCCGCGGAGTAAGAATACGAAGGCTGTCGCCGCAAATGTGGTGAGCGAAGAGCGTGCGACGACACCTCAGTGATTTCCGCGTTTTGCCCCGTTGCTGCGGACTCTTGTGAAAACAGGTTCCATAATGCTGGAATGCGACGTAGAGTCGCTGGTCTGTAGCAATAGCTATCCGCTGTTTTATAACTGTTTTTGGGGCGGGGTAGAATCTGATGTCTGTTTGCGTTTTTCTGGTACGTGCCTCTTTGCAGGCATTGTTGCTGACAGTTTTTCTCTCTGGTAGCGCCCTGGCGGATACCTTCAACATTTCCTGGGATAATGACCTGATCCTGGGGTTGGATCAGGGCTATACCAATGGCGTACGCCTGTCCTATTTAACGTCACCGTCCAGCGATGGTGAGTCTGGCTCGGCCAGGGTTTCACGTGCGGTGGGGGAGTGGGTTGAGGCATTTCCGGGGGTTAGTCCGGAAAGTCAGGATCAGGCCGTAGCGTTCAGTCTTCGACAGCTCATGGTTACCCCCGCTGATATTTCTCGTGAGGAGCCGCTCCTGAATGATCTTCCCTATGCTGGTTATCTGGCCCTGAGCAGTGCTGTCTGGAGCTGGGATGAAGAAACAATTACGGGTTATGGCATTCATATTGGTGTGGTCGGCCCTGAAAGCGGAGCTGGAGCCTCGCAAAAATGGGTCCACAAGCTAACAGGCAGCGAAAAGCCTAGGGGCTGGGATAAGCAGCTGGGTACGGATGTTGTTGGGGGTGTGCAAGCCACGCATGCCCGAAAACTATGGCGAAGTGGCAGCGAAGGTGAGTTGGAGCACGAACTGGCATGGGTTGGTTCCGCAACGGCTTCCAGCTTTCTGTCCAGCGCAAGCGTGGGTGGGGTATGGCGAATGGGTAAATATCTGCCAGTGAACTTTGTACCCGACTACGCGGGAACCTCCAGCACGGTTGGGTTACCGTCAGCATTAAGTGATGCAGGGGAGGGTTGGTCTGTGTTCATAGGCATGGGTCTGGAATATGTTCCCTATTCCTATCTGAAAGACAACTCCGGCCCTTATCAGTTTAAAGAGAGTCTGTTGCTGGGCCAGGCTGGTATCGGCGCTACCTGGCAATGGCAGAATTTCCAGACCGGCCTGGTCATCCGCGCTACCTCAGGTGAAGAGCAATCCAATAAAGACAGCTTCAGCTTCGGCACTCTGTCTCTGACCTGGACATACTGAGTTCTTTCTGGCTCTTCGCTGCCCGTCTTTATATCCCGCACTCAGCCCCTGATTCGTTATGGCGCCGCATGCACCATCGTGGGACCGGGCGTGCATTTTTGCACTAAAATGAGACGGCAGGCGGGGGCTTCAGAATTTCTTACGGATGCGTTTGTGCAAAATGCACATGCGTGGCCTGGATTCGGCTAAACCCTGAAGGCCTCTGCCAGGGTATGGCACGAAGGTTGCGAGTTCCGCTTGTGTCTACACCAAACGGAGAAATCGCGATGACATCCCGAACATCCCCTCAGGAACAGGACTACCCTCTGAGTCCGGTTCCCATGGACCAGCGTAAAAGCCTCTGGTCTATGGGTTTTGTTTTACTTGGTTTCACTTTCTTTACGGCGACTATGTGGGCTGGCGGTTCCGTAGGTGTGGCCTTCGATTTTTCCACAATGCTGCTCGTTCTGGGCGCAGGCAACCTGCTACTGGGAATCTACGCCGCCGTACTTGGTTACATTGCAGCGAAAACCGGTCTGAATACCGCCCTTATGAGCCGTTTCACCTTTGGGGAAATCGGCAGCAAGCTCTCGGATATTATTCTGGGCTTCACACAAATTGGCTGGTACGCGTGGGGCACAGCTACCATGGCTATTCTGCTGGTCAAACTGACGGGCCTGCCTGAAAGCTGGACTACACCTTTGATGGTGTTATTCGGGTTCGGCTTCTGTATTACGGCTTTCATAGGCTACCGCGGGCTGGAGCTGCTCTCACGGTTTGCGGTGCCTGCGATGATTATCCTGGTTGCAGTGAGCATGACCATTGCAACTTCTGATGCCGGTGGTCTCTCCGGCTTGCTTGCGATTACGCCTTCAGAGGATATGACGGTGGCTGCGGCCATTACTCTGGTGTTTGGTACCTTCGTAAGTGGCGGTACCCAGGCTACTAACTGGACGCGTTTTGCCCGCAGCGGAAAGACCGCTGTTATTGCTACGTTGCTGGCATTCTTCCTCGGTAACGGATTGATGACTCTGATTGGTGCTTTCGGTGCTCTTGTTTATCAGCAAGCCGATATCGTCGACATCATGGTGGCCCAGGGGCTGGCAACACTTGGTATTCTGATGCTGTTTCTTAATCTCTGGACGACGCAGGATAATACGGTTTACAACTTCGCTGTTGCCGGCTGCAACATGCTCCGTACCCGCCGGCGAAAGCTGGTAATAGTAGGCGGCGCGGCTATTGGTACTACTCTGGCGGTACTGGGGATGTACGAATGGCTGATTCCATTCCTGGTTCTCCTGGGCACATTTATTCCACCTATCGGTGGTGTGATCATGGCCAGCTATTTTATTGGCTACAAACGGCAATACCCGGATCTGGCGCAGACAAAACTGCCTGCATTCAACGTACCCGGGCTGGCGGCTTATGCCATTGGGTCTGCTGCAGCTTACACCTCGCCCTGGATTGCACCCATTATCGGGGTTGTCGTTGCCGGCGCCAGTTTCGGGCTGGTTTTGTTGATCAGCGATGGGGTTCGTGAACGGAGAGCTCAGGTAATGGGGGCTGTCTGAATGGTGTTGCGTTGCCGGGATATACCGGAACTCGCTGGCCTTGAATCTATCACGCTTCGGGGCGGGCACTGTGGCGGAAACAATGAAGTTCGCTGGCCTTACCTCGCGGAAAACCGGTCGTTTCGGCCGTGGGTTAAGGGTGGGGAGCTGGTCTTCGTAACCGGTATTGGCCGGCAGCGCAATCCTGAGAACCTGGCCGAGTGCCTGTACGAGGGCAAGGAATGCGGTATTTCGGGTCTTGTGGTGCTCACTGGTGATGCATACATCGGCCAGTTACCCAGGGTGCTGAATCAGTTAGCGGATGAACTCGCCCTGCCGCTGTTTGAACAGCCTTACTCCCTTCCGATGGTAGAGGTTACCGAGATCATCAGCCGGGCAGTTGTCACGTCGGAACGGCTGGGCAGCAGAGCCCAGGCTGGCTCACTGGCAGAATCCCTGGTGAGTCTGGCCGGGTCTCGCGAGGTGGAAGTAATGATTCAGCGATGCTTGCCCGGGGTGGGTAACCTGCTTGCTGAGTCATCCGATATTCTGGGTGCGTGGCTCACTCATCGCGGCAATCAGTGTGCAATGGCTGAAGCACTGGGGTGTCATCGCAATACCGTCCGGAACCGGATGCACCGTCTGACAGGGGAACTGCCTGCAGACAATGGTGTAACGGAAGATTTCAAAAATCTGCTGCTGGCCCATCTGCTGACGCAGCAATCCGGGCTGGCAGAAATTCATGAGGATATGTAATGAATCATTCATTGAGCACTATTATCAATGCCCGGCTTCAGGGCCGCGAAGGGTTATACCGGATTTCCATTGCTAACGGCCGGTTTTCCGATATTTCGGCTCAGACTGGATTTGATAAGGCAGGTGAGAGTGATCTTGATGCGGCTGGCAATCTCGTGGCCCCGCCTTTTGTAGAGCCGCATATCCATCTGGACGCCGCGATGACTGCAGGGGAGCCCCGGTGGAACAAGAGTGGGACTCTGTTCGAAGGGATTGAGTGCTGGGCTGAGCGCAAGGCTATGCTGACCCGCGAAGATGTTATTGAGCGGGCCGAGCGAACCCTGAAACTCTTTGCCGGTCAGGGCATTCAGTATGTCCGTACTCATGTGGATGTAACAGACCCCCAGTTGACTGCGCTACAGGCCATGCTGGAAGTGCGGGAGCGTGTTGCCAGCACAATAGATCTTCAGATTGTTGCTTTTCCACAGGAAGGTATCTGGTCGTTCAGGAACGGCAAAGAACTGATGGAAGAGTCCGTGCGAATGGGCGCGGATGTGGTTGGCGGTATTCCGCACTTCGAGTTTACCCGGGACTACGGCGTGGAATCAGTGCGCTGGCTGATGGAGCTGGCCCATAAGAATGACCGGCTTGTTGATGTTCATTGTGATGAAATTGACGACCCGGAATCCCGCTTTCTGGAGGTTCTGGCGGCTGAGGCATTGCGTCTGGATTATGGTTCCCGGGTTACCGCAAGCCATACCTGTGCCATGGGTTCATACAATGATGCCTATTGCAGCCGGCTTTTCCGGTTGCTCAAGAAATCAGGCCTGCGTTTCCTGTCCATGCCGACCGAAAGCCTGCATTTGCAGGGGCGGTTTGACGGATACCCGAAGCGTCGCGGCCTGACCCGGGTTCCGGAACTGCTGGATGCCGGGCTGAAAGTGGCATTCGGGCAGGACTCCATTCGTGATCCCTGGTATCCCCTGGGCAACGGCAATATGCTGCGGACCCTGGATGTGGGGCTGCATGGTTGCCATATGCTGGGTATGAGCTGGATTGAACGTTCACTGGAACTGGTCACCGACAACGGTGCCGCGGCAATGGACCTCAGGGAGTACGGTATTGCAGAAGGCATGCCAGCCCGTTGTATGGTACTGCAGGGGCAGAACCCCTATGAAGTATTGCTGGGCCAGCAACCGGTTCTGGCATCGGTTCGTGATGGCCGGGTACTTATCAGCAGGCAGGGCTGAGAGCCCCGGGGAGTAATGAATCCGGCGTCTGAACTGAGACTATCTCAGACGCCGGTGCTCAGGTTCCTGACCAACCCGCAAGAATCGGAATATACACTACCAGCAGCAACACGCCGATCAGCCCCAGCAGGTAGGGGATGATTGCCCGGGTAATGCGCTCCAGAGGCAGCTCCGTGACAGAGGAGGCCACATAAAGATTGATTGCCACCGGAGGCGTGATCATGCCTATCGCCAGACCAACCACGATGACCAGGCCGAAGTGAATCGGATCAATTCCCAGCTGTAACACCAGTGGCAATAAGACCGGAGTCAGAATGATCAGGGCACTGGCGGTTTCGATGAATACACCCGTCAGCAGAATTATTCCTACGATCAGCAGCATGATTACGTAAGGGTTGGTGGAGACAGACAGCACCGCTTGAGCAATGGCGCCGGGCACCTGCCAGCTGGATAGAGTCCAGCTCAGTACTGCAGAAGTGGCGATCACCAGCATGATTACCGAGGTGGTAATCGCCGAGCGAAGCAGAATCCGGTACACGTCGGGCAGCTTGAGATCCCGATAGATGAAGAGAGAAAC
>Ga0209345_10002918_pt1 | contig 18160 bp, 18 predicted proteins | sample Cruoilmetagenom7_FD_187294 | JGI IMG/M metagenome (GOLD analysis project Ga0209345, IMG submission 187294) | Oil polluted marine microbial communities from Coal Oil Point, Santa Barbara, California, USA - Sample 7 (SPAdes) (version 2) | ecosystem: Environmental > Aquatic > Marine > Oil seeps ...
AGTATTCTCAATGGATGGTGATTTAGCAAAACTACCAGAAATAGTAAAACTTGCAAAAAAATATGAGTGTTTAACATATGTTGATGATGCTCATGGTAGTGGAGTTTTAGGTGAATCAGGTAGAGGCACAGTTGATCACTTCGGTCTTCATGGTGAAGTAGATTTTATCATTGGAACACTTTCAAAAGCTATTGGAGTGATTGGTGGATATGTTGCTTCAAGTAAAGTTGTTAAGGAGTGGTTGTTGCATAGAGCTAGACCTATTCTTTTCTCAACAGCGTTACCACCTGCTGCAGTTGGAGCTATTATTGAATCCGTTAGATTATTAAGAGGTTCAACTGAATTCACAGATAAACTTTGGGATAACGCAGAGTATTTTAAAGAAAAAATGGCTAAACTTGGTTTTGATACAGGTCATAGTGAGACTCCAATAACACCAGTGATAATTGGTGAAGAAGCTAAAACAATGGAGTTCTCAAAAGCTTTATTAGCTGAAGGAGTATTTGTTTCTGGTATTGTATTTCCTACAGTTGCTAAAGGTACAGGTAGACTTAGATGTATGATTAGCGCATCTCATACAAAAGCAGATTTAGATTTTGCAGTAGAAGTATTCGAAAAAGTTGGTAAGGAACTAAATATTATTTAGGTGGTTTTTATGAATAAGAGAATTGTAATTGTCTATTTTGCTATAATTATAATTATAAATATAATTGGTTTGTTCATCTTGCCTGACCGATTAGTAATGCAAATTAACACATCAGGCGAGGCCAATTGGTACTTGAATAAATATGTGGCTATAGCTTTCTTAGCTGGACTTGGATTTATCGGCGGTTGGATTGCTTTAGTCGGTGGAGAAGAAAGAAAATCTAAAAGCTATTTAACAATGATAATTATTGTCGTTGTTCATATTATTTTATTTGCTTTTAATTTATAGATAAAAAGGTGCGCTTTGCACCTTTTTTATCACAAAAATAATATATGATACTATAAGGTGATGATATGAACATTAGTAATAAAAGCATAATAATTAACATAGTTTTATTTGCATTATATTTTGTAATATCTTTAATAACTTATATTGTAGTAGATAACTTTCTACATATCTTTTTAGTATGGAATTTATTCTTGGCTGCTATACCTTTTGGAATAGTTTTCTTTTTGGATAGAAAGATTATTAAGTGTAAAGTTGGAGTAGTTATCGTTTTATTATTGTGGCTCTTTTTCTTTCCGAATGCAATCTATATAATAACCGATTTAATCTATATTGATGTTAGTGAATTTGTTGAAGTTTCCGGGATTTATGAGCAAACAAATTACTTGAAATCTATATCGCCATATCTGGCGTTATTCCATATATATTTGGGAGCATTTATCGGACTTCTTTATGGAATGAAATCGATTTTCGCATTATATGATATGAGCAAGAAAACACAGATTAAAAAATATAAGGATTTTATAGTTATTGGGGTCTTCTTCTTGTCTGGATTGGCAATCTACATAGGTCGCTTCTTCAGATATAATTCATGGGAGATATTAAGGGTATTTGATATTATTAAAGACCTCATAAATAACTTTAGCGGATTTACTATATTCTTCGTACTAAGCATGACATTACTGCAGTGTATTATCTTTTATAGTATCAAATTTAATTTTAACAATAAAAAAACTCTTAAAGATTTTTAAGAGTTATTTTTTTAAAGTTTTAGCAAGCCCACTGAGACTTGTTTCTCGATAATTAGGATTCAAATCATGGCCGGTTTCCTTCATAGTTTCCACAACTGTATCAAATGATACTCTTTTAGTACCCATTAATATGTATGACAATTCACTTGCATTAACTTCACTTACACTATAAGCATATGCACTTATTAATCTTAATTCAATTGAGTTTTTTTGGCTTTGATTGTAAAGAAGTGTTTTGGCTTTTCTTTTTACTTCGAGTGGACCAGGTAAATATCCTTCGAAATGTAAATCGATGTTAATAGTGTTTTTCATAGTATTCCATACTTTAAGTAAATAACCTTTAATATTATCGTCTTCAAATTTGTATACATACTCGAGTAACCGAAGATTGTGTTCTGTACAGTAAGCATTTTATTTCCTCGAAGTTCTTATGAGGATAAAAAACTTTATCTTCTTTTAAAGAATCACCTTATCTAAGGATAGAGCCACCACCAATACTGTAGTATCTTTTTTCACCAATAACAGTATTATCTTTATATATAATTATATCCATTGTATTTGGATGTTCCACTTTGGTTTTATAACTGAATTCTACTTCAACATTCTTAAGAATTTCCTTAATGATTTTATCAGTTAAGTGACCTTTTCCAGTAAAAACTAAAGAACCATAAAGAATAACTTTATAACTATCATCTTCATATTTATTTAAAATTGCCTTAGCAATTCTTTAAGGACCCATTGTATGGATATTTGAAGGGCCTTAACCGATTTTATAGAGTTCTCTAATTGATTCAATAATTTACTCCTGCATGTGTAATAGAAGTGTTAATTCTCTTAGGGTTTTCGCTGCGACAATAGTCGATGTATTTGATGCATCCAGCATTGGTGATAATTCAACTATATCACAGCCAACGACATTGTTTAATTGTTTAAATGCTTCAATTGCACCTAGTAACTCTTTATAAGTTAATCCGCCTGGTTCTGGAGTTCCAGTTCCTGGAAATATTGAAGGATCTAAAACATCTAAATCAATTGTTATATATACTGGTTGATTTTTAATCGTATTAATAGTTTCAACTAAACCATCTAAGTTGAATTTTTGTAAGTGAGTATGAGATTTTGCCCATTCAAACTCATGTTTATCTCCAGAACGAATACCAAATTGATAGATTTTACCATCACCCAAGATATCATGACATCTTCTTAAGACAGTTGCATGAGATAATTGCCTTCCTAAGAACTCATCTCTTAAATCTGTATGAGCATCTAGATGAATTATTCTCAGGTCAGAATATTTTTTATGTAAAGCTTGAATCACTGGAAGAGTTACTAAATGTTCTCCACCAATCATCATTGGAAGTTTATTGTCTTCAATAATTTCTTTAGTTGTTTGATAGATTATATCTAAAGATTTTTTAACATCACCCATAGGTAAGGTTAAATCACCTATATCACTAGTTTTATAGTCTTTTAAGTCCATGTCCATATATGGCGAGTACCACTCTATGCCGATTGATTCAACTCTGATTGAGTTACCTGCAAATCTAGTTCCTGGACGGTAACTAGTTGTTGTATCCATTGGAGCACTAAAGATTACAACATCACTTTCATTATATTCAGATGTACAGCTTTGGAATGATAAGTCTACTTTTTTAAAACTCATTATTTATACCTTTCCATTTCTCCCAGTTGTCTTTATCGACAACTTGGATATAATTGCTATCTAAGTCGCTTTGTAGTGCATTACTTTTTTTCATATAGAATTTTATATCTTCAACAACTTCCTTTGTAATGACTTCTCCTGGAATCAAAATTGGAATTCCTGGAGGATAAATCATTACTTGTTCAGCTGCGATTTCATTGATTGCCTCATCAAGTTTTTTTGCTATTTTTGGAGCGTGATATGCATCACGAGGTCTTGTGTACGCTTCGGGGAATTGATAATCAAAATCGATTTTAGGTAATTTATCACTTTGTTTATAATATTTAGCTGATAGTTTTTCAAAACCTGAAACCAGTCTAACAAGATGTTCTTTTGTGGTTCCGATTGTAAGGACAGCTAAAATTATATGAGATTCAGCTAGTTCTAATTGAATATTCGATAGGTTCATCATCTCTTGATAAACTTCAAACCCTGATAATCCTAGACTTGAAACCTTGATGATAATCTTAGTTTCATCGTAATCATATGAGCCTTGTTCTAGCATATAGTCTTTATCTATTACTTTTATTCCTTTGATATTTTTTAGTTTATTTCTTGTGTTTTTAGCTAATTTCAAAAGTTTACATATTTTTTCATTGCCTGAGAAGTACATAGTTTTTCTGGCAACGTCTAGACTGGCCAATAATAAGGAACTAGGACTAGTAGATTGCAACATATTTAGACTAGCTCTTAATCGATGATGGTTCACTCTCTTTCCCCTACATAAAATAACTGATGATTGAGTGAAAGAACCAGCTGTTTTATGCATTGAAATAGCTGATAAATCTGCTTTACAAGTCATTGCTGATTTAGGTAAATCTTGAGAGAAGTAGAACTGTGCACCGTGAGCTTCATCAACTAAGACCATCATTTCATTTTTATGTGCTAATTCAGTTATTTTCTCTAAATCAGATACTACACCAAAGTAGGTGGGATTAATTACAAAGACTGCTTTTGCATCTGGGTTTTCTTTTATAGCTAATTCAACACTTTCATAAGAAACATCATTAGCTATACCTAGCTTATAATCAATATTTGGTTTAACAAAAACAGGAACTGCACCAGAAAGAATTAACCCATTTATAACTGATTTATGAACGTTTCTTGGGAGAATTATTTTATCGTTTGCTTTACAAGCTGCCATAATCATGGCTAAAATACCAATGGTTGTCCCGTTGGTAATAAAATAAGATTTGTCAGCCTTACAAGCTTTTGCCATTAAGTTTTCACTTTCTAAAATAACACCGCTAGGTTTATTTAAATGATCAAGTCCTATGGGTGAATTCGAATCTAGTTTATAGACTTTGGGACCCATGTAAGTTAACAGATCATTTTTGATTCTTCCAAGTTTGTGTCCAGGGACATCAAATGGAGCGATATTCTTTTCTCCATAAGCTTTTAAAGCTGTAAAAAAAGGAGTATTATGTTGTTTGTTTTCTTTCATTAAGCATCTCCTAATTAGGAATGTGATTTATAGAAAAATAATACCATATTTGTAGCTATTTTAAAAGTGTTTTAAATCAAATTTACACTTGTGATATAATTATAACAACAAGGGAGTGATATGATGTTTGATTACACAGAAAACGATAAAGAAAAAATCATAAAAGGATACTTTATGAGTCTTAAGCCTTTACGTTTAAGATTGTTTCCACCTAAACAAAAGAAACAATTTATTGCTCTTTCAATCATTATGGAAAAAATTGATGTTAATGTAGAATACACTGAAAAAGAATTAAATGAAGTATTAATTGAGATATATCCTGATTATGTTACCATCAGAAGAGGATTAATAGATTATCAATTTATGACTAGAGATAAATACGGAAAAAAGTATTGGGTCATAAAAAAATAGTCTTTATCGTAAATTTTTTTCATGTTTTAGATAAAAATATGGTATTATAGTAAATTGTAGGAGTTGGTTAATATGGCTAAATTAAAGGGAAATTTATTATATGGACAATCTGGTGGTCCCACATCAGTAATTAATGCTTCAGCTTACGGTGTTATCCAAGAGGCATTAAAACAGAAAGATTATATCGACAAAGTAGTAGTGATGAAACACGGAATTAGAGGGGCTTTAAACGAAGACCTGATTTTTGTTGATGATATATCTAAAGATGATATTGAATTATTAAAACATACACCAGGATCAGCTTTTGGTTCTGTTAGATTTAAACTTCCAGATTTCCGTGAAGATGATACAAACTATTTAAGATTACTTTATATCTTTAGAAAATATAACATTCGTTATTTCCTCTATAATGGTGGAAATGATTCAATGGACACATGTTCTAAGATAGCTGATTATATGAAACAAGTAGATTATGAGTGTTATATAATTGGTGTTCCTAAAACAATTGATAATGATCTTCCATTTACAGATCATACACCAGGATATGGTAGTGCAGCTAAATATGTTGCGAATACATTAATGGAGATTTCTTATGATATGTTAGCTTACCCTAATGGTAAAGTAACAATCGTTGAAATTATGGGCCGTCACGCTGGGTGGTTAACAGCTTCTTCAGCAATTGCTAATGTTAGTGGGTTTGGTCCGGATTTAATTTATCTACCAGAAGTTCCTTTTTCAATTGAAAAATTTAAAAAACAAGTAAGTGATGTATACAAAATGAAGAAACAGTGTTTAGTTGCTGTTTCAGAAGGTATTCAAAATGAAGATGGTATCTTTATTTCTTCAAGTTCAGGATTAAGAGATGCTTTTGGTCATTTCCAATTAGGTGGAGTTGCTTCTAAACTAGCAACTACAGTTTCTGCTGACTTAGGAATTCCATCACGTTCAGTTGAATTTGGTTCAACTCAACGTGCAGCTAGTCATATTCAATCTTTAACTGATGTTAATGAAGCTATTGCAGCAGGTTCTGGTGCAGTTAAAGCTGCATTAGCTAAGAAAACAAATTTAATGGTTGTTATGAACAGAACTTCTAACGATCCATATACTATTGAATATAGACTCCATGATTTAAGATCATGTGCAAACACGGAAAAGAAAATGCCTAAATCTATGATTAATAAGACCGGTAATGGAGTAACTAAAGAGTATATAGACTATGTATTACCATTAATCCAAGGTGAAAATACACCTAGATTTGAAAACGGAATCCAACAATTTTCTAAGATTAGAAAATAGTTTTCCTAGCGGCTGTGGCGGAATGGTAGACGCGCTACCTTGAGGGGGTAGTATCCACCGGATGTGTGAGTTCAAATCTCATCAGCCGCACCATATTGAAAGCATAGGTTTGATACAATTGTATCAGGCCTTTTTTTTGCGCTATATAGGGACGTTTCTCTTTTTAATCATATTTATCCAGCCTAAAAAGTACATTGATTTTACTAAATTATAGACATTTCAATAGAATTTCTACACGATTACATTTCAAAATACACGATTTAAAATGAATTTACACGATTATAGATTACATACTTTATATTTTATAAAATGAGCAGTAAACCCCAAAAGTAAAATAATTTTCGATTTTTCTAAGACTTGTGGTATAATTATTTTATAAAACGGGTTAATTTGCCCGGAAAATGAAATAGGTGATATGAATGGTAATTAAAAGAGATGATTATTTAAGTAAAATAATAAGGCATAAAAACAACGGATTGATTAAAGTGATAACAGGTATGCGAAGGGTAGGGAAATCATATCTTTTGTTTAACTTGTTTTACGACTATCTAATCAGTATAGGAATTGATAAAAGCCATATAATTACATATGCATTAGATGACAGAAGAAACAAAGAGTTAAGAAACCCTGATGAATTACTAAATGCAATTGATAAAGGGATAAAAGATGATGATATATATTACATCTTACTAGATGAAATTCAAATGGTTGATGAGTTTGAAGATGTTTTAAATAGTTTGCTGCATATTAAAAACGTTGATACATATGTTACAGGTAGTAACTCTAAATTTTTATCAAAAGATTTGATTACTGAGTTTAGGGGAAGAAGTGATGAAATCCGAGTATATCCTTTAACATTTAAAGAATTTACGTCAGTATTTGATGGTGATGTAAATGAAGCATGGAATCAATACTATACATATGGCGGTTTACCTTTAACGCTTAATTTCACTGAACATGAAGAAAAATCCAATTATTTAGAAAAACAGTTTGAAAAAGTATATATTAGCGATATTGTTGATAGAAATAATATCAGAAATATTAATGAATTAGAAGAATTAGTAAATATTCTAGCTTCAAATATTGGATCGTTAACTAACCCAAAGAAATTATCGAATACATTTAAAAGTATTAAAGGAGTGTCTGTTACAGAACCAACAATCAAATCATATTTAACTTATCTTGAAGATGCATTTTTAATAGAAAAGTCTATGAGATATGATGTAAAAGGCAAAAAGTATATATCAACTCCAAGCAAATATTATTTCACTGATTTGGGGTTAAGAAATGGCAGACTAAATTTTAGACAACAAGAAGAAAATCACATTATGGAAAATATAATTTATAACGAACTAAAAGTTCGTGGATTTAATTTAGATGTTGGCGTAGTTGAAGTTAGAGAACAACATGAAGAAAAATTACTTAAGAAAAAATTAGAAGTAGACTTTATTGCGCAAAGAGGAAACGAAAAATATTATATTCAGTCAGCTTATGAAATGAGTAACCTAGAAAAAAGAAAACAAGAAGAAAGATCTTTACTAAATATACCTGATTCATTTAAAAAGGTTATTATTGTAAAGGATAATATTATGCCTAAACGAGATGAAAATGGAGTAATAACGATTGGTTTGTTTGATTTTCTATTAGGGAAGGTTGGTCTTGATTACTAAGATATATCGAAAATTTTAATCAAGTGAAAGGGAGTTTTTTATATGAAATATATGAGTTTTAATCGTTCATGTTCTTATACATGTTTAGCATATATGATAGAGGACTATGATTTAGATTATACAGACAAAAATATTGCAACAGAAATGAAACTGGCATATCTCTTTTACAATGAAGCTAAGAATAATGAATACTTATCCGGTGCTATGTTACAAGGTAAAAGATGGTTTGATTTATTTCTGAATCTACATTCATTGGAGTTTTTTGAAAATAAATATAATAAAGTTAATGCTATAACTGTAATTAAGAAATCAGTGCGAAAACTAATGATCGGAGTGAATTTGAAGACTGGTAAACATGCTATGGTTTATTGTCCATCAGATAAGCAACTGTTTCGATTCTTCAACCCTCATTATGAGAAAGATAGTGCTCCGGATTTCTTTGTTTATTCAGAAAATGAGTTACTTGATCTTCTTGATGATGAAGTAACTATAGGATATATAAATCATAATCCAAAAATTTTAGCTCCTGAGATAGAATTATATGTACGTTCAACTGAATACTTAGACAAGTATGTGGTAGATATTATTGAATTTTGCTCAGAGATACATACAATTAAAGAAATTATGGAAGTTAGAGAATCGTTATTTGCTGGATTGTTACTATCACCGATTCCTTTGTTAGAATTTGAGAAAGAAAATGAACTTGTTGAATGCTTAAAAAAACTGCAAAAAGGCTTCATTAGTTCTCTTCAGCAAAACAAACAGACAATCAAGTTGATTGAATATTTAAATCCGATTGAACTTAAAGCATGTGTTAGTAAATATAAAGATGCAATCAAGCAGAATACACTGCTCGAAAGATTAATTATCACAAAAGCTACTGTAGATGATGCTGAAGGAAAAGGTTTTGTTCATTATCGAAGCTGGATTGAAACATATACCGGTCTTTTTCCGGATGATGTGATGAGTAGATTGTCTCTTGAAAAGTCTGTAGAAAATGCACGTAAATATCCTGAAAACACATATGTAGCTGTTGTAGATAATAAGATTATTGGATTTAGTTGTTATTTGGAATCACGAGATGAGGATTTAGAAGATACTGGAGAAATAATGGCAATATACATATTAAAAGAGTATCAAGGTCTTGGAATAGGTAAGAAACTAATCGAAGCTTGCTATAAGGAATTAAGTAAATATTCAAAACTATCACTCTGGGTACTTGGAAGCAATAGTAAATTAGTAGGTTTTTACGAAAGGCAAGGATTCGTTGCTGATGGTAAAACAAAGATGCTTCATGGAAAAGAAGTTATCAGAATGATTAAGGTTTGCTAATATGAACAAGATTATTGTAAGAGTAAGTAAAAATACAAACTATATTTATCACATGTTGTCAGTATCGAAATGTGGTTATGAGAATGAATATGGTGAAAAATACAAGAACATTCACAATAAAACAGATTTAGAAATCTTGAAGAAAAATGAAGATTTATTAACTGTTACAGGTGGATCACATTTCGGCAGATTGTACAATGTGTTTGTAAGTACCCCGGCTGCAATTGAAGAAGATGGTATATTTTTAAACTATTTTGAAGGACTCAAAGATTTGCTTTTAAATAATAATCCCATAAATAATTATGAGAAGTATAAAGAGGTATATCAGACTGCTTATGCTGCACATAGATTTGTAGTGACACAACAATCTTCAATGGATTTCTATAACCACTTAGTTGATATAAAAAAGTCGATTTTGGAAATTTGCGATGTTTTGATAAATAACTATTCTACATATGAGGAGCATATATGGAAAAGAAGTATACAAGAACTCGAATCAAAAAAAGAACTTCTGCAAAAACAGCTTAGTTCGGATATTAGCATAAAGTGGGAACAAATATTGAAACATAAATACCCATTCGATAAATTTGATGTGCTTCTGTGTAACTCGATTTCAGGAGGTGTACAGGCAATAGACATTGCATATAACAAAGATGTGTTTGATTCTGAAATGGATATTGAAACTATAGTTCAGTACGTGAGTCATGAATTCGGAATATATATATTAAAAGATAAATTGGATCAAGAAAAAATAGACTTTTATTCAAACTATGATGTCATTGAATCTGTGACTGAGTATTTTAATCCTATGAAACACATTATGTTAGTTTTCGCAAACGATCACAATAATATAAAGGAATTGATTAAGAATATTACAAGTAGTGACCCTTCAATATCAATAGTTGAAATTCTTAATTATATCATAAACAAGGGTTTGATACCCAACAATAAGTAGATAGTTGAATAACCTATTTTGACACAAGGAAATTACTGCTAAGAAAAGTCGAAAAATAAGACCTCTAAACTAAGCCATAATTTAGGGGTGTAATTTTTTAGAGTGGGGGTGCAAAAATTCTCGCTAGGGGTGTAAAATTGTAGCAAAATAGGTCACACAACCCATAAGACGATGAAATAGCTTCCAAAAGTTGGAGATATGGTATACTAACCATACACTCTGATGAAGGGAACTATTTTTTTATGATTTTACACGATTACAACCCGAAAATACACGATTACTGAGAAAATCTATACAATTATGGTAAAATAGAAGCAACAAAGGAAAGTTTCATATCGCTATATTTATATCTAGGGCGGTACCTATGTGTCCTAGAAAATCATAGCATTGCATAAAAATAGCATGAGTGAAAAGAGGATTCTGATGACGCTTCATGATTTTATAAACATAACTGGCCTAAAAGAATTCATATCGATCGAAAAGATTGAACTTGGATGGTCAAGTGATGAAAAATTCATATTAACATCAAAGGATGGGAAACACTATCTTTTGAGGCTTTCTAATATCAAGTATTTTGATTTAAAAGAAAAGGAATTTGAAGTCATCAAACTTTTTAGTAAACTTGGTTTTTTGATGTCTATGCCCATAGCATTTGGAAAAACAAAGGATTTTATGCAGTGCTATATGATACTTACATATATAGAAGGAAAAACATTAGAAGATACTTTGCCTTCCTTAAGTACGGACATCCAGTATGATCTTGGTATAAAAGCAGGTCGTATATTAAAAAGAATGCATAGTATTGATGTTCCAATATCTTTTAAGCAACATAAAAATATCAAAGAGAAAAAATTAAAGCAACTTCATCTTTATGAAACATCAAATAATCGAATGCCTTATGATGAAGATGTGATTTCTTTTATTAAAGCTAATATTGATTTGATAGGTAGAAACACACGTAGCTTTCAGCATGGTGACTTTCATCCAGGTAATCTCATCCTAACTGATGATATGAACCTAGGGGTGATAGATTTTAATAGATGGGATGTAGAAGATCCATATGAAGAATTTTACAAAGTCACTTATTTTAGTGCTAATATTAGCACTTATTTTGCAAAGGGGCAAATTGATGGCTATTTTGATCATCAAGTACCTTTAGAATTCTGGCAAACACTTGCTGTTTATAGTGCGCATGTGACACTATATAGTATTAAATGGGCTGAACCGTATGGCGAAAAGGATGTAAGCAATATGAAGGAGTTCTACCATAAGATGATGTTTCATTATAACGGGTTTAAAAGCGATATTCCTAAATGGTATGTGGAATTGTCTCATGATAGCATTAAAACATAATCGCATGGACTGTATACCGCAAATTCAATATTCACTTTTAACAGTTCTCCTAATTGAACCATTTTTATAGGGGGTGCACAAAACCAAGCAGGGGTGTGTAACATCTTATCAAGGGTGCATAATTGTATTAAAATAGGTCATGCAACCCATATAAAAAGCATTGGTTTGATACAATTGTATCAGGCCTTTTTTTCTCTATATAAAGCCGTTCTGTTATTTGTACATGTTTGTCAAGTCTAAAAGCGCTTTGATTTTGTCAATTTTTGGATGAATGTACGAAATTTCTACACGATTACATTTCAAAATACACGATTTAAAATAGATTCACACGATTATTATGTGGATTCGATTGCATTTCTAATAAATCACAGTAATAATTGGAATAAGTAGTTTGTAATAATTAGAATAATGATTCAATAATAATTGGAATATTAGTTCAATAATAATTGGAATAATAGTTCAATAATAATTGGAATAATAGTTCAATAATAATTGGAATAACCCCTTTACAATTCTTGGAATTAGTTTATACTATAAGTGGAGGTAATAACTATGATACCTAATAATTATAAGACAAGAATCATTGAAAAAGAGATTGTAGCTAAAATGAAATACAGTGGAGCAATTGTGATTGAAGGATCTAAATGGACTGGAAAGTCAACTACTTCGGAACTTTATTCGAAAACAATTATAAAATTACAAAACCCAATAATTAAAAGGCAATATCAAACATTAGCAACTATATCAAAAGATGAAGTTCTTTCTGGTGAAAAACCGATTTTATTTGATGAATGGCAAGAGGTACCTGAAATTTGGGATTTCATCAGACTGGATATTGATGATAATAAACATAAAGGTGCTTATTTACTAACGGGATCTACAAAGAAACAAAACATTAGTATATCACACACGGGAACTGGAAGAATCAATTCCATTTATATGCGTCCTATGAGTTTGTATGAAAGTGGAGATTCTATAGGAACTGTATCGTTGTCTGATTTATTTGAAGGCAAGAATATTCATGTAACAAAATCTAAAACAAGTATAAATGATATAGCGTATTACATTTGTCGAGGTGGATGGCCAGGCAGTTTAGACTTACCAGCAAAAGAGCAACTTTTAATACCAAAAGATTTGCTTGAAAGTATTATATCAAAAGATGTAGATGAAGTAGATGGTACGAAAAAGGACAAAGAAAAAATTAGAAAACTAATACGAAGTTATGCAAGAAATATATCTACTTTAGCAACTAGTAAAACGATATATAAAGATCAAGAAAACGAAGGTATTTCGATTGATTATAAAACTTATGAATCTTATACTAATGCACTACAAAGGTTATATATTATAGAAAACATCAAAGCCTGGTCGCCAGCTATTAGGAGTGCCAGCACAATAAGAACATCTGACAAAAAGCAGTTTGTGGATCCTAGTATTGCGGTTGCCGCTCTTGGTTTATCAGTTGAAAAGTTAAAGCAAGACTTTGAAACGTTTGGCTTCTTTTTTGAATCAATTTGTTCGAGAGATGTTAGAGTATATGCACAATCTTTGGATGGTGAAATATATCATTATAATGACTCATCTGGACTAGAAGTAGATTTAATCATAGAGTTAAGAGATGGAAGGTGGGCAGGTATCGAAGTGAAAATGGGAGAAAACGAAGTTGAAAAAGCAGCTTCAAATCTCTTAAAACTTGCGAGGATCCATAAATCTAGGAAACCATCATTTCTAATGATTATAACAAATACCGAACTTGGTTATCAAAGGCAAGATGGAGTTTATGTTATCCCACTTGGTTGCTTAAAACAATAATTGGGTGACCGTATGATGAAAACAAGGATTGATTTATAATTCATTCTTGCAAATAACGCAATCAAATATGTTTAGAAACAGGAGAAAAGGGTATGAATTTAATACAAGTGGATAGAAAATATAAAAATATAATTCAAGATTACAAGAATGAGTACTTAGAACACCATGATAGAATAAGTGGAGATTGTGGTCTTCATCATTATACAATTCTAGAAGAATGGTTTGATGAACTAGATAAAATTAAAGCTTAAAAGTTAGATAAAAGAATTCATTCGTATACGTATTTATGTATGGTTAGTGAAAAAATGGTAGGTATGGTGGATATCCGGCTTCATTTACCAAAGGAATGGTATAGCGCTGGACATATTGGTTATTCTATAAGACCTACTGAAAGAAGAAAAGGATACGCAACAATGGCATTGAAGGAAGCTTTGGTTATTGCAAATGAACTTGATATTAATCCCGTCGTTATCACATGTTTAAAAAGCAATGAAGCTAGTAGAAAGGTAATATTTAGTAATGGAGGTATTTCTATAGAGGAAATCATTGAAGAAGGGGAGGAGAATCTTGTCTTCAAGTTTGATTAATTGATTTTTAAGGTAAAGGGTTTGATACACAACGTTATATAGATAATTGAATTACCTATTTTAACACAAAGAAATCCCCCTTTGAAAATCATCTCAAAATAGAAAGACTAAACAAAGCCATAATTTAAGAGTGGGATTTTTTGTGGTGATGGAAAATTGTATTAAATTAGGTCATACAACCCAAATATATTGAATAAGAGTTTATTCCTAAGAAGGGATAAACTTTTTTATAGTAGCAATAAAATACATATTAATTAAATATTATGCATTTTAAATGTAAAATATTGCTTATTAAATATATATGATGTATAATAATGGTAGGTGATAAAATGAAAATTTATGGAATTGAAACAAATGAAGTTATTTTAAAAGAAATAGGTGATAGAATTAAAATGAGAAGAATTAATTTATCTATCACACAAAGAGACCTTGCTTTAGAGTCAGGTGTTTCTCTACGCACTATCATTAATGCCGAAAGTGGTGGGAATATTTCTATGAAAAATATAATATCTATTTTAAGAGTTCTTAGAATTGTTGAAAATTTAGATCTTTTAATACCCGAAAGCAAAACAAACCCTATAGAGATTTTTGAATTGGGTCATAGAAGAAGAAGAGTCTCAAAATCAAGTAAAAAGGGAGATTCCAATTGGAAATGGGGAGATGAGGTATGAGAGTTGCTGAAGTTAAATTATGGAAAACACGAATAGGAGTAGTTTCAATTGATGAAGATTCTCATTATTGTACATTTAAATATGATTCAAGATTTGTTCATAGTGGGATTGAGGTTTCACCAATAATGATGCCTTTATCAGACGCGATTTTTCAGTTTAAAGCACTACCAATAGAAAGCTTCAAAGGTTTACCGGGATTGTTATCAGACGCATTACCAGATAAGTATGGGACTGCTGTCATTGATGCATGGTTGGCAGCCGAAGGAAGGACACAAGAATCATTTAATATTATTGAAAGATTATGTTACATAGGCACAAGAGGCATGGGAGCTTTGGAATTTTTTCCTAATCAATCAAAAGAACTAGAAGAAGTGCAAGAAATTGAAGTTGAGAGACTCGTTGAATTAAGTAGCGAGATTTTGAACCAAAAAAAAGGTATCATTACGAATGATAAGGCTGGATATGATGATATTATTAAAGTTGGAACTTCAGCTGGTGGAGCAAGGGCAAAAGCTATCATTGCATACAACGAAGAAACAGGAGATATAAAATCCGGACAAATTGAGGCTGGAAAAGGTTTTACATATTGGATATTGAAGTTGGATGGTGTTAATCAAAAAGATGTAGAATCAAATACAAGAATTGAATATGCTTATTATTTAATGGCTAAAGAAGCAAAAATTGATATGATGGAATCAAGGCTTTATAAAAAGAATAATCATTACCATTTTATGACAAAAAGATTTGATAGAGTAATGTTAGAAGATGGCTCTATTGATAAAGTGCATATGCAGACTTTAGGGGCACTTATGCATATAGATTATAATGATCCAGGCATAATGAGTTATGAAGCAGTTACTCATGCAATGTATAAACTAGGTATAAAATTGAGTGAGAATGAGCAGTTTTATAGGAGAATGGTCTTTAATGTTATGGCAATAAACAAAGATGACCACGTTAAGAATATTTCGTTTTTGATGGATAGAGATGGGGAATGGAAACTTTCACCGGCTTATGATATGACTTATGCATACAACCCAAAAGGAAAATGGACAAATACTCATCAGATGCTGATAAATGGAAAAAGGAATAATATCTCAAAAAAAGATTTATTAAGTTCAGCGAACGCAATGAGCATTAGAGAAAGTAAAGCCTTGGAAATTATAAGCGATGTTAAAAAAGCTATAAGGAAATGGAACGAATTTGGAGAAAAAGCTTTTTTAGATAAAAAAACAATTTCGAGTATTGCAAAAGAATTTGGGACATATTGATTATTAATATGTAATATAATACCTATAAAGGGGTTTAAAAGATATTAATATGCAATATAAAGCATAATAAAAGGAGCGTCATAGTTAATTGGAATCCTTGGAAAGGATGTCATAAAGTAAGTATTGGTTGTGAAAATTGTTATATACACCAAGGTGATAATAAACGCAATATTGACACCAATATAATAACGAAAACAGATGACTTCCTAAAACCAATAGAAAAGACTAAAAATGGTCAATATAAGATAAAACCTAACAGTACAGTATTTGTCTGTTTTTCATCTGACTTCTTATTAGAAGAAGCAGAGGGTTGGAGAGAAGATTGCTGGAAAGTGATTAAAGAGAGAAGTGATTTGCATTTTCTGTTCTTAACTAAGAGAATTGACCGCTTTGACAAATGTAAACCAGATGATTGGTTTGAAGGATATGATAATGTTACTATCGGAGTTTCTGTTTCTAATCAAAAAACACCTTTTACATTTAGACAATGTGCAACATATTTTATAAAAGATGGTAAAGAATACAAATTAAAATATAATGAATTATCTAAGCAAGCAAAGAAAGCAAATATTGATTATATACCAAACGAAGGAGAAACACTATGAATAAAAGAAGAATTATCTTAGATTGTGATCCAGGACATGATGATGCATTCGCAATATTATTAGCTGGAAACAATCCAAGTATTGAATTGCTAGGGTTAACCATAGAATCAGGAAATCAAACGTTACATAAGACTGGAAAGAATGCTTTAAATCTTTGTCAGTATTTAGACATAGATGTTCCAGTTTGTTTAGGAGCTAGAAATCCAATTATCAAAGAAGTTGAAATTTGTGATGCTATTCATGGGGAAACTGGGCTTGATGGCTTTGATTTTCCTGAATTAAAGAAAGAATATGATAGAAGACACGCGGCTGTATTTATAATTCAGTCGATTTTGGAAAGCAAAAAGAAAGTAACAGTTGTTACTACTGGACCGATGACTAACTTAGCATTAGCTATAAGGCTAGAACCAAATATCCTGAAAAATATTGAAGAAGTAGTATTTATGGGTGGTAGTTATCAAAATGGTAATGTATCTCCTGCTGCTGAGTTTAATATTCTCTGTGATCCAGAAGCGGCTTATATTGTCTTAACATCAGGACTAAAAGTTACAATGGTTGGTTTAGATGTAACAAGACAAGCATTAGTAATGCCAGAAGTTATTGAAAGAATGGATAAAGTTAACAGTAAGGCTTCGTTGCTCTTTACTAAACTGATGAAGGTCTTCAATGAAAATCAAAGAAGAGTATTCGGCTTCTTAGGAAGTCCATTGCATGATCCTGTTACTATAGCTTATTTAATTGATCCCTCAGTTATAGATTTAGAGTATGTAAACTGTTCAATTGATATTTCACATGGACCAAGTTATGGTAGAACAAATTGTGATATGTTCGATTATTTAAAACAACCTAAGAACTGTTATGTGGCTAAAGGAATTGATGTTGATAAGTTTTGGAATATAGTTGAAGCTGGATTGAGAAGGTATTCCTAAATGAAGAAAAGAAGAGCTCCAATACACAAACTGTTGTCGGGTGAATACAAAGGGTCTCTGGATATGGACTTTAATAGAAATAGAATAGAAAATGTTGTGATAAATCAAAAATCATTATTTGATAAGGAAGATTACACTATTATCTTTGATACTTGCTTCTTTAAGAAGTGTAACATATCAAATAACAAGTTTAGAAAAGCTGAATTTATTGACTGTAAACTAGATGCATGTGATTTGTCTAATAATACATTTACCGAATGCACCTTTATTAGGTGTGAATTTACAAATTGTCGTTTTTTAGGAACTCACTTTGTCGAAAGTTACTTAAATCATATATTAATTAAAGATTCTCTTGCACAATATTTAGATGTTGCAAACTGTAAAGCCGTAATTTTAGAGCTGTTTGATACAAACTTACAAGAGAATCTTAAATTAATAT
>Ga0209345_10002924_pt1 | contig 18126 bp, 34 predicted proteins | sample Cruoilmetagenom7_FD_187294 | JGI IMG/M metagenome (GOLD analysis project Ga0209345, IMG submission 187294) | Oil polluted marine microbial communities from Coal Oil Point, Santa Barbara, California, USA - Sample 7 (SPAdes) (version 2) | ecosystem: Environmental > Aquatic > Marine > Oil seeps ...
CCCCCTCCCCTAACCCCTCCCTCCAGGGGAGGGGAATTGGGCAGATCCCCTTAAGGGGGGGTGAGAGAGCTTACCTTCTTTGGTCCTGGTAAGTACTGCGGTGATATACATGACTACTGCATTATAACACAGAACAGCCATAATGGCAATAGCCTACTTAATCATAACTGACTACCCTAAAACGGCGAAAAGGGACGGAAAACAGGCAATTCACATTCATTTTCCAGAATCTTTGTCGAAAATGGGGTGGAACATCCGTTGATAATAGCAAAAGGCTCCTCGCCAGGCATCTGGAGCACGACAACGCGTAGAGGTACTCCCACCTGGGGAGCTGCTAATCCTACTCCGTTCGCCTGCTGCATGATCTCCACCATGTCATCGATAAGCCGCTGAATTGAGCTACCGACAGTTGGCACTCTTTTGGCTTTTTTGTCTCAGTACAGGATCGGGAAGACAGTATATCGGTAAAATTGCCATAATTGGCTATCCTCTTCACAATAGACCCGAGCCAAATTCCTCGGGCAACTGGCCTTGGTAACGTGCAATAAAAGCGCATTTCGGGCATCCTGTTCATACTTGAGAGCGCTCGGCGCTGTCTCAAAGCTATTGCAGGCTCTCAGCCTATTGTCTAAGCAGTTTCATAACCTGCCTTTGCCAATATGTGCCTAACAGATAAGGATGCCGGTGAATCATCTGGCAATTCCAGCAACGATCTCCCTTGTAAGTTATACTCTTCCACCTCAGCATCAGGCTCTATCTTTCCCAAGTAAATCCCATCGGCAGATCGGATATATTTTTCCGCATCTTCGGTGAACCTATAGTTTGCCACCAGGTAAAAGTTTTGGTATTTGATGCATATTTCTGTAACAAGCCTCCGTGTTCTTTGTATATTCCTCATGGATTTCAGAGAGGGGTCTAATATAATAAACAGGTCGTCTATTTCCGAAGTCACCTTCCTGTTAAGGTGCTCCAGCCCAGCCGGCGCATCTATTACAACGTGGGCATAGTTCTGAGCAAGCCTGGGAATAATCCCCCTGAGTAGATTATTGGGGGCACAGTAACAGCCCTCAGTCCACTTTACTCCTAGAGAGACTAGGTCGAAGTACTTTGACTCGTACAGGCATTCGCTAGTGAAAAGATACTCTATTTTTTCAGGCAGGGGCATGGAGACCAACTCTTTATAGCCTTGCTTTTTCTGAATATCAAAGAGAACATCCAGGACAGTCCTCACCTCTTCCTTTTCCAGATCGATTCCCAGCATGTCAGCCAGGCTCTGGTCAGGGTCAATATCAATGAGCAGCAGCGGTGGAGATAGATACTTAGTAGCTAAAGCCGCGAAGGTAGTCTTCCCAGCTCCGCCTCTTCCTGTAGAAACGACTATCCTGCTCAAGCTAGCCTCCTAGTTTTGACTAAAGCGGTTGCCAAGTTCTCGGAGAAAGTTTTCCACCTCTGGAGAGAGGCGAGTTGGCTCCCTTTTTTCGACTTTAGCCTCATATTGAGCCTCTATTTGAGGCATAATACTCTTTAATTGCGGGTTCTGTTCAATTGCTGCATTGATTTTCTCCAGTTGTTGCTTCGCTTTCTCAACATCCGCTTTGTCCTTGGGAAGATCATACAGTGCCCCAAGCACCTCCAGAAGACGCACCTTTCCGATATAGTCCTCCTCAAGCTGGACATACTGTGGCAGGTGCACTATAAACCATAGAGTTTCGATATTCAGTTGAGATGCCTGTTGAGTGATTAGAAAGTTAATGGTAGTCGGACCCTCGTAATCGCTAGGCTGGATTCCAGCTTCCTCTAGGTCTTGTTCAGCCTTTTCTCCAATCGCTCCCCCGCTTACTAGAAGCTTCCTGGTATGGGGGACCATATCATACATACTGCCCAAAAGGCAGAACCTTTTGGTCCCAAATCTCTTCAGGAGTTGTACTACTGAATCGACATACACCTCGCCTAAGGCATGTGGTTCTAAAAGCCTGAGAAAGAGGAAGTCCTGGCCTTTTTCCTGTTTGGCGTAGGTAATAGTAATATTAGGGATCGAAACCTCACGGCGGCCCTCTCTAAAGTAAATAGTAGGGCGGTAGCGAGTGAAGTCAAAAAAGTTCCCCGGCCGGGCTAATTTCCCTAATTGCTTAGCTCCAAAATAACTCTCCAATTGGGAAAGGATCATAGTGCCCACGCTGCCCACATCTATCCAGGGCCGGAGCATAGCCAAAGCATGGGGTTCCCTAAGCTCAGGGAGAGGATATGAAAGCTCAAAGGCACCGATTCTCATATTACCCCCTTCCCATACCTCTTCCTCTGCCCCTTCCATCTCTTGGCCCTCTACCCATACCCTTGCCTGGCCCGGGACCGGCCTGAGGAAATTCAGGTTTCCCATACCCAGAACCGGCAACAGTTTCGCCGCTGATTTGAGGAACGGTGAAGACTCTTTCTGTTTTTTCGCTGTCACAATTGGGGCATTTAACTCCTTTATCCAGCTCTGAGAAATGGCGAAAGGCCTCAAATGCCTTTCCACATTCTTTGCATTCGTAATCATAGGTAGGCATAATTTCCCCTTTCATTTATAGTTGTGAGCGTAAATATATTCGCACTTTTCAAAATCATTCCCCACCTTCAAGTCATTCAAAGAAACACTTTGCACTTGAAATCCCAATTTTTGAAGATATTCCACAAGGTCTCCAATGGATTGCCCTAATCGCTTTAAGAAATCGTGATGGATCTCGCAAAATATCCTGACTTTATTTTTCCGCAGAGTCTCTTTGGCTCCCTCAAGGACTAACAGCTCACTGCCTTCACAATCCATGTTGATCAAATCTATTCTTTCGATTTCCTTCTCGCTTAGAAATCCGTCCAAAGTTGCAGTGGAGACTTCAAACTTTTCAGCTCCTTCTTCGAAAACGATCCCGCTGGAAAATCCTTTCTTATAAAACTCAACTCCCCCCACCTGATCGGTGACTGCCAGTTCGTAAGCCTTAACATTCTCTAATCCATTAGAAGATATATTTTTCTTGAGGGTGTTAAAATACTCAGGAACCGGCTCGAAAGAATAAAGCTCACCTCTTTTTCCAATTTTCTTTGCTATAGCTACACTACTAATCCCTATGTTCGCTCCAACATCTGTTGCCGCCATCCCTTCTTCTATAACTGAGTTCAAAAAGTTTACCTCTCCCCTTTCGTGAGGATTATCCTTTAGGAAGGTCCTGAACTCTGGAGAGTCATAAACAAAAAACTTCATTTCCATATATTATCCTCAGTAGAGAGAAGGATTTATCTCATAATGGGCAGAGCCTGAGCGAAGAGAGGCTTGAATGGGAGCGCTTATTATGCCGCATCTGGTAAATTCGTCGATTACTTGGTGAATATCCAATATCATATTAAGCTCTCCACTAACCTCTCGCATAATTTCAGGGGTTACCTTGTGGTCAGGGGTTAGCATTTTAAGCATGTTTAAAAACTCAATGATTTCCTTTATCCCCTTTTCACCAACCTCTTCCAAGCATTGCTCTTCGGCGTATTTAATATTCCACTCTCCAGTCTCATCGGCTCTTTCTATCAGATGCCAAACTACTCTGGGCATTTGATATCTCTCTTGATCCTCAAGGCTCAAGATTTTATCTTTCCAGGCTGAACCACCCCTGGAAGAGCTTCTCATAGAAATTAGCAACCTCTCTCGATGCAAAAGCATAAGTAATTCGTCTTTTAATTCAGAAGGGAGATCGATTTCCTGATAAGAAATAACCCGTCTGTCATGGGCAATAGAAAGAATTTTGGCTAAATCAAAAGCTTCCCCCTCGGAAAATCGCCTACTCAAAGCCTTTGCTAATCTCTCTATATTTATCACCAAAATTCTCCACCTCTATTCTCTAAAGCCGTGCTTCTAAGAGCAGATTTTTCAATCGGTCCAGGGGAATTTTATAGGCTTGAATTGGAAGTTCCATCCAGTCGGAAAAATCAAGGACCTCTTCCGCATGCTCTTCACAATACTTGTCATAGAAGTCTATACTATCCAATAGCCCGGCTCCCTCAGTATATTTGTGCTTGGGGAAATTCTCAATGGCAAAACCTTTGTCCCGATCTTGAAATACATACTGTCGATACAATAACCATCCCGGGGTAAACCAGTAAACATTCTCCCCCTTACCTCCGCTTAATTTCTCCCTTGTCTCGGTACTGGCTAGCATATCAACACAGTGTGTAGCCTTGATTCTCGAACCCCCGGGGCCCTGCCCCTGAACTATTTCCTCTAGCTCCTCTAACATTTGCAGTTTCACTGAATGGGGCGGTATTCTTTGTTTTATCTCAGCTATTCTTCTTTCAAGCTCCTCGATTCTATCGATGCTCACTTTTGTCTCCTTTTTAAGGTTCTATCCTTCCCATCTGCCATGGGAAATCCTGTAGAGCAGGCAATCCAAGGAGTTGCCAAAAAGGTTGCCAATCCTATTCACACGAAGCACAACATTTATCGCCTCTGCCTTTTCGCTGCCATATGTCTCCACTAATCTTTGGATAGATTCAAGCTCAGGATCGGCATTGGAATCAACCCAATGCTGGGCATAGATTAAAGCTGTAGCTTCTTCCTCAGGACAGTTCCTCACATTGCCGGATAAAAGACTCGCCATCTCTTCCCTATCAACCCCGCTTCTTAAAGCTTCCCTGGCATGAAGATAAGAGCAGTAGCGGCAGCCGTATACTCCGGTAACAGCAAGCATCAGCCTTTCTCTGAAGTCAGGTGAGATTAACTTCATCTTCCCGAACTTCCTGATATTCGAGAAGAGAAACCTCAAGTCAGCCAAAAACTCGCTAAAGCCTTGATATGTCCTCTTTTTAAATTGTCTATCCATTTGCGTTTTTTGTAAATAGAGAGGGATTGAGCTCATAGATAGGCGATCCCTCTCTGATGACCTCGACAAGTGAACTCACCCTAGGACTCATCACACCACTTCCTTTAAGTTCAGCAATCAAGCTTCTGGCATATTTTCTTAATTTGAATTGCGCTTATCTTATAGTCTTTGCTCCCCTCCCCCAATTTCTGCACCAGTTTTGGCATCTTCTCCCACTCTGGCTCTCCCATGATCTTAAAGATTTGAACTACAGCATTTTCTGGATTCCATTGACCGGCTTAGATAGCTTCTTTCACCAAACACTTAACCACATTGGGCATCTTATACATTTCTTCCGGCTTAGCTAATAATACTGCATCTCCCCATTCTAAAGTGCCTATAGCCGACCTCATTGGGAGTAGCAACCTCCATCCGAAACCCGTAAGCAAAACATCTTCAGAATCATCTTTAGCTATTTCTTCTATTTCATCATAGGAAATCCTTCCTGCTTTGCAGGCCTTAATTAAAACTTGAGCCAAAAGGCTATTGAGTTTAGGATAGCTTAAGAAGTTACTCAAGGCCCTTTCCAGCTTATTGGCTTCAATCTCCCTTCCCAAAAACATTTCCTTCTGTAAATCTCCCGTCATCCTCTGATGTTGAAAGCTTATACAGGTTTTCCTCAAGCCAGCCTGTTTCCTCCACTTCTCTTACATCGAATTCTGGTACATATGGCTTAATATCCAAAAGGGGAGTTCCATCTACAATGTCTATATCTTGAACATGGAGTATTTTATCTTCAACCTTGACAAGATGTACTATCGAAATGCCGATTGGATTCGGTCTACTTGGACCCCGCATTGCAAAGACTCCATGCGCTTCCTTATCCATATAAGGCTTCACTTTCAATGGCGATTTCTTAGATAAATGAAAATGGTATATCAAAATGATGTGAGAGAAGCCTTCGATATCTTTCAAACCTTCGGCATATTCTGGAAACACCTCAACCGTTCCGTTGATACCCTTGGCACCTGCCGGTTGTATAGGTGTTCCTTTGGGCTCTTTGAAGGGAGAATGAATGATTCCGATTGGCTTGTACTTTATCAGCGAAAGCAACTTGTGAGGCATACTCCTGCTTTGCATTTCACTTCCTTGCTTTCAGTTTTTCGATTCTGGCTAAAATGTCACCCACTCTCTGGGATAATCCTTGGGCTTCCTCTCTTAGGGCTTCTGGGGAAGAGGTAAGTCCTAGCCTGGGAGAGAAAGCGGGTTGCAATCCAAAGCTCGGAACTTTCATCCCCATAATCTCGCTTATCCTGTAGCCCGCCCAAGGATTCTGCCTGCAACCAAAGGGGGAAGTTCTTCCTTCAGTCACTGCTCTGGCGAATTGACCACAACTCCCAAATCCACAGAAACCACAATTCAACTTAGGTAGAGTTTCATAGATCTCCCTTATTTTCTCCTTATTTATGGTTGCCATATTCTCCCTTACCCTCTTCGCTGTAGTTCATTCAATAATTGAGATAACCTTTCGCTAACTTTCTCTGCCTCTCCTGCCGCTTGCAATACACTATTATAAATTGGATCATCTCCTATGTTCTCGGCCTTCTCCGTCCACTTCCTGAATTTGTCGCTATCTTGTTTGCTATGCTCAACCCATGATGACAGAATCACTTTAAGTCTTCCTCTCTCATCGGTTGGGAACCTCTTGAGAATATCCTCAACTTTTGAACGAATCTGTTGTTCAGGGACCGCGCCGAGGATTTCGTCAACATTCTCGCCATTAGCGAAATACTTCTGCATGGGTATGCTCATAATCTGATACTTCACTGCCGTCTGGGAATTCTGATCCACATCAATCATGCAGAATTTAAATCTGCCTTCATATTCCTCGGAGAGTTTTTCGTATATAGGTATAACCCTCTGGCATGGACCACACCAGGGCGCCCAAAAGTCGACCTCTGTGGGAAGGTCTGAACTTAGAACCTCCTCCTCAAAATTCCGATCCGTGATGTGTATTACCTTACTCATACCGCCTCCTTAGTTTATTGTTATTGAGCCAAGTCCCATTTTGCTACTCACAAACTAGGCCTATTTAATTACAGCGATGATATCGCTTCTGGAAAGTATCAAATATTTTTTGTCCTCAAATTCGACCTCGTCACCGGTGAATTTAGCGAAGACTATTTTATCCCCGACCTTTATCTTCTCGGCGAGTTCTTCATCCGTCCCTACCTGTTCTTGGTTTTTCCTTCGCAGTATCAGGGATAATTATCCCTCCTTTACTTCTGCTCTCTTCAATCTCTTCTGGCTCAACCAAGACGCGATCCTCAAAAGGCTTCATCTGCATCTTGAATCCCTCCTTTCCTACTTTTCGATTCCCAGTAACTTATCAATCTTTGCATTATCAAAGCCAACTATCGGATGGCTTCCAATCAGGACAACCGGCACACCCATTATATGCCTGCGCTGCAATTCCCTGGCCCCATCTCGGTCCCTCTCCACATTCACCTCTCGAAACCTGAAGCCTTTCTCCTTCAGGTACTGCTTAACCCTGTTGCACCAAGGGCAGTGGAGCCAGTGAAAACTATTATCCGGGGTTGACTGGAACTCATGTATCATCTCCCTTTAACAGCCTCTTCTTTGCTGACTAAGGCCTCAGCACGATATGCTTTCTATCCTGTTCCTTGTTTTTCGCTTCCACTATTCTGCTCATGTTGTTGTGGATGGCTTCCACTGCATTGCTGAGCGTATCCGTTCTCACCACTACACAGACAAATTTCTTCAGCAACCTCGGAAGGTTAGGGCCAAACTTTTTACCCACAAGGGCATCTACACCCTGTAAAACGGAGGATGTAGCCTTGGCCTTCTCTTGGTCTCCGTGTCCTATTGATTCATCACCTTTGAACTTGACATTTTCCCTTTGTTCGATAAGCTCTCCCTTATTATCGGAAAACCTGTAAACATAGAAATATTTGGCCATGCCCACATGGTCATCGTTCAAGTTCTTCCCGTCATCCGTGCCAAAAGCTATTAGTAATTCCTTTTCTTCTATATCTTCATCTGGAGAAGTCTTTCCTAAAAGGGCATTGACTTCTTTTCGGACAGTTTTGTAGACTTCCTCCTCCAAATCTTCTGAAGGTAGCTGCTTTGCCTTCCTTACGCCAAGTTCTGAGGTAAGCTCGATATAACGATCCACCGGCATTCCTTCCCTCTTAATCAACTTTGCCCCACATCGCACACCGCAGGCATCAATCAAAATTCGCTTCTCGGATTTTTTGATTTCATTAAGCTTCCATGGTACTATTACAGCGGGAAGGCATCCGATCTTCACCTCATCCACGTTTTCCTCCCATAACCTGATACAAGCTTTTGATGCCGCAACACCCGTTGCACATCCACCGTAGCAGGTAAAAATTAAGAGTTTGTAAGGCATTTACTTGCTCTTGCCTCTGTTGTAACTTATCCCTTCACAGCTTGGCACTTAGCTAAAGTGGTTTTGACCCACCTGAGAAGGCACTGCCTCAAGGCTCCTTCGACAAAAGCTTTTCCAATTTATCACTCACCCCTTTCACACTCTGAGCAACTTGAGGTACAGCCTCGTAGACATTGAGACCCTGTGCATCGGCCTGGGCAATGCCCTCATCATAGTCAATAAAGCCTAAGATAGGTAATTCAGGCAGATTGTCCCTAATAAACTGGCGGTCCGCTTCGCTTTTAGTTTTGAAGCCCACTCCATAACAGCGAGTAATGCCCAGCCCCTGGCTTAATCGCTTGACTGCTCGAGCTGTCTGCAAACTGCGCTGCCCTGGCTCCACTACAATCACGAAGGCATCCACGCCTTGAGCTGTACCCCTCCCCAAGTGCTCCACCCCGGCATCCATGTCTAATATCACCACTTCATCACGGCGCAAGATGAGGTGCATCAGCAACGCCTTTAGCATAGCACTCTCAGGGCAAACACATCCAGCAAGAGGCCCTTTGATTGTCCCCATCACCAGAAGCTTGATCCCACTGCGCTCAGTCGAAAAACGGTCTGGTATATCATCAACTCTGGGATTAAGTTTGAAAGTTCCGCCAATGGTGCCTGGCTTGGCCCCGGTGCGCTCGTATATCAGGTCCTGCAGCTCGATAATGGGCGTGATCTGCTCGGCTACCTCCAGAGGTATGCCGAGTGCCAAGGCCAGATTGGCATCAGGGTTAGCATCTATCGCTATGACCTTGTAGCCTGCTTCAGCATAAACCATTGCCAAAAGGCTGGCTAGCGTAGTCTTGCCCACGCCACCTTTCCCTGAAATGGCTATTTTCATCGCTTACTCCCATATCCCCAAGAACTGCCCAATACCTCCACTATCAACGCTAGTGGTGGTCCTTAATAAATTCCTTCCCTATGCAGCAAAGTAAAATTCAAGGCCATCCCTATAACTTCTCCTTACCTTCCCTTCCTTCTCTAATATCTTAAGATGAGCTAAGGTTTCCATCAGTGCCATTCGATGGTTTAAATGATCTAACTCACTCCAAGGGACCCCCCCCTTTTTGTGGTATCCAAGGGATCTCTGATGCAACCTCATAAGCTGTCTTCTTTTATTTCCCCCGATGTGCCCATCCTTTCTATATTTTTCAAGTCTGTTGACTCAGCTCTTTGCATCAGCTCATCCAAGACTTCATTATCTTTATCTAAGGCGTACACTCTTCCTTGCTCACCAACTATTTTGGCAGCCGGGATAGTATATGTGCCAGAGCCACAGCCGAAATCTAGTACAGTCTGACCTCTCCTAATCCCTATTCCTTCTAATACCTCAATGGCTCGTGATTCTAGCTCCATTTCTTTGTCTCTCGAAGGCGGACATCCAGACAACCAGAATCAAATTGACTACGGCATAATCTTATCAAGATCGCCTTCTATTGCTTCCTTACTCGGAAAAGTACCAACCTTCACAGCTTGAATTATGCCCTCTTTATCAATGAAAAAGGTAGTAGGAATGTATTGAATTTTATACCTCTGAGCTACATCTTGCTTGGTATCAAGTAGCACTGGAAGGGAAAGGTTATGACCCTGTAAAAACTCTTTTACTTGGGAAGAGGTACCACCTATGTTAATAGCTAATAGTACCAACCCCTCGGCTGACTGTTCTTCGTACACCCTTTGTATAAAGGGCATTTCAGAGACGCAGGGGCGGCACCAAGTTGCCCAAAAGTTGAGTATTACTGGTTTACCTCGGAGGTCACCGAGGGAAACAGGTTCCCCCTCAAGATTGTGAAGCTGGAAGTTCAGTGCCAGGTTGCCTACTCTTGTGCCTTGAGCAGGAGTAGGGTAACTGGGTGGAGTTGGAGCAGACTTTGGGGAGCAGCCAGCCATTGTCAACCCCAAGACCAGAATTGAGGCAAATGCTATTACCAGCATGACTTTTAGTAGTTTATCCATGATTAGCCTCGTCCAAATTACATTTAGAACCAGACCAGCTTATTGGTCAGGATAAGTATGCCAACAGCCATAAGTAGTGCTCCACTAAAGATATACATTGCAGTGGAATAGCGATGGATGCGTTTTAGCAATGGGGCAATAGAATCAAAGGCAGCTCCCATTACCAAGAATGGAATTCCCAATCCCAGAGAATAAATAGCTAGCAGGTAAGCGCCGTGCCATGCTGTTTCAGAACTCCAGGCAAAAGCCAGAATACCTCCCAGTATAGGGCCGACACATGGCGTCCATGCTAGGGAAAATATGGCTCCTATCGATAGGGAGCGTAGGTAGCTAATGGTAGTACCCCGGGACAGAGACAAACGTTTTTCGTAATTTAACCACGGAATTTTTAGGCTAGCCAACATAAACAAGCCGAAGAATATCAGCAAACCACCAGCTATTTGACGAACTATTGCTAAGTGAGAACTGAGGACAAATCCAGCCAATCCAGCCCCGACCCCCATGATAACAAAAACCATGGTAAAGCCTACTACGAAACTAAGGGAATGAAAGAATACAGAGACACGCCTTTTATAAGCTTCGCTCACAAATATATCAGGACCAGCCAAGCTGGCAAGATATATCGGCACTAAAGGCAACGCGCAGGGTGACAGGAAAGATAATAGCCCGGCACCGAAAGCAACTACAAGCGATATACTTTCCACAACCTCCTACCTTTGATAACATTCCTAATGTTAATTAATTTAGCCGAGATAACATAGAGTCCCACAGTATTTTAGCCTCTCTCCTGAAGATATCTGAAGGCAGACATAGCAGCGGTGGCACCATCGCCAACTGCCGTAGCTACCTGGCGTGCGGAGTTCCTGCGGATGTCGCCAGCAGCAAAGATGCCGGGAGCCGAGGTAGCCATTGTCTCATCAGTGATGATGTATCCGGTGTTGTCTAGCTCCACGATGCTGGAGAAGCACTGGCTATTGGGTGTAAGCCCTACAGCAACAAAGACGCCCCCTACATCTAAGGTGGAAAGTTCGCCTGTCTTCACATTACGCAGCCCGAGGTGGTTGACCACCTCCTTGCCCGTAATTTCCTCAACCACTGTATTCCAGATGAAATCCAGCTTCGGCTGGGCGAAGAATTGCTGCTGGAGGGCCTGCCCCGCCCGCAACTGGTCTCGCCGGTGTATTATATACACCTTGCTGGCATGCTGGCTCAGCTCAAGGGCATCGGTGATGGCGGTGTCACCTCCCCCAACCACCGCCACCACCCTGCCACGAAAGAGGAAGCCATCACAGGTAGCGCAATAGGAAACACCGCGGCCCAAGAGCCTCTCCTCACCCTCAACCCCCAGTTTACGATACTCCGAGCCAGCAGCAATGATTAGAGCATCGGCTTCAAAACTGCCGTCAGTAGTAAGCACCGTGTGGGGATGCCCTGGAGTCAGGCCGATAACATCTGTAGTGGTAGTCTCCAGCCCGTATTTAGCCGCCTGCTGGTGCATGAGTGAGCCCAGTTCGGGGCCGGAGATTCCTTCCACAAAACCGGGGTAGTTCTCCACCCGCGTGGCATTGACTATCTGGCCCCCGAATATGCCACGCTCAATCAAGAGACTCTTGAGGCCAGCTCGCGATGTGTAGAGTCCTGCAGTAAGCCCAGCAGGGCCACCTCCGACGATGATCACTTGATAATCAGCCATGCTTCCTCCCAATGTCGAGCTGTTCCTTGGTTGACTCCAAGAAGCCCTATGCCACTTTGGGAGTCTTCGCCCGGGTGCAACCTTTGCCACTTAGCGAGCAACTCCTCCCGACTTTCCACTTGGTCCGGGTCAGGAACACAGGCATCTACCGGGCATACCTCTGCACACTGGGGCGACTCGGAATTCCCCACGCATTCTGTGCACTTATCGGGGTCGATCACACAGGTCTCCTCCCCCTCCGAGATTGCTTCATTGGTGAACCCGCTTCACATGCACCGCAACTGATGCAGTCTTCCGTGATTTTGTATGCCATTTCTACTTCCTGAGTGGCCCCCTGATTGTTACATTGGTGGAAGCCCGCATACTCCAGAGCTACAGGTGGGACAGCTATCCGCCGAGAAACTCCCGGCTGCGCCTGAACTCGTGGTAAAGAAGGAAGACAGCAGCTTCCTGGGGTTAGAAGCCTGGCATTTAGGGCAGTTCAAGCGTGAGCCATCCTCCCCAAAAGATTGGCGAGCCTCGAACTTCTCGCCGCACTGCGCGCACTGGTACTCATAAATAGGCATCTCTTTCACCTCCTCTCGTTCTGTTTGGCTTAGCGCCTTCTTTGGTTGCTCCCATCATTGTTCTTCTTTATGCAAGGCCTTTCCAGCTCTCCTGCTCCATGGTTAGGAAAGCTTGGCGCTCTTCCTCGTTCATCTCCGTTATCTTGACCTCGGCTTCTGCACCCAATCCCATCACTGCCTTGCGCAGGCTACTCACAAGATAATCCTTGATAGAGGCAGGGATACCAAGAATGGGAAGTGCCAGGGTGAGCATGACCTTGCCATGCTGCAGAGTTACATCTTTGACCATCCCCAACTCTACCAGGCTCCGACTGACCGTCGGGTGCATCACCTGCCTTACTGCCTGATGCACATCTTCTTTCGAAATATTCCTGGTCACGTCAAGTTCCCTCCTTTCCCTTCGAGTCTAGACCCTACTCTTTCTTCAGATGGTAATCCTTTTCACCAGCAGGCATCGCCACCTCAAGCCAGTTTTCCTGGGGCACAAGCGGGCAGGTATAGTCTTTGCTGTATATGCACCACGGATTATATGCCTTACTGAAGTCGAGAATCCATTTGCCATCTGGAGTAAGGTCCCTCTCAGGCTCAAGGTCGAGATACCGGCCGGCACCGTATGTCTCCCTACCGGAGGTCGAATCTCTGAAAAGGATAAATAGCCTCTTCTCCTCGAGATCGCTCTTGTAAGCCTGAAGCACCTGCTTTTGGCCGCTGATCGTGAACCAGAATTCACCCCAGCGGAGGAATTCCTGCTCGTTGCCCTTTGTATAGGCCATCCTTATTATATTCTTTTCCTCGTGCTCATGCATCTCCAGCTCGAACCTGTAGGCTGGGTCAGCAGGGTAGTATGCCAGTCCTTTAAACCTCGTCCGCTCCTGAGGAGGTATTGGCGACTGCCAATGCGCTGCAAGGAACCTGTCCTTCTCTTCGCGTTCCCTCTCAAGACGCGCTTTCCATTCGGAAACTTCCACAGCGCACCCCCTTTTCCCGATGCCGTTTTACTCGACTGCTATAGTGAGACTCCGCCTTGCCTCTATCCATTTCGGCCCCTCAATCAACCTGCCCGCCCTCGGGTTGCAGCGTCTCGTCCTTGCTGGCTGACGGAGATTCGGTTCCCCCCGTGGCCTCTGCGTACCACCTGGTTACCTGCCTCTCCCCTGCTAGCTGGCTCAAGGCCACGGCTAGTTTATCCCTCACTATTCTCTGCGCATCACTAGAGTCTCCTGAAGACATATGATGGTAGGCCGCTGTGCTTTGCACTGCCACGCGATAGGCGCCTTCAAGGTTACCGATCACGCCCTGCCAGAAGCCCACCAGGTCACTCCAGGACGAGTGCAGGCATCTGGTTCTGATGGCTCTGGCTATAAGCTCTACCTCTGCCTGAGTCATTCCTATCCCCCTTTCTCATGCATATTATTGAGGGTCTGATTCTCTTACCCAGATCCGGTTCATTTTCTCACCACTCTCCTCATAACACTGGAATCCCCTCGAATCTACCTCTTCCACCTCCACATTATCCTCCCCCCATAGCTCCAGGAACTGGCTTAGCCAGTTCCCGAAATGTGCCCCTCCACCAAAGTAGACTTTTCTCCACGTATTGCCTTTTTCATCTATTCTCTCCCTGACCAGCTCCTCCTGGGCCATTCTTTCTCGGACTATCTCTTCCTCAGCCACCTGTTTCACCCCCGAATTTCGCTTCGCTTGTCGGTATAGGCCATTATGGTTTTCAACCACCTATTGTCACGTCTTATTCAAGGACAAGTGGAGCAACCTCAATCTTGCGTGGCCTTGTCATTTGGCTGTAGTCTTTTAGCATAGGTTCTGCTTCTCTCAATCTGTCCAGCTCACCAAATTTCTCTAGCCGCTCATATATCAGCATCCAGGCGCAATCTCGCTCGGGATCCGCTTCACACTTACCATTCTGAGACCCTCCGCATGGACCGTTGAGCAACCCTTTGGTACATTGGGTCAATGGACAAATACCGGCGAACTTTCCAAGTAGGCACTCGCCACATTGCTGACACTTCTCCTTAAACAAGGCAGGGCCTCCACCCATATGTCCTGTAGGGTTAGTTGTCGGATATATGCGTTTCAGAAGGCCAAATTCTCCTTCTATAACAGATTCTCGCACCACCTGGAGCCCGTCACCACAGGTCATCATCAGGATGGCATCACATTCTTCAATCTCCTGACGGTACTTGCTCAAGCGCTTACTGCTCCAAGGAGCATAGCAGGTGAACTCCCCGAAAGGTGGTGCAATAGCCGCTAGAACCTCCTTCCCACGCCTGGAAAGGATGTCTGCCATTTCTTTCACCTCCGGTTCACCGCCGGTGTGGAAAATCGTGGCGCAACCACCACAGCCGACGAGGACTACCTTGTCCCTTCCCTCGAGATATTCGAGGATCTCTTCAATGGGCTTTTGCACTTGTGCAATCATTCCTTTCCCTCCTCTATTTGTTTATGAATAGATGTCGGTTAAGCTCATAAATAGGTGACCCTATTCCGGCCGCCTCACTAAGCTGGCCCAGCTTGTAGCTCATCACCGGTGGCCTTTGGTTTTCTCGCAGACCTATGGAACCCGATTTCATTCGCCTGGCGACCTCCATTTTTGAAGGAATTCCATGTAACTATCGTTGGCGAACAAGTTGCAGCGACAAGTCCCTTCCTGCTCTATGTCCTTTAAGGCCTCTTCACAGGGGCAGTTAAGTCTTTCCGGCTCGCAGGGGCAACCTCTGACCTTAACCACCACCTCCGCCCACGACTCAGGGGTCTTACCGGGCTGAATATGAAGCCCATGCAGCCTGGCAAGCTCAGTAATATCCGCAGCCACCTCAGCAGCGCTCTTGGTAAATGGGGGGCGCTCTGAAAAATCCTTCTTCATCTTATTATAATTACTTCCTTAACCTCGGGCACCTCTTTCTTAAGCTGTTCCTCAATTATTTCGAAGACTATATCTTTCGTCATCAGGCCTCTTCCTTTCACCTGGCAAGCGGCTAGCTGTTTAAAATACTGTACTGTTACTATCCCTTCGTTGATGTCTATCAATTGGATGTCCGCACCTCCCAGCTTTGGCCTTATTCTGGCCAGGGCTTCTTCTACTTTCTCCCTCATGTGAGCCTCCGTTCTGAAACCTCAGGTATTAAATCTTCACCCAGGAGCCAAATATGACGTCATCGCGCACAAATCCCATAGCTACCTCACTGAAACCTGCTTCCTGAAGCATAGACTCAATTTCCTGAGGTGTATAATATCTCTCTCCCCAAATTTTTTCTGCTTTGCCTCCTTTTATGAAGTCTACCATTACCAGCTTGCCCCCAGCTCCCAGTACTCGCCTCAGCTCTTCCAGTGCCTTGAAGGGATGCTCAAGCTCATGCAAAGTGTAAACATTGACAATGGCACCGAAAGATTGGTCAGCGATAGTATTCAGATGGGTGGCATCTCCTTCCATAAACTGCACCAAGTGAGAAACGCCCTGTGCCCTGGCTTCCTCTCGGGCCTTGACTAGCTTGAAGTCTGAAATATCGATGCCGCGTACTTCCTTACCAAGCGTTGTGGCCAGGAAATTGGCCAGCTTGCCTTCTCCACAGCCGATATCCAAGACCGGATTTGCCTCACCGATCGCCTCCGCGATCCTCTGGTAGGTCTCTGGCTCAAGCTGGTCGTAGTCGACTTGCTCTACCACCTTGCCTCCCCATTGCTATCCAAGTGACGGTCAGTGTTGCAGCATTGCCAAATACTCGTCAGCGTACTTACCGCTCTTGGCTCCCTCAAACATTTCACCCTTCTTAACCTTCTCCAGCGCGAGATACTCGCTGGCAGCCATACCAGCCGCCGCTCCTTGAGCAGCCGACGCGATAAGGTGCCGGTCGCAGCCGGTAATCTCGCCGCAGGCAAATACCCCAAGCTTATTGGTCATCATTTGCCCATCGACCTTTACGAAGCTTCCCAGCATCTCGATCCCCGCTTCACGCGCCAGCTCTGTGTCCGGCTCCGTCCCCACGCAGATAACCACCCAGTCGATCGCTATCTCCTTCTGCTCGCCCGTTTTGTTATTCACCAGCACTGCCGCCTCTACCTTGTCGCTGCCCTTCAGCTCCTTCACCTCGGTGTTGTACGAGATCTGAACACCCTCTTTCTGCAACCTACCGACCATAGCCGGATACGCCCTCAGCGACTCTCTGCGGTGAACCAGGGTAACCTCGCTGGCTGTGCTCTTAGCCACCAGTGCGCTCTTTGCCGTAGTGTTCCCACCACCTACCACCAGAACCCTCCTCCCGGCGAACTTCTCAAAATTGCGCTTGGCATAGTAGGTCACGCCGTTGCCCACAAATCTCTCTTCGCCGGGTATACCGAGCTTCTGCATCCTGCTGCCCGTGGCCAAGATCACGGCCTTGGCCCGGTACTGATTCGCTTCGGTGGTGACAACCAGGTTCTCAGCGTTGAGACTCAACACCTTTTCATGCTTCAGCCCTGCCCCCACGCCAGCGGGTGGGGGTGAGGTCACCTGTTTTTCCATGTTCTCCATGAGTACGGCGCCATCGCCGGGCGGGAAACCCGGGTAGTTGCTCACTGTATAGGCGATAGCGCCCTGCCCGCCCGCCCAGTCGGCTTCCAGAACCAGCGTGCTCCAGCCATCAAGCTGAGCAAAAATCGCTGCCGAAAGCCCGCTAGGGCCAGCTCCAACAATGATGACGTCCCTTTCTTCCATGATATGCCTCCTTCCTGTTCTGTTCGTGAATCCTACAAAGAATCTTAGCCCACAAGCTTCCTCAAGCCTACATTTGCTGCCACTAGAATGCAATCCCAGAACGGGGCGAAGGGCGAGGAGTAGCTCAAGTCCAATCTGGACATATCCTCGACCGTCATCCCGCTCTGGAAGGCTGTGGCGAAGACATCTATTTGCTTGGCCACCCCTATCCTACCTAACTCGATACCTCCTCGAAGATATGCTCACAGCATCCTGATTGCCTTCAGCGGGCAAGCCTGGGCGCATTTGGCACAGCCATGCCACCATTTGGCCGGATTGATTTCCGGTGCCTCGTAGGGATCTTCTTGTACTAGATTCCCGTACTCACATTCAAGCGCGGCGAGACATACCCCATGATCACATTTCTCAGGGTGGCATTTCTGATAGTCCACCATAGCTGCTTTCTTAAGCATCAGGTTTGCTCATCTGCTTCTCTCGCTTCCCTCAGTTGCTCCTCCAGTTCTTCAAGATGTTGGAGCATCGCTGGCGGAACCGAGTGAGGAGGTATACGGCGCTTGAGTTCCGCTATCTTTTCCTCAAGCTCTCTGACACTTTGAGTGCTCATTTACCGAACCTCAACTACGGGCCATCGAACCAGCCATAGGCGTATCTTCCCAAATACTCCTCCTCAGGGTATGCCCTGGCTACATCCTCCTCTCTGAAGGTATATTTATAACGGGCACAGTAGTCCATGAGCAGTTTATACGCCCAGTTCATCCTCTTCATCCTCTCCCCCTGTTCGGGATCCTCTCCACCCCTGTCGGGATGATAGCGAAAGGCCATCTTCCTATAAACCTGCTTTATCTCCTTGAAGGTGGCAGCCTCCCCCAACCCAAAAAGCCTTCGAGCCTCATCTATCTCTTCGAACTTGGCCATGTTCG
>Ga0209345_10002926_pt1 | contig 18121 bp, 16 predicted proteins | sample Cruoilmetagenom7_FD_187294 | JGI IMG/M metagenome (GOLD analysis project Ga0209345, IMG submission 187294) | Oil polluted marine microbial communities from Coal Oil Point, Santa Barbara, California, USA - Sample 7 (SPAdes) (version 2) | ecosystem: Environmental > Aquatic > Marine > Oil seeps ...
GGTCTTGAGCGTGTCGCGGTCGGCCCCGCCCGAGGCTTCGGCGGTGCGGATGGCGATCATCTGCGCGGCGAAGTTCCATTCATAGACGGCGGAAGAGGCATCCAGACCTTCATAGCATTGCAGCCGGATCAGGCGGCGGCCGAGGGCGGCGGCGATGGCCTTGGCGATCTCGGTCTTGCCGGTGCCCGCCTCGCCTTCCAGAAACAGCGGACGGCCCAGTTTGAGCGACAGGAACGTGACCGTGGCCAGCGCCCGGCCACAGACATAATCCTGTCCGGCCAGCAGGCTTTGCACCTCGTCGATGGATTGCGGCAGCGGCATATGTGATCCTCCCTTTGGCACGAACCCTGCAACTGGCCCGGGGCAGCGTCAAGGCAAGACAGCGTGACCCGAATGCCCGCAAGGTGCGGAAAATTTTGTGAAAGATTGACGGATTCCGTGTGACCTGCGATGGTTTTGCGAAAGAATAATCCGCCACAATGGTGGAACAGCGGTGCGCGACCAGCGCGCCGGGGCAGAAGACGGGCACGGGTGTCATGAGTGAAATGGACCAGACGCAGCGAACAGGGCTGCGCATCACGGCGGTGACCTGCGTGAAGAACGAAGGCCCCTTCCTGCTGGAATGGATCGCCTTTCACCGCGTGATCGGGGTGACCGATTTCCTGTTCTATTCCAACGATTGCACCGATGGCACCGACCGGATGCTGGATGCGCTGGCTGCGCGCGGGATCGTGCAGCATCTGCCCAACCCCGCCGAGGGGCGCAATTACCAGATGGAGGCGCTGAAACACGCGGCCTCGCAGGATATCGTGACCGGGGCGGATTGGGTCTGGATCGCGGATGTGGACGAGTTTCTGAACATCCACGTGGGCGATCACACGATCCCCGCGCTGATCGAGGCTTGCGGTGATCCGCAGGCGATCAGCGTGACCTTCCAGTTTTTCGCCAATGCCGGGATCGAGGGGTTCGAGGATCGGCCTGTCATTGCGCAATTCACCCGCAGCCATAACCCGGATATCTGGTGCGGCGAGACGGCGATCGAGGTGAAGTCGCTGATCCGCAACGACTTTCCCTTGCAGTATTACGGCGCGCATCGCCCCTTTTTCAGGTCGAAGCTGCCGCCGCGCAAGCATCCCAAATGGACCGATGGCGCAGGTCGGGCCGTGCCGCACAAGTTTCTGGTGGCGGCCAATCCGCGCCGCATCCGCAAATTTCCGGCCATGGGCGCGCGGGTCCATGCCACGCTGAACCACTATGCCTTGCGCAGTCTGGACAGCTATCTGGTCAAGAACGACCGGGGCGATGTGAACCGCGAGAACCGGGCCTTCGACGACAGCTACTGGCGCGAACGCAACGATCCGGCCTGGGAGGATACGAGCATCCATCGCTATCTGCCCGCGCTGGAGGCCGAGATGGCGCGGTTGCGCGCCGACCCCGAGATCGACGCGCTGCATCTGGAATGCGTGGCCCTGCATGGCGCGCGGGCCGCGGCCTTGCTGGAGCAGCCCGCCTATCAGGAGATGCGCGCACAGTTGCGCGCCGCCCCGACCCTGCCCCCGCAGGAAGAGGAGCTGCTGCGCGAGCTGGGCCTGTGGGAGGATGCGGCATGACAGAGGCCACGTCCGCCCCGCGTCTGCGTGTCGTCAACCTCGGGCTGCCCAAGACCGGGACCACGACGCTGGCCCATGCCCTGCGGCTGAGCGGGTTGAAGATCGCCGACTATCGGATTCGCCGCCGCCAGACCTCTGATCCCGGCCTGCAGGGTGCCTTTGTCGGGCAATGTCTTTACGAGGGTTATTTCCATTCCGGCGATCCGCTGGCCAGGATGGGCGATTTCGACGGCTTCTCCGAGATCAGCTGCCTGCGCGAGGGACAGTCCTTATGGCCGCAGATGGATTGGGGGCTGATCACCGCGATCCGGGCGCATCACCCCGGCACGCGGTTTCTGGCCAGTTGGCGGGAGGCGCGCGCCCTGTCGGATTCGATGCTGCGCTGGTCGAACCTTGGCACGGAGCGCCTGCCGGGCAGCGACGTGCCGGGCCTGCCGCGCGGCTTTGGCGCGACCACGGCCGAGCGTGTCCGCTGGATCGAGGGGCACTATGCCCATTTGCGCGCGCTTTTTCGCGACGATCCGGCGCTGTTGATCTATGACGTGGCGGACGCCGAGGCGCCTGCCCGGATCGGGGCCCATATCGGGCGGCCGGTCACCTGGTGGGGGCGCGCCAATCGCAACCCGAAAGCGGGACGCGCGACCGAGGGACAGGCCGCATGACCCGTATCCATCTGCATATCGGGCTGGAACATGTGGGGGCTGCGCGCCTGCAACAGGTGATGGCCGACAAGCGCGATCAATTGCTGGCCAAGGGCGTGCTGTTCCCGCGCGCCGCCGGGCCGCGCAACCATACGCGGCTGTTCATGGCGGTGACCGACCCGGATCATGTCGACGTGCTGCGCGCCAATCGCGGCTTTGCGGACCCCGCCCAACAGGCCGCGCTGCGCGTCGAACTGGCCGCCGCGCTGGCCCGCGATATTGCGACCCATCAGCCGCAGGCGATGATCCTGTCGGCGAGCCAGTTGGGCACCGGGCTTGCGCGGCGGTCCGAACTGGAACGGTTGCGCGATCTGCTGGCCCCCCTGTCCGAGGACATCCGCATCGTCGCCCATGTCGATGCCCCGGCCCGGATGCTGGCGCGGCACTATGCGGCGCAGGTGATGGACGGGCGACACCGGACGCTTGATCTGGAGCGCGATCTGCCTGCCGGGACATGGTGGGACGCGGCCCTTGCGGCGGCCCCGGCCATTGATGCAGCCAAGGGCCGGTTCTTCGAGACGCATTGCCCGCCCTTCTGGCTGGATTACGAGGCGCTTGTGCGCCATTGGGACGGGGTTTTCGGAGAGGGCAGCGTGACCTTGCGCCCCTATGACGAAGCGCTGTTTCATGGTGACAGCGTGACGGAGGAAATCCGCGCGGCCTTCGACATCACCGAGACTTTGGGCCGCGCGACGCCGGCGACCCCTGCCGTGGCGCCATCGGCGGCGTGGGTCACCCGGGCACGGCAGTTGAACCTGTTGCTGGGCCGGCTGGAGGATGTGACCGGGCAGGACGTGCCGCGCGCGCTGTGGAAAAAACTGATGGAGGAGATCAGGATCGAAGGTGATCCCATTGATCCTGCGATGCTTTCGTCGATCACCAAGCCGCTTGACGCGCGCCTGAAGGCGCTGCTGCATAGTCAGCCTGCGCTGGATGCGGGGCTGTTCGCCCAGCCGCGCGGCCGCAAGGCCCCGGTCTGGTGCGAGGCCGATCCCGGACAGGGGTTCCGCGCCAGCCAGTATCTGCTGGCCTTCCGCGCCAGGATCGACCGGGCGATCAAGGCCGCCAAAGTCGAGGCGCAGAACGCGGCATCCGCCGACGCGCCCGGCACGGAGCGGACAGCGGCACCGTCCCAGGCGCCCGGCGAGCCCGTTCCGGCCAGAGCCGCCGCGCCGAAGGCGGCATCGCTGAGCGAGACCGCCGCGCGGATCATGCCGCCGCTGGCCGTGGAGAATTTCCACAAGCTGCAAGCCTCGCCCTTTCGCCCGCACAACCGCCTTGGCATGGTGAACGAGGAGGAACTGGCCGCCGCCTATGCCCCCATTGCGCCGCGTCTGCTGCCAGCGGGATCGACGGGCCGGGTGATCGTCGGCTGCATGAAGAATGAGGCGCCTTACATTGCCGAATGGGTCGCCTATCACCGCGCCATCGGGGTGGACAACTTCCTGATCTACACCAATGACTGCACCGACGGGACGGCGGAGATCCTGGACCGGATGCAGGCGATGGGTCTGCTCCAGCATCGCAACAACGACGGCTGGAAGGGCAATTCGCCGCAGCAATCCGCGTTGAACAAGGCGTTGAAGGAACCGTTGATCCGCGATGCGGAATGGATCATCCACATCGACGTGGACGAGTTCATCAACATCCGCTGCGACAATGGCACGCTGGATGATTTCTTCGCCCGCGTGCCCGATGCGACCAACGTGGCGATGACATGGCGGCTGTTCGGGCATGGCGGCGTGACGGATCTGTCGGACGATTTCGTGACCGATCAGTTCGAATGGTGCGCGCCGCGCTTTTGTCCCAAGCCGCATACGGCATGGGGTTTCAAGACCATGTTCCGCAACATGGGGGCCTATGCCAAGTTGAGCTGTCACCGGCCCAACAAGCTGGATTCCGGCCTGCGCGAGCAGGTGCGCTGGGTCAACGGCTCAGGCCAGGACATGACCCGCGAGGCGGCCGAGAAAGGCTGGCGCAATTCGGTCAAATCCATCGGCTATGACCTGTTGCAACTGAACCATTACGCGCTGCGGTCGGCGGAAAGTTTCCTCATCAAGCGCCAGCGGGGGCGCGCGCTGCATGTGGACCGGTCCATCGGCATCAACTACTGGATCCGGATGGACTGGTCCGATGTGCGCGACATCACGATCAAGCGCAACGTGCCGCGCCTGCGCGCCGAATATGAGGCGATGATGCAGGACGACGCCCTGCGCGCGCTGCATGAACAGGGGCTGGAGTGGCACCGCGCCAAGGCGGCCGAACTGCACGGCATGCCCGAGTTCCGCGAGCTTTACGAGCAGGCGCTTACCCTCAAGCTGACGGCGGCGGAGCGCGTGGCCTATGCTCTGGCGCTGGACATGGAAAGCTGATGCGCGCGCTGGCGATTCTGACCCAGCGCAACGAGGGGGCCTTCCTGCTGGAATGGCTGGCCCATCACAGGGTGGTCGGGTTTACCGATTTCCTAGTCTTTTCAAATGACTGTCAGGACGGATCGGACCTGATGCTGGACCGGCTGGAGCAGATGGGAGAGCTGACCCACCTGCGCAACCTGCCCCCCTATGACAAGGCGGGGATCCAGTTCTCGGCGCTCAAGACCGCCGCCAGCCATCCGCTGCTGCGCGAGGTGGACTGGATCCTGCCGCTGGATATCGACGAATTCGTCAATATCCATCTGGGCGATCGCAGCCTGTCGGCCCTGCTGGCGGCGCTGCCGCAGGCCACGGCCATCACATTGACATGGCGGCTTTTCGGCAATGCCGGGGCGATCGTGCATGAAGACCGCCCGGTCACGGAACGCTTTACCCGTGCCGCCCCTGCGGTCATGCACTGGCCGTGGCGCGCGTCGATGTTCAAGACGCTTTACCGCAATGACGGGATCTATGCCAAACCGGGCATCCACCGCCCGCGCGCGCCCGATCCCGCGCGGCTGGAACAGGCGCGCTGGTTCGACGGCGAAGGGCGCGCCCTGCCCCAGCGCTATCGCCGGGCGGGGCTTTTCTCGGCCTTCGGGCAGTCGAATCATCAACTGGCGCAGATCAATCACTACCCTCTGGGCGCTATGCAGGATTTCGTGCTCAAGGCCGACCGGGGCCGCGCGGTCCATGCCGGGCAGCGCCTTGGTCTGGATTACTGGGTCGAGCGGAACTTCAACAGCGACGAGGATCGCTCGGTTCTGGCGCTGGCCCCCCGGGTGCAGGCCGAACGGGACAGGCTGATGGCCGATGCGGATCTGGCCGGGTTGCACCGGGCGGCGGTCGCATGGCGCCACAGCCGGTTTGCCGAACTGATGCGCGACGAAGACATGCGCGCCCTGATGGGGCGCCTGATGATGGCACCGCCCTCGCGGGCGCTGAGCAAGCAAGAGGCGGCCCCTTTGCTGGCCCATGCGGTGGCGGCGCAGAAGGCGCAGGCGGGCCGGCAGGACGGCTGACCGGCGCTGCCCTTCAATCGCCTTGAACTGCTTGGTATTCTCCCAATTTTTGCCCTAAACACGGGCTAATCCGGACGCATAATGCACCTGCCAGATGCGGCAGGACCACGAGGACGTGCAGCGATGTCAGAGACGATTCCCTTGCCAGACCGGTCCCTCTCGGGACTGAAAAAGCGCGAATGGCTGGCGCAAGTCGCGGAAATCGCTGCAGAGTCCGGTGAGTTCGAGGCCTTGGGGTCGCGCCATGTCGCCACCCGAGTGACGGCAGGCAGCACGCTTCTGGTCAGCTTCGAGACGATCCAGGGCATCCAGTTGCATTCGGACATCGGCCAGCCGCTGGGCTGGGAGATGGTCAAGGCGCATGGCTGGTCACATCTGTGCCTGATCAGCGATGGGGACACGTGGTTCCGCGATCCGGCGGTCTATGCGCTGTTCGACCGGCTGACCGACGAAGGCTGGTTCGAGGAATTCGACCGGGTCATCTTTTACGGGGCCGGTCCCTGCGGCTATGCGGCGGCGGCCTTTTCCGTGGCCGCGCCCGGCGCTTTTGTCATGGCCGTGCAACCGCAGGCGACGCTTGATCCGCGTGTGACCGAATGGGACAACCGCTTTGCCCATATGCGCCGCACCTCGTTCACGGACCGTTATGGCTATGCGCCCGACATGCTGGACGCGGCGCATCATGGCTTTGTCATCTATGACCCTTCGGAGGATCTGGATGCGATGCACGCGGCCCTGTTCACCCGGCCCAATGTCACCAAACTGCGGCTGCGCCATATGGGCGATGCGCTGCAGGGCGATCTTGTCGAGATGGAGATCCTCGAGGATCTGCTGCTGGCGATAGATGCGGACAGGCTGACGACGCTGGAATTCGCCCGCATGGCGCGGGCCCGGCGCGACCACCCGTCCTATCTGCGCAATCTTCTGGGGCATCTGGACGTGGCGCATCGGCCCTATCTGGCGATGCTTCTGTGCCGCAATGTCGTCGAGCGCATGAACGCGCCGCGAATCCGCCGCCGTCTGGACGGGCTGGAGAAGGCCGCCGCCGATGGCGAGTTCACCCCGCCGCCCGCGCGCAATGGCAACGGAAGCGCCACCCCGACACCGACCGGCACCTGATACTGCGGCCCGGCGCGCATCAGCCTCTGGTCCTGCACGCTCGCTTTGTGTAAGCGATGCGCATGAGCACCTCGATCACGATCCGCCGCCCCGACGACTGGCACCTGCATCTGCGCGATGGCGCGATGCTGCGCGCGGTCCTGCCGGAAACCGCCCGCCATTTCGCGCGGGCCATCATCATGCCCAATCTGGTGCCCCCCGTGGTCACCGGCGCGCAGGCCGCCGCCTATCGCGACCGGATCATGGCCGCCCTGCCCGCAGGCATGGATTTCGCGCCGCTGATGACGCTCTACCTGACCGAGGAGACGGACCCCGATGATGTGGCGGCCGCCCATGCCAGCGGGCTGATCCGCGCGGTCAAGCTTTACCCCGCCGGGGCCACGACCAATTCGGCATCCGGCGTCAAGGATTTCGACAAGGTGCGCCCGGTGCTGGAGCGGATGGCCGAGATCGGTCTGCCCTTGTGCATGCATGGCGAGGTGACCGATCACAGCGTCGATATTTTTGACCGCGAGGCGGTGTTCATCGACCGCGTGCTGGACCCGATCCGCCGCAGGACGCCCGGTTTGCGGGTGGTGATGGAACATGTGACCACATCAGATGCGGTGGACTATGTGAAATCAGCGCCTGAAGGTCTGGCAGCCACCATCACGACCCATCACCTGATCATCAACCGCAACCATATCCTCGTGGGCGGGATCAAGCCGCATTACTATTGCCTGCCCGTGGCCAAGCGCGAGAGCCATCGTCTGGCGCTGCGCGCCGCCGCCACCTCGGGCGATGCGCGGTTCTTTCTGGGCACGGATTCGGCCCCGCATGTGGATGCGCTCAAGGAACATGCCTGCGGCTGCGCGGGGTGTTTCACCGCGACGAACACGCTGTCGATCCTGGCCCATGTCTTTGAGGAAGAAAGCGCGCTGGAGCGGCTGGAAGGCTACACGTCGCTGAACGGCCCCGCCTATTACCGCCTGCCGGTCAACGAAAGCTGTATCACGCTGACCAAGGGCACGGTGCCGGTCGATTATCCCGCCAAGATCGACGGCGGCGATGGCCCGGTCACGGTCTTCGATCCGGGTTTCCCGCTTTTCTGGCGCGTCAGCCCGTAATCCCCATCCTTGCCGCCTGAAAGGACTGCGTCATGATCCCCTCCTCCTACCCCTCTGCGCAAGAGATGGCGCGTCTGACCGCGCGGATGCTGCTGGAAATCAAGGCGGTGCATTTCAACGCGGATGAGCCGTTCATTTTCGCCTCCGGCCTGCCCTCGCCGGTCTATATCGACTGCCGCAAGCTGATCTCGTACCCGCGCATCCGCTCGACCCTGATGGATTTTCTGAGCGTGACCGTGATGCGGAATGCGGGGTTCGAGGCTTTCGACAATATCGCAGGCGGCGAGACGGCGGGGATTCCCTTTGCCGCGCTGGTGGCCGAACGTATGGCCCTGCCGATGACCTATGTGCGCAAGAAGCCCAAGGGATACGGTCGCAATGCCCGGATCGAGGGTGCGATGCATGAGGGCCAGCGCGTGCTGCTGGTCGAGGATCTGACGACCGACGGTGGATCGAAGCTGAGCTTCGTGGATGCGATTCGCGAAACCGGTGCCTCCTGCGGGCATACGGCGGTGATCTTCTACTACGGGATTTTCCCACAGACCGAGAAGGTTCTGGCCGATCATGGCGTCGCGCTGCATCACCTGTGCACCTGGTGGGACGTTCTGGCCGAGGCGCGCACGTCGGGCGCCTTTGACGACAAGACGCTGGCCGAGGTCGAATCCTTCCTGACCGCGCCGGATGCCTGGCGCGCAGCCCGCGCCGGAAAGTAAGGATGCGCGCGGCGCGCGCCGGAAAGTAAGGGCGCGCGCGGCATGACGGCAGGTGGCGGGAAACCGCCGCCAGCCCTGCAAGCGGCAAAAGTCGCGGCCCCCAGCACATCAATATGTTGACGCACGCCCAAGGCACGCCCCATGATGCGGTAGGCAGCCGGGATATGCACAGCCTATCCCCAGAAACATACAAGTTGCCCCCGCGGCCCGCGCTTCCTATGACACGGGCTGGAATGACAGGGACGATCATGAGCACAGTCAGCGTTTTCAATGCCACCGGCACCGTGGTCCAGGAACCCGACACGATGCCCCATTCGATCGAGGCCGAGCAGCAGCTTCTGGGCGCGATCCTCACGAATAACGATGTCTATGACCGTGTCGCCGCCATCATCGGCGCGCAGCATTTCTATGATCCGGTCCATGCGCGAATCTATGAGGTGGCCGCCGCGCGGATCGCCAAGAACAACCTTGCCTCGCCCGTCACGCTCAAGGCGTTTTTCGAGGGGGACGCGGGGCTGGAGGAATTGGGCGGACCGGCCTATCTGGCGCGTCTGGCCGGGTCTGCGGTGTCCTCCTACGCAGTGCGCGACTATGCACAGATGATCTATGATCTGGCGATCCGGCGCGAGCTGATCGGGCTGGGGCGCGATATCGCGGCCAAGGCGGCCAAGGTCGATATCGTGTCGGAGCCGCGCGAACAGATCGTCGAGGCGGAACAGGCGCTCTACAAGCTGAGCGAACAGGGCAAGACCGACAGCGGCTTTCAGTCCTTCCTGCGCGCGGTCACCGATGCGGTGAACGTGGCGAACGCGGCCTATCAGCGCGAAGGCGGGCTGGCCGGCATCTCGACCGGGCTGATCGACATGGACAAGAAGCTGGGGGGCTTGCACAAGTCGGACCTTCTGATCCTTGCGGGCCGTCCGTCGATGGGCAAGACATCGCTGGCGACCAACATCGCCTTCAACGTGGCCAAGGCCTACAAGCGCGGCATCCTGCCGGACGGGCATGAGGGCACGGTCGAAGGCGGCGTCGTGGGCTTCTACAGCCTTGAAATGAGCGCCGAGCAGCTGGCCGCGCGGATCCTGTCCGAGGCCGCCGAAGTGCCCAGCGAACAGATCCGGCGCGGCGACATGACCGAGGGCGAGTTCCGCCGCTTCGTCGAGGCGGCCAAGTCGCTGGAGGCCTGCCCGCTCTTCATCGACGACACGCCCGCCCTGCCGATCAGCCAGCTGGCCGCCCGTGCGCGCCGCCTGAAGCGGACCCATGGGCTGGACCTGCTGATCGTGGACTACCTGCAGCTTGTGCGCGGTGCCGGCAAATCCGAGAACCGGGTGAACGAGATTTCCGAGATCACCATGGGCCTCAAGGCGATTGCCAAGGAACTGAACATCCCCGTGATCGCGCTGTCGCAGTTGAGCCGTCAGGTCGAAAACCGCGAGGACAAGCGCCCGCAGCTGAGCGACCTGCGCGAATCCGGGTCGATCGAGCAGGATGCCGATGTGGTTATGTTCGTGTTCCGCGAGGAATATTACAAGGAACGCGAGAAACCCGGCGATCACGAGCTGGAGAAGATGGCGACTTGGCAGGCCGAGATGGAGCGTCTGCACGGCAAGGCCGAGGTCGTGATCGGCAAGCAGCGTCACGGTCCCATCGGCACGGTCGAATTGAGCTTCGAGGGGCGCTTCACCCGCTTTGGCAACCTTGTCAAACCGTGGCAGCAGGGCAGCAACGAGGACGTGGGTTTCTGACCGCGGCCACCGCTTCATCTTGCTGAAAATACGCATCCGCGACATCGGCCCCAAGGGTGGCGTCCGATTTGGCCTTGACCTTGGAACCGGGCGTGCCACAACGGCCTCATGACTGCTGCGACCCTGACCATCGACCTCGACGCGCTGACCGCCAACTGGCGGGCGCTGGATGCTGCTTCGGGTGCGGGGGTGCAGACCGCCGCCGTGATCAAGGCGGGTGCCTATGGTCTGGGTGCGGGGCGCGTGGGCCGGGCGCTGGCGCGGGCGGGCGCGCGGCGTTTTTTCGTGGCCGTCACGGAAGAGGCGGCGGAACTGCGCGAGGCGCTGGGTCCGGGGCCTGAAATCAACGTGTTTTCTGGGCATATGGCAGGCGATACCGACCGGATCCATGACCTGCATCTGACGCCGATGATCAATTCCATCGACCAGATGCTGCGCCATGTCGAGGCGCTGCCGGGCCATCCTTTCGGCGTGCAGCTGGACAGCGGCATGAATCGGCTGGGGATGGAACCTGCCGAATGGGCCGCCCTGCGCGATATCGCGCTGGAGCAGAACATCACCCTCATCATGTCGCATCTGGCCTGCGCGGACGAGCCGGATCATCCGATGAACAAGATCCAGCTTGCCACCTTCCGCGCCATGACCGACGGGCTGGATGTGCCGCGCTCATTGGCGGCGACGGGCGGCATATTGCTGGGGCCGGAGTATCATTTCGACCTGACCCGTCCCGGTATCGGCCTTTACGGCGGCGCGCCCTTTACCGAGGCGCAGCCCGTGGCCCATGTCAGCCTGCCCGTGATCCAGACCCGCATGGTCGAGGTGGGCGAGCCTGTGGGCTATGGCAACAGCTGGACCGCCACCCAGCCGATCCGTCTGGCCACCGTCGCCGCGGGCTATGCCGATGGTATCCACCGCGCCCTGTCCAAGGGGCTGCATCTTTACGCCGGTGACGAGCCCTGCCCGGTGCGCGGGCGGGTGTCGATGGATCTGATCACCGTCGATATCTCGCATCTGTCCGAGGAACCGCGCAGTCTGGATCTGCTGAACAATGTGCAGACCGTGGACACGCTGGCGGATATCGCGGACACCATCGGCTATGAAATCCTGACCTCTCTGGGCAGCCGGTATCAGCGGCGCTATACGGGGGCATGATCCTGTCGTCCCCCCTTGCCGCGCTGGGCCGTTCGACCCTTGCGCTTCTGGCCGCCCTTGGGCGCTTCGTGATCTTTACCGCACAGACCATCAGCCATCTGGCGCGCCCGCCCTTCTATCCGCGCGAATTCGGTCATGCCCTGATGCAGATCGGGTATTTCTCGCTGCCTGTGGTGGGTCTGACGGCGCTGTTCACCGGCGGCGCGCTGGCCTTGCAGATCTATGCGGGCAGCGCGCGCTTTTCGGCCGAGGCCGTGGTGCCGCAGATCGTGGCCATCGGCATGGTGCGCGAGCTTGGCCCCGTGCTGGTGGGCCTGATGATCGCGGCGCGCGTCACCTCGAGCATTGCGGCCGAGATCGCCACGATGAAGGTGACCGAGCAGATCGACGCGCTGGTGACGCTGTCCACGCATCCGATGAAATACCTGACCCTGCCCCGGGTGCTGGCCGCGACGCTGGTGATGCCGATGCTGGTCGGCGTGGGCGATGTGATCGGGATCTATGGCGGGTTTCTGGTGGGCACCGAGAGGCTGGGCTTCAATGCCACCACCTATCTCAAGAACACCGCCGATTTCCTTGAGATGCGCGATATCGTCTCGTCGCTGGCCAAGGGCGCGGTCTTCGGCTTCATCGCGGCGCTGATGGGCTGCTACTATGGCATGAACTCGGCCCGTGGGGCGATGGGCGTGGGGCGCGCGACCAAGGGATCGGTCGTGGCGGCGGCGATCCTGATCCTTGCGGCCAATTTCATCCTGACGGAGGCGTTTTTCTCGGCATGATCCGGCTTACCGATGTTCACAAGGCCTTCGGATCGAACCGTGTTCTGCGCGGGGTGAACCTGCATGTGCCCAAGGGCACGTCGATGGTGATCATCGGCGGATCGGGGACCGGCAAGTCGGTGGCGCTGAAATGCGTGCTGGGGCTGGTGGCGCCCGACAGCGGCACGATCGAGGTGGACGGGCAGGACGTGCGCAAGGGCGACCGCGATGCCTTTCTGGCCAGGTTCGGAATGCTGTTTCAGGGCGGCGCGCTGTTCGATTCCCTGCCCGTCTGGCAGAACGTGGCCTTTCGCCTGATGCGCGGATCGCTCAAGCGTCCCAAGGATGAAGCGCGCGAGATCGCCATCGAGAAGCTGCGCCGCGTGGGGTTGAAGCCCGATGTGGCCGACAAGCTGCCTGCGGAACTGTCGGGGGGCATGCAGAAGCGCGTGGGCCTGGCCCGTGCCATCGCGGCGGAGCCGGAAATCATCTTTTTCGACGAACCGACCACCGGGCTGGACCCGATCATGTCGGGCGTCATCAACGAGCTGATCCGCGAGATCGTGACCGAGATGGGCGCGACCGCGATGACGATCACCCATGACATGTCATCCGTGCGCGCCATCGCCGACAATGTGGCGATGCTGCATGACGGGGTGATCAAATGGACCGGGCCGGTGGCGCAGATGGATGCCTCGGGTGATCCTTACCTCGACCAGTTCATCCATGGCCGCGCCGAAGGGCCGATCGAGGCGGTGCGATGAACACGCTGTTCGAGCCGAGCCCGATCCTGCTGGCGTTTCTGGCGCTGAAGACCACGATCTATCTGCCGGTCCTGCTGATGCTGGCGCTGTTGCGCGGGATCATCGGGGCGGGTCCGGCGCGGGGTCTGGCCCTTGTCGCCGTGGCGGTTGCCGCAATCGGCATCGCCGCGCGCTTTGCCCCGCCGCTCATGGGCCTGACCGGAGGGGCGCTGGCGCAGGCGGCCTATAGCGTGGCCAATGCGGGTGGCGGCATGGTCATTTTGCTGGCCGCGTCGCTGCCGCTGGCTCTGTCCGGCGTGGTGCCGGTGCGGCGCTGGCCGGTGATCGACGCGGTGCACGGCCTGCTGATCGCGGCCCTGTTCGTCCTGTGGTGGCTGACCCAATGACACCGCCGGTGCTGCGGCCCCGCGCGCAAAGCGCGCGGATCGCAGCCAATCTGGCGCTGCTGATCCTGTTTCCGCTGGCCTGGTTCGCGCCGCTGATGCGCGCGCAATTGCTGCCGTTTTTCCGGGCTGACGAGATTTCGGTCATGTCGGGTCTGGTGACGCTCTGGTCCGAGGACGTGCTGCTGGCGCTTGTCGTGATCCTGTTCGCGCTGGTCGCGCCGATGCTGAAGACCATCGGGCTGGCACTGATCCAGCTGGGCCGCCTGCCCCGGCGCCTGTTGCCCGCCGTGGCGATGCTGGGCAAACTTGCGATGGCGGACATCTTCCTGATCGCGCTTTACATCTTGATCGCCAAGGGCATGGGTGTGGGACGGCTTGAAGTGGCCTGGGGCCTCTATCTTTTCACCTTCTGCATCCTGCTGTCGCTTGCCCTATCTATGACAGAACGGAAACAATGACGCGCTGAATGCGGTTATTGTTTTACAATATTCAACAATTACCCCGGGTTGCGACAGAAGCGTGATGCAAGCTGGCGGAACCGCACGAAAACGCTTTGGGAATGACCGGCGCGCGGTCTAGGCTGAGCGCGTTTACGCGTGCGATGTTTCTGGGGGGAAACATGTTGTCTTCTGTATGGTTCGTGACCCGGTCTGCCCAGGTCATTCTGCAAACCCTGTCATTCGGTATGGTCCTGATCGCGGCGGTGGGTCTCAGCCTGCTGACGCTTGGGGCGGTTGTCGGCCTTGTGCCATGGCTGAGCTTTGCCGTGCATCTGGGCGATCAGGTCTTCGAGAATGCGGGTCAGGCGACGCAGATCGCGGGCACGCTTGTCTGCGTGATGCTGGCCGGGTTCCTGCCCACGAACGCAAGGATCATGGCGCTGGAGAATTCGCATAGGCAGTTCTCGCTCGGGATGCAGGACGTAGCCCATGCCTATCAGATGGCCCATGCGGCGGATCGTGCCGGGGTGTTCCGGCTGAAATCCGAGTTCGACTCGGTGCGCGAGCGGCTGGCCTATATGCGGCGGCACCCGGAGCTGGCGACTCTGGAGCCGGAGATCCTGGAGATCGCGGCGCAGATGTCGCATCTGAGCCGGGCGCTGGCCGAGGCCTATTCCGATGCCAATGTCGGCCGCGCGCGCATGTTTCTGAGCCAGCGCCAGCAGGAGATCGCAACGTTCAAGGACCGGCTGGTCAAGGCGCAGGCGATCAGCGCCGAACTGCGCCAGTGGCTGCACCAGGTCGAGCAGGAAGAGGCCGGGGCCAGCGCGCAACTGTCACGGTTGCAGGCGGAACTGGCGGATATGCTGCCCGAGGCGCTTGGCATCGAAACCCGTGCGCGGGCGCGGGCCAGACCGGCACAGCCGCATCTGACCGGCGACGTGCCGCCGGGATTGACCCGCGCGGCCGAATAGAGAGGCAGGCCCCACGGCGCATTGAGGGTTTGACCGCCCCCGCCCGCTGGGGCATCACTGCGGCATGGCAAAATCCAACAGCTTCTCGTGTAACGCCTGTGGCGCATCCTTCAACAAGTGGTCGGGGCGGTGTGACGCCTGCGGCGCATGGAACACGATTGTCGAGGAGGCCCCGCTATCCGCCGGGCCTGCGTCGAAAACGCTGGGGTCCAAGCGCGGATCGCCCATCAGGCTGACCGATCTGGCGACCGAGGAAGCCCCGCCCCCGCGCACCCATTCGGGGATTTCCGAACTGGACCGCGTGCTGGGCGGCGGGCTGGTGCCGTCGAGCGCCATTCTGGTGGGCGGCGATCCGGGGATCGGCAAATCGACGCTGCTGTTGCAGGCGGCGGCGCGTTTCGCGCAAGCGGGGCTGAAGACCATCTATGTCTCGGGCGAGGAGGCATCCGCGCAGGTCAGGATGCGGGCGCAGCGGCTTGGTCTGGGCACGGCGCCGGTGCAACTGGCGGCGGCCACCAACCTGCGCGACATCCTGACGACGCTGGAGACCGAGAAACCCCAACTGGCGGTGATCGATTCGATCCAGACCATGTGGGCCGACAATGTGGAAAGCGCGCCGGGATCGGTCAGCCAGGTGCGCGCGGCGGCGCATGAGCTGACCACTTTCGCCAAGCGGCGCGACATGTCGGTGATCCTTGTGGGCCATGTCACCAAGGACGGGCAGATCGCGGGGCCGCGCGTGGTCGAACACATGGTCGATACGGTGCTTTATTTCGAGGGCGAGCGCGGGCACCAGTTCCGCATCCTGCGCGCGGTCAAGAACCGCTTTGGCCCGGCCGATGAGATCGGCGTGTTCGAGATGACGGGCGCGGGGCTGGCCGAAGTGCTGAACCCGTCGGCGCTGTTCCTGTCCGAGCGGGGCGAACCCAGCCCCGGATCGGTGGTTTTCGCGGGCGTCGAGGGCACGCGGCCCCTGCTGGTCGAGTTTCAGGCGCTGGTCGCGCCCTCGCCGCACAGCCAGCCGCGCCGGTCGGTCGTGGGCTGGGATGGCGGGCGTCTGGCGATGATCCTGGCCGTGCTGGAGGCCCGCTGCGGCATCCCCTTTACGGGCCTTGACGTCTATCTGAACGTCGCAGGCGGCATGAAGGTGACCGAGCCTGCCGCCGACCTGGCCGTGGCCGCGGCCCTGCTGAGTGCGCGGGAAGACGCCGCCTTGCCCAAGGAAACGGTGATTTTCGGTGAAATCAGCCTGTCCGGTGCCCTGCGCCCGGTCAGTCAGACCGAAAACAGGTTGAAAGAAGCGCAAAAACTTGGTTTCACAGCGGCCATCGCGCCCTCTGGCGGCAAGCCGGGCGGCGAGAGCGGGATGAAGCTGACGCGCATGGCTGATCTGACCGCTTTTGTGGGCGAGGTGTTTGGCGCAGGCTAGCCCCTCGGGCGTGGGTGAGAATTTCGGCGCAGGGTCGCGCCTCAAGGCAAGGAACGGGACGACATGGAAGGCTTTACCCTTATCGATGGCGTGGTGGCTGCGGTCATCGTGGTCTCGGCGCTGCTGGCCTATAGCCGCGGCTTCGTGCGCGAGGCGCTGGCGATTGCGGGCTGGATCGTGTCGGCTTTCGTGGCCTTCATGTTCGCCCCGCAGGTGCAACCGCTGGTCAAGGAAATCCCGGTCGTCGGCGCGATGATCGCCGACAGTTGCGAATTGTCGATCATCGCGGCCTTCGGTGCGGTCTTCGCGCTTGCGCTGGTGGTGTCGTCGCTGTTCACGCCGCTGTTTTCCAACCTTGTGCAGCGCTCGGTTCTGGGCGGGCTGGATCAGGGCGCGGGCTTCCTGTTCGGTGTGCTGCGCGGCATCCTTCTGGTGGCCGTGGCCTTTTTCGCCTATGATACCGTGGTAAGCGCGCAGCAGATCGCCATGGTCGATGACAGCCGTTCGGCGCGGGTCTTTGCCAATCTGACCGGCCAGATCGGTGAGCGGAACCCGGATGAGGCCCTGGGCTGGATCGCGCAGCAGTATGAAAACCTGGTCGGTGTCTGCGAAGCGCCGCAGTAAGCCGCTTGCCGGTGGGTGAAGGCCGCGAAGGCCGTAACCTTTGTGATCCTTTCGTGACACTGGCGCGCTGACCCCTTAAGAGGGGGCAGACGGACGCCATTCGGATTCGGAGCTTGCCTTGTCCAGACTCATGCCCCCCTCCCATCCATTCGACTTTGATGCCTATGGCAGCGATGGCGATGACAAACTGCACGAAGAATGCGGTGTCTTCGGTGTGCTCGGGGTCACGGACGCGGCCAATTTCGTGGCCCTCGGCCTGCACGCCCTGCAACATCGCGGACAGGAAGCGGGCGGGATCGTCGCGCATCATCCTGAACTTGGGTTCAACTCGGCGCACCGCTTTGGCTATGTGCGCGACAATTTCACCTCGCAGACTCTGATGCAGACCCTGCCCGGCCCTCTGGCCATCGGGCATGTGCGCTATTCCACCGCCGGATCGAAAGGGGCCGTCATCCGTGACGTGCAGCCCTTCTTCGGCGAGTTTTCGGTGGGCGGGGCGGCGATTGCCCATAATGGCAACATCACCAATGCCGATGCGCTGCGCAAGGAACTGATCGAGCGCGGCTCGATCTTCCAGTCCAGCTCGGACAGTGAGTGCATCATCCACCTGATGGCGCGGTCTTTGCAGCGCAATATCGCGGAGCGCATGGAAGATGCGCTGCGCCGGGTCGAGGGGGCGTTCTCGATCGTCGCCATGACCCGCACCAAGCTGATCGGCGTGCGTGATCCCTTGGGTGTGCGCCCGCTGGTGCTGGGCCGTGTGGCCGATGGCTGGGTGCTGTCGTCGGAAACCTGCGCGCTGGACATCATCGGGGCGGAGTTCATCCGCGAGATCGAACCGGGCGAGATGGTCGTGATCGACCAGAAGAACGGGCTGGAAAGCCGCTTTCCCTTCCGCAAGCAATCCCCGCGTTTCTGCATCTTCGAACATGTCTATTTCTCGCGCCCCGATAGCATTATCGGCGGGCGTTCCGTCTATGAGACGCGCCGCCAGATCGGCGTGGAACTGGCGCGCGAGGCACCGCAGGATGCGGATCTGGTCTGCCCGGTGCCTGATAGTGGCACACCTGCGGCCATCGGTTTTGCCCATGAAAGCGGGATCCCTTACGGGATGGGCATCATCCGCAACCAGTATATGGGCCGGACCTTCATCGAGCCGACCGA
>Ga0209345_10002927_pt1 | contig 18114 bp, 19 predicted proteins | sample Cruoilmetagenom7_FD_187294 | JGI IMG/M metagenome (GOLD analysis project Ga0209345, IMG submission 187294) | Oil polluted marine microbial communities from Coal Oil Point, Santa Barbara, California, USA - Sample 7 (SPAdes) (version 2) | ecosystem: Environmental > Aquatic > Marine > Oil seeps ...
GGGCCTCCGGCATCGAATGCTGCGCCGGGACGGCGGCTTCCGGCGCAGGCGCTGCCGGTGCTTCGGCATGGACCACCGGCCTGGGTGCCGGAGCTGGCGGCAGCTTGCCCGATCCATCATTGCTGCGTTTGCCGAACATGTTGCGTTCCACTCCAGACTTACAAGTTACTTACGGCCCAAAAGGCCCATCAGGGACGACAGGCCGGCCTTTTTGCGCTTCTTCACTTCCGCCCTGCCGGTCACGACATGGGCGATTTGCGACAGCGATTCAGCGATTGGCGACTTGGCCGAGGATTCAGCGATCATCAGGCCGGTATTGGCAGCCTCACCGAAGAGCGGTGCATCGAAGGGAATGATCGCCAGTGGATCGATTTCCAGCGGGTCGCAAAATGCTTCAGGTGAAATTTCAGGCCGCTTCGCCATGCCGACCTGATTGAGCACCAGAAGCGGGGCATGGTCGTTCGGGCGCAGCTTCCGCAGCGTATCAAAGAGGTTCTTGGTGTTGCGCAGATTGGCCAGGTCGGGTGTTGCGGTGATGATGATCTCATCGGAAGCGCACAGCACCTTCCGCGTCCATTCATTCCAGATATGCGGCACATCGAGCACCGAAACCGGTGCGTTGCGCTGAATGATGTCGAGGATCGGCAAGAAGGCGTCACCGGAAAAATCATAGGTCCGGTCCAGCATCGATGGCGCGGCAAGCATGGAAAGATGTTCGGAACATTTTGCCAGCAGGCGGTCGAGGAATACCTCGTCGAGGCGATCGGGGGAGTACACGGCCTCGGCGATGCCCTGGGTCGGATCCGTATCGAAATTGAGGTTTGCGGTGCCGAAAGCCAGATCAAGGTCAGCCAGGATGACTTCGCTGGAGAACAGGCTTGAAATGCTCCAGGCGCAATTGTGGGCAAGGGTGGAGGAACCGACGCCGCCCTTGGCACCGACAAAGGCAATCGAACGGCCCAGCGGCGCCGCATCGGGATCAACGAAAATGGTCGAGATGACGCCGATCACATCGGCCATTGAAACCGGCGCGACAATGTATTCGGAGACGCCGTTGCGGACCAGTTCGCGGTACAGGGACACGTCATTGACATGACCGACGACGACCACCCGCGTGTCCGGATCGCAAACCGCCGCCAGCTCACCGAGATCGGCCATCAATGTCGGACCGTCGGCGCGGGTTTCGAGGATCAGAAGATTGGGTGTCGGCGAGCCGGCAAACATGTTGGCCGCGGCGGAAACTCCGCCTGAATTGATGCGCAGATTGACCTTGGCCATGCGCCGGTCCTGGGAGCAGCGCTCCATGGTCTTGGCCAGACCTTCGGTTTCAACGAATGCATGGACCGAAACCCGGGGAAGCGGGCGAATCCGCTCGAAATCACCACGTGCGGAGGAGGCGTCGGCCTCGTCCACCGGGGTTTCCTGCTGCAACTCATAGTCAAGATTGGTCATGAACGTTGTCCTGCTTCAAAGAGCACGTTTCGGTTTCGCCTGCTCATCAGTTGCCCGCCAACGCGCCGTTTTCGCGGTAGGCTTCGATCACGGTCGAGCGCCGTTCGGCATCAATCGGGGTCATGCCGCGCGGAGCAATGAGATCGCCCGGATTGGCGACCTGGGCGGCCAGGTTGTTCTGTGAGGCACAGCCGAAATTTGCCCAATGCTTGTTTTGCGTGGTGTCGGCGAGCAGATCCTCGGGCCAGCGTCCGCATTCTCCGGTGGAAGCGGTTACCGCCATGAAGGCGATACGGATCGGGGCTGCATCCTGGGGTGACGACACGTGATAGGGCGATGACAGGATCCGGTCGCCCGGAACGCCTTCCTTGCGCAGGATATCAGCCACCTGGGTCGACAGCACCGAGGCTGCGCCGGCGTTGGCGGAACCGACCGGAACCATGATGCGAATCGCACCTGATGCGCTTGAACCGTAGTTCTGGGCCGCGCCACGAACGGTTTCCCGCATGGAAATCGACAGCTGGCGATCGCCCGAGGCAACCGGAATATCCACGGTGCGCTCTTGCTCGGCAACGATGATGGGATGATTGGTGCGGTAATCATCCGGCACCGCGCCCACCGTGACGCTGCGGCCGGGCCATCCGGCGCAGCCGGAGAGAAGCGATACAGCCACCAGCAACGGCGCGGCAACAGTCCTGAGCGGACGGAGATCAGGATTGACGGGAACAGAGATCTTGCTCGACATGATGAGGTTCCTGATCATTTGTAAATGAAGCCGACAACGCCATGGTAGCGACCCGGCGGCAGTTTGGTTTCCATCCGGCCGTAGACGCGATTGACGCGGCCGAGGAAGAACCCCGCGCCATCATTGGCTGCATTGAAGTTGTCGTCCGGGCGGGCGAGCTGATTGCGCGCGACCGGCTTGACGATGTAGGGCGTGGCGATGATGACCAGTTCGGTTTCGTTGCGAACAAAATCGCGGCTGCGGAAAAGCGTACCGAAAACCGGGATCTTGGACAGTCCAGGGTAGCCCGACATGGCCTGGCGAATGTCATCCTTGACAAGACCGGCAAGAACGATGGATCCGCCGGATGGCAATTCGACCGCTGTTTCGGCTTCCCGCCGCTTGATCGAAAGCCGGGTCAGGCCACTGTTGTTGCGTGAGCCCTGGACCGATGTGGATCCTTCAAAGGTCGGTTCGGAGACTTCGGTCTGGACTTTCAGCGAAATACGGCCGGGCGAGAGAACGACCGGGGTGAAGTTCAACCTGATACCGTACTCGACCTCGCGGTTTGAATAGGTTGCGCTGCCATCATCGTCGTATTCGACGGAATCGCGGACCTGGAACTCGCCGCCAACATAGAATTTGGCGCTTTCTCCCGAAATGGCGGTCAGGCTCGGTTCAGCCAGGGTGCGCATGACACCGGCCTGCTCCATGGCATTGACGTAGCTGCTTATGCTGGCGCCGCCGATTGTCTTGGCGATTGCAGCATAGTTCAGACCGGTGTTGAGCGCTCCCAGGCTGGACGGGTTTGCATTGACAAACGCTCCGGAAGTGCCCAGCGCCGAAGAATTGAACCCAAGCTGCTTGAGCACCTGACGGCTGACTTCGGCAATGGTGACCTTGAGCATGACCTGGTCTTCGCCATCAATCTTGAGCAGATTGACGATCTGGGACTTCTGGCGGTTTTCAGCGTAAATCGCCACTGCGCCCTCACCGCCACTGCCGGCGCTTTCGGTGATGTTGCGCGTGGTGGCCTCACCGCCGGTCAGGAAGATATTTGCAAGATTGGCAGCCTGTGCCGCGTCCTGCGGCGTCCGTACGGAACCGGTCAGGACGATGTTGTCGGAGATGATTTCAACCTTGATGTCGGAATCGGGAAGGAAGCGGGCAAGGTGCGCCTGAAGACCAGACACGTCCCGTTCGATCTCGAGCTCGACAGCAACGATTTCCTCGCCGTTCGGGCCGAAGATGAAGATGTTGGTTTGACCGACGGTCTTGCCGAACAGGTACAGCCGCCGGGAGGTCCGGGTCACCGCATCTGCCAGGCTCGGGTCGGCGACCAGAATGTCGTGAGCATCGGTGGGCAGATCGATCACGATGGCCTTGTTCAGACCCAGCTTGACCCGCTTGCTGACGCCGGGACCGGTTTTCTTGATCTTGATGACGTTTTCGGCAGCCTCGGCAGCAGACACGAACCGGCAGCTGGAAGGATCCAGGCTGAGACCGGCAATCAGTGTCGTGCCCACCAGCGCGATGCCGGCGATCGATGACAGGAGCGATTTTGCAATATGACGCACGTTCATTCTCCGCTTCAGTTGGTGGCGCCAACTTTGGTTATGGTGCCGGAGCGGATCAGCTGGATGGCTGCACTGCCGTCTTCGCCGCTCAGTAGATATTTCGCACCGTCGCTGTCAGATTCCTGAACGTCGGCAACGCTGCGCAATGCAAGGGTCAACCGGTCGGCCATCTGCTGCGCGACGGTGATGATTTTGGCCTGTTCCGGCGAAAGCTCGAGGGTCGCGGTGGTACCGACCGCGGTGCGGATACCATCCGCGTCCTCTTCGATGCGCTGGTCGATGGCCAGGATCCGGATGTTGGACAGAATGACTTCGGTGAGGAAGCCCTCCTCCCCGGTCTTGCGCCGCACCATGATCACGTCGACGCGGTCATTGGGAAGGATGAACCCGCCGGCGCTGGTGGCGACCGAAATTTCCGTTGCGATGGCGCGTTTGCCGGCCGGAAGCAGCGAGGACATGATGCGGGAGGAGGAATCGACGATTTTCTCGTTGCGCAGCGGTTCACCGGCAAACAGTGGCAGCCGGACGACAACACCCGTGAGTTCGGTAATTGCGTCGGGGCGGTCGTCGCGGCGGATCAAGCCATCGATCACGCCATCTTCCGGCCAGCCCTTCCATTCAAGGGAATCTTCACCCAGACGCGCGCCCACCGGAAGATTGGCCGTTGTCACCAGCACGTCGATGGTCGGCATCTTCTGAACAACGGGGTCAGAAGAGACTTCGGTCACCTGAACTGTCGGTGACGTCAGGTTCATGGCCAGATACCCGGCCAATCCTGCGGCCAGGACAGCCACTGACATGATGACGACGCGGGCGGTTTTCATACTGTTTCCTCAAACGGATATTGGGTACGCTTGCCGCAGAATGCATTCGCAATCGTGTAATTATGGTTAATGAGCCGGTACCAAACAGGGTTAACGTAAAATTGCCGGATCCGCGGCACGCCCCGCATCCCGCAATGGCGGGCGGGTTCGAAGGCTCTTCGGGGCCGCCAAACCACAATCAAAAACGCCGTGTGTTCGGGTGAACACACGGCGTTTGTGATTTCGAATGATGTTTGTCCGGCGAAATAACTATCCGGCAGACCAGCTTATGGCAGCCGTCGCCGGTTAGTTGAGACGCTCCAGCGCCTGAACAAAGATCTGCGAATCCGGGAAAGTCACGAAGGCCGCCGCGCCGATGGCAACACCATAAGGTATTCCGGCCCGCTGCTTGAAAAAATGCATCGGGATCGGAATTGGCGTGACCAGCAGGATATCCTGGTTGGCGCGTATGAACAGAATGATCACGGCGAGACCGCCGCCGAAGATGCCGGTCATTGTCAGGAAGGCCACGAGATCAATATTGAAACCGTACCAGAGCGCTGCCGCGCTGAGGATCTTGGCGTCGCCGCCGCCCATCACGTTGAAGGCAAACAGGGCGAAACACCCGGCAAACACAGCCGCCGCGGCTGCGACAGACCAGCCGAAAGTGGCCAGATCCATGCCGCTGAACGGCGCGATTGCAAAGAATGACAGGGCCAGGACGACAGACACCCGGTTGGGAATCTTCATCGTCAGGATGTCGGTAAATGCCGCCATTGCCAGGCAAAGCGGCAGGATTACAAATATCGCGGCCTCAACCATCAATTCACTCCTGAGTTGGGCAGGACTTTAACCGGGAGACCTTAAAAAACTGCGACATCAAACCAAAAAGCCGCCCCGAAAGGCGGCTTTGAACGTTTCACATGGCGAAGAACATATCGCTTAGTTGTGAATGCCCTTGGCGGTGTTCATCTTGGTCGACAGCGACTGGAACTGCGTGTTCAGCGTGTTGCCGAGCGTGGTGGCGCCGGTGATCAGTGCAACCGAGATAAGAGCGGCGATAAGGCCGTACTCGATTGCAGTGGCGCCGGATTCGTCTTTGACGAAACGATCAAAAAGATTCTTCATGGGTTTTTCCTTCATCCACTAGTGTTTTCAGCACTCCGCCAGCTGCTTCGGTTGGTCGGATGCCAAGATCATAGGAGAGGGGGTTTTCAAACCGCTTAATGAACAAGGTTAGCAAAATCTTTCACGGCCAAAGCGGCACGCATGGTAAACAACGCCCTAACTTCCGGCTGGCCGCCGCGGTGGCCGAACCAGCGGCCCGGAACCCGCCGGGACCACGCGGCTCACCCGGGCCAGGCGCAGGCTGAGCCGTATATATATTATAAGGAGAAGCCGGTGCGCGGGACCGGCCAGCCGAGGTTCTCCGGCGCCGGCCAAGCGGTACGACAAGAAAGAATTCGCCCTGATCGGCCGGCTTTAAGTCTTCGTTCACCAATCCCGGCGATTTTAGGGGACATATCCGCAATTCCGAGGAAACGGCATGACCCACTCCACCCCTGCGCATCGCCGGCTTGCAACTATCGTGTGCAGCGCGGCCCTGGCAGTGATGACCTCAGCCCCGGTCAGCGCTTCGGAGGATTACATTCGCGTGTTCATGGATCACGCCCGCATTCTCAAGCTTGACCGGCCTGTCAGCAAGGTCATCATTGGAAATGCCGATGTCGCGGACGTGGCTATCTCCGATCCGCAGACAATCGTCCTGACCGGCAAATCCTATGGCACCACGAATCTGGTCATTCTCGACCGGACCGGTGACGCGATTGTCGACGAGCGTATTCTTGTCTCTGTCGACGAGGCCAACACGCTTCGTGTTTTCAAGCAGACGACCCGGTCGGTTTATTCCTGCACCCCGGCGTGTGAAGAACACGTGCCAACGGTCGCAACCAGCCCCTGAGAGCTGTACAGGCGAACAGCCGGTTTAGGCATCTGTTTACCATTCACGCAGCTTCCGGAAGGCTGTGTTACTAATATTCAACCAGTTTGACCTAGCGTCGGCCCCAGGAAACGAAAATCCGGGAGTCTGACGATGAATGTCGACGATCAAACAAGCACAACGCGACAGCCGACGCGGCGGGCGCGGGGTCTTTTTGCCCGTTTCCGGAAATCGAGCGACGGGACAGCCGCAATCGAATTCGCATTGCTGGCGTTTCCGTTTTTCCTTCTGATCTTCGCAACGATCGAAGCCTTCATTGCCTTTGCCGGCGAGCAATTGCTGGAAAATGCCGTCGATACGATGGCGAGGCAGGTCCGCACCGGCCAGATCAAGAACCTGACCGAAGAGGAATTCCGGACAAGGTTCTGCGCTGAAATCAGCCTGATGATTACCTGCGCGGAAGAGGAAGATCCGAACGATCAGAAGCTCTATCTCGATGTCCGGGAGTTTGCGAGCTTCGATGCCATTCCCAATTACATTCCGAAGGTCAGCAACGACCAGTTCGCCGATCTGGACCCCAGAGGCTTCGGTTACAGTCCCGGTGGACCGAAAAGCATCAATATTGTCCGCGCCTACTATCGCTGGGAGGTGATGACCGATCTTGTCAGGCCTTTCATCACCAACATCCGCAAGGAAGGCGAAATGCCGCGCGACTTCCTCATGGTGGCAACGGCCGCTTTTCGAAACGAGAATTATCCATGAGTGAAATCATGAAACTCTCGAGGGTCGAAAATCACAAGGAAACACGGCCATGAAGGGCACTCTGGCAGCACTGAACCGGACAGTCCGGAGACTTCGCGGCGACAGGTCAGGCGTCGGCGCCGTTGAATTTGCGCTGATCGCTCCGGTCCTGATCGTTCTCTACATGGGATCTCTGGAAATTTCGGTCGCCATGTCGGTCAACAAGAAGCTGGCGCGTGCCGCGAGCACGGTTGCCGACCTCGTGACCCAGGACGACAACATCGACAAGGCCTTCCTGGCCTCGATGGTGAATGTGGCGCAAAGCGTGATGATGCCGTATCGCGCGGACGGCATGAAGGTAAAGATCACCGGTATAGCAATCGATGCCTCGGGCATCGGCAAGACAACATGGTCGTGGCAGGACGACAATACGCGGCCCTACTCCGTCGGCTCGACCCAGACACTGCCGAAGGATCTGGCGATTCCGAACACATTCCTGGTTCGCACCGAGCTGATGTTCGATCACAAGCTGCTGCTGATCATGCCGGACATCCAGGACATCGACGTGCGGACGATCAACATGAAGAAGACCTACCATCTTCGTCAGCGCATCGGCGACAGCGTGGCTTGCAGCAACTGCTGACTGGCCTTTCGAGCTGACAGCGCTTTTCCGGACGAGAAGAGCGCGAATTTGCCCGGTGTGCAGTTGTTGCGCCGGGCAATTTGCATCCGCTCATGTCACCTGCGGTATTGTGCGGATTGAGGATCACTCAGGGCTTCGACCAATCCCCGGACATTGCGGTAATCCTCGGGATCCGGGGTGACATAGCCACCGCCGTAAGCCGGTTCGAAAATGTCCATCAGACCGGGGGCCGACGAGGCCATCCCGTCAAGAAACACCCCGAGAGCATCGACCAGATCATCCGGCAAGGACCGGTGGACAGCGTGAGGACCATAGGGAATGCGCTGGGATGACCAGACAATCCGGAGCGGATCGGCGGACTGGATCAACGACTGGTTCCAGCCGCCGAACAAGCGCTCCAAATCCGATCCGGCCTCTCCGGGCACGTCCGGCACCCAGGCAAAAAAGCCGTCAATGCTTCCCTCCCGGTAGAGATCAATGACAGAGGCAACGCTGCCGCCACGGACCAGTTCCGGCTGGTCCAGACTACCTGCCCTTATGGCCTGGTGCGGGATCTGCCAGCCCGAAACCGAGGCTTCGCTGGAATAGCCAACCTTCAGCTCCGCAACAGGAATGTTCACCCCGTCGCGCGCCACCAGCACCGAGCGGAAGCCGGTGGACCCATCCGCGGCAACAGGGCTGCGGAAGGCGCGAACGCAGCTGCAAGCAGCCTCGGTTGCGGCATATGAGCGGGCGGAATGGATGGCGTAGCCCACGCGACCACTGGCGTGGGCATCGATCAAGGCGGCATAACTGCCCAGCTTGATGATTTCGACCGGTATCGCCAGCGCGTTGGCAAAGGCGCTCCGGATGGCCTCCAGCTTGACGGGATCGGTTGTCGCAACATGGGTTTCGACAAGGCCTATGCGCAGCACAGCCACCGAATCCCGGTAGTCCGCCCGGGCCATGCCGGACGATGCCATCACAAGCCATATGGCCGCCCAGCCCAGCGCCCGAAAACATCCTGCAATCCTGACAACGCGCTTGATCATAACCATGTGCGATCTATACCATGGCCTCACTGAAAAGCACGGTTATGGTGAAAACAAGGTTACCAGGCGAAGGCAATCTCAAGTCTTCCGATGGCACTTGAAACCGGCTAAATTGCCGATCATTCGGAGACATTTTTCATGGCGCGTGCATTCCTGTTTGTTCTTGATTCCTTTGGCATCGGGGGAGCCCCCGACGCAGAAGCCTATGGTGACCTTGGGGCCAATACGCTTGGCCACATTGCCGAGCAATGCGCCGCAGGCCTCGCCGACCGCGACGGATTGCGCAAGGGGCCGCTGTCATTGCCGCATATGCAATCGCTGGGTCTGGCCGAAGCGGCGATGGCAGCGACCGGAGACCTTCCGGCAGGATGGGCGCTTACCGCCCGGCCACGCGGGATTCATGGCGCGGCCAGCGAAGTGTCGCATGGCAAGGACACGCCGTCGGGTCACTGGGAGATTGCCGGCCAGCCGGTCATGTTCGACTGGGGCTACTTTCCCGATGACGGTCCGGCGTTCAGCGACGAGCTGGTTGCAGCAATCGTTTCGGAAGGAAAGTTGCCGGGTATCCTCGGGAACTGCCATGCTTCCGGAACCGAGATCATCGCCCGGCTTGGCGAGGAGCACATGAAAACCGGCAAGCCGATCTGCTATACATCGTCGGATTCGGTGTTCCAGATCGCCGCGCACGAGGAAAGCTTCGGTCTCGAGAGGCTGATCGAGCTGTGCCAGATCGTGCGCAAGCTCGTCGACCCGCTGAATATCGGCCGGGTGATCGCGCGGCCATTCGTCGGATCGGCCAAGACCGGCTTTGAGCGCACCGGAAACCGGCGTGATTTTTCTGTCCCGCCCCCGGGGCCGACCTTGCTCGATCAGGTCAGCGAAAGCGGTCACCGCGTGTTCGCAGTCGGCAAGATCGGCGATATCTTTGCCCATCAGGGCGTTACCGACGTGCGCAAGGCGAGCGGCAATCCGGCGCTTTTCACGGCCACGCTGAAGGCCACGGAAGAAGCCCGCGACGGCGATCTGGTGTTCACCAATTTTGTCGATTTCGACATGCTGTACGGGCATCGCCGGGATGTGGCAGGTTATGCAGCGGCACTGGAAGCACTGGATGCGATGCTGCCGCGTTTCGCCAAGCTGCTGAAGCGGGGCGACCTGGTGATCATGACCGCCGATCATGGCTGCGATCCGACCTGGCGCGGCACCGATCACACCCGCGAGCGCGTGCCGGTGCTGGGCTTCGGGCCCGGCGTTGCCCCACGCGACATCGGTGTGCGCACAAGTTACGCCGATATCGGCGCGACGCTGGCACAGCATCTGGGCCTGCCGGGAACAGGCAATGGAAGGAGCTTTCTGTGACAGCCAGGATCAGGAAGGCCGAACTGCATTGCCACATCGAGGGCGCGGCGTCGCCGGCGCTGGTCAGGGCACAGGCCCGGAAATACAATGAGGATGTCTCCGGCTTCATCTCCGGTGACTCCTATGTCTGGTCCGATTTCACCGAGTTTCTCGTAGCCTATGACGGCGCCGCATCGCTGTTTCGCAGCGAGGAGGACTACGCGCTGCTGGCGCGAACCTATCTCGAAGGAATTGCCGCGGAGAACGCCATTTACGCGGAAATCTTCGTTTCCCCCGATCATGCGGCTGCCGCAGGCTTGTCCCCGGCGGCCTATTTTGACGGGCTGGCCGAAGGCATTGCCGCCGCGAAAGCCTCGACGGGTATCGAGTGCCGGATGATCATCGTCGGCGTGCGGCACCTGGGCGCGGACAAGGTCGAAGCCGCGGCACGGCTGGCCAGCAGCAGGCCGCACCCGCTTATCACCGGCTTCGGCATGGCCGGGGAGGAGCGGTTCGGCAAGGTTGCAGACTATGCCCGCGCTTTTGACATCGCCCGCGACGCCGGGCTTGGCATCACCATCCATGCGGGAGAACTTGCCGGGCCGGAAAGCGTGCGCGACGCGCTGGACCATATTCGCCCTGCCCGCATTGGCCATGGCGTGCGCGCCTCCGAGGACGACGCCCTGGTTCAGCGGATCGCCGACTCTGGCGTGGTTCTGGAAGTCTGTCCGGGATCCAATCTGGCGCTGAACGTGTATCCGGATATTTCCAGCCATCCGTTCGACCGGCTCAGGCGGGCCGGAGTGAAAGTGACGCTGAGTTCGGATGATCCGCCGCATTTCGCCAGTTCCATCGGCCGGGAATACCAGATGGCAGCCGATGCCTGGGGGTACGACGCCGCGCAATTGACCGCGATTACCCGTACATCCATCGAAGCGGCGTTCGTTGACGAGCCCACAAGGGCAATTCTCTTGGGACAGCTTGACTAAAACCGTTACGGCGGTTGCCGGAGCCGGTTAATGAGTGTCTAAATCAACAAGGTCATCAGCACCGCGCTCCCGGACATTTTCAGCGCCGGAGCCGGTGGGTAGTTTTTTACGAGGCCGGGCAAAGTCCATCGATTTTTCGCAATCAAAGCGACGCCCGGTCACAGCTTCAAGGCAGGTCAACATGGACGGTGTTACAGTCATCGATCATCCGCTGGTGCAGCACAAGCTCACCATCATGCGCAAGAAGGAAACCTCGACAGCAGGCTTCCGGCGGTTGCTGAGGGAAATTTCGACCCTGCTGTGCTACGAGGTCACCCGGGATCTCGAAATGACGATGGAGCGGATCGAAACTCCGCTGATCGAAATCGAAGCGCCGGTGCTTGAAGGCAAGAAGCTGGTGTTCGCGTCGATCCTGCGTGCCGGCAACGGCTTGCTGGAAGGCATGCTGGACCTGGTTCCTTCCGCCCGTGTCGCCCATATCGGTGTCTACCGCGACCACGAAACACTCGAAGCGATCGAGTATTTCTTCAAGGCGCCCGAGGACATCGACAGCCGGCTGGTGATCGTTGTCGACCCGATGCTGGCCACCGGCAATTCGGCCATTGCATCGATCGACAAGCTCAAGGAGCGTGGCGCGCGCAATATCCGCTTTCTCTGCCTGCTGGCAGCGCCGGAAGGCATCCGCAACTTCCAGGCCGCCCATCCGGATGTGCCGGTCTACACCGCCTCCATCGACAGCCATCTCAACGAACAGGGCTATATCGTTCCTGGCCTCGGAGACGCGGGCGACCGCATGTACGGCACAAAGTAGGCTCGGACGGCCCTTGTTTGGAGCCTCTTAACCACACAAGGTGATTCCGGGCGAAACAGGCCTGCACTTCACCGACCATTAGGCCCAAGCCTGTTCAATAGGCCGGTAGTGTTGGAGTGCCGGTATGCTGAAGAACATTTTCCTTATTTCCTGTGCTGTGCTCGTTATTTCGGGCCTGCCCTATTACGCACGGGACATTTCGGCGTTCGTTTCGAAAGATACGAAAGCGGTTGCCGCTGCTCCAAATCCTGCTGCCGCCCGGACGCAGGCCGTTGCCGCCAAACCCTTGGCGCATTATGCGACGGGCGTTCGTGCGGCGACTGTTCCCATGAACCGTGATGGACACTTCAGCGCCGATTTCCGCATCAACGGCCGAAATGTGCGGGGGCTTATCGATACCGGGGCGACCTATGTGGCGATCAACACATCAACCGCCCGCAATCTCGGCCTCGGACTTGCCAACTCGGACTTCACACACCAGGTACGCACCGCCAACGGCACGACCCGTGCCGCGCTGGTGATGCTTGACCGCATGGAGATCGGGGCAATATCCGTCAGCGATATCCAGGCCTTCGTGCTCGATGACAAGGCGCTCTCGTCCACGCTTATCGGCATGAGCTTCATGTCGAAGCTGCAGTCTTACCGGGTCAACAACAACCGGCTGGAACTGCTCAACTAGAACCGGCGGCCCGGTATCAGCCGTGCCGACCCAGGATAACAGGCGCCGCCTGGGCAGCGGTATCGGCAAACCGGATGGCCTTGCGCAATTCCTTTTCTGCCACGGCAACCTGATCGGCGTTTCTCGCGTGGATCATGGCAATCGGCGTGTCTTTCTCCACCCGGGTACCGACCGGGAGCAATTGCGTCAGCCCAACGGCATGGTCGACCGGATCGCCCGGCCTGATCCGCCCACCGCCAAGCGCCACGACGCTCAATCCGATGGCGCGCGTATCGTAGCCGGCCAAATATCCCTGGTCTCCGGCAAGACAGGCCGAGACAACAGGCGCCTTTTCAAGATGGCGGTCCGGATCCGCGAGGAAATCCTTCGGGCCTCCGAGTTCGGCAACCATCCTGTTAAAGCGCTCTGCGGCGCTGCCATTTTCCAGCGCCGCGAGCGCATGCTTCTTTGCCTCTTCCACGGTGGCGGCGAGACCGCCTGATACAAGCATCTCGGCGGCGAGGGCGAGGGTTACTTCCAGCAAGCGGCTGTCGCGGGACTTTCCGGTGAGGAAATCGGCCGCATTCATGACTTCCACCGCGTTTCCGGCAGCACTTGCCAGCGGCTGGTTCATGTCGGTGACCAGCGCCGTGGTCGGCATCCCGGCGCCGACAGCAACCTCGACCAGCGAGCGCGCCAGTTCGTTGGCCCGGTCCGGATTGTCCATGAAGGCGCCATTGCCGCATTTGACATCGAGCACGAGGGCACCAAGGCCTGCGGCAAGCTTCTTCGACAGGATCGATGCGGTGATCAACGGCACCGATTCGACCGTGGCGGTTACATCGCGGATTCCATAAAAGCGCTTGTCGGCCGGTGCGAGATTTCCGGTCTGGCCGATGATGGCGCAGCCGGAGGAACCGACGACCTTGCGAAACAGGGCATTGTCGGGCATCGCCGTATAGCCCGGGATCGATTCCATCTTGTCCAGCGTTCCGCCGGTGTGGCCGAGGCCGCGGCCGGAGATCATCGGAACAGCCAGGCCGCACGCGGCTGCGATCGGCGCCAGCATCAGCGAGACATTGTCGCCGACACCACCGGTCGAATGCTTGTCGACCACCGGGCGGTCGAGCTCCGGCCAGGACAGCACCTCGCCGGAATCGCGCATAGACAGCGTCAGCGCCACCGCTTCCCTGCGGCTCATGCCCCGAAAGAACACCGCCATGGCGAAGGCCGCGACCTGACCCTCGCTGACGCTGCCGTCGGTGAGCCCCCGGATGAAGGCCGCGATACCGGCCGGGTCGAGCTCGCCGCCGTCACGCTTGGTGCGGATGATCTCCTGGGGCAGGAAACTCAATAGGCTTCTCCCTTCGAGGTTGCCGCCGAGCGGTCTTCGAGCGTGGCGAGAATGTCTCCCAGAAGGCCGGATGCACCGAACCGGAACGTCTCCGGCGCAACCCAGCCCGGCCCCATGATTTCGGCACACAGGGCAAAATAGGCGCGGGCGTCGTCCACCGTGCGGATGCCGCCGGCGGGCTTGAAGCCGGCCTTGCGGCCCGAGCGCTTGATCGCCTCGAGCATGATCCGCGCCGCTTCCAGCGTGGCATTGACCGCGACCTTGCCGGTCGAGGTCTTGATGAAGTCCGCCTGTTCCTCAAGCGCGATATCGGAGGCGCGGGCGATCAGCGCCGGGTCCTTGAGTTCTCCGGTCTCGAGAATGGTCTTGAGCGTGACCGGCGCGGGTGCCGCGGCGCGGACAGCGCGGATCATCATGCGGACAGCCTGTTCGTCGCCTGCGGCAAAGGCCTTCCAGGGGATGACCAGATCGATCTCGTCAGCGCCGTCGGCCACGGCGCGGGAGGTTTGTGCAACGACCTCTTCAACCGGCAGGTCACCGGAGGGGAAGTTGACCACCGTGGCGATGCGGACCGGCGATGTGTCACCCAGCCGCTTGCGCGCGGCTGCGACGAAGCGGGGCCAGATGCACACCGCTGCCGACGATCCATGCCGGTTGATTGCCTTGTCCACCAGGGCAAGCGTTGCCTCCTCGGTGGCATTGTCGCCCAGTTCGGTCAAATCGAGGCAAGCGAACGCCGCCGCTGCGACGGCTTTGGGGGAATTCAGGTCGATCGGTTCAGCCATGGGATTGGTCCGTGGTTTCAAACATTGCGGTCAGGATCGCAGACAGGCGTTTGCCGCCAATTGGCGCCATGTCCTTGGTTTCCTGGTGACTGAGTTCGCCGCCGGTCATTCCGGCCGCGAAATTGGTGATCACCGAGGCTGCAATGACGTTGATGCCGAGAAAACGGGCCAGGATGACTTCCGGGACCGTCGACATGCCGACGGCATCCGCACCCAGAGTTCGCGCCATGCGGATTTCCGCGGGCGTTTCGAAGCTCGGGCCGGAAAACCACATGTAGACACCTTCATGCAGCTCGGTTCCTGTGCTTTGAGCCGCGGCCTTCATGCGCGCACCAAGATCTGCATCATAGGCATTGGTCATGCCTACGAAACGGCGGTCACTGGGTTCGCCAAACAACGGATTGGTGCCGGAGAAATTGATATGATCGGAAATCCGCATCACCGATCCGGGCGGCATGTCCTGGCGCAAGGATCCGGCCGAATTGGTCAGGATCAGGTTGGTCACGCCGATGCCGTGCAGAGCCTCGAGCGGCGCGCGCATGGCATCGGCCTTGCCGTGCTCGTAATAGTGCACGCGGCCCGAGAGGATGACCACGGGTGTCTTGCCAATGAGGCCCGCAACAACCTCGCCGGCATGGCCCGACACCCCGCTTTCGGGAAAACCGGGCAGGTCGGCGTAGGAAATGCGGACCGGATCGGTCACCGTTTCGACCAGCGACCCCAGCCCGGAGCCGAGCACGAGCGCGTGGCGCGGCATCAGGCCACGCAGGCGGTCGGTGAGGATATCGACCGCGGCGCTCATCCGATGGCCCCGGTTTCAAAGGCGTAGGGCAAAAGCTCGTCCATGCGCAGGGTCTTCCTGATGCCGTCGGCATCACACAGATGGATCAGGGTGTCGGCATCGGCGAATTCCGCCAGTCGCTGCCGGCATCCGCCGCAGGGCGGACACAGTTCGAGCTTTTCGGCAATGACTGCGACTTCGCGGATGCGGCTGCCGCCGGCCATGACCATGTGACTGATGGCCGTGGTTTCGGCACACCAGCCTTCCGGGAACGAGATCACCTCGATATTGGCACCGGCATGAATCTTGCCGGCATCGTCGCGAATGGCAGCTCCGACCGGGAACTTCGAATAGGGCGCATGGCATTTGGCCATGGCGTCACGCGCTGCCTCAAACAGATCACGGGCCATTTTCATCGCTCCTTGACGTAAGGTACACCGCCGGCACGCGGCGGGATGGCCTTGCCGATGAACCCTGCAAGCAGGATCACGGTCAACAGATAGGGCAAGGCCTGCATGAACTGTACCGGAACCTCGCCGATGATCGGCAGCTCGTTGCCCTGCATGCGGATCGACATGGCATCGAGGAAACCGAACAGCAGGCAGGCGAACATGACATTGACCGGCTTCCACTTGGCGAAGATCAGCGCGGCCAGCGCGATGAAGCCCTTGCCGGCGGTCATGCCCTTGACGAAGCCGGCGGTCATGGCCATCGACAGATAGGCGCCGGCAATGCCGCAGAGGATGCCGCAACAGATCACCGCCCGGTAGCGCAACCATGTGACCGAGATCCCGGCGGTATCGACCGCGCCGGGGTTTTCGCCCACCGCGCGCAGCCGCAATCCGAAGCGGGTGCGGTAGAGCACCCACCAGGTGAACGGAACCAGCGCAAAGGCCAGGTAGGTGAGCAGAAAGTGACCCGACAGCAGGTTCGAATAAATCGACCCGATGACCGGGATATCGGCAATTTCAGCGGCAAAGGGCAGCTCGACCGTGGTGAAGCGGGCATCGCCGCTCAATTGCGGCGTCCGTCCACCCTGGCGAAACCAGGCCTGGCCGAGAATGACCGTGGCACCCAGTGCGATGAAGTTGATGGCCACGCCGGAGACGATCTGATTGCCGCGCTGGGTGATGGAGGCAAAGCCATGAACCAGCGCCAGACAGACGGAAACGAAAACAGCGGCACAGATCCCGATGAAGGCCGAGCCGGTGACCGAAGCCGCGGCCCCGCCGGCAAAGGCGGCGGCGAGCATTTTCCCCTCAAGCCCGATATCGAAGATGCCAGCACGCTCCGAGTAGAGGCCGGCGAGAGCGGCCAGGATCAACGGCACCGAAACACGAACGGTGGACTGCAGAATAACGATGAGGGTGTCAAAATATTCCATGATCATTACTCCGCCGCTGGCAGGGGTTTGTCGGAGCTGGCTCCGCCAAGTGTGGCAAAGAACGCGGTGATGGCCGGGCGGAACATGTTCTCGAGGGCACCGGCAAACAGGATCACCAGTCCCTGGATGATGGTAATCATGTCACGCGAGATCTGCGGCATCTCGAACGAGATTTCCGCACCGCCCTGATACAGCATGCCGAAAAGAATGGCGGCAGGGACAATGCCAACCGGATGCGACCGGCCCATCAGGGCCACGGCGATCCCGACGAACCCGGCGCCGCCGACAAAATCAAGCTGCATGCGGTGCTGATCGCCCATGATCGGGTTCAGCGCCATCATGCCGGCCAGCGCGCCGGATATCATCATGGTGATGATGATGATGCGGCTCTGGCGGATGCCGGCATAGCTGGCCGCGCTGGGGCTGTGCCCCATGGTGCGGATTTCATAGCCAAGCCTGGTGCGCCAGACGATCACCCAGACGACAAAGGCTGCAACCAGCGCCAGCAAAAACGACAGGTTGAACGGCGCACCACCGATGTCGAGGCCGACGGAGGCCAGCAGCCAGTCGAGCCGCGGCAGCTGTCCGCTTTCGGTGAATGTCCGGGTCTGCGGCGCCATCGATCCGGCCGGCTTGAGCACGTCAACCAGGACATAGACCATCAGGCTCGAGGCGATGAAGTTGAACATGATGGTGGTGATCACAACATGGCTGCCGCGCTTGGCCTGCAGCCAGCCCGGAATCATCGCCCAGAAGCCGCCAACCAGTGCAGAGCCGATGATTGCTGCGGGGAAAATGACATACCAGGGCGCAAACTGGTCGAGCCAGAGGCAGGGCAGCGCCACGCCGAGGCCTGCGACATACGCCTGGCCCTCGCCGCCGATATTGAACAGGCCGCAATGGAAGGCGACGGCAACGGCCAGTCCGGTGAAAATGAAGTTGGTGGCATAATAGAGCGTGAAGCCGATGCCCTCGCCGTAGCCGAAAGCGCCTTCGATCAGCAGGCCCGCAGCGCGCAGCGGGCTTTCGCCAACCGCAAGCACAACCAGGCCCGCAACGAGAAAGGCAACAGCCAGATTGATCAGCGGGATAAGTCCGTAGTCC
>Ga0209345_10002929_pt1 | contig 18106 bp, 13 predicted proteins | sample Cruoilmetagenom7_FD_187294 | JGI IMG/M metagenome (GOLD analysis project Ga0209345, IMG submission 187294) | Oil polluted marine microbial communities from Coal Oil Point, Santa Barbara, California, USA - Sample 7 (SPAdes) (version 2) | ecosystem: Environmental > Aquatic > Marine > Oil seeps ...
AGTCATCGGTGTTGGCATGGGTTATAAATTCTAGTGATCCGCAGTCGGCCAGCTTCACTTGCTGGCAGTATCTAAAAACTTAAATCGCGCCTCTTAGGGCGCGGTTTTTTTGTGTACCGAAAACATTGCACAACCTCCCCCCCTCTGTAGAGATAGCAGCCATGACGATCCTCTCTATAAAAGATCTGCGCGTAGACTTCGAAACACCGGACGGCGCGGTGCATGCCGTCAAGGGTATTAGCTTTGATGTCGCCGCTGGCGAATGCCTCGGCATCGTTGGCGAGTCCGGCTCTGGTAAAAGCCAAACAGCCCTCGCCACACTTGGTCTTTTGGCCGAAAACGGTGCGGCCACAGGTCAAATCCTATTTAATGGGCAAGACATGCTGACGGCCGATCAAAAAGCCCTGCGCAAGATACGCGGCGCACAAATGTCGATGATCTTTCAGGATCCCCTCACCTCCCTTACCCCGCATATGACTGTGGGCGCGCAAATGCGCGAAGTGCTGGCCCTCCACAAGAACCTCAGCGGTGACGTCGCAAGCGCCTATTGCATCGACTGGCTAGAGAAAGTCCGCATTCCTGAAGCTGCCCGACGCATGAATCAGTTCCCACATGAACTCTCTGGCGGTATGCGCCAGCGCGTAATGATCGCGATTGCCATGCTGTGCGATCCACAATTGCTGCTCGCAGACGAACCAACCACCGCGCTCGATGTGACCGTTCAAGCACAAGTCCTAGAACTGATGGATACGCTGAAACGGGATACGGGCACAGGCATCGCGCTGATTACGCATGACATGGGCGTCGTCGCGCGGATGTGTGATCGCGTCATCGTTATGCGCCACGGTGAAATCGTTGAGCGCGGCAGCGTAGACGACATCTTCTATGCGCCTCAGCATGAGTATACGAAAATGCTCCTCGAAGCGGTCCCCCGCATTGATCAACCCGACAGACGTGGCCGCCCAGCGCTCGGCCCCGCGCCTGCTGAAAATATCGAACCTGTGCTCGAAGTGAGCGACATGCAAATCCACTTCCCGATTCAGATCAAAGGTGGGCTATTTGGAAAGACCAAACCGCTCAAAGCGGTCAATGGGGTCTCGTTTAACCTAAAGCCTGGTGAAACACTGGGGATTGTCGGCGAGTCGGGGTGCGGAAAGTCTACTCTTGCACGCGGTGTGCTAAATCTTATTCCACCAACAGATGGCTCGGTTGCTTGGCTTGGCCGCGATATTACCAAAGCAGGCCGCAAAGAAATGAACGCGTTGCGCGAAGATTTGCAAATTGTCTTCCAAGACCCCCTCGCCAGCCTCGACCCCCGCATGAGCATCGGCGCGTCTATCGCCGAACCACTTCAAGTTCACCGTGCCAATCTCAATCGCGCCGAACGTGATGCGATGGTCCGCGAGATCCTCCCACGCGTGGGCCTCGATGCGAATCTCATCAATCGCTACCCGCATGAACTCTCCGGTGGTCAGAACCAGCGCGTGGGTATCGCTCGCGCCATGATTCTCAACCCCAAACTGGTCATTTGTGACGAAGCCGTCTCCGCGCTGGATGTTTCCGTACAAGCGCAAGTGGTCGATCTATTGATCGAGCTACAGAAAGAGTTTGGACTCGCCATGATCTTCATCAGCCATGATCTCTCCGTTGTGCGGGAAATCAGCCACCGCGTGATGGTGCTTTATCTCGGCCGTGTGGTAGAGTTCGCGAACCGGACAGACATTTATGAAGACGCCCGTCATCCCTACACAAAGGCCCTCATTGCCGCCGTACCAAACGCCGACCCGAAATCAGAACGCACCCGCACAAAGGTTACGCTCGAAGGCGACCTGCCCAGTCCCCTCGATTCGCGCGCAGCCCTACGTTTCATGAAATCAAAACTGATTGATGACCCGGATGCAGAACAATATCACCCGCAACTGGTCGAAGTCTCCCCAGGGCATGTCGTGGCTGAGCACGATGCCATGCTAGGTACAACAGGGCTGATCGCCTGAGCAAAACCCCAGCTGGGGTTGTTCCATTGCACAAGCCCGCATAGGTTGCCCGCCTTGGCGTGAGAGGCCCTTGAGATGACTGATAAATTACCCGTTTCGTTGGCAGATGTTGAAGCTGCTGCCGCTGTTCTAGATGGACAAATTGAACGCACTCCGATGCGTCATTCAAAAACACTCTCTTCTATTACGGGCGCCGAAATTTGGGTCAAATTCGAGAACCTGCAATTCACCGCCGCCTTTAAAGAACGCGGCGCCTTGAACCGTCTCGCCACACTCTCTGAAGAGCAAAAGAAAGCTGGTGTCATTGCCGCCTCTGCGGGCAACCACTCTCAGGGTGTCGCCTATCATGCCAAACGGCTTGGCATTCCAGCTACCATTGTCATGCCCAAAACCACGCCCTTTACCAAGGTTGAGCAAACCCGCAGTCACGACTGCCGCGTCCTGCTCGAAGGGCTAGACTTCGATGAAGCCAAAGCTGAGGCGTACAATATACAACAGCGCGAAGGCCTCACCTTCATCCATCCTTTCGATGATCCCCACGTCATTGCCGGGCAAGGCACAGTCGCTCTGGAAATGTTGGACGACGAACCAGATCTAGAAACACTCATTGTCCCTATCGGTGGCGGCGGCCTAATTGCAGGCATGGCAACGGCGGCCAAGGCACGCAATCCGAACATCCGTATCGTTGGCGTACAAACCGCACTTTTCTCGGCGATGAAGCAAGAAGTTGAAGGTAAACCCGTCGATGTTGGCGGCTCAACGATTGCTGAAGGTATCGCGGTAAAAGAAGTTGGCCGCATACCGCTCGAGATTGTGCGCACTTTGGTCGATGAGATTCTCATCGTAGAGGAAGAGCACATCGAACGTGCCATCACGCTTTACGCCGAAGTCGAAAAAACGATCTCTGAAGGCGCTGGCGCCGCAGGCCTTGCCGCCCTTCTTGCCTATCCTCAAAAGTTTTCAGGCCAACGCGTCGGGTTAGTTCTATGTGGCGGCAACATTGATACGCGTTTGCTAGCATCCGTTCTCACCCGCGCCCTTGTGCGCGAGCAAAGAATGACACGTATCCGTATCATTGGTGATGATCGTCCGGGCTTGTTATCTCTTGTCGCGCAAGTGATCGGTGATGCGGGCGCGAACATCATAGAAGTCGCTCACAACCGTATCGCGCTAGATGTGCCTGCCAAAGGTGCAGAATTCGACATCATGATCGAGACACGTGATGGCCAGCACACTCAAGACGTTATCAAGGCACTCACACAAGCAGGCTATCCACCGCGCTCTCTTTAGAAGCATGGCGAAACTGCACTCCCCCACATGACGCCCCATCAAAAACGGACTAAATAACGCCTAACCTCAACCAAACAGGATATTTATATGATCCGCTCACTTACCGCCGCCCTCGTAGCATTTGCGCTGACAACGGGCTGCACTAACGCCAAGGAATCTTCATCAGTGACTGACCCGTTCGAAACTTACCTGCCGTGGGATGCTGCCGCAGATAACATCCAAACAACTGAAACGGGCCTGCAATACATTGTCCTCAAAGAGGGCAAAGATGGCGGCAAAACGCCAACGGCAGACGACACAGTCCGCGTTAATTATGATGGCCGCGTCCCCTCGGGCGAAAAATTCGACAGCTCTTATGATCGTGGCCAACCCTCAATGTTTCAGGTGAACCGCGTCATTCCAGGCTGGACGATGGGCCTGCAATTGATGAGCGAAGGCGACGAGTACCTCTTCTACATTCCAAATGTTCTGGCCTATGGTAACGGTGACCGAGGCGATGTCATCAAAGCGGGTGATGACCTCATCTTCCGTGTGGAACTGATCGAAGTGGTTGAGCCGAAAACAGCAGACGCCGCCGCATGGGAAAAATACGGCCAGTGGAATTCAGATGCGCCCGAAGTCGTAAAAACAGGTAGTGGTCTAGAATATGTCGTTCTCGCCAGCGGTGACCCAGCGGGCCCAAGCCCAGAGAATGGCGAAATGGTTGCCGTACACTACGAAGGCCGTCTCGCGGAGACAGGTGAAACTTTTGACAGCTCCTTCGCGCGTAACAATCCGGAAGTCTTCCCGTCTAACGCGTTGATCCCGGGTTGGGTCGAAGGTTTGGCGATCATGAAGCCTGGCGATCGCTGGATGATGTATATCCCGTCAGAGCTGGCTTATGGCGAAACCGGCACACCCGGTGGCCCAATCCCGCCAAACGCGCCGCTCATGTTTGAAGTAGAAATGCTGGACGTGATGAAGCGCGGCTAAGGCCTCACTGAACCAATTAAGAAAGGCTCCCCTGCTTTATGCGGAGGAGCCTTTTTCTTTATTCAGCCGGCACTTTCATACCGCGTTGAACAGCCGGGCGCGCAGAAATCGCCGCATGCCAGCGCTCAACATTCGGCAAACTCAGACCCAACATCGCCTGCAGCCCCTCATACGCCACTGCAGACCACGGATAGATCGCCATATCTGCAATCGAATATTCGCCTGCAACAAATTCATGCTCACCAAGCTGTTTATCCAGAACGCCATAAAGCCGTACGCTTTCATCCGCGAACCGCTTGATTGCCTCTGGAATTTTGTCCTCCCGATAGCGGGAAAAATGCGCTAATTGCCCTAGCATCGGTCCAAATCCTGCCATCTGCCACATCAGCCATTCCAACACTTTCGCGCGACCTTCGCCGCTCGCAGGTAGGAATTTACCAGACTTTTCGGCCAGATAAATCAATATCGCGCCACTTTCGAAGACAGACGCCCCGGAATCATTATCAACAATCGCCGGAATTCGATTGTTTGGGCTAATCTTCAAAAAGTCCGGCGCAAATTGCTCATCCTTAGAAATATCAACGGCGTGCGCCTTATAGGCCAAACCCATTTCTTCGAGCGCAATGGAAATTTTGCGGCCGTTCGGCGTGGTCCATGTGTATAGGTCAATCATGTGGCGCTCCTGCTTATCGCTAGAATTCAGTTAGGACACCGCCGCTAAAGCACAAGGCTTGCCGCCGATCCGTCAAGCTGCATAAGCTTGGTAAAATTGTGAAGGACACCTGATGGCAATTACACCCGACCTATTAGCAAAAATAGCGCTTGATGCTGGGGCCATCATTATGGAAATTTATAATGGCGCAATTTCTGTTTCACAAAAAGACGACGAATCGCCTGTTACAGAAGCCGATACAGCCGCTGAAGTTTTCATTCTGGATGCTTTGATGAAGGCAGATCCCTCTCTACCGATTATTGCAGAAGAATCTGTCAGTGCAGGGGTTTTGCCGACACACGGGCCACGTTTCGCCCTCGTCGATCCAGTGGATGGTACCCGCGAATTTATTAAGCGTAACGGAGAGTTTACCGTCAACATCGCCATTGTTGAGCACGGTCGCCCGACTATGGCGGTTGTTTATGCACCGGCTATGGAGCGCTTATTTGTCGCTGCAGCGCATAATCATGCGTGGGAAGCGAGCGCCAAGCCCGGCGATAGCGTACCAATAGCGCGCAAGCGATTAACCATCCGCAAGGCCCCCGCTGAAGGCCCCATCGCCTTTGCTTCCAAGTCACATCGCTCTCCGGAAACAGCAGCACTTCTCAAATCCTACAATATTACGAAAACGCTTAGCGCCGGTTCATCGATAAAGTTCTGCCTCATTGCGGCGGGTGAAGCTGATCTTTACCCACGCCTTGGCCGAACGATGGAATGGGATACTGCCGCAGGCCAGGCCATTGTCGAAGCCGCAGGCGGACGCGTCATGACAATCGACAATACGCCCCTTCTCTATGGAAAAACGGCTCGCGACTATGATAATCCTCACTTTATTGTGTTTGGGGATGTCAGTCCGCAGGCTCGACTTGCGTAAGAAATGGCACACTAATTGCTCAATTTGCGCATAGTGAGATAGGTGATTCCGCCTAGACGACAAAGAATATGGGGAGGGCGTGGATTTGTATACGATACTGCTTGCCCTCTCATGTCTGGCGCTCATTGGCGCACACTTTCTTCGTTTACCAAACAAAAGCAGCTTTATCGGCAATGTTCTTAGCTTCAGCGCAGCGCTGTTACTGACGACAATTGGTATAAGAGCCATCACGAACGCGTCAGGTGTTGGCCGCGCCACGCAATTTGATGCCTTTGTAAATCGCGCCGCCCTCATTGCTGAGAATTCAGATGCGCCCCTCATCGTTTTCAGTGGTGCCAGCTTTTCTCGGAATGCCATTGATGATGATCGACTGACATACATTCTGCGTGAAAAAGGATACCCCCATCAGGCCATCAATATCAGCCTCGAGGCTGCGTCACTCGTTGAACGTAAGATGTATTTGGATGCCTTAATCGCACGCAGTTCACGCGCACCGGATATTATGATGCTCGAAGTCGCGCAAATCACCGACACACGACCAACTTTCATCTTCAACAATTCAAAATTCTCAAGCCGCGCGATCAATCAATTCAATGTTGAGGGTGTGCTTTGGTCCACCGCCGGGCTTTTGGAAGATGGCTGCTCCGGCCTTGTCGATTGTGCAAAGGAAAGCGTTTTTTTGGGGGCACACGGGCTGGTAAACGTCTTCAATCTTGGTCTAGTCAGTCAAGGAAAAACCCTTTCGCATGAAGCACCGCAGATGTCATATGACGGCGCACTTGAGGCAAAAGAAACAATCGACGGCACAGACCGCCAACACGGCTTAACAACACAAAACCTCGTCTCGCCACGTGCGGCTCATAATTGGGCCCGCAGCCTACGTGCAATCCAGCACAGAGATATACTTGCGGCAGGCACTTCCAAGGTCGGCTACTATTTCCCGCCCGTGATTTCACCTGGCGCACGCGCCTACGTAGCAGACATCTGCGCCGGTGAACTGGCAGACTACACCTGCATTGCCCCCACGGATCCCGCTCTACTTGCCAAATTAGATGCCGATGTTTGGCTTGATCGCGAACACCTACTCGATGATGGTGCAGCCGTTTATGTCGCTTGGCTTGCCGATCAGTTAATCGCCTCAGGCATCCTTGATGAAGCGGCACCTCAACAAGAGGGCGCGCAAAAGTGATTTTCACTGAAGCAATCTTCTTCGTATTTCTCGCAGCCGTTTTCACAGCCTATTGGCTTTTAAAAAACCATCGTGAGTGGCAGTTACGTCTCCTGCTCGTGGCTTCAACCATTTTCTATGGCTGGTGGGACTGGCGCTTCTTACTACTGATTGGCACGGTTATTCTAATCAGTTGGATCACTGCCCAGCAAGTCTCGAAACGTCAAGAAAACGCGCCCTCTCGGCGGGCATGGCTGATTTTCGGCATAACATCTTCCCTCGCCATTCTTGGTGTCTTTAAATATTTCAACTTCTTCGCCGATAGCTCAATTGCCATGCTTCAAGCCATCGGCTTGACCCCCAGCGCGGGCGCCGTCCACATCCTTCTTCCGGTCGGCATCTCATTCTATATCTTCCAAGCGGTCAGTTATATTGTCGATACAGCGCGCGGCGATCTTAAAGCAGAGAACCGCCTCTCGCGGGTCGCGCTCTACATTGCGTTTTTTCCTCAACTCGTGGCAGGCCCCATCGTGCGGGCCGCCAGCTTCTTCCCTCAAATGGACCGCATTAAGCCTCTTAATCGCGGCCTTGTCGCAGCAGGCCTGCGCGCCTTCCTGCTCGGTTTTGCTTACAAGGCAGGTATCGCGGACAATCTGGCGCAATTCGTTGATCCCGTTTTTGGCAGCGCGCTCGTTCCCAATGATGCCGACCTGACCGTATGGTCAAACGGCGCACTTGTTGGCGCATCGCTTGCTTTTGCTGGACAAATATATTTTGATTTTGTCGGTTATTCCCTCATGGCCATTGGCGTAGCGCGATGGTTCGGTTTCTACATTCCGAAGAATTTTGATTACCCCTATGCCAGCACGAATATCGCTGATTTTTGGAGGCGCTGGCATATCTCACTCAGTAGTTGGCTACGTGACTATCTCTATATTCCGCTTGGCGGCAATCGTTCAGGCAAGGTCAAAACGTATCGTAATCTAATGATCACGATGGTGCTCGGTGGCCTCTGGCATGGCGCAGCATGGACCTTTGTTGCGTGGGGCGCGTTGCATGGGCTCGCACTAGCAATGCACCGCGCGCTCTTTGTAGGTAAGTCACGCCGTTTGCCTGCAATATTGGCACTTATCGCCACACAGCTCTTTGTTCTGCTCGCATGGGTGCCCTTCCGCGCGGAAAGCTTTGGTGACACGATCATAGCATGGTCAGCCTTCGTGGGCCTGCGTACAGGCGGCCCCGAAACGCTCCCTTGGATTGTATGGGCTGTGCCCATATTGATCATCCTAGACGCTGCTCTCGGCCACTCACGTTTGCGCCGCCTTGCACGATCATCCCTTATACGTCGCCCTATAATTTTCTGGGGCGGACTTGGCGTGCTAACCGCTACCCTATTCGCGCTCTATCCACTGGAAGCACAACCTTTCGTGTATTTTCAGTTCTAGAGGTCGATCTGATGACCATTTTCTGTCATCCCGCATCTTATAAAATCCGGTTCATGAGGAACATCTAAGGCATGACACGCAAATATTTCGGCACAGACGGTATCCGCGGCAAAGCCAACAGCGCGCTAATGAGCCCTGAGATCGCTTTACGGCTAGCGCTCGCAGCGGGACGCAAGTTCGCGGGCGCATCCGAGCAACCTGTCGTCGTCATTGGCCGCGACACACGCCAATCTGGCGGCATGATTGAAGCTGCGCTTTTTGCGGGCTTCACAAGCGCAGGCTATCATGTCCAACGTGCAGGTGTATTGCCCACACCTGCTGTTGCAATGCTCACCCGCCAAATTGGTGCTAATCTGGGGGTGATGATTTCAGCTTCTCATAATCCCTACCACGATAACGGCCTCAAACTGTTTAAGACCGACGGGACGAAACTCTCTGAAGCTGATGAAGTTGAACTCGAAGCCATGATCGATACTGCGTTTGAAACGCAAGGTGTTGATGCGTCTAAGATTGGCTTCATTACCCCCCTGCCCGACGCATCTGCACATTATGCCAACAGCTTGCTGCTCAGCGTAGGCATCGACAGTCTGGAAGGTTTAAAAGTCGTCCTCGACTGTGCAAATGGCGCAGCGCTCACAACAGCCCCAGGCATCTTCAAGCATTTGAAAGCAGATGTTACATTTATCGGGACGGCCCCTGATGGAAAGAACATCAATGATGGTGTTGGCTCCACATCAACGGCTGCCCTTAAGGCTGCCGTTCTTGAAAAGAAAGCAGCCATTGGCATCGCTCTTGATGGAGATGCTGACAGGCTCATAATAATTGATGAGACGGGCACTGAAATTGATGGCGACCAGATCATTGCGCTCATTGCCTCACAGCTACATGCAAAAGGCCAACTTAAAGGTGGCGGTGTCGTCGCGACCATCATGTCGAATATGGGTTTGGAACAGTACCTAAAAACGAAAGGCCTTCACCTTGTTCGCACACCTGTTGGTGACAAGCATGTCGCTAAGCATATGCGCACAGAGGGCTATAATGTTGGCGGAGAACCGTCGGGGCATATTATCTTATCTGATACTTCCACAACAGGCGATGGGACGCTTGCAGCGCTGCAAGTTTTGTCTGTTCTAAAAGAGAGCAGCGCTAAGATGTCTGTGCTGGGGCGACAATTCACGCCCGCCCCGCAAAAACTGATCAATCTAAAGTATACCACGCGCAATCCGCTTGAGGCGCCGCCGGTTCAAAAAGCGCTCAAAGAAGCCGAGGCGTTTCTGGGCGAAAAGGGCCGCATGGTCGTGCGCACTTCCGGCACTGAGCCCCTTGTACGGATAATGGCGGAAGCATTAGACGAAGAGATGATGACCCGTGCGCTTGCCCATGTCACCAAGGCCGTTCAGGCCGCGCTAGCATAAGGTTTTGTTGGCCCGTGACTGGCGATCTTCGCGCTTTCGTTGCAAGCTAAGTCTCGGAATAAGTTCTGCAAGGGCACACACATGATGAACGTTCTTGATATCAAGCCTTCTGCGTCGGGTATCACTGTCCTCACAGCGGGTGGGCCACATGCTTGGATTATGATTAACGCTCTGCGCGATCGCTTTGGCGATGTGAGCGTCATCAAAGAGGCAGGTGAACCAGCCGAAGTGTTCTGGGCGCGTCGCAAACGCCTACTCGGCCCTCTGAAAGTGGCCAGCATGCAGGCCGCCCGTATCCCAATAAAGCTGATGAAGCGCGGAACAGACAAACGTATTAAGGAACTAGTTGAAACCCATCGCCTAAAACCCGAACAACCGAATGATCTTCAGGTTATAGATGTTGAATCCGTCAATTCAGTTGAAGCGCGCGCGGCCCTTCAAGCGACAAAACCAAAAGCCGTTTTTGTGATTTCTACACGCATGCTCAATACACGCACGCTGAATTCAGTCGACGCGCCCTTTATCAATTATCATTCAGGAATAAATCCAGCCTATCGCGGCATGTTTGGTGGCTATTTCGCCCTCGCCAGAGGTGAACCACAGCATTTTGGCGCGACCGTTCACTTAATTGATGAAGGCGTTGATACTGGCGAAATTCTCTATCAATCGCAGGTGGACGTTAGCCCAAAAGACAATTTTCACACCTACTTATGGGTCATGGCCGCTGGTAGCCGAGATATAGTCACCCGCGCAATGGAAGATGCTGTCACAGGCAATCTGAACACCAAAACCGTGAACATGCCGTCAAATCAATATTTTGCACCCACGCTTGGAGGATATCTTTGGAGCGGCGTAACACGCGGCGTCTGGTAATGAGCTTAGAGCTTTTTCACGCCCATCTGCCCTAATCGCCATTCTAACAAATCAATTCGGTCCTGCCCAAAGAACGCTTCATCCTCTAGGACCATCAGCGGCACACCCCAATGATGCTTTTCCTGCTCAGTTTGATTCGCCTCGATTACAGCCGTCAGGCGCACCTTCTCATCGCTTTGCCGTGCATCAAGCTCTGCCAAATCAAAACCCGCACGCGCAGCCGCCTCAGATAATGCAGTACCTTCGGTCCATGCAGCGCCAGACCATATCAATTCTGATACTTCATCCATAAAGGCCCAACCCTCCGTATCCCCGACTTCACACGCCAGAATACCGAGCCGCGTCAAGCGGTGTATATGTGGCTGCGTCTCTGAAATTTCTCGGGTCATCATGTTCATGGTCACAGGGTCAGGATTCATTCGGCCCAGCGGCAAATCCAAAGACTGCGCGACCCGCACAATATCCCTCATTAAATACGGCACCCATTGCGGCCTGACCTCAGCGAAAAAATTCGCATCGCGAATGGCAAGCGGATAAACGGGGCGCGGTCTGACGCGGATATCCCATTTCGTGGAAAGCGCCCGCAAGCGCTTCGTTGAGAAATATGAATAAGGCGAACGATAAGACCAATATACATCAAGAGTTTTCATACTTTTGATATTGCGTCAGTCTTCCGGTAAATAGAAGAGGTCGGATTACAAATCATGCCATCAAAAAACCTAATCTGTAAGGCATGCCTACTAGAATGAGTGATGAGAACCCTTTCCGCGCCTTTGTAGAGAATTTGAATATTCCCTCTTTCAATGATGTGAATTTGAAAGAGTCCGCCCGACGTGTTCGACAATCTTTGCATCAAGCGACACGCGCTATCGAGAAAGATGCGCCCCAAATGGCCGCGCGTACTTATTACACGCTCCCTGGTCCTGGCGGCCCAATTCAGGCACGCATGTATACACCGCTTGGTGCTGGTATCGGCCCCGCGCCCGGTATTCTGTACTTTCATGGCGGTGGCTTTGTCTTGGGTGATCTCGATGCCTTCGATATGGTCTGTATGCGTCTTGCTGACGGCGCGCGCTGCCGTGTCATTTCATTTGAATATCGGCTCGCGCCAGAGCACACCTTTCCAGCGGCACATGATGACGCCATGGCCTGTTGGCTCTGGGCTTTGGAAAATGCCGCGGACCTTGGCCTTGACCCAAAGCGGTTAGCCATCGCCGGCGACAGCGCAGGTGGCAACCTATCGGCCTTTATTGCGCAGACAACGAATATTAGGAAGATACCTGCCCCAGCGTTTCAGTTGCTGCTTTATCCATTGGTTCAATTTGCAGACATCCGTACAAAGAAAATGCCTTTTCAGGAGAGCGGTGGCTTTTTCTCAGCCAATGTTTTTGACTATTTCCGGGATACCTACATCGCAAACGATTCCGACCGCATGGACCCGCGCGTCTCCCCGCTCTTCGCATCATCGGATGCTTTTAAGGGCCTTCCCCCGGCGCATATTGTCTTGTGTGGCTGGGATCCGTTAAAAGATGAAGGCCGCGCCTACGCTGACAAAATGATGAGTTTCGGCGTTCGTGTCAGCATTCGCGAACATACTGACATGGCACATGGATTTATGAACTTCACAGCATTATCCGATAAAGCCAAAGACGCCATCCATGACGCTGGGCATGTTGTGGGCAAGGCTTTAGGTGCCTTATGATTGCAGGAATTTAACCTCTGCATAACTTATCGTTGCATATTTGCGACGCTACTGAGCAATCGAGTGAAGTAGAGCCGATACAGCTTTCTTCACGATGCTATTCCATCTTATGAACAGGTCCGCAGCCGCTCCTCCCAGAGCCTATGGCTGTGCGATAATTTATATATTAGAGAGGAAACACAGAATGAACTTGAAGAATATGCTGGCTCTGACGAGCATCTGCGCTCGTCTTTGTCGCAGGTTCAGCAATCGCCCAAGAATCGGATGCAGCGCCGGCCCGCGAAAGCACCGTCGACCGTATTCTTAGCACTGTCACAGTCACAGCTACCAAAAAAGCAAATGTCGAAAACGTACAGGACGTGCCTGTCGCCGTCTCCGCGTTCAACAGCGACACGCTCGATGCGCTCAAGGTAAACGACCTGCAGAGCCTCAGCTACTCCACGCCGAACGTCTCGCTCGAAGATGTCGGCACGTCGAAAGGCACCGCAAACTTCTCGATCCGCGGCCTCGGCATCAACTCATCGATCCCGTCAATCGATCCAACCGTCGGCGTTTTCGTCGATGGCGTCTATATCGGCGTGAACTCGGGCGTTGTGCTCGACCTGTTCGACCTCGATAGCGTTGAAATTCTGCGCGGCCCGCAAGGCCTTCTGTTCGGTCGCAACACAACCGGCGGCGCTGTCCTGATCAACACCGGCAACCCGACTGACGAGTTCCGCTACAAGGCGCGCGCAACGATCGAAACGCCGATCGACGATGATCGCGGCGGTCCGAACACGACCCTTCAGGCCACGGTTTCTGGCCCGCTCATCGAAGACAAGCTGAACGGTAAACTCGGCATCTATCACAATTTCGATGACGGCTATTTCAAGAACCTCGCCACCGACGACAATCTCGGCGAAGCGCACACGACCATCGTGCGCGGTGCGCTCGAATGGATGCCGACAGACACCCTCACCTTCCTCGGCAAGGTCGAAAACTTCCAGACTAATTCCGATGGCCCCAACGGCCAGAACCGCGGCTTCTACGATCGTGGCAGCTTCGATATCGCGATCAACAATCCGGGCTTCTTGGATAACGACGTGACGTTCGGCTCGCTACGCACGGATCTTGATGTCGGCTTCGGCAATGGCACGATCACCAATGTCATCGGTTACCGTGACGTCGAATCCACGACCAGTGCGGACATTGACGCTACGCCGCTGACCCTGTTCCACTCGGGTTCCGAATTCACTCAGGAGCAATTCTCCGAAGAGCTGCGCTATTCCGGCACGTTCGACCGGGCAGATGTCACCGTCGGTGGTTTCTACTTCACCCAAGACATCGCTTACACTGAGCGTCGCGACTTGCCGACAACCCGTCCGGCTGCCTTCCCGGCCAACCTCGACTGGGAATTCAATGGTGGTGGTCGCCAAGACCATACGGTCTACGGCATCTTCGGTCAGGTCGATTATGATGTCACCGAAAAGCTGACCGGTATCCTTGGTTTGCGCTACGGCTATGAAGAGAAGGACGTGGACATTACTTATGTGCGCCCGCGCCCCAACTGCTCCATGGTCGACGAAACCTGCCCAATCACCGGCACCAACCCCTTCATTCCAGGCGAACCAAACGGTTTCACCGACAAGGAAGACTGGAGCACATGGACACCAAAGATTGGACTGCAATACTTCCACACTGACAACACCCAGTTCTACGGCACTTACACTAAGGGTTTCCGTTCAGGTGGCTACAACTTCCGCATCACGAACGCCCTAGCGTTCGAAGCGCTCTTCCCACCAACGGAATCCCGCGCATTTGATGACGAAAAAGTTGATAGCTTCGAAATTGGCATGAAGCACGAGACGGATAATGGTCGTGGCCAACTTAATGCTGCTGTCTTCCTGAACGACATCCAGGACATGCAACGCGAGTTGAACCTCTCGTCGCCAACCTCTGGTGTGGCTCAGACGATCATCAATACAGCCGACGCTGAAATCCTTGGTTTCGAGCTTGAAGGCCGTTACGCCTTGACGGACTCGTTACTCGTCACAGCCAATGTCGGCGTGATCGATGCTGAGTACACAGATGTCATCTTTGACATCTCGGGTGACGGTGTTGTTAACGGTGAGGATCTCTCGCTGGCCCTGCCCCGCGTACCGGACGCCACTTATGGCTTCGCGTTCATCCATGATTATGACATGGCTAAACGTGGTACACTTGTCTCGCGCCTGACATTCCAGCACCGCGACAAGAACGCATTCACCGACAATAATTATGGTTGGATGAGCGCAGCAGACCAGCTGGATGTGAACCTGACTTGGAACACGCCAATCGATGGTGTCTCCGTGTCCCTGTTCGGCAAGAACTTGATCGACGAATCAATTGCTGGTGGCGACACGCAAGTGCCGTTCGGTGGCACACTCGCTGGCTTTGCCCCCGGTGGTGCCAACAACTCGACCGGCGTCGACGTACCGTTCGCAAACAACCCGTCAATCGGCACATTCTCGCCGCTGCAAAAGGGTCGTCTGATCGGTATCGAGTTCACGATCAGCCGCTAAGCTTTTCAAGCTTCACCCCCAAAAAGAAAGGGCGGCCCTCGGGGCCGCCCTTTTTATTTATCTTCCGTATGGAAGCTGGTCTATTTTTCTATAGTCCACCAAACCGTTTGGTCAGGCTGATCTTGAACACACGACCGAATGGGTTCGCTGTGTACGGATCGTAGTTAAGGTCAAACGCCGCAGCTGGCGGATCCTCATCCGTAAGGTTCACAACGCTCAGACCGAAATCAAGGCCCCACTCTTCGCTCGTATATGCATAGTAAGCGTCAAACGTCGTTTGACTATCAATCTCACCATACACCCCACCACGTGCCGCGGCTGGTCGCTCGTCATCATAGCTATCTGTATGACGCATAACGAGGCGCGCATTGTGTGGGCCCGTCGCGTAATTCACAAACGCATTGGCTTTCCACTGCGGCAATGAACGAGAGAAGTTCGAACGGTTGAATTGCCCAACCCGGTCGCCGCCCGCAATGACAACATCTTCAATATTGAAGTCATCAACATCATACTCAATGATGTACGTCATATCAGCGCCGAGGGAGACTTCGCCGCCCATGACATCAGATCCAAACGTGTTTTCCACCCGCAGATCGAGACCTGATGTCTTAATATCAGGGCCATTGACGATGTTGGTTTCTACACGTGATAGGTTGTCTCCAGCTCTAGTCGTAAAATCAAACGGCGTGTCAGCACCGTCAAAGCCAATACGGCCGACTACATCTGCTAGATTGTCAATGTTAGTCGCGCGTCCGTCAGCTGCAGCTGCAGCAACTTCTGCATTAATAGAGGCGAGTGCCGCGCCGACAATGGCTGACTGAGCTTCCACAATAATCGGATCAGAGATGTCGAAATTGTAGTAATCGATCGAGGCATTGAATCCGCCCTGCTCGAAGATCGCACCCAAATTAAAGCTAAAGGCGCTTTCTGGGCTAAGATCAGGATTACCGAAACGGTCAACCGCTTTAAAGGCAGACGCAGGTGAAACGAATTGCAGTGTCGTTGCATTGCCAGACAATTGATTCAGTGTTGGCCCTTTAAAGGATGTTTGCGCTGAACCACGCACAGCGAGTGCATCGGCAACCTGCCATTTCGCCGCGATCTTCGGATCAAATGTTGAACCAATGCTGCCACCGTAATCTTCATAACGCATGGCGAGTTGGATATCGACATTATCATATAGCGGAATTTGTGCTTCACCGAAGAGAGCATAAATTGTCTGCTCTTCATCTGAAGGCGTAAAGCCGGCGAGGAATGAGAATGGCCCCGTTCCACCTGGTCCCGGTGTTACATTGATATTGTTTAGATCGTTAGGTGTCAGCGTGTAGCCTTCCTGACGAACTTGGAAGCCCGCAGCCCAACCAACAGCGCCGCCAGCGGCTGTCACACTGCTCTGTCCTGACATAACGCCATCAAGAACAATCAGTTCTGTTTCGGCTGCGGTGAACTGGCCATCAGTTAACCAGTTAGCGAGCTCTACAGTGTTCTCAAGCCCTGGCACATAGCCTGGGTTTGCAGCACCCGTAATCGCGTTTGATTGAATAGCATTGCCGAACGGATTGTAATACTGGCATGCGCCAGCGCCTGCAGCCAGCGTACCTGTATAGCCTGCATCCTGTGGACGCGTGCCTGTTGCAGGATCATTACCGGTGATTGGGTCAACACAAACACCGAAACCATTCAGCGCTGATGTGAAGCCCTGAATGTATGTGTCGTTTGTGTTGCGATCAGCTTCTGCCTTGGAATATGAAAGCCCAAGATCCCAGGTTACGCCACTTTCGAATGCGCCGCTAACATCGCCAGCCAGTCGGTATGTCGTATGCTCACGGAAGCCTTCTTGCGCGCCGCCTGTGCCAGGAAAACCACCCCAACCGAAGCTACGCCCAATGAAGAGAGCTGCAAGTGTACCTGCTGGGAAATCGCCCGGATTATCGGCATTATACTGCACGAAACCAGGGTTGCTTGCCGGAACAACTTGCGTTGCCAGTTCTTGTGGCGGGTAAGACGGTGATGTTTTCCACTCAGGAACATCCGTGCTGCCGTAGAGTGCTTCAAGATGAAGATCGACACCATTGCCAAACTCACGATTATACTCACTGAAAATTTGGAAGCGTTCTTCCTCTTCAACCAAATTATCAAACTGTGTGAATTGGAAGTTACACTCACCTGTTGTCGGATTGACGACCGCACCAAGCTGCTGACAGCCAGCTTCTTGAGGGACGGTGCCGATTGCCCCGAAACCAGTCGGTGTAATGCCAAGCGCGACATAGCGGCCCGGATTAGACAGTGATGAGAAACCACCAACTGGATTCTCTGTAATGTCAGGAATCGCCCAATCTTTTTCGATCAAGCCCACTTCATTACGGAATTGATAACCCGCAGACGTGATCCAGCTCCATCCATTACCCTGCATGCCGTAAGCCGCAGACAGGTCATACTCTCCGTCGCTTCCCTCGAATGACTGGAAGCTACCTGATACTTCAAGGCCCTCAAGGTCGCTACGTGTAATGAAGTTCACAACACCAGCGATGGCATCAGAACCGTATAGCGCCGCAGCGCCATCTTTCAGAACTTCGATACGTCCAATGGCAGCCGCCGGAATCATGTTGGTATCAACAAAGAGCTGTGCTTGCTCGCCCACACCATACGGTGAGAACGTCTGACGCTTACCATTCAAAAGAACCAGCGTTCGACCCGGCCCAAGACCGCGCAAATTGACGTTCGCTGTGCCTTCGAGGCCGTTTGAACCGAACTGGTTCGTCTGGCCATCAACACCTGTGGATACGCCAAGGTTTCTAATAAGGTCAGTAACTGTCGGCTGGCCCTCAAGTCTAAGGTCGTCCGCTGTAAGCACGTCGACGGGTAGCGCCGCATCTTCAGGCGTACCCGCAATAAATGACCCCGTGACTGTCACAGTCGATAGTTTGCGCTCATCCGAGCCGTCTTCTTGCGCAACAGCTGGTGCTGCGATCAGCAAGGCGGCGAGTGAGACGCCCCCAACAATGGATTTCGATAGTTTCATTTACGTTTCCTCTGGTTCGGTCTCAGATTTTTATGATCTATTGGCGTGTTACCCCACACCTGAGTATCGAGATCATTCTTGAGTAAATACTGCGGCTCG
>Ga0209345_10002930_pt1 | contig 18101 bp, 15 predicted proteins | sample Cruoilmetagenom7_FD_187294 | JGI IMG/M metagenome (GOLD analysis project Ga0209345, IMG submission 187294) | Oil polluted marine microbial communities from Coal Oil Point, Santa Barbara, California, USA - Sample 7 (SPAdes) (version 2) | ecosystem: Environmental > Aquatic > Marine > Oil seeps ...
TTTATTTCCATTAAGTAATATCCAAGATATTAAAGTAGGATATAATGGAAATAAAAACAATATGATCATTAGATATTTAAGAGAAAATAAGATTAAAAAAATTGGGTTTGGTCAAGTTTACTCAGATTCATTAATATATATTAAAGACCATATTGATTCTGTTATCTCTCAATTACAAAAAACAGATAATGTCAATAACACAATTGAAAAAGATTCAATTAATCAACAACATAATTATAAACAAGAATCTATACTATGTTCTTTCTTATCATTAAATTATTTGTTGCTTTCCTTATTTGTCTATATTGTTGATTTTATCGATTCTAAGAATGTTATTTACATAGTTTTTGGTATTATATTCTTCGTTGAAGTTATATTATCAACAATCCAATATAGAAAACATATTATTATAACTGGAAGACTATTTATTTCGTTTATATTATTGCTTTGCTCCTCTGTTTTTATGATATTCAGCATGATTTTTGGATAGGTTACAATAAGTAGGACAGAAAAGATATAGACATGTTAGAATAGATAATAAGAAAAGGTCTAAGGCTTTTTGGGGTAACGAAGTTATCCACAAAAAGTAAATTGAGCCCGTTCGGAAAAGAGGAAAAACATGCCAAGGAATATATCTTATACTGACGATTTTAAAAAACAGATAGTAAGGCTATATAAAAACGGAAAGAAAGTAACCAGTCTAGTTAACGAATATCAAATTTCAAGACCAACAGTCTATAAATGGATAAAAGAATATGATAATAGTGGATCATTTAAAGCAAGTGATAATCGAAGCGAATCAGAAAAGGAATTATACCGTCTCCAAAGGGAAAACCAAGAATTGAAGATGGAAAATGATATTTTAAAGCAAGCAGCGCTGATAATGGGACGAAAGCAAAAGTAATAAAAGCGAATTCACATAAGTATTCTATTGTGAAAATGTGTAAGAAACTACAGATAAGCAGATCGCTATATTACTATCATATTAACCTTACAGAACAAGAACCAAAGGAAGAATATGAAGAAACTGTTATCAGCGTATTTAAAGAAAACAGAAGTGTTTATGGAGCAAAGAAAATCCGAAATGAACTAAGAAAACAAGGAATCCGTATTTCGAAACAAAGAATTCGTAAGATAATGGAAAAGAATGGTTTAGTGTCGACTTATACAGTAGCACAATTCAAAGTACATAGAACAGAATCAAATCAAGATAAGATTGATAATGAGCTAAATAGGGAGTTTAACAACAAAGATGAGAATCAAGTCATTGTCAGTGACCTTACTTATGTAAGAGTGGCTGACAAATGGAACTATATTTGTATCCTACTTGATATATTTAATCGTGAAATAGTTGGCTATAGTGTGGGAGCAAATAAAGATGCAAAACTAGTACAATTAGCATTCATGAATTCAACTATACCCTTAACTAATATTGAATTATTTCATACAGATAGAGGAAAAGAATTCAAAAATTCTGAAATTGAAGAAATACTCACAGCTTTTAACATTAGAAGATCATTAAGCAAACCAGGTTGTCCTTATGACAACGCAGTAGCTGAAGCTACTTACAAAATAATCAAAACTGAATTCATAAGAAACAGAAAATTTATAAGTTTAGAACAATTAAAGTTTGAATTATTCGACTACATCAACTGGTATAACAACAAGAGAATCCATGGAAGTCTTGGCTATTTATCTCCAGTTGAGTATCGATTAAAAGAGTCTATGTCTAAATTGTCCTAAAAAGGGTTGCCAAACCATTTTTATATTTGATTTTGTGGGTGTAAGTAATTAAAATGATATTGATATTAACTCTAAAAAAACATATGACATATATACTTTATATTTGCGATGTGTTAAAATGATATGAATAGACATATATTTTGTTCAAAATTAAATATACTTTACTAAATAGACATGCCACATGAAAATGATTATGGCATGTCTTATATTTTTGCTTGAGAAAAATCAATGATAGTTATTGTTTAATTATCTAATAGAGACGCGAGGTTTTTAGAATGATAAGTTTTAGTGGATTTATAAAGAAGTATGGCATTGTGGCAATAGGAGTTGTTGCAGTTATAATTATCGTTTTAGTTATAACAGGTAAGATTAATTTTGGTAAAACAACTGAAAAAGACGTTTTAGTAGAAGCGATAGATAATACATACGCTCTTGACTCTTATGAGTATGAATATGATTTTACAGTAAGGTTGGCTTATTTGGTTGCTGGTGTTGCAGGACCATATAGCGATGCTTCTTACGAGGGAAATGTAAAGTACATTCATGATGAGGTTGATGGAGATACATTTTTGGCCAATCGAAATACTAGTGGATTACTTTTACCTGATAGCAGTCAACAAATCTATAATATTGGAGATACTATAATAACAAATGATTATTCTGAGGACGGAATATTGATTTCAAATCCAAAAAGGGACATTGATAGCAACTATTTGCTTGAAACAGATATATTCGGTAATCTTCTCAAGGATATGGAACCTGATGATATAGATACATTAACTTACTATTCACTTACCAATAAATATGAGATTAATTTAAGTGAAGATGCAAACACATCATTACTAGCTGATTTAACAAATGTATCTAATGTAATTAATCAATCTGTAGTTTCAGATACTCCAATAGATATTGAAGCTGTTATGTCATTCACTTTGAGTGATGATAATTATATTCAATCATTTAATTATGAGGTTGACTTCCAAGTATTTAATTTTCGTTTGATAATTACATATGACCAGACATTTATCAATTATAGTTTGGATACAATTCTAATTCCTGAACCTGAAGGATATTTACTTGGAGAAGACTTAGAAGACGAACAAGAATATTTGAGTGGTTTATTTGAAACAACGTTACTAAGTCCAGATTTATCATATGAGTATTTTATTGATACAGAGGTAGATCCTGGATTTTTAGATATATCACTGGGAACTAGAACTATAGGATACTACTATCAAACAGTCATAAGTAATATTGAATATTACACACATCGATTAGAATATGATGGAGATTATGAACCTGATTATATTGATTACGAAAGATATAGAGCGCTAATTAATGATGGGTCAGGAGAAGTATGGGATGAAATTATTGATCATATATGGATTAATGATTTTGAATTAGTTGAAACTGAAAATACTTCAACTGAGATGAGAAATCTTGTGCTAATTGATTTTGAGTCATTAATAGAAAACACACAAATGATTAAAAAAGAAGTGGTAGAAGGAGTTGCAAACTATACTCTAATTTTAAACTTAGAAGATATCGAAGATATAATTGAATCATACAATCTAATGATTGATTATAATGTATTTGTTATAGAGAGTGGCTTTAGCATTGAATTAGGAGAAATAATCATTAGTATTGAGAATGACGAAATCCTTTTAATAGATATTAATATTAGTGGAATGTACTTTGATGACGAAGATATTAAGCAATATTTTGATTTTGTTTACGAGATAACTTTTGACTATGATAATATCTATATTCCACCAATATCTAAAGAAGATATTATTAACTAGTTATTCTTTTAAATGTTAAGCACTACTTAACTAATATTTTGAGATAAGTTGACTTATTATTGGTTTAGTTAATCAGTAGTTAAGTAGTAACGTTTTGATTTTTAATGTTTTACAGAATATAATTAATTAAGGAGGGATAAATATGCCTGAAGTAATAGATAATGTTAAAGTTGGTGAGTTTATCAAATCATTGCTAAAGAAGGATGGTATGACTCAAGAAGCATTAGCCCAAAGACTAATGATATCAAAATCTGCAGTATCTCAAAATTTAAATGGAAAATCTTCATTTGATATTCAAAACCTAATGGCAATAGCTAGAATGTTTAATATAAGTTTAGATGACCTGCTTAATTGTCATATTCAAGAAGATAAAGATGAATATCTATCTGAATATATGAGATTTGCTTCTAAGGGACTAGAAGAAGTAAAAAAACATGAACCTAAGGATTTGCAGATACAAGAACCAGATATTTATGGCAAAGTATTTGTTGATTACTTAGTAGAACAAGACATGATTGATATATTTACATACTTAAGTGACTGTGATGTAATCTTTGTCAGAGATTTCTATCATCGATCTAAAGAAATCTATATCAAGATAATTATTTATATGTTAAGAAAAGAAATCAGTGGTGTTATCAAATATATCAAAAAATTCTCTGAGTTAAACAATAATTTTGATTTGACATTAACATATAATGGCTTGGAGGTTTGGAATCTACTAAATGACATAAAGAATGAAATCATAATAAAAGAGATGATTAACTTACATATCGATCAAGAGATAACTTTTATGGGATTAAAAAGAAAGAAAGCCGTTAAAGCTATCACAAAAGATACTTGGATTCAAAATATAGGAACATATAGATTAGATGTTATACTTGATATCTATATTAAGGAATATGCAAGTAAAGAGGATTTATTACCTTTTACTTCATCAATGCTTCTTTATGATTATGTAGCTGGTGTAGAAAAATTTCTCGATTATTTCTATACTGATGATATTGTAAAAAATGCTAAATCACATTACAGTTTTCAAAGCTCAATTTTACTTGTAGTTAAACATGGGAACTTATCACTATTTAAGAAGTTTATCGATATGGGAATATTTGAAAGTTTAACTAGTGTGATTGTTTATGCAATTCAAGCTAATAAGAAATCTTTCTATGAGTATGTACTAAAATATAATGATATAAAGCTATTCAATAAGATTGATTATGATAAAGTTGGATATGCAGCAATTAAACAAACGGATATATCCATCTTAGAAATCATTAAAGATAGCTTTGATCAAAAAACATTGAATTATCTCTTAAGTGAAGTGAATAAGGGAGATACAGATTTGCTTTATTATTTGATTTCTCTAGGAGCTAAGTTTGATTTTAAATACTATAACTCAAATACAATGAGTAATACCAATGTTATTATTGAGTATCTATTAGAAAAGGAAGTGAAGTAATATGCCTGCATTTTTAGAAGAAAACTTTGAATATATCGTTTCCATTGCTTTTATAGCATTAATTATCATTATGATTTTATTATTAAGATATAGCGTTTATATGTCTAAGTTCTTCTCTAATAAGAAATTTAGAGTCTATAGTAAATACACATTTGAACCATCTGATAAAACAAAGCAGTTTACTTTTAATATCTTTAATAACAATGTAAACGATACAAGAATTATTGCATTTGGTTATATATATAAAAACCATAATATTGATTACTTCAAAACATATTTAGAAGAAAACAAACTCCCTTCTGATTCGAAGGTTATTATTCAATCGAGAGATTGTATATTAACTTCTATAGACGCATTAAACCTAAAGACTATAATAACTGATATGAATAGAGGGAATAGAAAAGTTAAGAAGATTCAATCATTCGTTTCAGATTCACAGGGGTTAACTTTTAAATCAAATGCTGGAATGGTTAAAAGACAACTAGCATATTTCTTAAAGGAAGACTATGAAAAGTCTCAAGAAGAACAAAGAGATCTTAGAAAGCAACATAAACAAGAGTTGAAAGAAATAAGACATAAGAAGCATATTGATAATCAACTTAAAAGAAAAGAAAAGTTAAATAAAATCACTCTTAAGTTTAAATCACTATGGCCTTTTAAAAAGAAAAAGTAAGAAGACTAATTTTATTTAGTCTTTTTCTTTGCCCTAGAACCGATATTATTGTATATGATTTGCATACTTATATCAATATACACGAGTTTGATACAGAGTTTATTTGAGGAAATTAACTAAGTAGCTAGAAATACAACTATTTCAATCATTAAACAAGCTCTTTTCTTGACGAAACGCATTAAAATAATGATTTATCATAAAATGAAAAAAAATCCTTATATAAAATTATGATAAGAAAATTCAAATTGTAGTAGTGATTGATATTATTTTATCAAATTGACATATATTTTTTATAAGTCCATTGTAATGTATTTATATATTTTGTAATATAAAGAAGGAATATTTATTATTTAATTAAGATAGAAGGTGAAAAAATGAAATGTCTAAAAAATCTAACGGATTTGGATAAGGTCTTTATTCAAAAAATTTTAGATAAAATAGCTAATAATTTAGATAATTATAATGTATTAATGAAGTCTTTAAATTCTGATATAGTAAGAGATTTTAAATTTAATATTAATTATAGGATAGAAAGATCGGTTGCTCATTTTTATGCAAACGTACTTGAAGAAGAGATGAATGTGCATTTTAGTGATGTAATATTACTAAATGAAGCTGGATTAAATATGATTTCAGTTTTAACTGCTGCAGAATCGAAAAATATACTGCATATAGTTGAAAATAATATTAATGGGTCTTTGATTAGACGAAGGATAATGTATCCTGATAATTTAGTGGTATTTAAACATTTTGATTCTAGAGCATATGTTTTTGTTGAATATAAAGTAAACGATTCATTTAAGTACTTTGATTTAGCTAATGACCTTATTAAATATTTAATATATACAAAAAACTCTACTGAAAAAACATTTTTTATGTATGTTGTTTTTAATCCAGATGATTACATTACAATAAATTCTTCAGGGTCAGTAATATATCAAGTGTTGCAAGATAAAGTAAATAGATTTTTAGTTAATTTTGATGCAAATGTTTTCTTATATGATGTATGCTCTGAGGAAATACTAGATAGTCGACCTGATGGGATTGAAGATAGAGGATTAGTTGAAAAACTTGAATCGATAAGCAAGGTAATTGAGATAACGATAAAAATAGAAAGACTGAATTTGACTGACATTGACGTTTTAGAATCCGATAATTATGATATAAATCCATTTTATAAAAACAAAGAAGGATTTGGAAAGAAAGTAATTACTGCAAAAGTAATAAAAGATAATTATAATATAATTGAATCTGTATATAAGTATATTATAAATAATAGACTAGATTTAGAACTTAATGAAGATAGTACATTTGATATGAATGATATTATTAATGATAAGGTAGATGATTGTGATGGTTTTGTAGAAAGTACAATTAGATATTTTAATAATCAAATTGACTACCATCTAAAAAAAAGAAAAGAAGAGTTAAATGGAGCTACCTATAATGTGAATTATAGGAGAGCTAATTGGATATTAGCATTGGTTTTAGAGTTCTCAAATCTAAATAATATAGATTTATCAGCATTTCGTGATGACATAGAGGCTTTACATGATGAACTAGAAGAAAGCATTAGTTTAATTAGGCAAGGATATAATAGTTTTAATAATAAGAGTAAGTTAAATACTTTAACTCTGAGTATAATACTTTATATTGTTAAACTATATGAATTAATATACGACAATAACGATGGGGAATTAGAGGAAAGCAGGAATTATAAAACTTTTAAAAAGAAGAAAGAATTAATGGATGCATTAAAAGACGCTATGAAGGTGTTTGATAATAAAACCAGAGGAAAATCATTAGAATGGAATTTTGATGCTATAGGCATAGGAAAAGATTTATTGAGTATTTTATTAAAAATGGTTTAAACATATTTTTTAGAGAAAAAGGAAATAGTATGAAAGGTATGAAAAAATTATTGAAAGAAAATGAGTGATTTTATAGGTTTCATGTGTGCAATCAAAGGTATGACATTGTCAAAAATAGAAGTGTGTTTGATACTAATGCATTTGTATATATAAGTACAATTTATTAGGCGAAAGAGGGGAAGATGATGTTTAGTAAAAATAGTATGTTAGATGGAACGAAATATGATTTTCTTAAAGGAAAATTGGATGATAATTTTGAGATTCCAGATAATAATAGATCTAAAGTTATTTTTGGTTATAATGGTGTAGGAAAAACATCTATTTATAGATATATTAGAGATTTCAAAGGCGATGATAGGATAACTTTTCTAGATTACGTTGATGAAAGAAATGATTTTATAAAAAAGAAAAAAAAATTACAAGTTAGTGCAGATGTTAATCGAATAAATACTTTGAACGAAGAAATTGATAATTTAATGGGTCTGATGAGCATTAAAAATCAATTAAAAGTTGACTATAGTATATCTAGTATTACTAAAGCAACTAGTTATGGAAATATAATCAAAGAAGCTTATAAGGATAATTTCAACGGGTTTGTGTCGACAAGACAACAAATGGCTGAAATTTGTAGCTTAATGACAGATATTCCAGTTAAAGTAATGATTGAGTGTAGTGACATTCTTGGTGAAACTGTAGATTTACCCTTAGAGTTAGAAGATTATAAATTCAGTAAATTATTTCAAGCTCTTACTGTTTTAGACGAAGTTGTGACAGATGAAGATAATTCATGCCCCGTTTGCGAAACAGCTGGCATTAACATAAAAGATAAAATTGCTCATAAAAAGATTGAATTAAATGAACGAAAGAGTGAACTTATAGAGGTATTGAAGAAGAATAGTATAGAAACCACAGAAGAGAATATTGATAGGATTTTATATGCAAAAACTTTGTTAAGTGATGATGCTTTGAAACAAGAATGGATGATTTGCTCTGGTGATTTATCAAGGTTCGATAGTATTTCTGAAAGTATTTCTAGTTTGCTAGAAAAAAGATTAGAAAGAGATAGTTTATTAGAAGTTGCAGAGAATTTGTATAACAGTCTTAAAGTGAATGAATTTAAGATAAAAAATGATGTTTCCAGATATTTTTCTATAGCCACTAATAAGGTGGTGTTTAGCGATGAAAAGAAAACGTTGACTATAACTCTACCAAGAGAAGTTATAACTTATAGTACAGGCGAAATGAATTTGTTATCTTTTTTAATTAGAATTTATGAATTTCTGGGTAGTGAGAAAAACATTTTAATTCTAGATGATCCAGTATCTAGTTTAGATATAATTAATCACTATAAAATAGTTTATGAGATAGTTAGAGCTACTAATAATGGAAAAATTATTATAATTCTAACTCATTCTATTGAAATGATTAATGCTATTAACTCTCAATACTCACGTGATTTTGATTTTTATTATATTGATGAAGATAACAGTAATATCTTTATTCAAGAAATACCTAGGAGAGATAACGGGAAAAACATTCTAACTTTAGATATAATGTCTTCAATAGATGAAATTGATTTAATTCAAGCGTTGATTGAAAAAGAAAACCAGCCATTTAATGATGATGTACATAAACTATTTCATTTTGATGATACATTCTCATCAGAGCGATATCCTAATTTTGATAATAATTACTTTGTTGAATTAATTAATAGTTTTACAAGTTTAAGTAATGAATCATTTCTAAGAAATTCATATAATAAGGTTTTGCATATTGTGGCGCTTAGAGTTTGGGTTGAATATAAGATAAGAAGGATTTTAGAAACCAATGAAGAACTTCTTAGTCAGTTTGTTGAAAAACCAACTTTGGCATCAAAAATTTCTGTATTATTAAATAGAGATGGAACTGCAACCGCTGATATTCCCGGAGGCTTAAACAGAGAAAAATTAATGTGTAAAAAAGTTATGTTAAATCAAGGAATACATTATCAAAGTCAAGTGATGCCTTTTGCATATGCTCTTAATATATCTATTCAAGAACTGAATGACGAAATTAATTCTATTAAAGTGTTATTTGATTGAAGGATGGAAATTGTATGAGCCAAATAAAATGTCCACATTGTGGAAAGGAATTTACAATAGATGAATCAAGTTATGCTGATATTGTAAGTCAAATAAGAAATAAGGAATTTAATACAGAAGTGCATAATCAACTAGAACTATTAAAAGCTAAAAACGAAAAAGATATTATAATCGCTAAATCATCAGTTGAAAGCAATTATAAAGATCAGTTATCTAAAAAAGAACAAGAACTTAACAATCTAAAACAACAACTTAAATCAATAGCTGATGTTAAGAAGCTAGAGGTAACTAATGTTGAATCAAAGTATAAACAAACACTATCTTCTAAAGATAGAGAAATATTAGAACTTAAGAATCAACTAAATGTTATATCTAAAGATAAAGAACTAGAAAAACAATCAGCTCTTGCTGAAAAAGACAGAAAAGTTCTAGAACTTAATCAACAGATTGTTCTTGAAAAGAAACAAAGCCAAATAGAAAAAACATCTTTAAGAGATCAATATAATCAACAATTATCTCTTAAAGATGAAACTATAGCTTTTTATAAAGACTTTAAAGCAAAACAATCAACTAAGATGATTGGTGAATCCTTAGAACAACATTGTGAGAATGAATTCAATAAAATACGATCAGCTGCATTCCCTAATGCAGTCTTTGGAAAAGACAATGATGCAAGAACTGGTTCTAAAGGAGACTATATCTTTAGAGAAACAGATGAATTTGATAATGAGATAGTATCTATTATGTTTGAGATGAAGAACGAAAATGATACTACATCTACTAAGAAGAGAAATAAAGACTTCTTTAAAGAATTAGATAAAGACAGAAAACAAAAGAAATGCGAATATGCAATACTAGTATCTCTACTAGAAGGTGATAGTGAACTATATAACAACGGTATAGTAGATGTATCATATGAATATGATAAGATGTTTGTTATTAGACCACAGTTCTTTATACCTATTATTTCTTTATTAAGAAATGCTGCTATGAACTCATTAGAGTATAAACAAGAAGCTGCTTTAATGAGAAGACAAAATATAGATATTACTACATTTGAAGAAGATTTAAATATGTTTAAAGCAGGGTTCGCAAGAAATTATGATTTAGCTAGTAGAAAGTTCAAAACAGCTATAGATGAAATAGATAAAACTATAACACATCTTCAAAAGACAAAAGATGCTCTTTTATCTAGTGAAAACAACTTAAGACTAGCTAATGATAAAGCAGATAACCTTACAGTTAAAAAACTTACTAAAAAGAATCCTACTATGAAAGCCAAGTTTGATGATTTGAAGTAAAAAAATATTTAAGGAGGTGCAAAATGAGTCTTAAAGATGGTATAAGTAATGCTGTAAATGGTATTCTAAACAACAATATGGAAGTGACAGATTCAAAGTCAATACCCGATATTAATGATGCTAATCTAACATTTGGTTTAACAGGAAAAAGATTTCAGAGCATATGTTTATTTATTGATATGAGAGGATCTACAGCGATTCTAGAGAAACATAATTCAAGTACTGTTATAAAAATTCATAAAGCGTATTTCATTACAATACTTAAGATAGTTAGGAATTATAGTGGTGAAGTAAGAAGTTTTAATGGTGATAGTATATTAGCATTCTTTCAAGGGCACACAGCTGAATCTATTGAGAATGCAATTAAGTCATCAATGAAACTAAAATATATGTTGTTAGTAGATGATGATTGCCTTAAGAATAAAGTATTTAATATGTATGACACAAATATAGATATAGGAATTGGACTTGATTTGGGAAGTACAGTAGCATCTAAAGTTGGACAAAGCGGATATAATAATCAGGATTTGATATGGATAGGAAGAAATGTTAACAAGTCCGTTAAAATCTCTGACATTCGTAATACACCAAAGAATATAGGTATTTCTAAGAGATTGTATGACAAACTACCTAATTCGGTAAAACTTGATAAAGAAGGAAATGATATGTGGATTGTTGAGAATTTTAGATATAATGGAATTTTAGAACAAATCTATAAAACTTCTTATTATTGGGAAGTTTAGGAGAAACCAATATGAATGTAAATTTAAGTAAAGCACATGATATTATCAAAGAAGAACAAAGAAATTCAGATAATAAGGCGTATATATTTGTTGTACTGTTAGGGGGTATATTGGGATATGTAGCTACAATGTCAATCCCAGCAAACTCTATTGATATAGCCGGATTTTCAGTATTCATCATTTTTTTAGCAATATCTATAATTTTATTGCTATATTCTTTAGTTCCAAAATATTATGTTGATGAAACAAAAGATTCTATTGATTATGATATTCCATTGAATATATATTTCTGGAAATCCTTTGTAAAGTATAACTCAGTAGATTCTTTTACGAGAACTTATATGAGTGTTTATAAAGAATATAAACTAGATAAGTATGGGCTAGACTTATTAGAACAAATATACAAAAATGCTAAAATAATGCATAGAAAATCCTTATTACACAGAATTTCCTTAATGTTTATAATGTTTCTTGTCTATATTTTTGTTATTGGAATTGGGTATATTATTGTTCCCGAAGTGCCAGTGTGGATAATATCAATATTAGTATTGATAGGATTTTCTGGTTTATTAATCTCGATTTATCATATCTTTATGTCTATAACTAAAGTAAATGGGGTAAGTGAAAATAGTCTTGTTCATATCATAGATAAAAAGACTACTATGAGAACTGATGAACACAGATTATTCGCGAAGAGAATATTTATATACTTATCAAATCACGATTTTAATTTTATTTCATACTCTGATATTGCAAAGTCTAATGATGTGGATTACAAGTATAAACACGATACAGCTCCTAGTCCGTTTAGAAGCAATATATCAATAACATTGGGGATTCTAGGTACAGCACTTAAAAGCTTGGGGTTACCTTATATTCAATGCCTTGTAATACTAAATAAGAAAAAGGTTAATGGAGATGGATACTATAAGTATTTTTCTAGGGATGAAGACATAAAAACCACAGAAAAAGAAGTGATTACTGAAAAAGAAGTTGATTTGGTTAAGCAAGTAAACTGGGATTTATGGCAAGAATCTGTTAAAAATAACATCGATAAAGTAGTTGTTAAGTTAAAAAAATAGCAATTAAGTAAATATATTGGCATATAGGAGGACCTATGAAAATAGCAAGAAAGAAGAATAACGAATTAGCGGATATAGACTTTATTCTCGATGATTATGATAAAGAGTATTTTTGTATTCATTGCGGATGTGAGATGGTTCCAGCTGCATTAGATAGTGATAAAGTAAGTCCGTACTTTAGAGCTAAGAATACTCATGATGAGAATTGCCCAGTAAAAAATATTTTGACAAGAGACAGATATAATGGCAAAGAAAGCGAAATAGAAGTAGTTTATGAGAATGCCTTGAAAGACAGAGAAGAGCAATCTGCAAGTTCTACTCCAAGTTCTAGTCCTGACAGAAAAAGAAAAGAAAGTAATTATCTTAGGATAAGATACTTAAAACAATTAGTCACGTTTTGCTTAAGTAATGATATAGAAGAAACAATTGGTGACAAACCAATCAAATCCTTCTTTATCGATGATAGAACATTAATAAACCATACTAGTTTCAAGCAAAATAAAATATATCTATTTGGGGTAAGATTCAAACTTTATATTGATAGCATGCAATCAATAGTTGTAACTTATCCAACTAAATACCCTCATGATGATATACTAATGTACTTTTATGATAGAGATGTATACTACGAGATAAAAAATAAAGTTTTTACTGACAAGGATGAAGAAAACAGGTATAAAGATATCTATGTTATTGCTCAATTAAACAGGAATGATAATATAGCTATAAGAAATAGCAACCAATTCTTTTTTGTTGCGAAAAATAGAGCTCTTAAAGACAATACAAGCGAGGTAGAAAATGATTAAACTATATTTGAGAATGAAGAATTCAAACGCAGAGGGTATGTTTGATGAATCGAACAACAGCATTAAAGTACTTAAAGGAGCTGTATTAGAAAAGGAAATCTCTGAAAGTTTTAAAACACATAATTATTTAAAGCATAGACAAAGACTTATTAACTCTGAAAAAGTTGAAGATTTTAACTTGCTCGAAGATGTTGAATTTAATAGCTTAACTGCAGCTGCTGCAGTTATAGGTGGTAGAGCTGCAGCAGGGCCTTTAGAATGGAAAACTGATACAGGTATGACTGCGAAACAATACATTGAGTATCATGACAATAATAGGGCTTTTCACAGTTACTACTATGATAATGTCGATATCGAAGGGCTACCTGCATATAATCTGATTGTTGATGATTTTCAAAGAATGTTTCCTTTAGAAAGAATAAAAGATTTAACATTAGATGAATATGATTTCAAAGGTGAAAGAAATACATTTACATACTATATTGAACACAAAACCAAACCAATATCAGGAGGAGCATTCTTTGTAAATAAGAACAAGATCTTTTTTCAGCAGAACGGAGTTCACGAAAATCTGAATTCAATTAGTAATTTATATCCTGATTTAACTATTGATGAGAGATTCAAAATATATAAAGAAGAGTTATATGACTATATTAGTGAGTTTGATGAATACTCATATATTACAAAAGAATACTCAATATTAACCACTAACTCGAACTACATTAGAAGCAAGTTGATTAACATTTATCATCCATATAAGCTTATAAATATTGATAGTAAGACTATATTGTATAAGATTTGTAGGTATCTAAATGTGACTACAGATAATTGTGATTCAGTTGAGTTAAACTTAAATCTTAAGAGACACATCTATAAACTTATACCTGATTCAAAAAGTATGCCTTTAACTAAACTATCAAATATTATATGGAGATTCTATAAGAAGTATATTGATTTTGATAAGAAAGATAAAAACAGCGATGAGAAAGAAGAAGTAGTTGATGATCTTATGACGGCTGATCTTTTCTTAGAGGATAAAAAAATAGACGAGATTCAGTATTTATTAGATAAGAAGCAGAATATTATCTTACAAGGTGTACCTGGTGTTGGAAAGACATTCTCTATAAGGAGAATTATTTCCAGATACTGTAAAGGAATTAACCAAACTGAGCAGGTTAAAATGGTGCAATTTCATCAAAGTTACTCTTATGAAGAGTTTGTTGAAGGTTTTAGACCTTCTGAGTCAGGGAGATTTACTTCACAACCCGGTGTTTTCTTAAAGTTTATAGAAGATGTTGTTAAGATAGATCCAGATAATAAGTATTTCTTCATAATTGATGAAATAAACAGAGGGAATTTATCTAAGATATTTGGCGAATTATTAATGTTGATTGAAAAGGATAAAAGAGAAACATCAAAAATAGAATTACCTTACTCAGGTAAGAATTTTACTGTTCCAAAAAATCTATATATAATTGGTACAATGAATACCGCAGATAGATCTTTGGCATTAATTGACTACGCTTTAAGAAGAAGATTTGCATTTGTAACCCTAACTCCAATGTTCAATACTCCTAAGTTTAATGAACAGCTTGATAAACAAGGTTTAACAAAAAGTCAAATTAATAAAATAAATGATGACATGCTTAAGGTTAATAGATATATAAAAGCTGATATCGGAAATAATTTTGAAATTGGTCATAGTTATTTTGTAACAGATAAAGTAGATGATTTTGATGATTGGTATAATAAGATACTAAAATATGAGATAAAACCATTGTTAGAAGAATACTATTTTGATAATCTTTCTAAAATTGAAAAGGTAATATCTGATTTAGGTGTGTTATAGTGAGTGGTATTCCAATTAGAAATATATATTATATGATTCTATATGCTTTTGATAAAGTAAAACACTTAGATCAAATAGAAGATAAAAGCTTTGAAAATGTCTCAATCGCTTCAGAAGTGATGGTTGAGCTTTTTCTTAATGAAGTAGGAAATATATGCAGAAAAGGAATATATAGAGATTATAATAGAGTAACAGAAGAATCACTATTTATTAAAGGTAAACTGGATATTAAATCAACAATACTAAAATCAAAATCAACTTCAACTATTATCTACGATGATTTTAATGGCAATAACGACATCAATAAAATAATTAAGTATACTCTTAATAGAATAATATTCTCGAATGTTAAACAGGAATTTAAGAACAGAGCGAAACTATATTACTCCTATTTTAACAAAGTAGATTTAATTGAGTTGTCAGATGATATATATAGGACATGTCTTCTAAATAGGATTAATAGTAATTATGAGTTTGCAATTAAATTAAGTGTGTATATCAATAAAAAAATCATACCTGATAATCATAAGGGTAAACTAAAGTTTTACGATATACTAGATGACGAGGAAACAATGTCTACAATATATGAGCAATTCTTAAGGAATTTTTACAAAATACATACGGATTATGATGTTTCTCGTAAGAATTATAATTGGTTTCTTAAACCTCTAGAAGGATCTGATTATTCATTGTTGCCAAAAATGGAAACGGACATAGAAATAGAGATTAACAAAGATTACAAGATTATAATTGATGCAAAATACTATAAAGAAGCATTGAATAGCAGATATAGTGCAAAAAAGTTCGCAAGTAATAACATTTATCAGATGAATACATACTTAGTGCATAATTTAAGATATAATAAGTTAAGAGGTATATTGCTATACCCATGTGTAACTGAGGAGTTTCATCAGTATTTTGAGAAGAAGAATAGCTATACTATTGAGTTTCATACTATAGATTTATCACAAAGATGGAACGAAATAAGCCAGAATTTGATTAGTATAGTTTGATTGAAATGGAGGTTAGCTTTTAGTTTAATGATTGTTTATATTATAATTACTCTTAAATTTATAGAATATAGTTGTTATTATGTAATCATTTAAGGAATCAACGAAATATATCGAAAACTATTTACTATATATTTAAAATATAGTACTATAAAATAAAGGAGTGGTATTATTATGGAAGATAAAAGAGAAAGATTTGTTAGATTAGCTGAAAAAAGAGTCAATAATGCTATAAGGCAAATAGAATTGATTGGCAATTTATCCAACAAAAACAATTATTCCTATACTGAACAGGATGTTAAGAAAATTATTAAATCATTGAAGTCTTCATTGTCAAAAATTAAAAATAAATTCAATTTAGACGGTGAAACTAAGTTTGAGTTATAAGGAGTATAATTTTATGGAAAGAAAAAAAACTAATATGCCTACAAATTATAGAGGCAGTATTGAAAATATAAGAAAAATGTATAACAGCCATAATGGAGACAATACAATTGACTGGATTCATGCTTTTCAGAAGGATTCTATTCAAAATGCTATTGGTGCAAGACTAAGTAAGAATATAAGGAAATGGAAATTTGAGATGTATTTTTTTATATATAACAATCTTAATATTCTTGTTCTAGAAGATAAAGGAACAACTGGGTTAACAGGGGAAAATATTTCTATGTCTGAAATTGATAGCTTAAACAAAAGAGACAACTATAGTTTTCCTCAATATGAACGACTGTCTAGGTTTTCATCCTCTAATAATTCAGGTGGTATGGAGTTTGGTGGAGGATTGTATGGGATCGGAAAAAGTGTTTATGCAATGGCGTCTGATAACTACATGTATTATTTTGACAGTTTAAGCAAGGATGGCTATAGAGCCAACTTAAACAATACTGGTGAGCTTTATGATCTTGCTTATGAGGAAGAAGAAGCAAAGAATTTTATAAAGAGTAATCTAGGTTTAGATGAATTAACTGAATACGGGACTAGGATTAGTATTATTAATCCTAATTCTAAACTTGTAGAAAAAATACTAGATGGGACAATGAAAAAGTACATAGAGGATACTTGGAATAGGGCTATTATTAAGTTTGATTGTAGTTCTAACATAAAAATTAATGGTGAAATTATAGGTTATCCTAGGTATTATGATAAATCAAACATTATAAAATCACACAACCAGATAAAGCCTTTCCCTGTAAAAGAGAATTACATAGTTAAAAAAATTGGATTAACAATTGTCAAAAAGTGTTCTGTCAACGAGGCGGGTTTTTACTTTTATAGAAAAGGTATGAAGATTGGAGAAATAAATATCCAAAGCAATATAGCAAATCTAAAGCATGATTATATTGGGTACATAGAAGTAGACAAAGAGTGGGAAGATGAATTAGCTGTTATTGAAAATATAACTCATTATGATGTTGAGAGTAATAAAAAAATGACAGCTGCTTATAGTATTTTACGAAATGCAGTTAATGAGTATTTTGATGATAGAATGGTTGAATGGGGTTATAAAAATAATGAGGTTCATATTAACGAAAAGATTAATAAAGAGCTTGAATTAATCAAATATGAGTTAGAAGGTTTAGTGAATGATCTAGGGGTTGATAATCTAGGGCAAGGCGAATTGAAAAATAAAATAGGATTTAGAATTTCTAGAGTGGATTTTCCCGAGGTGGGGACAAGATCT
>Ga0209345_10002931_pt1 | contig 18097 bp, 15 predicted proteins | sample Cruoilmetagenom7_FD_187294 | JGI IMG/M metagenome (GOLD analysis project Ga0209345, IMG submission 187294) | Oil polluted marine microbial communities from Coal Oil Point, Santa Barbara, California, USA - Sample 7 (SPAdes) (version 2) | ecosystem: Environmental > Aquatic > Marine > Oil seeps ...
CTATCCAGGTGCTTTTAATCGAACAGCTATTTATAACGGTAAGATTATGACTTATTATGTCTCTATACCTCCTGATTATAATCCTAAAGTAGCCTCGCCAATGTTGATAACATGGCATGGAGCGGCAGGTGCTGGAACAGCTCCTTCCAATGCCAAAGCCATGCGTGATTTTTGGAAACCAACCGCTGATGTCAATAATTTTATTGTTGTTGCTCAAGCTGCTACAGGACAATTAGGTGGAGGATGGTTACCATCAAATGACTTTCCAACGCTTTCTCAGGTATTAGCTGACATGTTTCTGCATTATAACATTGAAAAAACCAGAATCTATGGTCATGGGTTTTCCTCAGGAGGTCATGTGATGCATGGGTTAATGCTACAAAATTCTGAATATTTTGCTGCCTACGTTATTAGTGCTGGTGTACTTGAAGCATTTGCAGGCACTTCTGCACCATTTAATGCCAAACGTAGAATACCTGTATTTGTTTCTATTGGTAATCGTGATACAACCGGCCCAAATTTACTTGATATTTCTAGACAAAATCATACAGTTTTCAATAATGCTGGATGGGTTGATAATGATAATTATTGGATAGATGAATTTAGCGGAGGGCATCAAATTGACAACAATTTACCACAAAAAAGTTGGGATAAGATTTGTGCTAAAACAAATTTTCAGTGAACAACTTTAGGTGAAAATAGAAATCACAAAAATCTACAGGACTAATATTTATGAAAGCTATTCTAATATTTATAACACTAACCATAACAGGATTAGTCATGGCTAAAGAGCATCAATTAGCGATTGTCATTCACGGTGGCGCTGGTACCATTTTAAAAAAGAATTTAACTGATGAAAAAGAAGCCGCTATACAAGCAAAACTCGAAGAAGCTATTAATGCAGGTTATTCTGTATTAGAAAATGGCGGAGAATCTACAGATGCAGTAATTGCAGCGATTAACATCATGGAAAACTCACCCTTATTCAATGCTGGTATTGGTGCTGTTTATACCAAACAAGGTAAACACGAACTTGATGCATCCATCATGCATGGAAATGACCTACAAGCAGGTGCAGTTGCCGGGGTTAGTCATGTAAAAAACCCTATAAACGCAGCAAAAGCAGTCATGTTAAATTCACCACATGTGATGTTATCCAATCAAGGTGCTGATAAATTTGCAAAACAACAAGGTTTAGAAACCGTTGAAAATAAATATTTTGATAGTGAGTATCGATTTAAACAATGGCAAGCCATTAATGAAAAAGATGAAATATCTCTATCAGAAGATTTGTTAAAAACTGATCATAAGTTCAGCACTGTAGGTGCTGTTGCCATAGACAATAATGGAAACATTGTCGCTGGTACTTCTACAGGCGGCATGACAAATAAAGCCTATGGCCGTATTGGTGATTCTCCAGTAATAGGTGCCGGCACCTATGCTGATAACAGAAGTTGTGGAATTTCTGCCACTGGTCATGGTGAATACTTTATCCGTTATACTGTTGCGCATGACATCTGTGCACGCGTGTTGTACAAAAACATATCGCTTCAACAATCCGCAGATGAAGTTATTAATCATGATTTAAAAAATATTGGTGCCGACGGCGGGATTATTGGCTTAGATAAAATGGGCAATCCTGTGATGGTATTTAATACCGCTGGCATGTACCGTGGCTATAAAACCGAATCATCTGATGTTAAAGTTCTAATTTACAAAGATTAAATTTATAAGAACATTCCGTATCATATCTAACTATTCCTGAATTTTTTTATTTCCTATTGTATTTATTATTAGCATAAATAACATAAAATAGGTTAAAATTCGAAAATGACCGACAGTCGGTCATTTATAATTTTAATAAATATTTGATATAAAGATGGCAATAATAGTAGATAAAGACAAGAAAAGAAGAGACATAGCCGTTGCTTGTACTGGCTTGTTATTGGAAAAAGGCTTTAAGAAATTAACCATAACAGAAATTGCTAAAACAGCAGGTATTGGCAAAGGTACAGTATATGATTATTTTAGAAACAAAGAAGAAATTGTTTTTGAAATTATACGTCACTTGATTGACGAGCATCATGAAGATTTGAATACACGAAGTAATGAAAAAACTTCATGTAGACAAAAAACATTATATTTGTTTGATTTTTATTTGTGTGAATTTAAAGATTATTCACAACACTTAGAAGTATACAAAGAATACATTGCAGCCACTTTAAGTAATGGTGATTTAAGCATGTCCGAATTTAATAAAGAATGTACTGATTTCACCCATCAAATACTCAATAATATAATTAATGACGGCATTGTTAGAGGCGAACTTAAAGCTGCAGCTAAAAATTTAATATATGGATTATTGGCATCAGAACGGGGTTTTATGTTGATGGATTGGTCAGAAAATAGTGTAAGCAAACAAGAATTACAAGTGTATATAAACACTTTATTTGATTTAATAGAGATAAAAAAATGAAAAAAATAATTTTAATAATGAGTTTGATTTTGAGTTTAAACATTAATGCCAAAGAAGTGTATGCGACATTTACTGTCTATGCACAAAAAAGTGCAAAATTGGCGTTCAATTACTCAGGAATTATCAAAGAAATAAATGTAGACATCATGAGTGTAGTAAAACAAAATGATGTACTTGCCACACTAATTAGTGATGATTTAATAGCAACCAATAACGCATCTAAAGTCACATTGAAATATGCAAAATCAGATTTAAAAAGATACCAAGATTTATATAATAAAAAATTGATTGATAAGTCACAACTGGATAAATATGCGCAAGCTTATGATGCCATAAAAGCACACATAGAACTAGAAAAAACAATTTTTGCAAAAACAATTTTGCGTGCTCCTTTTGATGGAGTGATAACGAAAAGAATGATTGAAATCGGTGATGTAGTGAGTGGTCAGATGTTAAAAACAGCTTATGAGATACAAAGTGAACATGACAGAATGTTAGTCGTACAGTTTGATCAAAAATACAATTCAATAGTAAAAATAGGAGATGTTTTTAACTATAAGTTAGATGGTGATGATCGCCAGTATCAAGGAAAAATATACAGAATTTATCCCACTACAAATATAGAAAATCGCAAGATAGCAGTTCAAGTTTTAGCAAAAGATTTGAAAGTAGGTATGTTTGGTGAAGGGTATATTGTGACTACTGAAACTGTGTCAAATACACAAACACAAGAGTAAAGCTATGTATAAATTTGCAATTAATAGACCTATCACTATTTTAATGGCAGTAATGGCATTAATTATCTTTGGCTTGAAATCCTATACCTCCATGCCATTGGCCCTTTTTCCTAATGTTGATTTTCCAATTGTTACGATTAAAACAGTTTATCCAGGAGCAGATGCCAAAACTATTGAATCAAAAATCACTGATAAAATTGAAGAAGCCGTATCGGGAATAAATGGCATTGATAAGCTTGATTCAACTAGCTACGAAAGCTTGAGCTATGTCATTGTACGATTTGATTTAGAACGTGACATTAATGAAGCGGCCAATGATGTACGAGACAAAATTGGTGGTGTCATACTACCTGTTACTGCCGAATCACCGATTGTACAAAAAATCAGTACAGCAGGTGAAGCGATAAGTTTGTTTGTTGTCAATAAAAAAGGTGATAATTCAGCTTTGATGCAAATGGTTGATGAAAAAATAAAACCACGCTTACAACGCATCAAAAATGTTGGCGATGTGGATACTGACGGTTATCAAGACCGTGAAATACGAATTATGGTTAATCCTTATTTACTCAGTAAGTACCAAATTTCAGCCTCAGAATTACAGGATAGAATTAGCCTAGAGAATTACAAAGCAAGTACAGGGAAAACTATCAATGAAGCGCAAGAATTAATCATCAAATTTCAAGGAGACACCAAAAGTGTAGAAGCATTAGAAAATATTGAGATAAGACCCGGACTACACCTCAAAGATTTAGCAACTGTAAGCGACGGGCTCAGTGATGTTGAAAGCTTTGCCTCCTATAAAGGACAGCAAGGAGTCTTGCTAAATATTATAAAAATATCAGGCACAAATGTCATTGATATAATTAAAGGTGCTAAGAAAATTTTACCTGAGCTAAAAGAATTGGCTGGAGAAGATTATGAGCTAACTCTGATAAAAGACCAATCAGATAAAATTCTGCATAGCGTAGACCAAGTGAAATTTGATTTAATCTTCGGTGCCATCTTATCTATTATTATTGTCTTCTTGTTTTTAAGAAACTTCACAGCAACGATTGTTTCAGCTTTGGCAATTCCTACCTCAATCATTGGTACTTTTGCAATTATTGATTATATGGGCTATGACTTAAATAAATTAACTTTAATCGGTTTAACCTTAGCTATCGGAATATTTATAGATGATGCCATTGTAGTGATTGAAAATATCAGTAAAAAGATGGAATCCGGCATGGAGGCTTTTAAAGCCACTTATGAAGGTGTGCATGAAATCGCCTTTTCTTTATTGGCAATATCAGCCATGTTGTTAGCGGTATTTATTCCTGTGGCATTTATGAGTGGGATGGTCGGTAAGTTTTTCAATGCTTTTGCCATGACTGTCGCCTCGGGCATCGTATTGTCTTATTTGGTGGCTATAATGCTTATTCCTACAATTGGTGCCAGAGTTTTGCGTCATAAAGAAACTAAGTTTCATGCCAAAACAGAACCTATTCTTCAAGCTTTGGATAACGGATATGTGAAAATATTAAAGCCTTTAATTCGGTTTAAGTATTTTACCGTATTGATCACTTTTGGCTTACTGATTTTATCTAGTAAAATATTCACCAATGTCGGAATGGACTTTGTGCCAACAGAGGACAATAGTGAGTTTCAAATCACTGTAAAGGCCGAAGTTGGTACTTCAATCGAAGCCATGAAAACAAAAATGCAGCCCATTATTAATGCGGTTAAGTCAGATGACATGGTAGATTATTATGCTTTAAGCATTGGCTATACAACAGCCAATGAATCGCATAAAGCTTTGGTGTATATCAAGCTTAAGCCTATTGAGGAACGACCAATTGGGCAAATAGAAATCACTCAAAATTACAGAGATAAATTTGCCTCCATCAAAGACATGAAGATTGCAGTTGAAAAAATTCCAGCCATAAATACTGGAGCAAGTAATGCTCCTTTGCAAATTGTCATCACGGGTGATAGTTTGGAAAAACTTAAAGAAATCTCAACTAAGGTTACCAAGATGATTGGAGAATTTGAAGGAGCTGTTGATATTGATAGCGATTATCAAGATGGTAAGCCAGAGATAAGTATTACAGTGTTACGACACAATACTTCAAGGCTTGGTATAACCGCTTTAGAAATTGCTTCATTGTTAAACTCAAACTATTCAAGTGACCGTGAAATCAGCACCTTTGAACAAAAAGGCAGAGAGTATGACATCACTTTGCGTTTTGATGATGCCACTCGTGCCAACATGAACAACATTAAAAAGTTACAAATTCGTGCAGCCAATGGCGAATATGTTTTTCTCGATGGATTGATTAAATTTGAAGAAAGCGCATCTATCGCTTCGGTTAATCGATACGATAGAGAAAGAAAAGTTATGATCAGTAGCAATGTATCTAATGTTCCTTTAAACGCACTGGTCAGCCAAGTCGATGAAAATATATTGGATATACTACCCAAAGGATACAATTACACCTATGCTGGAGATGTTGAAAGAATGCAAGAAACAGCTGTGTCATTTGGAGGAGCTGTTGGTTTAGCTGTAATACTCATTTATCTTATTTTAGCAGCCTTGTATGAGTCGCTAATTCAACCGATCATTATCATGGTGACCATGCCTCTAGCATTTACTGGAGTCATTACTGCACTGGGTCTTAGTGGTAATAATTTCTCCTTATTTGTTATGATAGGTATTATTTTATTATTGGGAATGGTCGGTAAAAATGCCATCTTAGTGGTTGACTTCGCCAATCGAGCGATAAAACAAGGTGAATCGGTTGACGATGCGCTGATTCATGCTGGGGAAAAAAGATTAAGGCCTATCATAATGACAACATTTGCCATGGTTGGCGCCATGATGCCTTTGGCTTTTGGTAGTGGTGCTGGACATGAAATGAACTCACCCATGGCATTGTCTGTGATTGGTGGATTAATCAGTTCAACAATATTGGCTTTATTGGTAGTCCCAGCATTTTACAAAATTCTTTATCCTGTAGATCGTTGGTTAAGAAAATGGTATGAAGTAGGTAAAATTTAAGGAGAAAGTTATGATAAATCAAAACAAACAAGAATTAGTAAATTTTATTGAAAAGAGTATTCCTATACACAATTTTCTCAGTTTAAAAGTGCTGGAATTAGAAGATGGTTTTGTAAAAGTAAGCGTTCCTTATCGTAAAGAAGTGGTTGGCGATATAAGATTGAATCGATGGCATGGTGGTATAATAGCTACAATCATGGATTCGGTCGGAGGCATAACTGGCTGGACTCACTTTACTTCAAATAATGACAAACTTGCAACCATAGACATACGTGTTGATTATCTCAAAGCAGCTCAAGCATCTACAATTATAGTTACTGGTGAGATTGTTAGGTTAGGAAATAGAATTATGGTGACTAAAATGAAAGCTTATCAAAATGAGGAGCTTATTTCTGAAGGTAAGGCTGTTTATAGTTTTATCAGGGTAAATAATTAGGGAAATATGATGAAAATAGGCATAGCACTAGGATCAGGTTCCTCACGAGGATGGTCACATATTGGTGTTATAAAATCCTTAAAGAAAATTGGAATTGTTCCCGATATTGTTTGTGGTACCTCAATAGGTTCCTTAGTAGGCGCTTCATTTGTATCGAATAAACTGGCTGAACTAGAGGAATGGATTCTTTCTCTAAGCAAATTTGAATTGGCAAAATTTTATAATATAAACCCTACCTACAACGGTTTAGTGAATATTGAAAGGGTCAAAGATTATTTGAATAAATATGTGACAGATGAAAATCTTTTGATAGAAAATGCAAAAATCAAGTATGCATCTGTTGCTACAGAATTGGAAACTGGTAGAGAAATTTGGTTTAAGAAAGGAAACTTCACAGAAGCTGTTTTGTCTTCCATTTCATTACCAGGATTGTTCCAGCCGCACCGCAATAATAACAGGTGGCTGATTGATGGAGGTGTGGTTAACCCTGTGCCAGTATCTGTCTGTAGAGCCTTAGGTGCAGATATTGTTATCGCTGTGAATTTAAACAGCGATATTGTTGGCAAACATTTTAAAACCTTAAAACCTACTCCTTCCCCTGCTAACGAAGAGGAAAACAAAGAAACTAATTTTACAAATATACTTAACCAATATACAGATTCACTGTTTAACTCAAAATCTGAAACGATAAAAACACCCAGTTTCTTTGAGACTATTGCAGGATCAATTAATATCACTCAAGATAGGATTACAAAAAGTAGAATGGTTGGAGATCCACCTGATATTTTATTATCTCCTCGATTGTCACAAATTGGTTTGCTAGATTTTCATAGAGCAAAAGAAGCCATAACCGAAGGAGAAAACTGCGTACAACGGGCCTCATCAGATTTAGAACTATTTTTTTAAATTAAAAGAATCAGATCAGGTAAATGTGCTTGAGTTTGAAAACAAGATCGCTGCCTTAAAAGGAGAATGTGAAAAATTAATTTCTGAATACTTTAATCTTGATTCCTTCGTTGAAAAGACCAATGTTTACTACCCTACAGATATATATTTATTATTTGATTGCATGCGTTGTGCCACCCGTGACATTGCTAGGTTTGCTAATGCCTACAAACTACCAAACTGGTGACAATATCAATACAATACCAGGTCCTGCAAACAAGCCATGCGAAACATTCAACCTCAAAGCACCCAGCACCCAGTGAAGAAATTAAAACAAGAACTAGAAATAAATTCTATCCAAGAATATCATTAATTAGTTCAATTTTCATTACCATTAACTGATACTAGAACTGCATTTCAGTTAAGCCTTTGAACCTTTCAGTTAGCATTGGATAATGTTGTTTGATATTGTTAAATATGAAATCAGTAGGTACATCTTCAAAATGCCCATAATCTTCAATGTACTCCATAAAAACATTGCCTAAAGCATCGTATTTTTGAAAAACAGAGTCATTCTCACCATCAAAGTCTAAAACAGGAACATTAGATTTTTCGCACAGCTTTTTATTAAAAGCAGGCGATGCTTTGAGCCACTTACCGTTAAGGTAAATATTAACCATTGCATGTGGGGTTAATTCATTGGTGCCAAACATTTCTATCAATCGTTCTACGGCAATATGATTTTTAACTTTTGCTAAGTGGATTCTAGCGGGTATCCCTAGAGCTCTAAGGCAGCTAATTAATAATATGGATTTCTCCACACATTGGCCTTGTGTTTTTTTTGCGAGATAACTTGATTTAAAATTTTCTTTTGAAAAACTGAAATAATAAGGGTAATACGTCCAACCATCACGTATCTTTAGATAAAGTTGTTGGGCAATTTCTTTTTTGGTTATACCTTTTGTTTTGTATTCTTTTATTAATTCCTGAATTTCATCAGTTTCATAGTCGAAATAATATGTAGATTCAGTATATTGATTCATAGTTCTAATTTATTGGTAATATGGTTAGTTGTTATTATAAAGCTATTTAAATTTTTTGCCATTTTAACCGTGCAATAATCAACAAGGGTAAGATGCTAACAGTTGCTGCTATGGCAGCTGTTACACCTGGATTAACAAATGATACTATAGTTTTTGATATAAATTGGTTACCAAAAAAATATAAGCCAAAATGTATAACCAGAGCCGTAAGTGATGATATCCAAATATATTTAATCGGTGGTTTTTGATACATAATTCCAAGTATCAAAGCAGGTGCAGCAGCCACAGTTAGGCCATAAACACCCACTTGTCCAAATATACCCAGTAATTTTGGAGGGTTTAAGTTGATAAAATAAGCTGCTATGGCGATAACAACCAAAACTATGTGACTGGTTCGCAATGCAAGCTTCATTTTTGCTTCTTGGTTCATGTTGTCTTTATTGGCAAATAAATTTAGTACCAGGTCATTTGCTGTAATAGTGGATATGGAAATTAATAAACCATCTAATGTTGACATAGCAGCAGCTATTAAAATCACACTTGCTGTTGTATGCACCCAACCAGGAAACATATTCTCTAAATAGGCAGTCATGACTAAATCTTGCCTAAATGCACCTGTTGTTGCATCAATAAGCACTCCATCTGGGAGAATTAAATGGGCAAAAAATCCAACACTACTTAATAATAAAAATAAAATCCAAATGATGGTAAATACAGTCAGATATTGTTTAACTTGTTTATCATTTTTGACATATAAAGCTTTGGTTAGAATATGTGGTTGGCAAACTAATACTGCACCAATGATAAACCCTGCAATATAAATTGAAAAAACATCATTGAACAACCTACCATTGGGGTTAACCAATGATAGCAAATCAGGATTGATTGCATTTAACCTATCAAAAATAGAATCAGGGGAGTCATTGAGAATGGTTATACAGGAAACCAATACCAAAATAGTGACTCCAATCATTAATATACCTTGAAGAACATTAGTGAAAATATGGGCATATGTGCCACCAATAAATACGTATCCTGTGACAAAAACCAGGGTAATTAGCAAAGCGTTAGAGTTTGAAATACCCAGTAAAGATTGCATGACAATAGAGATACCTCCAACAAGCAAAACTACAAATGCAAATGAAAGCAAATTTAGAATTGAGAAAAACAAAGCAAAACCTCGTGATTCATAACGTTTCCCAATCCAATCTGGGATAGTTAAAGCTTTATTTTCATCACCAATTCTTCTAAATTGAAAGGATAAAAAATATAACATAGCTGTAAAACCTAGTCCGATTCCTACTACTAAATGGAACCATGCAGAAAAACCATCTACATAAATAAACCCAGGGTTAATAATAAAAGTTGCTGCTGATGCCACGCTTGCTGCCAAGGTAATGCCAACAAATACAGGATGTACATCTTTATTACCCAATGCAAAACTAGTAAAACCTGATGTTTTTTTCTGTCCTTGCCACCCAATCCAAGCTGTTAATAATAGATAAATTATAAATAAAACCCATGCAAAAGACATTATTGAACTCCTGAAATTTTATCAATCATGGAGTTTACGGCTTTGATTTGTGGACCTTTTTGGTTTGAATAATCCTCATTGGTATATCCCCACCAGTCCCAACACCCTTTTGGGTTCATGGGCGAAAATTGACTACTATTAACTTGAGGATAAAATACAACAATATTATTGCTCTCTGCCCATTCGTTATATCCTGCTCCTTTGACAAAAGCATCACCTATAAACTCTGATGATTGCATACACCCATGAAAAACGGTATGTAAAGCACAAGTTGTATTATCTTTACACGAGCTTGGAACATATAAATAACCAGAATCTGCAAATTGAGCTTTCTGGTATTTTGATTGATCAATTTGAATTAACTTTCCTTTTGCTTGAGTACGAGCTGTTAATTCTCCATAAAAATTTTGCAAAATTTCACCTGCGGCATCGTATGCACAAGCATTTAAAAAGTTTTCATTGATGGTATCACATTTTCCTCCTGTATTTTGAGTTGGCATACCGTGATTTACTGGCACATCATAAATTGTTGTTATATTGCTTTCATCTGTATAATTAAGATAAAAGTCTTTAATCGCACGGCTGACACTATTGGCCATAACAATATCATTTGCCCCATGAAATATCCAAACTTTATCATTCTTTAAGTGGGCGACATTATCTATTGATTTTTCTAGTTGCGACTTATTAACATAGTCTGATACTGTATTAGGATCGGTACCGTTACCGCCTTTCATGCAATAACCTAATGCCCTAGAAATCGAATAACGTGCACACCAATATGGACCTCCTGCAATTATGGCAACACCAGCAATTTTTTCAGAATGTGAGATATGAAATTGTGTAGCCATATAACCTCCTGATGAAATTCCAGAAACAGTTATATTGTCTTTGCTTATGTTAAAATCATAGGCTTTTTTAGATTGACTAGATTGGGCTTTCTCTTCTGAATTGTGTGATTCACAACTTACCAATAAAAAAAAAGATATTAGCATTAGTGTTGAAAATATATATTTCTTTATCATGATTTAATTCTCTTTATAAATTTATTTATTGCTGACAGACTTGTTTCTTCGTCGAGTAACGGCACATGACCTCTATCAGGAATCACCGCGGAGATTAGTTTTGGGTTGGTTTTGAGCATTTTTTGTAATATCTTATCAGTAAGAATATCTGAAAGCTCTCCTCGCAATACCAATGTTTCTATATTTTCAAGAGCTTCAAACAATTGCCACGGATCTCCTTTTTGAGCCCCTAATTTTTTTATGGCGGTGCTTATGTTTTCATCCATATCCAATACCGGCTTATTTTGAGAGTTTTCTCTGTAGGAACGCCTAGCCAAAATCAACCATTGGTCATCAGATAATCCTTTTAGCCAAGGCCCATAGACTTGTTTTGTCTGTTGTGCAGCTTGTACCCATGAATCAACAGGTGGTAACAAACCTGCATATTTTTTTATTCTTTCCAATCCTTTTGGATCAATTTCAGGACCAACATCATTTAACACAACACCTTCCAAACGACTTGAATCTTGAGATGCCATTACCATTGCAATCAGGCCGCCTAGAGATGTTCCAATAATCGCCACTTTATTTATTGAAAGTTTATTTAATAATGCCCAAATATCATTGGCATAAGTTAATGGGTGATAGTTTTGCCAATTCGTATCATGTTCTGAAAAACCTCTGCCACGTAAATCAGGGCAAATAACACGGTTTTCCATTGCAAGATAGGAAGCAAGTGTTTCAAAATCTCGACTGTTTCTAGTTAATCCAGGGAGACACAAGATGACATGTTTGTTATTTATGCTACCAATATCACGATAAAATAGCTCCAACCCATCATCACTCAAATATTGATGTGCAGAATCAGAAAACTCTTGATAGTTGTTCATTTATCTATAATCCTAAGTTGTTGTATTGTTCACGCAACTCTCTTTTTAAGACCTTGCCTGCAGGGTTTCGTGGTAGTTGATCAATTTCAATAACCATAGAAACTCTTTGTTGTTTGCCAAGTTTAGCATTTAACCAAGACTTGACTTCTTCACATTTTAAATCTTTATTTTCTTTAGCAACGACAATTGCTACAGGAGTTTCGCCCCATTTTGAGTGAGAAACACCAATAATTGCAAATTCTTTGATTTCAGAATAATCGAATAATACCGCTTCAATATCAGCGGGGTATATATTTTGCCCACCAGATATAATCATGTCTTTTTTTCTATCTACTAAATACAAAAAACCTTCATCATCTATGTATCCAATATCACCTGTTCTAAACCATTTCTCATTCGTATCATCAAGCCAAGTTGCCTCATGGTTTGCTTTAGGGTTATTTAAGTAGCCAGTCATCAAAATTTCACTGATGCCTACAATTTCACCCGCTTCTCCATTGGCTAATTGTTGGTCATTATCGCCTATAATTTTTATATCTTGTCCAGGATATGGTCTGCCAACTGATTTAACATGATGTTTCATTTCTTTAGGACTGAGTATTGTTACCAACCCTTCGGTTAATCCATAAAGCTCAACAAAGTCACCAGGTAAATCATTTTGTATAATTTGCTTAAGAGAGACTGATAGAGGCGCTCCACAACACATGGTTGCATTGACAGAGCTTAAGTCAAAGTCATTAAACTTCTTGTCGGTTATCAACAATTGAAATTGAATTGGCACCATAGCAAAGTGAGTTATTCTATCTTTTTCAATTTGTGCAAGGCATTGCTCAACATCAAATTTATCTGCTACATACATCGTACCGCCAACCAAGATTGTATTTAAAAAAGCAACCCAACTGATATTCGAATAAAGTCCAAGAGTAAGCAATGTACGAGCATCTGAATCATAGCGTAAGGAAATTGACATACTTGCCGCCCATTGTGCCCTACATTTATGACTATGAACAATACCTTTTGGCATACCTGTAGTTCCTGAAGAATATATGATATTGCAATCATCTTGAGAATTAATGGCTACATTGGGGTCCAACGATGAGGCTTTATCCAATTGGTCCTGATAATTAAGCCAGCCTTCTTTGTTATTTTTATGTGCAATAAGTCTTTCGTTAATATTTGTATCAAATTGATTTTTTATTGAATCAATTTTATCAACATATTCATCAGATGCTATGATGGCTTTAGCATCACAATTGTTAACCATTGATATTATGGCTTCTGAATTTATCGCAATATTTAATGGGACAACAACTAAACCTGCGGAGATAACTCCTAAAATTGCCTCCATCATCTCGCTTGAATTACGCATTAATACGATGACTTTATCACCTTTTTGTAATTCTAGGTTTAGTAAACTATTAGCAAGCTTATTGGTTTTATCACCCAATTCTTGCCAGTTTTGAGTTTCATTATTATAAACAAGTGCAGGTTTTGATGCTAGCCACTTACTATTCTGTCTAACCAATTCTGGTATTAGTACGTCATTTTTTTGAAAATATGTCATTTAATTTGTTTTAAAATTATTATAATTATATTATTTAATTCATCGTACGTTGAATATAATTGATAAATAATATTTATGCAAGAAAAATAAAGCAGATGAATAAGTTATCAAAATCACCTATAATAAAACGACTAAATAAAATATTAAACATTAAATCTATCTTAAAGTATATGAAAAAGAACCCTACATCCACCAAGGAAAGGCTGTTAAATGCCGCTGAAGAACTTTTCGCCATTGATGGCTTTTCTGCAGTTACAGTTAGACAAATTGCCAAAAAGGCCGAAGCTGACATTTCATTAGTTTATTATCATTTCAAGTCTAAACGAAATCTATTTGAAGTTGTTCTTATGCGCAGAGCTAAGTACATCAATGAATTGCGACTCAATGAATTAGAAAAAATAGAACAAAGACATACAGATGACAATCCATCAGTGGAAGAAATAATTCATGCTTTTGTTTATCCATTATTGCAAAAACTTCATGAAGATCACGATGAATGGAAACATTATTTTTCTTTAATTGCAATGGTAAACAATTCGCCAAGTTGGGGTGGTGAAATGATGACTAGGTATTTCGATCCTATAGTACATCGTTTCCTAAAAGCAATTAAAAAAGCCTTTCCAAATTGTGATGAGGCTGATCTTTTCTGGAGTTATCATTTTTTTTCGGGTGCACTGACACTCACTTTTACTGAAACAGGCCGCATCGATAACCTGTCTGATGGTGTCTGTCGATCATCTGATATGAAAAGTATAATTGAAAGATTACCCAAATTTATAGCCGCAGGATTTACTCGTCTTTGCTCTGACTAGCCCTAGGCTCCCCCTCCCAATAGGTCAGTTCACTTTGTGTACTCAAGTGTTAATGAAATATCAATATTATATTAACTCGCGGAAATTACTTGTTTTTCAACGCACGTTGGATTAGTATTAAAAATTAATTGAACGTACGTTTAAATAAACAACTTGGGACAAAAACAATGAAAATAAAACAATTACATAACAATCAAGGCTTGTCAAACCTAAAAAAAGCCATAACAATCGCCTTATTTGGGCTATCAAGTACTGCCATTGCACAATCAAGTGATGATGAAAAAAACACAAGCAAAAAAGAATCTAGTCAAACTATTGAAGAAGTACTTGTAACAGCAAGGCGAAGAGAAGAAACATTACAGGAGATTCCTTTGGCCTTAACCGTGTTTAGCGGAGTGCAGCTTGAAGAGCAAGGTGTAATTGACATAACGGAGTTGACAAAATCAGCACCCAATGTAAATCTTGAAGTTTCACGTGCAACCAACTCTACATTAACAGCCCATATTAGAGGAGTTGGACAACAAGACCCTGTTGCTGGTTTTGAGGGAGGAGTCGGCATCTATATTGATGATGTCTATTTAGCAAGGCCACAAGGTGCTGTTATGGATGTGTATGATGTAGAACGTATTGAGGTTTTACGTGGTCCACAAGGGACACTATATGGTAAAAACACCATTGGTGGTGCAATCAAATATGTAACAAAAGGTCTATCAGACGACGCTGAAGGTACTTTTAAATTATCATACGGGTCATTTAATCAACTGGATATGTTATTAAAAGGTTCGGGCGCTGTAAGCGACAACTTTAGAATGGGTGGATCAATTGCCTCATTTCAAAGAGATGGTTTTGGTCAAAACCTTTTTACAGGTGGTGAACACTACGATAAAGATTTAGTGGCAGCAAGATTAAGTATGGAATGGGATGTATCAGAAAGCACCCTAGTAAAGTTTTCAGCAGATTATACTGATGATAATTCTGCACCCAGATCAGGGCACAGATTAATCCCTGGCGGGTTAAATGGTGATCCAGTTTTAGATAATGTATATGATACCAGAGCAGGCGTAGAAACAATTGATTCATCTATTGCAGGGCTTAACCAAAATGTTAAACAAAGTGGATTAACTTTGTCCATTGTATCCGATATTAATGATGAGTGGACTTTTAAATCAACCACTTCTAAAAGACAAGATGATACAGAAACATTGATTGACTTTGATAGTTTGCCTACAGATGATTTTGATACGCCCGCCATTTATGAAAATGAACAATTTAGCCAAGAATTTCAATTAAATTATTCTGGCGATAGCTCAGATGGTGTGATTGGTCTATATTATCTAGATGCCAATGCATTTAGTGCTTTTGACGTGATATTAGCAAATTTAGGTGTTACCGCATTTACATTGGGTGATTATGATACAAAAACGACGGCTTTATATGCGGATTTTTCATTTGATTTAAATGAACAATGGCAAGTTTCTGTTGGTGGAAGATTCACTGAAGACGAAAGAGATGTCCTTGTAAACAGAGAAACATTTTTAGGAGCTGGTTCTCCATATTTTGTTACTCCAGATGCCATTTCAATTACTGCACCACTACCTGGCCTTGTTCCTACATTTACAGGTTCTAGGTCTGACAGTGCTTTCACGGGTCGCGCAAGTATCAGTTATTCACCTGTTGACGAACATAATTTTTATGCGACTTATAGCGAGGGCTTTAAAGGTGGCGGTTTTGACCCACGTGGTGCTTATCAATTTGAAGATGTACAAAAAGGATTTGCTCCTGAAGAAGTATCATCTTTAGAGTTCGGAGCTAAATCATTGTGGAATGATGGAGCTGTATCTACAAATATTGCACTGTTCTTTATGGACTTTACAGATATTCAAATCCCTGGATCAATCGCAATTGACACAGATGGAGATGGTACAGATGATAGCTTTGCAGGAACAACCACAAATGCAGGTAAAGCTGATATATGGGGCTTAGAGTTTGAGTCTACAGCACATCTGAGCGACTCTCTTAGTGCAAATGTTGCATTAGGCTATATCGATGCTGAATATGTTGAGTGGTTTGTAGGTGGAGTTGATGTGTCTGCTGACAGGGTATTCCAAAACACTCCAGAATTAACAGCTAGTTTTAGCCTGCGAAATGAATGGGACATGAGTTTATTAAACCGTTCAGGAACACTAGTATGGACTGGCTCTGTATCTTATCAAGATGATGTACATCAATTTGAAATCCCACAACCTCTACTTGATCAAGAGGCATTTTCCTTGATTGACATGAGTTTAGTGTGGTCTTCAACAGATAATAAGTATCAACTTGGATTACATGGCAAAAATCTTAGTGATAAAGAATATAAGGTTGCATCCTATAATTTCCCAACTCTCGGCCTTGAAGGTGTTCAATCAGCATTTTACGGAAGCCCAAGACAAATAATAGGTAGTTTTAGCGTAAATTTTTAAACAAGTAAATATCATTTATCTCCCTATTTAGTCAGTAGCTTGTTATATAGCTACTGACTTTTTTTATTAAATTTTGGAAAATCAAAATGAACTTAAAAGTCAAAAATAATACAATAGTTATTAGTGGTGGTGCTAGCGGTATTGGACTAGCTGCCGTGAATAAATTCATCAAAGAAGGTTTTAATGTTTGTGTATTGGATCATAATCAACAAGCCCTAGATGACTTAAGCATTAATTTAGTTGGAAATAAAGACAACATATTATTAAAAGTATGTGACATAACACAAAGCGACAAAGTCTCTTTAGCAATGGATGAATGCATGGCTAAATTTGGTTCAATCAATGCTGTATTGCCCGCAGCGGGGATTGTCAAAGATGGGTACTTTATAAAAGTAGACAGAGACACAAAAAAAGTAAAAAGCCGCATGATGGAATCACAGTTTAAAGATGTGATAGATGTTAATTTAACAGGCACTTTTAACACCATACAACAAGCTGCCATCAGAATGATTGACAACCAATGCAAAGGGGTACTTTACCTTGTTTCTTCAATTAACCAAACTGGCCAGCTGGGGCAATTAAACTACGCCTCAACCAAGCACGCATTAGCCATGTGGCCCAAATTATTGGTTGGAGAATTTCATAAACAAAACATAGATTTTATACGTGTAGTCAGCATTGCTCCTGGTTATGTAGAAACACCGATATTAAAAAATATTAAGCCTGAAATCAAACAAAAAATTGTAGACAATATTGCCTTGGGTAGATTAGTTCAGGTAGAGGAAATAATTTCAACCCTTTGGCACATTTGGGAAAATAAAGCTATCAATGCTACAAATATTGAAATTTCTGGCGGACATATTCAAATAGGAATTTGTAAATAATAATTAGGAAAGGCAAGCCATTATCTATGATTTTTTCTAAACATGACTTATAAATAATAAAAAGCCCCATTAAAATGGGGCTTTTTATTATTACAAAATTGAATTTTATTTTCTTGAATAAGTAAATCCAACTTGATATTGATTCATATCAATCGATATAGTTTGACCTGGATCTAAAGGGTTTATACCCGTTACTTTTTCACCACCACCATACATAAACGACATTGTCATTTCTGCACCATCATTTAATTCTTTAGTAAAACCAGCTGTAATATGACTCTTAATAACAGCTGGAGCAAGGATATTAAAAATAACATCCGAAGATTCAATTGG
>Ga0209345_10002932_pt1 | contig 18090 bp, 20 predicted proteins | sample Cruoilmetagenom7_FD_187294 | JGI IMG/M metagenome (GOLD analysis project Ga0209345, IMG submission 187294) | Oil polluted marine microbial communities from Coal Oil Point, Santa Barbara, California, USA - Sample 7 (SPAdes) (version 2) | ecosystem: Environmental > Aquatic > Marine > Oil seeps ...
CGGACGCGCGATCGTGCGTCTGCGTGCATGCGAGAAAACGGCACCCTGGGAACTCACACCGGAACAGGGGGCCTTTGTCCAGCTTCTGGTCAATGAACGGCCCTCCAATCGATCAGGCGAAGATCAATGGAAGCGGGTTTTCTCCGGTTGGCTGTTTCGCGAATCACCGTCGCTGAATGTTGTCGAGCACCCGATTTACGATGTCTGGGTCAAGAGCTGCGCAATGAGCTTCCCGGGCGAAGAGGAGACGCCTGGAGATTCGGGCGATCCTACTGCACCGCGAGCATCTTCATCCAATCTCGCCAACAGCACATCGAGCGCGCCGAATGAAACGGTGCCGGAAGTCGCGGCACCAGCCGCTGCACCAGTGGCTCCGTCAGTTCGACCGGAACCGGCCACTCCCGCCGCCCGCTCTGCTCCTGCGACAAATAATGGACCGGAAGATTTGATCGGCGACCTGATCGCTGAAACCGAAGACGGCGCATAAGCTCGCACTTTTTTCAGCCGCTCGACATAATCTTCCTGGCTGATTTCAATCGCCCCCAGTGATGCCAGATGGTCCGTCATGAACTGGCAATCGAGCAGGCAGAAACCTCCGGCTTTGAGACGTGCCACCAGCCAGGCCAATGCCACTTTTGACGCATCCCGGCTCCGGGAAAACATGCTTTCCCCACAAAACGCTCCACCAATTGCCAGGCCATATAGACCACCGACGAGCCGCTCTTGACCGGTCGCTTCGTCCATCTGCCAGCATTCCACGCTATGCGCATGACCAAGCTGGTGCAGATTGTTGAACGCGTCCTCGATTTCTCCATTGATCCAGGTTTCCCTTCGATCCGAGGCTTGTTCGGCACAAATTGCAATGACGTCGGCAAAGGCGGCATCGACAGTGACCCGGAAACGGTCGGCCCTGATAGTCTTGCGAAGCGAACGGGACATCCGGAAATTATCGAGCGGAAGAATAGCGCGGGCCTTCGGTTCCACCCAGAAGGTATCCGGGTCATCGCGTGCGTCTGCCATGGGGAATATACCCGACGCATAGGCCTTTAACAGCAGGTCAAGATCAATGGTCATGAACATTAGATAGCCCGATCACGGCCGTTCGCACAGGTGGAAATCGCAACAGATTGCCAATCGTCAGGTGGACATCAATACTCGGGCTTCATCAGCAATTTTTTCCGCGATTGCCGCATATTCGCTGGCAAAGGCCGCGTTGGTGCGCCATGCCGCGCCAATGCTCCGGGTCGCCGACCAGCCTTCAACGTTGAGAAGGGCGACATCGCCACCACGCGAAAGCTCGGAACGCACATAAAGCGCTGGCAAGATCGCCAGCCCCAGCCCCGAGGCAACCATTTGACGGACACTATCCAGACTGGTGCCCTCATAATCGTGCAAAAGATTCATGTCATGCTGCTGACACTGGTGCACGACGTCGCGATGCAGATGATGGCGGCGATCCAGGCTGAGCACCGGCAAGCCTGCGAGATCGGAAAGCATCAGGTTTTCGCGTGACGCGAGCGGGTGATCAGGCGGAGCAAGCAGAATCAGCGGCTCCCGGAACAGCGGTTCGATTTGCAGATTGTCACCTTCGATCGGCAACGGTCCCAAAAGCATATCGATAGAACCTTTGGTCAGTTCCATAGCCTGCAAATCGGGGATTCCCTCGCGCATGTAAAAGCGCAGGTCGGGGCGTGTGCGGTGCAGCCCGGCAATCACCGGTGGCATGAGATAGGGACCCAGAGTCGGCGAAACACCGAAGCGCAAAATCCCCGCCAGACTGTCGCTCGCGCGCTCTGCCAGTTGCCGGATATCCTTCACGTCGACCAGCACTTGCCGCACGCGAGTAGCAATTTCCCGGCCGACGGGAGTGAGCTCGGCACCGTGGGTTCGTCGCTCCACCAATGTCACACCCAATCTCTGTTCGAGCGTTCTCAACTGATGACTCAATGTCGGCTGTGAAGCGCTGGCGGCCTGGGCGGCCTTGCCAAAATGGCCATGATCGGCAACGGCCACGAGATATTCGAACTGACGTAAAGTCGGCATAGCGCTGTCACTCCATCCTATAGAAAAACTCTATCGCTTTCTATGATTTCATTCGATTAGAATTATCACGAGATTTGCCTCATATCAACCATATCGCAGCCAAGCTGCGATCATAAGAGGATTTATCGTGGAGGAATATAGCAACAGCCCGATTCAGAATCCCCATAAGCCGGGTTGCCGGGTCGCGACTGGCCGCGGAAATGCAGAACAGATGCTTGCGTTAAAATACTGCCCCGCAGCCTGGCCGGACACATTCATGCGCCTCGATATGACCTGGCGAACCCGAGTAGCTAGACTTTTTTCCCTTTCCTCCAACGACTGGGGCGGCAGCGCATCCTCAAGCGCTGACCGCCCCGATTTTTCAGAACAAGGATGAAGTCCCGATGGTGAAAAAGGCGCGCGCGGCCCTGCAGGAATTTATCAGGCAGGAAACCAGCGCAGGCATCATATTATTTTGCGCTGCAGTGGCCGCAATGATCGCCATCAACAGCGCGTTCAGTCCCTATTATCTCGCCTTCCTCAACCTTCCGGTGGCCGTGCAATTCGGCGCCCTGGAAATTGCCAAGCCGCTGTCGCTGTGGATCAACGACGGCCTGATGGCGATCTTCTTCTTTCTCGTCGGACTGGAAGTGAAGCGCGAACTGCTCGAGGGGCAGCTGTCCAGCGTCGAACAGGCCGCGCTCCCAGCCGTTGCAGCGATCGGCGGCATGGCGCTCCCCGCTCTGGTGTTTCTCTATTTCAACTGGACGATACCGGAGAATATCGACGGCTGGGCGATACCGGCAGCAACCGACATCGCCTTCGCGCTTGGCGTGCTCGCCCTGCTTGGCAAACATGCGCCACTCTCGCTGAAGGTCCTACTGCTGGCAATCGCGATTATCGATGATATCGGCGCGATCATCATCATCGCCTTTTTTTACACCGCTGAAGTGTCGACCTTCTCGCTGTTGCTTGCTGGTGGCGCTACACTGGTCCTGTTCGCCATGAACCGGCTCGGCGTGATCCGTACCGCACCCTATATTTTGGTCGGCACATTCTTATGGATCTGCGTCCTGAAATCCGGCGTCCATGCGACCCTTGCGGGCGTGATTGCGGCGCTGGCAATACCACTCAACGCCAAAGGCGGCAGTTCGCCGCTCAAACATCTCGAGCATTTTCTGCACCCCTGGACAGCCTTTCTGGTGTTGCCCCTGTTCGCCTTCGCCAATGCCGGCGTGTCGCTTGCCGGACTGAAACCGGCGGATCTGATGGCCCCTCTGGCGCTCGGTATCGCAGCCGGACTGGTTATAGGCAAGCAGCTGGGCGTATTCGGGTTCATGTATCTGGCGACCAGAATCGGTCTGGTCAAACGGCCGGACGGAGTTACATGGCTGCAACTTTATGGTCTCGCCTGCCTGACCGGTATCGGTTTCACGATGAGCCTGTTCATCGGCAATCTCGCCTTTGTCGATCCGGACCAGATCGAAACGGTTAAGCTGGGCGTGATCAGCGGTTCGCTGATTTCCGGTCTGATCGGCTATGGTCTCCTGCGGCTCCTGTCATCGTCGAACCGTGACAATCGCGACATGGCACCTGACGACGGGACATTTCCCGCCCGCTGACGATCAATCGAATCTATCGGCATTCACCGCAAAGCGTGATAGAGCGCAGTGATGAAACGGCAATTCTATCTGCTAGCCGGACTGGCTTCGCTGGCACTGGGCAGCATTGGCATCCTGCTGCCGCTGCTGCCGACGGTGCCCTTCATGATCCTTGCGGCCTTCTGTTTCGCCAATAGTTCGCCGCGGCTCGAAGCATGGCTGGTCGAGCATCACATCTTCGGCCCCCATATCAAGAACTGGCGGAACCGTCGTGCGATCACCCGGCGCGGAAAATGGTCGGCAACCATCGCATTCGCGGTCAGCTGTGTGATCGCACTGCTCTTTGTAAAAATGCCATGGAATCTCATTCCGATCGCGGCTGCGCTGATCAGCGGCGGCTGGATATGGACCCGAAACGAGCCTGATTCGGAAAAATCACCACAACGCGCGTCTGCCCATAAAGAATAGTTTTAGCCGCGCGCGAATCTGATATTCTGGTCCGGACTTTAGAAGAGAAATATGTCGCGACAGCAATTGTTGGAAATGACCCGTTCCCTGATCGAACATGGTAAGGCGGACACAATGGAGTTGGTCGATGAGGTCGTCTCGGTACCGGCATCCGACTATACCGATGAAGAGCAGTTTGAACGCGAGAAGAACCTGATCTTCAAAAGGTTGCCGCTGATGATGGCGCCATCCTGCGAACTGCCCGAGCCAGGCTGTTACAAAGCTATGGAAATGGCCGGTATCCCGGTGCTGGTGACACGCCAGAAGGACGGAACCGCGCAGGCCTTCCTGAACAGCTGCACCCATCGTGGCAATCCGGTGGCACAAGGCTCCGGCAAGGCGTCGCGATTCACCTGCGGCTATCATGGCTGGACCTTCAAGAATGATGGCGAATTGCTTGCCATTGCCTCACCGAAAGATTTCGGGACTGTCGACAAGGCGGCTTTCTGCCTGCAGAAATTCCCGACGCTGGAGCGGGCCGGTCTGATCTGGGTGACGCTAGACCCGGACAGCACACTCGATATCGAATCCTATCTTTGCGGCTATGACAGCATGCTCGAACATTTCGGCTTCGACGGCTGGCATCTGTTTGAACAGCGGACAATACCGGGACCGAACTGGAAGACCGCCTATGACGGTTATCTTGATTTCTATCACCTGCCCGTCCTGCACAAGGATACGTTCGGTGCAGATTTCTTCAACCGCGCCAATTATTTTGCCTGGGGCCCGCATCAGCGCGTCGCCTCTCCATCGAAATATGTCCAGAAAACCGGCAGTGACGAGAAGCTGGACCTCACCGAAATGGATGAAAAGGACTGGCCGATCGACGCCCTGTTGCAGGGCGTCTGGACCATCTTCCCACATATTTCGATCGCAAGCTTCTATGGCGGCGGTGGACGCGGGGCGATGATATCACAGCTGTTCCCCGGCAAGACCGTTGACGAAAGCTTCACCAAACAATTTTACGTGATGGAGCATGAACCGACCACCGACGCGGTCCGGCAGGGCGCGCATGACCAATTTGCGTTCCTCGAAACCGTGGTTGCGGAAGAGGATTATAAAACCGGAAAACGCCAGCACGAAGCGTTGCAATCCGGCCTCATCGACAAGGTCTGGTTCGGTCGCAACGAAGGGGGCGGGCAGGTGTTCCATCAATGGGTGGACCGTTTGACAAAAGCCGATGATGCCGAACTGAACCGGATATTCGCGCGGCAATTGCAGGCGGCTGAATAGAGCGGCTCAAGCACAGTGAGATTATGTGAAGGGGGGAGCAGGTCGAATCCATCGCCTGCGTCCACTTTCTCAGGGCCGAACCGAATATCACCGGATGATCGTTAGAATAAGGACCCGCGTCATCGAGACCGGGCACATATTATCGTCTGGAAATTCCTGATATTCAAGGGGGAGTCGGGGCTTGCCTGGGAAAGGCGGGCCTGTGTCTAATTGGACTTTGGGCACAGCCGAACAAAGGCGCTCCAAAACAGCGGACAAAATGCCCGGCTAGACCGTCACTTCGCCGGATATTTCGCCACATAATGGTTCAGAACGGCCGGATTGAGCAGGTTCTTGAACGCACAGCCCATGCCCTCATTGCTATGCCGGACGACTTCAGCCTCCAGCGCGCCGAGACCGGGCAGTGTCAACCAGCACAAGGTTCCGGGTTCGGTTGCCAGCAAGGCGTCACAGGCAAAACCGGCAAGCGACATATCGGTCACTTCCACCGCAAAACTGCTGGAACAGGAAAAGCGCATCCGGGCCGGAATCGAAAGCCGGCAGCGGGGTGCGCACCGGTCTTCTTCCGACGCAATCGTATAAGACACATGCTTGTCATCATCATTCGCAATTGCCAAAGGCGCGCGGGTAATTGAGTCGGGCATTTCAGTCTCCTGAAAGGGGGTTTTGCTTCGGTGAGCGCCGCCTGGTCCATCTGATGTTTGCGACAGGCTTATTATTGTCGCGTATGAGTTAACCCTGCCTTTCCTGAAGAGGTAAACAGGATTGCATCTTTCTTTAACCATCGCTGGATTTGCATGACATAATACAATCACGCTTGCCCAAATCATCACAGGACGCTAAGGCGCGAACCGGCTGCTTCACAAGGGTGATGCGACCAGTGCAGGAGTGTAGCTCAGTTGGTAGAGCATCGGTCTCCAAAACCGAGGGCCCACGGTTCGAGTCCGTGCACTCCTGCCATTTCATCCATCAATATACTGAAGTCTGCATGCCCCAGTTTATTTCCGCCATCAGCCTGATCGTTCCTGACTATGATCAGGGGATCGAATTCTATGTTGGCCTGATGGGTTTCGAACTGATCGAAGACACGCTCTTGTCGGAAGACAAGCGATGGGTGCTGGTCGCTCCGCCAGGCAGCACCGAAACCCGTCTATTGCTTGCCCGTGCATCCAACGAAGCCCAGGAAGAAGTGATCGGCGAACAGGCCGGGGATCGGGTCTTCCTGTTTCTTGAAACCTATGATTTCGACAGTGATTTCGCGATCATGCAACGCGCCGGCATCGATTTTGTCGAGGACCCCCGCGAGGAAATTTATGGCAAGGTGGTCAAGTGGCGCGATCCGTTCGGCAACAAATGGGATCTGATCGAACGCTATTGACGCCTATCGTTCGATATCGAGCGCTCCGGCGATCATCCCCCATAGCTGATGGGTCAGCTTGGCCGGATCCGGTCGCGGACGCATGCCCATCGCATGCATGATCCCGCTCCGAATCGCGCCGGTAATGGCTGCTCCGGCAATGGTCGGATCAATATGCGAGCCAATATCACCACGTTTGATGCCGGAGTTGATATTGCGGATTGCCATTTCGATCATTTCTTCATGACGGGCAGATTCCACCGCTGCGACCTGATTGGTCCGGGCCATTTTCCCGAGGATGACCGGAGCCATCGGGTCATTGTAGAGAAATTCAACCACAGCCATTAGCCGGTTCTTCTCGCGCACGCCCCATGTGATATCCGGGTCGATATACTGGTTGGCCACCTGGTTATAGCGATCATAAAAAGCATGGATGATGGCGCCCAGCATACCGGATTTCGAACCGAAATAATGGTAGGCGAGCCCGACGGACACGCCAGCCTTCTCGGCGACCTGACCCATTTCAAGTGCCCCGTCCCCGTCACGGAGGATCATTTCTGCAGCAGCCAATATTCTGGCGGCGCGCATTATCTTGCGGTCGGCGCGTTCCCTCGTCTTGCTTTGATCGGCCATGATCCGCTCCTCTGGCAATCCTGTATCGAAACGACCTATCTAATATTTGAATTGAATTCAATTCAAATATTAGATAGGTCTGCCATATTGGATATTACGGAGCGGCCCCATGAATGTAGCGAGCAAGATTGAAACACCGGTGGCGGATCTCGACCGCTATTTGCAGGGCCGGAATTTTGAAGATGCCTGGGACCAGTTTCAGGAGGAGGGCTATGCCATCTTCACCGATGTCCTGAGCTCCGGACAGCTGGAACAACAGCGCGCAGCGCTCGAACCATGGATCGATGCCGACATCCGCGGTCGCAACAATTTTGAGGGCGACCAGTCCAATCGCATCTATGGGATGCTCGACAAGGATCCGGTGTTTGCCGACCTGATATCCCATCCGCTGCAACTGGCCTTTGCCGAACGGGAACTGGGTGAAAGCTGCCTGCTCTATGCCTGCCTGGCGATTAACCTGCATCCCGGCGAAACCGTCCAGCCGTGGCATTTTGATGACAGCCATTGTGGACTGGCCCGCCCGCGCGACCCGCTCAGCCTGTCCACCTTCTGGTCGATCAGCGACACGACCGAAACAAATGGCGCCACTGAAATCATTCCGGGCAGCCACAAATGGGGCGGTGAAAAGCCGACGGGCGCCAATCGCGGTTCCGATTTCAAAACCGGCGTCACGGATAAAAAATATGGTGCCGACGATGATCATCCCGATATGATCAAGGCGACCATGCCAGCGGGATCGCTGATGATCGCCAAGGGGACCTTATGGCATCGCGGCGGTGGCAACAGTTCCGATGCCGATCGCATGATCGTGACGCCGCAATTCTGCAAGGGCTGGTGCCGTCCGCTGGAGCAGCAATTGCTCGCGGTATCTCCGGAAAAAGTAGCGCGCTTCCCGAAACGGGTGCAGGAACTGCTGGGCTACAATATCCACCCGCCCTTCATGGGCTATGTCGATGGCATGCACCCGGGTAGAATTTTGGCGCAAATCTAAACTGCCTTGCAAGGGGGGAATATTATGAAAGCCCTGGAGAGCGACGCGCCGCTGATCGTCTACATCGATATCAAAAGCCCCTATGCCTTTGTCGCCATCCAGCCAACGCTGGCGCTGGAGAAAGCGCTCGACATGCGCTTTGACTGGCGGCCGTTGACTCTCGATATTCCGAGCTATCTCGGGTCGGCGCGCAAAAGCAAAGGCAAGGTCGTTGAGAGCACCCGCAGCGCCAGCCAGTGGGTGGGGATCAAATATGCCTATCGCGATGCACGCCGCTATGTCGAGCGCCAGGGATATATGCTCAAGGGTACCGAGAAAATCTGGGATTCATCGATCGCCAATATCGAGATTTTATGGGTGATGCAGAACAACCGCGACCGGCTCGGCGCCTATCTGCAGAGGGTCTACCCGCCCTTCTGGCGGCGGGAGCTGGACATCGAAAATGTCGCGATAGTCGAAGCCTGTCTGGAGGAAGCCGGAATCGGTTCGGCCGGATTTTCTGCCTTTCAGCAAGGTGATGGCCGCGCCCAGCATGATGCACTTCAGGCACAGCTCCACCCGAGCGGTATATACGGGGTGCCAACCTATGTCTTTGACCGCACCATCCTGTTTGGCCGCGAGCATCTTCCCTATGTCCGCTGGCACCTGACCGGACGAAGGGGCCCTGCACCCGATATCGCCTATGAGATTGACGCGATGGAGACACAGCCATGCTGACCGTCACCATCGATTTCAAATCGCCCGCCTCCTATCTGGCGCTGGAGCCGACACTGGATCTGGCGCGGGAAACCGGCATCCAGATCGATTGGCTGCCCTTTGCAACCCGCCCCTTTTCGATAGCTGCAGAAAAAACCGGGGAGACCGTGGGCGAGCGTCACCGGCGCGTCCGCGCTCTGTCCCAGCGCGATACCTGGCTGCATTATGCCGCGGTTCAGGGCCGCGACATGCATTTCGCAGAGACGCCGGCCGGCAGCGACGCCGCGCTGGCGGCACTGGCCGGCATCGATGATGACCCCGTTCCGTTCATCCGCGCCGCCTTTGCCGCCTACTGGACAGAACAGGCAGATCTTGATGACGAGATGGTTGTGGCAGCTCTGCTCTCCTCAGTGCAAAGGCCTGTTCCCGACTCGCAATCGGCCCACGCAAAACTGCTTTCTATACGCGCCGGAGCGGAAGAATCGGGCATTTTCGAATCACCCACCTATGTCATTGCCGACCAGCTGTTCGTTGGCCGGGAACATCTTCCGTGGATACGATGTCTGGTCGAAGCGGCCAAAGTCTCGTAATATCCCACTCTTTCCTTGCGAATCCGGGAATCTGCGGTTAAAGGGCTGGTTCTTTCCTAAATCATGCATATATCCGAACACAGTCCAACGACTGACACCCGGAGTTTATGCGGAAACCGGGAAACGAATTTAAGGAATCAAGCATGGCGAAAGTCAATCCAGGCGAATTCATGAATCAGGTCAAGGCCGAGACCAACAAGGTCGTCTGGCCCACATGGCCCGAGACCGTCCGCACGGCGATCCTCGTGCTGATCATGACGACTATACTGGGATTGTTTTTTCTGGGCGTTGATTCGATTTTTAACGGGCTTGTCGCCTGGCTCCTGAGCCTCGCTTAATCCCAACAGATTTTTAGGTTATTCGCATGGCACGCTGGTACATCATTCACGCTTATTCGGGCTTTGAACACAAGGTCAAGGAAGCCATCGAGGCCGACGCCAAGCGTCTCGGCCTGACCGAGCTGGTCGAGGATATTGAAGTCCCGACCGAAACCATCACCGAAGTCAAACGCGGCAAGAAAATCCAGTCGGAGCGGAAATTCTTCCCCGGCTATGTCCTCGCCAAGCTGGAAATGACCGATGATGTCTATCACCTGGTCAAGAACCAGCCCAAGGTTACCGGCTTCCTCGGCAGCAGCGGCAAGCCGCAGGCGATCAGCGAAGCCGAAGCCGCGCGCATTCTCAACACCAAGGAAGAAGCCGCCAACGCTCCGAAAGAACGGATCACGGTCAGCTACGAAATTGGCGACGAGGTCAAGGTCAAATCCGGCCCGTTCAACAGCTTCAACGGCATTGTCGAGGAACTCGATTTCGACAAGAACAAGGTCAAGGTTTCCGTGTCCATCTTTGGCCGCGCAACCCCGGTTGAACTGGACTTCGGCGAAGTCGACCTGATCAGCTAGTTTTCGTTCCGGAGCAATTCCGGAACACACAGAATTTGGCGGCTTTTAGCCACCGAATACCAGTGCGGGAGGGGATTTCGATCCCCGTTTGACCGCTTAATTTGCGGGAACGGCAATGTCGCCAATCCCAAAAGAATGAAAGGACAGCCAAATGGCTAAAAAAATTGATGGCTACATCAATTTGCAAGTGCCCGCCGGTACTGCAAATCCATCCCCGCCGATCGGCCCAGCATTGGGTCAGCGCGGTGTCAACATCATGGATTTCTGCAAAGCGTTTAACGCCGCCACAGACAAGCTTGAAAAAGGCACGCCGATCCCGACGAAAATTACCGTCTTTTCGGATCGCAGCTTCACCTTTGAAACCAAGACACCGCCAGCCAGCTATCTGATCAAGAAGCTTGCCAAGCTGAAAAAGGGTTCGAGCGAACCGGGCAAGGAATCAGGCGGAACGATCAAGGCTTCGCAGATCAAGGAAATCGCCGAAACGAAGATGGTCGACCTCAATGCCAATGACATTGAACAGGCAATGAAAATCATCGCAGGCAGCGCACGCTCGATGGGCGTCGATGTGGTGGAGGGATAAGAACATGGCAAAACTCTCCAAAAAAATGCAGGCCGTCAATGCCAAGGTTGATCGCGAAAAACTGTACGGCATCGATGAAGCAATCAAGACGTTGAAGGAACTCGCTTCCAGTTCGAAATTTGACGAAACACTCGATGTTGCAATCAACCTCGGTGTCGATCCCCGCCACGCTGACCAGATGGTTCGCGGCGTGATCTCGCTGCCAGCAGGAACCGGCAAAACAGCGCGCGTTGCCGTTTTTGCCAAGGATGCGAAAGCAGACGAAGCGAAAGAAGCCGGCGCAGATGTTGTTGGTGCGGAAGACCTGATGGAAGCCATGCAAGGTGGTGACCTCAACTATGACCGCGTCATCGCGACTCCGGACATGATGGGCGTTGTCGGCCGTCTCGGCAAAGTGCTTGGTCCAAAAGGCCTGATGCCGAACCCGAAACTGGGCACGGTCACCCCGAACGTCGCGCAAGCGGTCAAGGACGCCAAGGGCGGACAGATCGAATATCGCGTCGAGAAAGCCGGGATCATCCACAATGGCATCGGCAAGACAAGCTTCTCCGAAGCCGATCTGCGCAAGAATTTCGATGTGCTGATCGACACCGTCATCAAGGCGAAACCAACCGGTGCCAAGGGCAAATATGTCCGCAAGATCGCGTTGAGCACAACCATGGGCCCGGGCCTCAAGGTTGATCTCGGCGAGATTGAAGGCGCCTGATTCGCCACCCGTCGCCCCGGCAAGAGCAGGGGATGACACAATAGCTGTTAGAAAAAGGCCGGGCGCAATCCCGGCCTTTTTTCATGCGCTCTATTTTCTATAAGGACCGATATGACGATATTGCAGATCAGCGCGGAACTTTCCTACCGCCTCCCCGCGCCCTGCACCATCCTGGTCCAGGTCGAGGCAGCAGCGACATCCGATCAGACGCTCGCCGACGCGCATATCGACATCGGACCGGCAGACAACAAGACTATCGTCCCGGCCCATGATAATATCGGTACAAGATTGTGGACCACGCAGCGGGAACAGCTCATCGTCTCTTATGCTGCGCGGGTTGCAATTGATCGCCCCGATCCGGACTTCGCCACCCTGCCCGCCACCGCCCTGTCCGACCTGCCCGGCGAAGCGGTCCCTTATCTGTTCAACTCGCTCTATTGCTCGGTCCATGCCCTTGACGAAGTGGTGACGAGCGAATTTTCCGGCCTGACCGGTGGCCCGCTGGTCGCCGCCATGGCTGACTATATCAAACGGACCATGACCTACGGCTCCGATGTCGACAATGCCAACAGCAATGCGCAGCAGTGCTTTGCCGCGCGCAAGGGCGTGTGCCGCGACTACGCCCATATTCTGATCAGCATGGCCCGCGGTGCCAATATCCCGGCACGCTTTGCCAGCACCTATGCGCCCGATGTCCGCCCACAGGATTTTCACGCCGTACCGGAAGTGTTTCTCGATGGCCGCTGGCATCTGATCGACCCGACCGGCATGGCACAACCTTCGGATATGGCGATCATCGGTATCGGCCGCGACGCCACCGACGTCTCCTTCCTCACCGCCTTCGGCAGCTTGAATATGGTCGAGCAGCGGGTCCGCGTTTCACGCGCCTGAGTCGCCGGGTATAATTTCCCGCTTTCAAACTGCAGGGCTTTTCCGTTAGACTTGTTACCGACACAACTTCCGAGAGAAAATATGCACAAGGGTTCCTGCCTCTGCGGCGCGGTAAAAATTGAAGTCAGCGGCGACCTGCCGTCATCCATCGCCTGCCACTGCAGCCAGTGCCGCAAGCAGTCCGGCCATTACTGGGCCTCGATCGACGTCCCGCCCAGCGCCGTCACCATCCAGGGCGAAGCCCATGTCCGCTGGTACCAGTCCTCCGAAAAAGTCCGCCGTGGCTTCTGCGACACCTGCGGCGCCTTCCTGTTCTGGGATCCGATCCACCACGACAAGATCGCCATCGCCATGGGCTGCCTGGACATGCCGACCGATACGAAAATCTCGAGCCATATCTTTGTCGCCGACAAGGGCGATTATTACGAGATCGAACCGGGCGTATTGCAGCGCGACCAGTAGCCTGTCGTCTGTGGACATAATTCTGAAATAATTGAGTCTCCGAACCTTCACATAATCAAAGCTAGCGCGTCATCTAACGAGCCTATTGCCCCTGACCGAGGCGATGGGGGTTAGCTGATTCTACTCCGTGTCGTTTGAACACCAGTTTCAAATCTAAAGTCTGCGGAGACAAATCCATGTTGAATAAGCAATTCCGTTCTGTTCTTTTCGCCAGTGCAGCAGCGCTCGCGGTTAGTGCCTGTGGCGCTGATGATGTCGCGTCACCAGGTGAAGGCAATCTGGTTGTATTGCCATCCCCGACCCCCACGCCAACACCAGCTCCGACGCCTACCCCGACTCCGGTGGCCGGAACGCCCGCAACCGATTGTCCGACCGGCACAGCCAATGTCGGCACCATTACCACCGGCAATGGCGAGGAGGCTCGTAACTGTCAGGTATCCGGTGTGATCCAGGGCAATCTTGTTTTGCCCAAGCGTGCATCGACCGAAAACACCGTATATTCCCTGTCCGGCGGCGTTGAAGTCGGCATTGACGGCGGCGCGCAAGGCATTCTGACGATCGAACCCGGCGTGACCGTTTTTGGTTCGTCTGGCGGCGATTATCTGCTCGTCAACCGTGGATCGCAGCTTTTTGCCGAAGGAACGGCGTCCGCTCCGATCATCTTCACTTCGCGTCAGAATATATTGGGTACAGCCGGTGTCGACAGCATCGGTCAATGGGGCGGCATTGTCATCCTTGGCCGCGCACCGATTTCCGATTGTGCTACCGGCGGCGCATCGAACCCGGGCGGTGCTCGCGCCGATTGTGAAGCGATCGTCGAAGGGCCAGCCAACGCGGTTTACGGCGGCACGTTACCCACCGACAGCAGCGGCCGGATGTCTTATTTGCAGGTTCGTTATCCCGGCTTTGAAGTGTCTCCGGGCAACGAGCTGAACGGCATCACCCTAGCCGGCGTCGGCAGCGGAACATTCTTCCAGAATATTCAGGTCCACAACAGTTCTGACGATGGCGTCGAATGGTTCGGCGGTCGGGTTAACGGCAAAAATCTGGCCTTTACCGGCATCGATGATGACTCGGTAGATTCGGACTCGGGCTATCAGGGCGCCAACCAATATGTGCTGGCGGTTCAGCGCGTTGGCGGCGGCGATCATGTCATGGAAGCCGATTCCAACGGTGACGAAGATGCCGAACCACGCCAGCGCCATCTGCTTGCAAATGTCACCTTCGTTTCGAGCGGTCAGGATCATGTCATCCTTCTGCGCGGCGGCGGTGATTATGAATTTTACAATAGCGTCTTCAACAGCGCGGCTGCGTGCATCGACATTGACAGCGCGACAACCGTTCAGGCGGCAGGTGCAGCTGCGGATGAAAATGGACCACCCGTTTTTCAGTCCTTGTTCATGAGCTGTGCGACGTCATTTGTCGATGACGGGAATATTACCGTTGCCGAAATCCAGACGATATTCAACGCTGGTACCAACAACACGGCAAGCGGAACCTCCACTCTTGCCAATGCTTCGGCGGCCTTCCCCTTCATCAACGGTGCCAATGAAAATGCGGTCACCCCGTTCGCCGCAAGTGGAGCGAGCAGCTTTTTTGAAGATGCCGCCTACATCGGCGCGGTCAAGGATGCGAATGACACCCGTTTCCAGGGCTGGACCTGCGGCCTTTACGCCAATGACTGCATTGTCGCTCCGACGATCGGCTGAATTCTAACTGACTTAGGGGATGGCGGCTCATGGGAGCCATCATCCCGTTTTTATTATTTGACGAGGATCACATCCGATGAAAAAGCGCGCAACGCTAATCGCCAGCTTGATGTTGGGAAGCACATTGACTTCGCCAGCTGCCCACGCCCAGTCTGTAAATGAGGCAGAGAATGTGGATGTTGAACAGCCCGGCCAGGAGGAGGTCGACATCTCGGCACCCGGCGGCGGCAACAATGTCATTATCGTGCGCGGCCGGTTCATACCCGATCCCGTCCGGGCCACGCCGGAAGTGGTGACGGTCCTTGGTGAAGCGGAAATCGCGCGGACAGCCGATGGTGATATCGCCGGATCCCTGCAGCGCGTGACCGGACTGAGCGTTGTTGGCGGCCGTTATGTTTTTGTTCGCGGTCTTGGTGAGCGCTATTCACTGGCTCTGCTGAACGGCCTTCCCCTGCCCTCACCGGAACCGCTGCGTCGCGTTGTCCCGCTTGACCTCTTTCCCACCAGTGTCATTGCATCAACCGTCGTGCAAAAAAGCTATTCGGCCAATTATCCCGGCGAATTTGGCGGCGGCGTGATCAACCTCACCACCAAGGCCACGCCGGATGAGCCGTTCCTCAAATTCAGCACCAGCCTGAGCGGTGACAGCGAAACGACCGGCAAACTTGGCTATACATATGATGGCTCGGATAGCGATATCATCGGATATGATGGCGGCTTGCGCGATATTCCCGCCGGCCTTGCCGAGGCTATTGGCCAGAATATTCCGATTTCTGTCGGCACCGAATTTTCCAGTCTGGATCTACAGAATTTTGCGGCCAGTCTGAACAATGCCGAAACCAACCTCATCCAGCGCAATACCGATATTCCGGCCAATTTCTCCGCGGAACTAACCGGCGGGACGTCCTTTCTTGTCGGCGATGCAACGATCGGTGTGGTCGCGACAGGTGGCTACGAAAACAGCTGGCGGACGCGCGGCGGCATCCAGCAAACATCCCAGGGCATCGTCAATATAGACGGCAATCCCGGTCTGCTCCCGGATCAGGACTTCCGCTTTGTCACCACCGAAAACCGTATCGTGGTCAACGGCTTGCTCGGATTGTCGGCGGAAATCGGTGAGCATAAATTGCGCTTCACCAATCTCTATATTCACGACACGTCGAAAGAAGCATCGATCAAGGCCGGTATCGATGCGATCAATGTCGATGAAGAAACATTGCTCAATCAGGGCCGAACAAGCTGGTTCGAGCGCCAGCTTTTCACCTCGCAATTTGTCGGTGAATTTGAATTTGGCAATTTCTCTCTCGACCTCCGCGGTGCCTACGCCAATTCCAAACGCGATGCCCCCTATCAGCGGTCGTACAGCTATGCCTATGATGATCTGATCGCCAATGATTTTGTCAATGATCTGACCTCTCCGGGAGAGTCAGCCCGGGTCCAGTTCAGCAATCTGAACGATGATGTTTATGGTGGCGGCATCGATTTTGGATATGAAACCGATATCGGCATTCCCCTCAACCTGTCCGCCGGCTACGCTTATTATCTCAATGATCGTCAGGCAGAGCGCCGCGACTTCCGTTTCGTGCCCGCCAATGGTCTGCCCAATCCGATAGACCAGGAACGGATCGATTTCCTCCTGTCCGATTACAATGTGTTCACCCACGAAATCGAACTGCGGGAAGTGGCAGCGCAGTCATCGGTTCCTGCCTATGAGGCCCAGCTTGAAATTCACGCAGGCTATGGACAGATCGATGCCGAGCTGGCTGACGGTTTGCGCCTGAACCTTGGCGTCCGCTACGAAGATGCCGATCAGACCGTGACCCCGATCCTGTTGAGCGGTGCTGGCGGGATCGCTGTTGCATCGGGCATAAGCAATGATTACTGGCTCCCGGCCGGAACGCTGACATGGAATTTCGCGGATGATATGCAATTTCGTTTGGCGGCGTCCAAAACCATCGCCCGCCCGCAATTTCGCGAACTGGCGCCGCAGCAATTTCTCGATCTCGACACCGACCGGACCTTTATCGGCAACCCGCTGCTGACCGACAGCGAACTTACCAACATTGAGGGACGGTTTGAATATTATCTTGGTGAGGGGGAGCGCATCACTCTGGCAGGCTTTTACAAGGATATTAAGAGCCCGATCGAGAATGTGGCTTTCGTACAGGGCGGCGGAACTCTGTTTACAGGTTTTTCCAACGCCCCTTCAGCGACATTGGTTGGCGCAGAAGTTGAGCTGGTGAAATATTTCCCGCTCTATGATCTGGGAAGCAGTTTCTTCGAAGACCGGCGGCTGCTGCTTGCGGCAAATTACACCTACACCAAATCCGAAATTCAGGTCGGTGCGGATGACTTGGCGATTAGTCCCGTCACTTTGCAGCCGACCGCCGCCTCGAATCTTTTCGACGATGGCGACCGCCTGACCGGACAGTCTAAACATGTCGCCAATCTGCAATTCGGGATGGAGCGCGAGGAAGGTGCGCTGTCCCAGCAAACGATGCTGCTAACCTATAACAGCCCGCGGGTGACCGCGCGTGGGCCACAGGACCAGCCGGATCTGATTGAGAAAACCGGCTGGCGGCTGGATCTGGTGCTGCGCGAGGAAGTGAATATCGCCGGTCAGGATTTCGAACTGAAATTCGAAGCACGAAATCTTCTGGGTACGGACTACAGCGAGTCCCAGACATTGGGCGACACGCAGATCCTGAACAACGCATATGCAATAGGGACACGTTTCACGATGAGTGTCGGCCTGAACTTCTAGGCACCATGCCCGATCTGATGAACGCGGGTCCATATTGTAATTTTTATGTCACGCAAGAGTCCCTTACCCTTCACGAACCTATCGTAACTATAACACTTACAGTGTTTTTTGCATGATTTGCAGACGGGGAAGGCGATGAAGATCGGACAGGAAACAGGGCAACGGACGTTTCCGGGTTCCAGCGGCGACAGCCCTCGATCGATCCCCGATCATCACTCACCGGCGGGGCTGGAACCAGCCCTGCCGGTGACCGACGTATCCTACGATTTTGCCCGCAATCACGGGATATTGATGAAGGCTATCGAGCGGGAAAGGCTGATTGTCGCATTGCACGAGGATGCCGATCCGCTCTGTCTTCTGGCGGTCAGCCGGCATTTGGCTCTGCCGCTCGACGTTGAAAGGGTGGACCGCCGACATTTTGAAAAACTGCTGTCGGCCCATTAT
>Ga0209345_10002933_pt1 | contig 18087 bp, 18 predicted proteins | sample Cruoilmetagenom7_FD_187294 | JGI IMG/M metagenome (GOLD analysis project Ga0209345, IMG submission 187294) | Oil polluted marine microbial communities from Coal Oil Point, Santa Barbara, California, USA - Sample 7 (SPAdes) (version 2) | ecosystem: Environmental > Aquatic > Marine > Oil seeps ...
CCTAACTGCAAGAGCCAACACGAAACCCTAGAAGAAGAACGGGAAGTACGCAATGAAGCTGTTACAGAGGATGTCAGGATCATGCGTGACAAATTGCCTATATTATTGAAACGACTTGGCAATATTCCTGATCCGAGAAATCCTAAGAAGACAAAGCACAAACACCAACTCAACTCTAACATATTCATGCGTCAGGGCTGTCAGGGTATTGACATTGAGCATGATGTGGGATATGATAGCTACATATACCCACATAATTAGGAGGTATGCTTATGAGAACTGTACAAATGACCTTAGATGATGATTTGGTTGATGCCGTTGATAAAATAGTAAAGAAACTTAAAATGACCCGTTCTGCATTTACTCGTCAAGCCTTACGAGATGCTCTTATTCAGGTAAATATTGAGCAAATGGAAAATAAACATAAAAAAGGATATGAGAAGAAACCTGTCGGCAAGGCAGAATTTAGTATCTGGGAATCTGAGCAGGAATGGGTTGATTGATGAAAAGAGGCGAAATTAGATGGTACAGATTCAAAAGTCCTGACAAGAGGCGTCCAGTTGTAATACTAACTAGAGATTCGATATTAGAGTACCTGGGAGAAGTTACAATTGCCCCAATAACTTCAACAATAAGAGACATTCCTAGTGAAGTATTACTGACTCACGAAGACGGTATGCGTAAAGATTGCGTAATTAACTGTGACCATATACAAACAGTTTCAAAAAGCAAAATAGGCTCAGCAATAACATCACTTACTCAAGACAAACTCAAAAAGCTTAGCAAGGCAATATGGTTTGCCTTGAATTTATAGGTATTTACAGATGATGAGATAACAAGTCATTCAATCGAATGCGAGACCGCAGCCCCCTTTTTGACCAAAATGACCCAAGAGCAGACTTGACCCATTTTTTCTTCCATTTTTTCTTCTTATCCATTGTTCTTTTTCTCTTTTTCTGCGTTTATCAAAATGCCTACATATGTCAACTGCTTTTTTTGAACAACGTCCCCTTATCTTTCCCTGTTCCTAAATGTCTATTGACAATCATCAGTAATTTATGCATACTTATTAATATATAAAGACTCTTTACGGATTCCAGGTTGCTGGAGACAATCTTATATGGAGAAGCAGAAAATGCCCTCAACTATTCTTGACAATATAAAGGGAAGTGAACTTCCAAAAAATTGGGCGGACAAAATAGATATAATCCCAAATAAAACATATACTGTCATAATCCAACCCCAGGAGGAGCACAGCTCACTTCAACAAATTATGTCTGAAATAAGCAGAAATGCTAAAACACGTGGTATGACACCGGATGTTCTGGAAAATATTCTCGGTGAAAGAAAGAATTAAAAACATTCCTTAAACGGATATGCTGATTGCGTTTAGTCTTTGATACAAATATCATTATAAGCGCCTTGCTCTTCGAAGGCTCAAAGCCATCAAAAGCTTTTGATATTGGACTTAAGCAAGGAGTCATTCTCTTTTCTTCATCCACTCTAACCGAGCTGGAGGAAGTTCTGTGGCGAAGCAAATTAGACCCGTATATCTCTCATGAAGAACGCAGACAGTTTCTAGCCAGCTTCATTCTTCACACCACGCCTGTTGAGGCCAATGAGACAATATCAGGATGCCGAGATCCGAAAGATAATATGTTTCCTGAACTTGCGGTTTACGGCAAAGCGGATTTTATCGTTTCAGGTGATAAAGATTTGCTTATCCTGAATCCCTTCCGTAATATTCAGATAGTATCCCCGGATAGCTTTATCACCGATTTTCATTCCGAAAATTAAGGTACCTTTTTGATCCATGCATTTTCCTTAATTTTCAGTCAGCCCCCCGTATCCATAAAAATAATATTTAGATTTTGGCTCTATATGGATTCCAGGTTGGTGACTGTTTTTGCCGTACTTTGATGCTTTGCCCCAAGAGGTATGTAACATAAAGCTCAATAAATTCAGTATCTTACAGACCATAATTTCAACTGATTGCAAAGCTATATGAGAAAATTGGTGTGCCAACCTGGAATCCATATAGAGCCTTGCGTTTTTAGATCGAACAAATCTAACCTAAATCTGAACGCCAACTTGAGGAAGTTATTTTGGCCTCGTCCCTAAGAATCTTTCTCAAAATGAATCAAGAAGGTTCGTCAAAGATCCTTCAAGTCATATTCCGACCAACTGCACAGGTCGAAACTTTTCGTTTGTTTTTTATCTTCTACATGCTAAAATATTGACAAATTCTGTGAAAAACCATGGAAAGAAGGTTGTAAAATGGCAACACTAAAAGTAACCACACCATACGACAACAAACTCATAAAAGAGATTCCGTTGGTTGGAGAGCAGGAAGTGAAAAAAGCGCTTTCTGTAGCCCACGGACTTTTCCAGGATCGTTCAAATTGGCTCCCTGCTTACGAGCGAGTTGAGTTATTGGAACGTGTTGTAAAAATCATGAGTACGCGTGTTGAAGACTTAACTAAAATTGCCGCTCAAGAAGGGGGTAAACCTTATTTTGATTCTGAAATTGAGGTGCTAAGAGCAGTCAACGGTGTAAAATTAGCTATTGAGCATCTCGGTCAACTCAAAGGCGGGCAGATTCCAATGGGACATACCAGATCATCGGTAAACCGCTTGGCTTTCACCATGCGAGAACCTATTGGAGTAGTATCCTCTATCAGCGCATTCAATCATCCACTTAATTTGATTATCCACCAAACAATACCCGCTATTATTGTCGGTTGTCCTGTAATTATTAAACCGGCGACTACTACACCTCTTTCTTGTCTGACATTCATGGATATCTTGAAAGAAGCCGGACTCCCTGATGGCTGGTGCCAAGTACTAGTTTGTGAAAAGAAGGCGGCCGAAAAATTAGTGACTGACGAACGAGTAGATTTTTTTTCGTTCATAGGTTCGGCGAAGGTTGGTTGGTATTTACGCTCGAAGCTTGCGCCGGGCACAAGATGTGCTTTGGAACATGGAGGAGTAGCCCCCGTTATTGTTGAACAAGATGCTGATCTTGATAGTATGCTGCCTGCTTTGCTCAAAGGAGCCTTTTATCACGCCGGGCAAGTTTGCGTTTCTGTACAACGCGTTTTTGTACATGAAAACATTAGTGAAAGTGTAGCCAATAAATTGTCGGAAATGGCAAGAACTCTTGTTGTCGGAGACCCTCTTGATAAGAAAACCGAGGTGGGGCCACTTATTCTACCACGAGAAGTTGACCGCGTAGAAGAGTGGGTAAATGAAGCCGCAGCAAATGGAACAAAAGTCTTATGCGGTGGAAAAAGAATATCAGATACATGTTATGAACCCACTGTACTTTTAAACCCTCCTGATGACGTTAAAGTGTCAAGACTGGAAATTTTCGGTCCGGTAGTTTGCGTTTATTCTTATTCAAATAGAAATGAGGCGATTAAGAAAGCTAATTCTTTACCTTACGCTTTTCAGGCTTCAGTCTTTTCAGGCGATCTTAATAATACTTTGGACACTGTAAGTAAACTCAATGCCTCTGCAGTAATGGTAAATGATCATACCGCTTTTCGGGTTGATTGGATGCCTTTTGGGGGCAGAAATGTTTCAGGACTTGGAATGGGTGGAATTCCGTATTCTATGCATGAAATGACTCGAGAAAAAATGATTGTAATTAAAAGTGAGGCGCTATAGATTTTTGGTGGTGCTAATGGTAATTTCGTGTTGACAGAGAATCCCTTAAAGGCAAGACAGAAACAGCCGGCTGTATATGTTGCGCGTGGACGAGGGCCTTATGCAAATACTATGGAGGCGCTTGCAAAGATCGATCTTTCTCCGGCTCGAGGAAAACGGGTATTACTCAAACCAAATGCCGGCAGGGTTGCTCCTCCCGGAGCAGGTATCACAACAAACCCTCATGTTGTGGCGGCTGCTATTGATGCTTTCAGCGAAGTAAGTGCGCATATCGCGATCGGTGAAAGCCCGATAATGGGTGTCAAGACATTGGAGGCTTTTGATGCCACCGGCATCACCGAGATCGCACGTGACCGGAACTGTCCCTTGATCGACATGAATGCCCGTCCCTTTGTCAGGGTACCGGTTCGTGACGGTCTGGCCGTCAATTCCCTAAAGATATGTTCGGATGTATTTGAATACGATATCATAGTCTCGATTCCGGTCATGAAAACGCACATGCATACAGGAGTTACACTCTCCGTCAAGAATATGAAAGGCTGTCTATGGCGACGCAGCAAGGTTGAGTTTCACATGCTTCCTCCGGTAGAGGGTTCCAATGAAAAACCGATTGACATAGCCATAGCCGACATGTCGGGTGTGATTCGTCCTCATCTTTCGATTATTGACGGTACAGTAGGTATGGAAGGGTTAGGTCCAAGCGCCGGAGATGCCAAGCACCTAGGGGTGATAGTGGCAGGCGCCGATGCCTTTGCCGCAGATTCGGTCGCGTGTAGCTTGATGGGTGTCGAGGCGGATAACATTCCGCATTTGCGTATTGGTTCAGAGCGTGGTTACGGAATAATCGACCTTGAAAAGATTGCTGTGTCACCGGACATCTGGTCTGATTGGATATCTTCTTTTTCTCCTCCGCCGGAAAATCTCTCGATTGAATTCCCCAATGTTACGGTTTTGGACAAGAATTCGTGCAGTGCTTGCCAGTCAACACTTTTCTTGTTCCTGAAGCATTATAGAAACATCCTTTTTGACCACTTCCCTTCAAATACAAATGTACGAGTTGCCATAGGCAGGGGGCACAATGAAGTCCCTGAGGGCACACTCTGTATCGGCAATTGCACTGCTCTCCATCGAGACCGAGGGATTTTCATTCAGGGGTGCCCCCCGGTCAGCAGTGAGATAATCCATGGGGTTTCAGGAAAATGGTCAATCGATGTAGTGGATGGCTGTTGTGAAACGGCTGAAATCGAATAGACCAGCAACGCCTCATCGCTATAGATTTTTAGATATTTAATTTCACAAGGCCAGAGGTAAGAGTTCGAGTAAGTCGTACATTTAGTACGTAGTCGAGGATTCCGACCGATAACGCAGGGAAAGTTATTTCGTCCCCGTCCCTTAAGGAGGAGAGAATATGGCCGGAATAGAAGAACTATCAGGTTGCTCAGCAAGTTTAGGGCATTATCAGTCCGCTTTAGAAAGTGCGCTGATGGAAATACGTGATAAGGGTATCTTAAGCAGAATCTGGCTTCACGACTATACGGTGTGGAAACCGGATCCTGCAGAAATAACCAACCGGCTGGGCTGGCTTCACGTTTCGGAAATGATGATGGAGATGCTGCCAAGTATCAGATCTATAGTGGAAGAGATACGCCATGAAGGCTATACCCATGCCCTGCTCATGGGAATGGGTGGATCCAGTCTCTCACCCGAGGTCTTTCGTTTCACATTCGGCGTTAAGGATGGCTATCTAGATCTGTCTGTATTGGACAGCACTGCCCCGGGTGCAGTAGCGGCGTTTTCTGAAAAACTGGATCCTTCCAAGACCCTTTACATCGCATCTACCAAATCGGGAGGGACAGTTGAGACCCAATCCTTTCTCAAATACTTCTTCAACCGCACAATAGATGCTTTGGGGCCTCAAAAGGCGGGAGAGCATTTTATCGCCATCACTGACCCTGGAAGCGGCCTTGAAACTATGGCCGAGATGCTTAACTTCCGCAAGATCTTCCTTAATGACCCTAATATCGGTGGCCGATACTCTGCACTCTCTTATTTTGGCCTGGTTCCTGCGGCCTTGATTGGCGTAGATCTAACCACCCTGCTAGACCGGGCTGCAACCATGGTTTGCAACAATGAGGGGTGCAACTGCCCTGTCGGGGGGGACAACTCCGGCGCTTGGTTGGGCGCGATCATTGGGGAGTTAGCTAATGCAGGGAGAGACAAGCTAACTCTGGTACTATCCCCCCCCATTTTTCATTTCGGGGCATGGGTGGAACAGTTAATTGCAGAAAGCACCGGTAAAGAAGGGAAAGGTATCCTGCCGGTTGATGGAGAAGCGCTTCTGTCCTCTGATGCCTATGCAGACGACCGTATTTTTGTTTATCTCCGTTTAAAGGGGGACGTCACTTATGATGAAAAAATTAAGGGCCTAAAGAAGGCAGGGTACCCTGTGGTACAGATCAACCTGCAGGACATCTACGATCTGGGAGCGGAATTTTTTCGGTGGGAAATGGCCACCGCGGTGGCAGGATATCGGTTGGGGATCAATCCATTTGATCAGCCAAATGTAGAATCGGCCAAGGTGGTAACACGTCAAATGCTTTCGGCCTATCAAAAAGATGGAGAGTTGCACGAGCTAACTCCCACTGTCAAAAGCGGTGGTATTGTCGTATATGCAGATCAACCAGCTGAGACCCCCGAAAAAGCTTTAAATACTTTTCTCTCCCAAGCCCAGGCAGGTGATAAGCTAGGCCGTCGACGCAGCTATGTAGCGCTGCAGGCCTATCTCACGCCTTCATCTGAGACAGATGAAGGCCTTAGTTTGCTTCGAAAAGGGATCCAGGCCGGCACAAAAATGGCAACCACTACCGGATACGGCCCTCGTTTTCTCCACTCCACAGGGCAGCTCCATAAAGGCGACGGAGGTCATGGGCTGTTCATTCAAGTCACTGAAAGAATACATAAGGATGAAGCAATCCCTGATAAAGCAGGTGAACGGGCATCCTCTGTCAGTTTTGGTGTGCTCAAGATGGCCCAAGCGCTAGGAGACCGTCAAGCACTGATTGACGCCGGTAGAAAAGTCATCCGTTTTCACCTGGAGGAAGAAGTTAAAGATGGCTTGAGCCGTTTGGCTGAAGCGGTAAAGGAAATATCCTCCGACCAACTGCAGAGGTGAATACTTTTCGACTATCTAAACAGGTTGGAAATACGGTTCGAATTTGAGGTTGGAAAAATAAAAAAGGGCCAGCGAAAACCAGCTAACCCTTTCCTTTGTTGGTAGTCCCAACGGGAATCGAACCCGTGTTTTCGGCGTGAGAGGCCGATGTCCTAGGCCACTAGACGATGGGACCACGCAAGATTTAGATATATTCAACTAACCATTTAATATGGAGACAACCTTTGTCCCGATGTCAGCGGGGTTCTCTACTACAGCTATACCGGCTTCTTCCCATGTTCTCATCTTCTCTGCTGCGGTTCCCTTCCCACCTGATATTATGGCCCCGGCATGCCCCATCCTCTTGCCCGGCGGGGCAGTCTGGCCGGCTATGAAACCTACAACCGGTTTTGTCATCTTCTCTTTGACAAATTCTGCAGCCTCTTCCTCTGCATTTCCCCCTATCTCACCTATGATTGCAACAAGGTTGGTCTCAGGGTCATCCGCAAATAACTTCAAAATATCTAAAAAGGTTGACCCTATAATAGGATCTCCACCTATCCCAACGGAAGTGGATTGTCCGACTTCAAGGAGGGTTAATTGATTGATAACCTCATAAGTTAAGGTCCCACTCCTGGAGATGACCCCAACATTTCCCTTTTTGTGAATAAAGTTTGGCATAAAACCGATCTTACCTACACCAGGTGTTGTAATGCCCGGGCAGTTTGGGCCAATAAGGTAAGAACCTGTCCCCTTTAAGGCTTTTTTCACTTTTACCATCTCCAAAGCCGGGATCCCTTCAGTCATACACACTATGAGTTTTATGCCCGCCTCTAATGCTTCCAGAATAGCATCGGGCGCAAAAGATGCGGGAACATAAATGCCGGAAGCATTAGCTCCTTCTTTCAGCACAGCGTCGATAACCCGATTATACACGGGAAGGCCGTCAAAGTCAACCCCTCCTTTTCCAGGCGTTACACCAGCCACAACTTTGCTGCCAAACTCCAATGATTCTCTTGTATGAAAGCTTCCCTCACCACCTGTGATCCCCTGAATAACTATCCGGCTCTCTTCATTCAATAAAATACTCATCTATCCCTCCTTGGCTACCTTCTTTACCAAGGCCACTACCTTCTCTGCTGCCTCAAAAAGCCCTTCTGCGACCTCAAATTTTAAGGGAGACTCTTCTAGAAGCTTCCTGCCTTCCGCCACATTGGTACCCTGTAACCTTACTACCATAGGCAAAGTCAGGTTCATCTTTGAAGCAGCTTCAATAACTCCGCTGGCCACCCTGTCACACCTAAGAATCCCTCCGAATATGTTCACAAGTATAGCCTGAACATCCTTATCGGAAGTTAAGATTCTAAACGCCTTTTCGATACGTTCTGCACTGGCGCCCCCACCCACATCAAGGAAATTAGCCGGCTCTCCTCCCGCCAGTTTTATAAGGTCCATCGTGGCCATGGCAAGACCTGCCCCATTTACCATACAACCCACATTCCCATCCAACTTGATATAATTGACATCAGCATTTGCCGCATCCACCTCCAGGGGCTCTTCTTCATCCAGGTCCCTCAGTTCTCTGATCTCTGGATGGCGGTACAGTCCGTCGTCATCGAAGTTAACCTTAGCATCCAATGCCAATAAATCGCCGTCCTTGGTCAAGAGGAGCGGGTTTATCTCCACCAGGGATGCGTCTTTTTCCATGAAGATCTTGTAAAGGTTTTCTATGATCTTGCCCGCCTTAGAAGCAACTGATTTATCCAAACCCAACCCATAGGATATCTTACGCCCTTGAAAGCCACTAAAACTACCTATTGGGTTTGCTCCGACCTTGATTATCTTTTCAGGGGTTTTTGAAGCGACCTCTTCAATCTCCACACCTCCAGCTTCCGAGGCCATAATAACCGGTTGCTCTTGATCCTTTGATCTGTCAATTGCGATCCCCAAGTACAACTCCTTCTCTATATCCAAGGCCTCTTCTACCAAGACCTTTTTTACCTTCTTTCCCTCTGGGCCCGTCTGATGAGTAACGAGATTCATCCCTAATATCTCCTCAGCCACTTTCTTTGCGTCTTGGGGAGAGTCGGCGGTCTTCACTCCCCCGCCTTTTCCTCTGCCACCGGCATGAATCTGAGCCTTTACAACAATCTTTTTCCCTATTCGCTCCGCAATATCCCTCACCTCTTCAGGAGTGCTCGCCACATCTCCTTCAGGAACGGGAATACCGTATTCCTTAAAGATTTTCTTTGCTTGATATTCATGAACCTTCATTCTAATCCCACCTCTTTTGTTCTTGGTTCGGGTTTTCAAAAAGATGCAGCTTTTGCATATCTTTTTACACCATCAACATAAAGGTTGTTGCCGTATATGTCCTGAGCAACTATCGCCGGAAAATCCTTCACTTCCAGTCTCCTTATAGCCTCCGGACCCAAGTCTTCATAAGCTATGATTTCGGATTTAGTGATTGACTTTGCGAGAAGGGCTCCAGCCCCACCAATCGTTGCGAAATATACGCACTTGTATTTTCTCATTGCATCGATTACCTCTTTAGACCTCGGTCCCTTTCCAACCATCCCTTTTAAGCCTTTGGCTATTAAGTAAGGTGAGGAAGGATCCATTCGATAGCTGCTAGTAGGACCAGCGGAGCCAATAACATGGCCTGGTTTAGCAGGGCTTGGGCCAACGTAATAAATAATTTGACCCGAGATATCAAAAGGAAGTTCCTTGCCTTCTTTAATTAAATTAACTAACCTTTTATGTGCCTCATCTCTAGCGGTATAAACAACTCCATCTATCAAAACCCGATCGCCAGTCTTCAATGCCTCAGTATCTTCATCCGAAAGAGGAGTAGCAAGCATTATTGCTCTGATCATAATAGATGACCCCTTTTATTAAGTAATAGATATTTCCGGTAAGAAATCGAACATCTTTTGCCATCGTGAGGAATAAAATGAACTAAAGCTAGGGGCAAAGGAAACAACGCAATCTTATGTTTATATGTTCAAATGATTATCCTGAAAGCCGAGAAACCTTGATATAAGAAATGAAATAAACCCAAGGATTTTTGTCATGTCAACCTCTAAAGCCTGGCTTCCATATGCCTGTGCGCGTGACAGTTGATGTTAACGGAAACAAGGAGGCTTGCTATATGGCAAGGGAACGTCTCGATATGAACTGCAAGTGCAGTGGTTAGTCCACCCAATCCCATAGGACCAATCCCCAAGTTGTTTATTTCGTCCAGCAGCTCTTTCTCAAGCTCCGCTATGTGTGGTATTGGATGAAAACTTCCAACCGGTCTCAGCAAGGCCTTCTTAGCTAACAGCGCTGTGTTCTCAAATGTGCCTCCGATCCCTACCCCAACGACTATCGGTGGACATGCATTGCCACTCGACTCTTTTACTCTGTTAACAACAAAATTCTTGAGTCCTTTGATACCATCCGAGGGTCTTAATCTGGTTACACCGCTCATGTTCTCGCTTCCACCACCTTTAGGAACTACTACTATCTTAAACTCTTCACCTGGTTCCAAATCGATGTGGATAACTGCCGGCGTATTATCACCCGTATTCTTTCTTGTAAAGGGATCACATAAAGAATTTCTTAGATAGCCTTCCTTATATCCCTGTCTGACACCCTCATTGATTGCTTTTTTGAGGCTACCTCCTGTGATCTTGACATCTTCTCCCATTTCGACGAAGACTACGACAATCCCCGTATCCTGACATATGGGGACCCTCTCTTCCCGAGCGATCTCTGCATTCCTGATGAGCATATTAAGAACAGTGACTCCAAGGGGAGATTCTTCCGTATCCTTCGCCTTTTCCAAGGCTGACAGAAGACACTTGGGGACTTCACAATTGCTCCTTATGCATAGCTCTTTTACCTTTTCTGTAATAAGGCTTGCTTCCACCTCTCTCATACATTCCTCGCATGTGAGGGCACCGGTCAACAGGCCGAAACACCCTCACCGAATCACATTCCCAAATGAACGCTGTTTCCCAGGATTAAAAGGCTATCCAATCTGCTTATGGTCAGATAAATACTTATCAGAAATTTTGAAACTCAATCATGAGCTACAAATTGTCAAGGGTGCTATTTTGTTACTTGTTATACGTAAAGCCTTATGTCAAACCCTTATCTACAGATAAGCCACTATTACACAAAAAACGGATACCTTGTGACAATTCTAATTCCATTCCTTAGCCAACGAAAAGCCTGGATGTTTAAAAAGCTGAATGAATATTCACTCATACATAATGCTTGTAGAAGCATTTATCACATTTTCATACATAGTGTCAAGATATTTCCACATGTGAGTCTGTCGAAATATGACTTGAATGATCCTTGACGAACCTTCTTGATTTATTTTAAGAAAGATTCTTAGGGACGAAGACGAAATAGCTTCCTCAAGTTGACGCTTGTTTTGCTGGATCGAATCATCTCCTTGACATTCTTGATATGGAAGAATATATTTACCTGCAGATTGAGTCAATGACGGTAATCATTCTGGTATACTTCAAATCTATGGACGAGACCAAAACCTCTATATAACTTTGATGAAGGATGCCATACATTATCATGTATAAAAGGGATAAGGGAAGCACATGGGAGAGGTAAAGAGTACTTTGGAACTTGCTATGGAGAGAGCCAATAAGATAGAGGTCTCTCCGGAAGAGATAAAGGAATTTAAGAGGGAAGGGTACATATTAAAGGCCAAAGGGATGGCAAATCGGTATCTTGATAGGAGTTTAAATATTAGGGTTTTGATGAAAGAGTTGGGCGGTTATAACGGAACCTCAAGAGATGTAATAGTTGAAACCCTATTTTCGGAATTAATAGATGCCATTAGTACATCCCTCGACAACACAAGGTTGCTGGAGGCTATAGGGGCGCTTAAAGAGGGTAGCGTTGAGACTACATCCGACAGAATCGACAAGCTGTGTCTGAGTTTAAATGAGGAGAAAAAAAATCGAAAAGAAAAGGTGGAAAAGGAGATAATAGAGCATTTTCACCAGATGGGTATATCTGGAACCGCAGTTCAACCTCAAGTGGATTCTGAAGAAAGATGGCAGCAAGCTTTAGCTGGTTTGACTTCAGAGTATGAGGCAAAGCTGACAAAACTCAAGGGTGAGTTGCTGGAAATGGGTGGCATTTAATGGATTTTCGTTCAGACACTACATATAGGAAAATAGGGATTTCCTTATGAAGTCATAATTTCGAGCCACCTCATTCTTCCCTACTATTATGTCTCCATGACCGGGAAGCAGGTACTCGACCTCTAGCTTTGAGAGCCCTTGTATGCTTTTTTTCAACATGGCTCCGTCGCACCCAGGAAAATCTGTTCTTCCCACACCCTGATCGAAGACAACATCCCCTGTCATGAGTGCCTTCTTTTCGGGCCAGTATATCGATATGGACCCCGGAGAATGCCCAGGAGTATGGTAGATATGTAGATTGTTCTTGCCCAATAATAGGTCCCCTTCCTTTAGATAAAAGTTTACCTTAAAGTCCGGTGTTTCCATGCCGAACATCTTGAACATTCTTCCACCCAACCCCCGGAGAAACAGGTCTTCTTCTTTGTGGATTGCCATCAAAGCCCCGTTATTGACAAATATCTCATCTCCTTCAAAATGATCGGGATGGGTATGGGTATTGATAACGAGCTTTATTTTCAGCGGATCGATCCCATCTTTTTCCAAAAGGGATAATAGATTACCCACACAGTGCTTGTGTCCTGGATCTATGAGAGTGGGAACCTCCCCCCCTATATAGTAGCTATTACAGTTATTTTCAGTCATACTCGTCCATGGATAGTAGTAAAGGTTATCTTCTAACTTCATCTTATTTATATTCTCCGATCTTGTTTTGTTTAAATTTCCATATCTTCAATTTTGCTGCGTTATCTGTCGGAATCCTCGACGACGTTCTAAATATACGACTTGTTCGGATTTCTCCCCCTGGACTTGTGAAATTTAATATCTGACAATCTATAGCTGATCCCGAAAGTACATTATCCGGACCATGCAAAAAATTCTGTTGTTTTTTTGGCATGGCTCTTGCTTATAATCTTGTTTATAAGTGTTATATGCAAGTAAGATGGGAAGAAGCAGAGAACTATTGTTCAGAAATTTCGACCTGTGCAGTTGGTCAGAATATGACTTGAATGATCTTTGACGAACCTTCTTGATTCATTTTGATAAAGATTCTTAGTGAGTGAAGCTGAAAATTACAGATTGTTTGAGGGAGCTTGCGACCGAGTTATCTGCAATTTAGCGTAAGGAACTTAGAATCTTCAAAATGAATCAAGCCGTGAGGAGAAGATTATTCAAGTCATAAGCGCTATTGTTGGGTAACTGCACAGCTTGAGAAATTTCGAAACTCAATTATGAGCTACAATGGCTTAAAAGCATAATTCAAATGAGTTTCAAAATTTCTGATTGTTAATAAGGGGAAACAATTAATATGAAAATTATCGGCTTATTATTGTGTATCGGGGGACTATTTGTATTTGGCTTTCAAGCCTTATCATCTTTGATGACTTCCCGTGGTGAGGCCTGGAAGAATTTGAGCCTCACGGATGTTCTTGCCCCTGCTTTTGTTAAATGGGTCGACAGTGTCTCGTGGGAAATTATTCACAGCCTACTGGAACGTATTACAACAATGCCGTTGTGGATTTTACTGATCTGTGCGGGAGTATTCTTCTTAATTATAGGCACCATTGCCAGAAAGTAGATATAGATTTCCATATATTAAATTTCACTGCGTTATCGGTCGGAACCCTCGACGACGTACTACAATGTACGACTTACTCGGTTTCCTCCCTCTGGCCTTGTGAAATTTAATATCTGAAAATCTATAAATCTTGACCGTTCACAGGTTCAAGGTTCCCCGTCCCTTAAATTACACCATGATTGTGGCGATGCTCATAAGGATGGAGGAGGGTAGGGGGCCTTAATTCAATTGTACAGGAAATTTTCCATTTTTTAGCGTTGAAAGATACTCAATTTCCTGTCCCTATGTTGGGAGGGAAACCGTGGCCCTGCCCGGCATCGTGACCTCTCCCCTCTGGTTTTCAGCCCAGCATTCGATGTCCACCAGATGCTCGTTCTCCTTTACATACTTATCCGTTACCCTGCCCTTCAACCAAGTGGTGTCGTTAAAGACGTTGAAGCGCCTAATTTCGGCATAGAGCTTCTTTAGGAAACCGGTGTCCCCCATCCAGTTGGTCATCAGGTGTCCAAGCCAGCAGATCCTCTGGGGTCCGTAATCATAGGCGCCTGGAATCCCGATCTCCCCGGCCCTGGTCTTCTCCATATGCACCAGTTCCGGGATATCCACAATACCAGTTGCAGAGTCAATCATCCCTATGGCAGGATGTCGGCGCTGATAGTCCAAAAATAGACGATGAGCTCTAATAAAGATGGACCCTGCCCCCATATTGAACGCTATGATGTCCCTTAGGCTGAGAGGGCCTTTAACAACCGGGGTTAGCTCGTCACCTACCTTGACATCCTCCCAGTATCGGGTGGCGCCCCCCCTTATCTCCTCCCTGTCATAGTCATCGTAGATCTTCTGAATATCCTCGCGAGTATACTTAGCGCTGGCTATATCCCTATACTTCCCTTTATCCCCGGACGCCCCTCTCTCGGCCCACACCGACCACCCCCTCACCTTGGCTACAACCTCATCCCGCTGGTTCTTGAAGATGGTGTCGCTGTACTGAATAACGGACTTTCCCGCCATCTTGCTCTTCTTCTCCACTAAATCGACGATGGTATTGGTATAAGTTAATTCGTCACCAAGAACAATCCGCCTGTAGAATTCCCAGTCGTTCCCTGCATGCCACGCGTGTATTCCAGGGAACCCAGACCCGCCACCTGGCCAGTACACGCTCATCAAAAAAAGGGGAGGGGCGATGATGGAGCCGTACTCGGTTTTCTTTGCGTATCCCTCATCGGTCCAGAGGGGGTTGGTATCCCCTATGCCGTGAGCGAAGTGCCTGATGGCGTCCTTGGTCGCCTGAGTATTGTAAAAGGGCTCCCTGGGATGCCAGACCTCCCCGATCCTTTTTCTTTGATTGGCTATCATTTCATCGGTCATCCTCGAGTGCTTCTGTGTCATCTTTAAATCTCCCCGGTTTAACCACGCGAAGGAAGAGAAACCGTTGCCCTTCCCGGCATGGTGATCTCTCCCCTCTGGTCTTCACCACAGCATTCTATGTCCACGAGATGTTCTCCATCATTTATATATTTCTCGGTTACTTTGCCCTTGCACCAGGTCGTGTCTCCGATGAAGTTGAATCGTCGCACCTCAGCGTAAAGCCTTTTGAGTATGCCATCGTCCCCCATCCAGTTGGTTAACAGATGTCCCAGCCAACAGATCCTCTGGGGACCATAATCGTAGGCGCCTGGAATGCCGAGCTCTTGCGCCTTGCTATCCTCCATATGAACCAGCTCGGGCACGTCCGCGGTGCCTGTTGTCGAGTCTGTCATGGCAGTAGCCGGATGTCGTCTCTGAAAGGCTAAAGCCAAGCCGTGGGCGCGGATAAACGGGGAACCGCCTCCCATAGTCCAGGCTATTATGTCCCTCATGCTTAGCGGTCCCTTAACGACCGGCGTTAGATCTTCTCCAACCGTAACATCCTCCCAGTAGCGTGGATTGCTCCCCCTTATCTCCTCTCGGTCATAGTCATCATAGATCTTTTGGATCTCCTCTTTAGTATAAGTGGCTCTTTGTATTTGAGAATACTTCCCCTTTTGCTTTGAAGCCGCCCTTTCAGCCCTGACAACCCACCCAGTGGCCTTTGCCACAAGCTCTCCCCTTTGGTTTCTGTAAAGTATGTCAGCGTATTGAATAAACGTCCTCCCCGCCATCTTACTCGACTTCTCCACAAGGTCGGTTAGTATCTCGGTACAAATGAATTCATCATTGAGGAGGATTGGCTTGTAGAACTCCCAATCAATCCCGGAATGCCAGGCGTGTATACCTGGTAAGCCCCTTACTACGCCGCCCGGCCAGTAAACGCTGGTCAAGAAGCATGGAGGGGCGATGATGGAACTGTACCTGCTTTTTCTGATGTAGTCCTCATCGGTCCAGAGGGGGTTGGTGTCCCCTATGCCGTGGGCAAAGTGCCGGATGGCATCCCTGGTGGCGGCGGTATTATAAAAAGGTTCGCGAGGATGATACTCCACCCCGATCTTGCTCCTCAACCGGTCAAGCATCTCCTCAGTTATAACGGCGTGTCGTTCCATTTTCCACCTCGTTATATAGATTTTCAGATATTAAATTTCACAAGGCCAGAGGGAGGAATTCTAGTAAGTCGTACATTTAGTACATCGTCGAGGATTCCGACCGATAACGCCGTGAAATTTAATATCTGAAAATCTATAGGTTAAATAATTCCCCTGGATGGAGGAGTAACTAAGGCCAATAAAGCTTTCTCGCTTCCTTCCTTAGCTCTGCCCGGAAATCAGGGTGGGCGATGGCAATGAGCTCCTCAGCCCTCTTTCTAATCGGCTTTCCCCTGAGCCTGGCAATGCCGTATTCACTAACTACGCAGTCAACGCAGTTTCGCTGGATAGTAACGACTGTGCCCTGGGGCAAAAGTGGCGTTATGCGGGAGACAGTGCCGCTAACAGCGGTAGAGGGAATTACCGTAATAGATCGACCCCCTTTTGACAGAAGAGCGCCGAACACAAAGGGTATTTGTCCTCCTGCTCCGGCCAGGAGGCGGGTCCCCAGACTCTCGGCAGCGATCTGTCCGGTCAAGTCTATGGCCAGCGCCTGGTTGATGGCCACATAATTGTCATGTGCGGCGATGACCCTTATGTCCTCGAGATAGTCAACATCAACAAGATGAAAAAGGGGATTACGATCAACGTACATCATCTCGTCCCTTGTGCTCCCCCCGATCGAGGTGACTACCGCCTTACCGTCATTGATAGTCTTATACTTCCCGTTGATGATCCCGTTTCTTACCAGAGTTATTATCCCAGGAGGGGTAGCCTCGGAGTGATACCCAAGGTCATGCTTGCCGTCGAGCATGCCTAACTTTACCAGGGGCTCGTTTGTTCTGCCAACACCTATCTGGATCGTATCACGGTCTTTAATCAGGCTCCGGATATGTTCGGCGATCGGTTTGGCATGAGGGTCCGGCTCCTTGAGCACCCTGCCTGCCAGGCTGCCCATACCGGGCGTTCCGCCGCTACTAACATGTTCAACAAAATAGTCTATCTGCGAGATATGAACAAAGTTGTCGCCAAATGTTCTGATCAAGTTCGGGTTCACCTCGGCGATAACCAGTCTGGACTGCTCAACTCGTCTTTTCTTATCCCAGAGAGAAGCACCGAAGCTACAGAACCCCAGGTCATCCGGGGTCGATATCTCGACAAAGGCTATGTCAGGCTCCCTCTCCTCATTCGCCATCGGGTCTGGGATAAGTGATGGCAGAACGACATCGCACCTCCTACCATCGATTGCATCCTGAGCAGTTTCCGTGGGCGCCATTATATGCACATCAAAAGAGTCATCCCAGCCAGGGTCATACCAGCCGAAATCATACCCCGGGAATGGGACGAGAACCTCCACATCCTTCAACTCATCCTTCCTGGCCGCAAGGGCCAAACCGATGGCCAGAGTCTCCCTTCCAAGGGGAAAAACAACCCGATCCCCGGATTTAACGAATTTAGCCGCCTCTTCCGCGGTGACGAACTTTCTTTCATACTCTTCCCGCCGGTCCATATCTGATTCCTCCTTCGTCCATTGACTTAAAAGCAATCTTAGTGACGAAGACGAAATAACTTACCCATTTGTGCATCTCATCTTCAGGCCGTCTTTGCCCGATCTTCAAACACAAAATCCTTGAAATAGTTCGACTATTCCTGCGGTTTTGCGTTTTCAGATCGAACAAATCCAACCTAAATCTGAGCGCCAACTTGAGGAAGTTATTTCATCCCCGTCCCTACCCAATTTATTCTAGTCCCTTCGGCCCAAAAGTCAACCCTAAGTTATTTTAGAATTTACGTTTTTCGATATGTTAGCAGGTGGCTTAGATATAATCCGCTTATCCCTTGACTTTTGAGTTTGTGTGGGTTATCCATATTTCTGTTGTTGGTATAGGTGATGCGGGTAAGGGACTGGGACGATTACTAATTCTAATGAAGCGGAGGCTTAATATGTCTTTACTGGAAAAATATTATACTGAAGAACACCAAATATTTAGAGAGTCTGCCAGGCGCTATTTTCAGAATGAGCTAGCTCCACAT